>Ga0114919_10001393_pt1 | contig 19323 bp, 16 predicted proteins | sample BlataG_FD_88682 | JGI IMG/M metagenome (GOLD analysis project Ga0114919, IMG submission 88682) | Deep subsurface microbial communities from Black Sea to uncover new lineages of life (NeLLi) - Black_00105 metaG | ecosystem: Environmental > Aquatic > Marine > Oceanic > Sediment | place: Atlantic... | reverse complement strand
TTAAAATAATTTTAAGTGTGTTTATTTATAAAAAAAAAATAAAAAAATAGTTGATTCTAAGCTAATTATTTCTAAATTAATCTCTAACAACTAAGTAAATAATACACCCAATACAACCAGTTAATAATACGATTAATAACCATACAGCTGCATTCATGTCTCTCTTTTTGGCATCTTTATATACCCAAATTGCTAAAAGTAAAGCAATAACGAAGAAGACTATGACCATAACAATTATAATCAAGTACATTCCTGCAAGCAATGCAAATGGATCGTAAGGAATTGTAAATAACATTTATTTTTCCCTCATTTAATTTTTTTTGTTTATGTTTATACAAATTTTTTTAAATTTGTTGTAATTAACAAATTCGCCCTTTTATTTAAAGATATACTTTTCCCAGATATAACCCATTCCTATAATTGTATTTCAAATATTATCTTTTATCTGAATAAAATTTAAAATAATTTGAATAAAAATAGATTAAGACGACAAAATTATTCTAAAGTCTTACAATTTTCAATTAGTAATAATTTTATTAATAAAAGTATTAGTCTATTAATATGGTTAGACACTTTTTAAACCGAAATCGAATAGCCTTCCTTTCTTTTTTAACATTATACTTGATTTCGAATGTAACCTTGTATTTCATTTTTATCGATTCAAACATGATGCCAACGTATCTAGATGTGGATAGAAAATCTAATGGGAACACTTTAATATGTACATTTAGTTTTCAGGAGATTTTAAATTATCCAAATAGAATGGTAAATCAAATTCCTGTGGAACCTAATAGCACCGACCACAAAATTTTCGAAGTAGATCGAAACGGTAATAAAGTATGGGAATTGATTGGTTTAGCACAACCTCATGAGATAGTAGAATTAGCTAACGGGCATTTGTTAATAGCTGATACAGGCTACGATAGGGTAATAGAAGTAGATTATCCAAATAAAAACATTGTATGGGAGTGGAAACCAGAACTTATAAATTGGACTAGAGTTAATTCAAATTGGAGTTCAGGGCATTATTATAACAATCCTTTCGTTTTTGACTGGACTCATTTAAATGATGTTAACTTTAAACAGCGTGGGTCGTGGAATGCTTGTTTAATTTCAATACGAAATTTTGATATGATTGTTGAAGTTAATTATACCGCTGAAAAAAATGGTCCATCAAACAATCCAGATAACATAATTTGGTATTATGGGGATTATGGCAATCATTCTTTATTACAGAGACAACATAATCCCGATTATTTAAGCAACGGAAATATAATTATCGCAGATTCAGAAAATAATAGAATAATTGAGGTTAACTACACTACTAAAAATGTGGAATGGATTTACCAAGGAGGTTTAGATTGGCCAAGGGATGCAGATGAAATGCCAAATGGTAATATCCTAATAACAGATTCGTTAAATAGTAGAGTTTTTGAGATCAATAAAGAATCTAAGGAAATTGTGTGGCAATACAAAGGAGATTTAATAAATCCTTACGAAGCAGATTTGCTAGAAAATGGCAACGTGTTGATAGGTAACGGGATAGGTGGCGTTGTTTACGAGATTAACCCGAACGGAGTAATTGTTTGGAGATATGGTCTCTCTTACTTAAAAAGCGTCGTGTATCTTAATTGTATTATTTCAATAATAATGGGGGCAGTATTCTTATTTTTTATTTACACCAAAAATAGAACAAAAAATGAAGTACGAGATAAAAATATTAAGAGGTTTGTCATTGTTGGAACTTTAATTAGCTTTATTGCAATTTCAATAATAATCCTACTTACTTATACTTCAATTACAATAATTATTTTCAGAATATTGTTTAGTAGTAGATAATTATTGTTTCACCTCCAAAAAATTAAAACAAAATTTAATTATAGTATCGTAATTAAAAATTAATGATATTTTGAGTTTTTAGTTAGATTATCTAATAAATTCATTTAAAAAAATGAAAAAATTTTATTTTTATTCAAATAAAATCTTTCTAAAAAGCTCTTGAGAATATTGTATTCGGTCTAAAGTAATTGTATCAAAATCGTTGTTTTCAACGCATTGTTCTAAAGACGATATAGCTAAATCTATGCTATATTTGAAACTTTCCTTTTTATTAGAATTAAAGATTTCGTTCAAATTTGTTATATTCTTTCATAGAAATTAGAATATAATAATAAATCAAAACTATTAATTTTTATAGTAGTATTAGGTGGAAAGTTTTACACCTTATAGTAGTATAAACTATAGATTTTTATACATTAAACATTATAATAATAATAACTACTAAAAGATTTTTTAATTATGACTAAGAAAAACGACGACGATGAACCATTATATTGTAAGAATGAATTTTACAGATTCAAACCTGATAAACAAAAACCTTATAAACCTTTTTTAGATAAAAGTTATCCAGAAGTTGTTAATATCGATGAAACTCCGATTTTACCCTCTGAATTAGAGGGTGTGATAGAGACTCTTTTTTCACAAGGAAATTCTGAAGTAGATGTCTTTACCATTGCTGAGACTCAACCTCAAGCAGAGCAAGAGGTCACGCAGGGATATTTAACCTTAACCGAGAGGATTCAAATCAAACACAGTCCAGAGATTTCTAAGCTTTGTTGGAACGCCAAAAATATCTACAATTTCGGGAATTTCGTTATGAGAACATTATTTTTCGTTAAACATAACAACCCTAATTGTTCGTGGGACGATTTTCTAGAGATTAGACAATCCATTATGCCAGAACCATCGATTAAAGATTACACTCAAAAACGACAGGTTCTTCTAGACGCTTTTGATAGCTTAAAAAATGGAATTTTATATAAAAATGGTGGACAAATTAAAAATTCTTTAGTTACACTATTAAAATATAATAAGTTTTACGAAAAAACGGGTTATGCCCATATCTCTCAACAGATTCTACGAGTATTAGGGAATAATTGGTCGTCATATTTTGCAATCAGGGATTTGTTTTACAAAGGTAAATTGGATTATAGACCAAACATTCCTAAGTATTTGGACTCAAATGGGGAATTTATGGCAATTTACACGAGACAATTATTTAAAACAAAAGCATTTTATTCTCACATAGAACAAACTAAAAGGATAGCTGAATACAAAAAATACAGAAATACAACAGCCGAAATACTTTTCCCAACCCGCCATAGACACTTATTCCCACATGTTAGGGTCAGGTACGAGATCATTCAAAATCTTAGAGAGGTACGTATCATCCCCCGAGGAATTTATTACGAGATCGAGGTTAGATACGAGAGACCAATTGAGGATTGCGGATTATGTAATAATAACGCAGTATCCATTGATTTGGGAGTGAATAACCCCATAGCTATGGTAAATAATTTGGGATTACGCCCAATTCTTTTACGGGGGGAAGGATTAAAACGAACAAACCACTTCATAAACACAAAAAGTCCTTATTATCGCAGTATTCAGGGAGTGTATAGAGATATTTTTAAAAAAACTAAAACGAAACCAATCTTACAAATATTAGAGAAAAAAAGGAAAAAATACATCAAAACTTTTAGATGGAAAGAAAAAGTGGGTAATATCGTTTTAAACGATCCTAAAATGATATATGATCGATTTAAAGATTTACACGGTGAAAACAAGGAATTAAAATATTTATTTAATTATTTAAAAGGATTATATGAAAAAAAGAAAGATTCTACGATGCCTATCGCCGATTACCTTTACTACGAGGAGATCGAGCTTAATAGAAAGTTAAATGTTTGCAACGATTTAAAATACGATTTAGAAGGAAGACCTACGAAAGAACATTTGCAACGCTTAGAAAACTTACGAGAACAAAACCAAAACACTTTAGACAGATTATTTAAAATTTACAGCAACAAAACCAGAGACGCAACTCACAAATTATCTCACTATGTTATAGGCTATTGCAAACATAATAACATTGGCACGATAATAATCGGATACAACGAAGGGTGGAAAACTGGTTCGAAACTAAGCAAAACCATCAATCGTAAATTTATTTCGCTCCCGTTTTATAAATTAATTGAGTCTATTAAATACAAAGCTCTGCTATGCGGAATTACCGTTATCGTCCAAGAGGAGTCGTACACTTCAAAATGCTCGGCAATCGACCGAGAGTTAATCGAATGGCATTATGACTATGATTACGCTGGAGTCCGAAACCCTACCATTCGAGGAAAAGATGGTGTTTCACATAAACATTACGGTCAATTTTATTCAAAAGTTTCCAATAAATTCATTCATTCCGACATTAACGGAGCTTTTAACATCGGTCTCAAAGCCCGACCCAACTTGTTCAAAAACATCCCTCAAAGACAAATGCTTATTCCACCAAAAAGAATAGCAGTAACATAAAGTTTTAAAAATAATGGCTCTTTACTTCGGTTAGAGCTTCAAAGGAAGTGCACCTTAAATGCATGAATCTAAGTAAGACTACTTTTCAAATCAGTTCGTATTTAATTTTACTATTATTTCAGCTTTTATTTTGGAATTTCATTATTGATGATGCATTTATTACATTTAGATACGCTAAAAATCTCTACTTTCATCAACAAATGGTTTTCAATGTAGGCGAAATTCCCGTAGAAGGTTATTCCAATTTCTTATGGGTCTTATTGATGACTGTAAGCTTTCCTTTAAATATAGACCCAATAGTTTTTTCTAAAATTTCTGGAATGCTTTTTAGTCATTTGAGCGTCTTTATTCTTTACAAATTAGCTTTTTTACTTAATAAATCTGAGAAATTTAGTAATTTTGTTATCGTTTTTTATGTGTTAACTCCTAATATTGCTCTCTGGTCCCTCGGTGGGTTAGAAACATCGTTGTTCTCCTTTCTTTTATTAATCACTGTATACTTTTTTATTATTGATATAAGTAAACGGAAAAACAAATTAATCAAAATCTCTCCGCTCTTTTTTGTTCTGTTAAGCTTAACTCGCCACGAAGGGTTTATAGTTTTTGGGTTAACTTGTGCTTTTTTTATTTACCTACTATTTAAAAATAAGGAGATCTCTAAGATACAAAAATTATATCAATTACTTTATTTTGCTGGTTTTTTCATGATTTTTTACGCTCCATATTTCTTCTGGAGAGTTTTTTATTATAATAATATTTTACCTCATACTTTTTCAGCTAAACAAGGTATTTTTAGTCTCGATTTGTTCTTAGGACGCTTAGTTTTTTACATCCCTTTAATCTTATTACTTGCACCGGTTTTTCTCTTAATTGGTTGTAATTTCATTAAAAACTCAAAATTCCGGTTTAAAAACGAGAAAAAATTGTATTTAGTATTATTGATTCTAATTTTATCTATTCTATTATTATTAATAACAAGTTGGATGCCAGGATTTCGATTTGCTGTCCCTATAATATCTCTAATTTATCTTTTATTACCAAAATCGCTTAATTTTTTAACAATCTTAGGTAGAAATTATAGAAATGATGATGATTTATGGAAGAACATTAAGATATTTACAATCTTTGCGATTTGCGTATCTAATATTTTACTTGTAATTACTTTTTATCCATTCGTTAATGTGTATGGAACCGGGTTAAGAAATTGCAACATTACTTTAGGGAAATGGATTAACGAGAATACTTCAAACAACGCATCTCTTGCTGTATGGGATGTGGGCGCATTAGCTTTTTATTCTAATATACGCACAATAGACATTTACCCATATAGTTTACAAGATTTGCATGTCTATAATAACCCCATGGATGCTGATTACATATTAGAACAAAACATTACATTTCTTATTTTAAACGACGATAATTTTGATTATATTAAAGGTGATAGTCGGTTTCTAAGTAACTATCACTTAATATTCTACGCTCAAGTATACTATGCTGATGTTCTCTATAATTTGGATTATATTTATCAAGTTTATTTACTTAACGATTATTACATCCCCGAATCTGCAATTAACGCACTTATTAATTCTTCTCATAGATTTTATATATAAATAATTAAGCTCCCTATTTTTGAAGAAATGTTAAACTGGTTGTTTCCTTCTTTATAAAAATATCCACTTTTATAGAGATTCTTAATTACTAGTGAAAAAAACTTTTATAAGTAACGATGTAATTGAAAGAAAGGATAAAGTAGTAAGTTTAGTTTTATAATCAAAGAATTCTTAAAGTATATTAAAAACTTTATTTAACGCTAAAATGATTAGAGGAAAGCGTAATGCCAGATTATGAAGTTAAAATTAAATTCCATATTTTTCCATATAGAAAATTCAATATAAGCGCTAGAAACGAAGAGGAAGCGAGAAAGATCGCTAATGAGCAAGCTCAACATTTAATAGATTCCCTAGACTTTACCATTTCTAGCATTAAGGCAAAGAAATATTTAATGGATAGGTTTCTTTAAAAAGCTCTATTTCTCAAACATATCTTTAAGCGGTTCCCAGTAATACTTGTCCCAACCTTCCTTTACAGACTCATAAGCTCCTTCGGGAATATCGATATGCGAAAATTTTATGAGCGTCCCATTATCTACAGGTTCAAGCACCAATGTAATTGTAGAGTAATACCCTTTTGGCCAGTTTTCACACTCACCGCGCCATGTTTGTAATATCTTCTTATCTTGTATCAATTCGACATTTTCTCCGTTAATGGCTTTTTAGTGTGTTTCATTTCTTTCCAGTTAATTAAGTCTCCAACTTTCTTAGGTGAATATTTATTATGGACTCTTCCATTTACAACTTCAGTTGAATTTTTAATTAAACTATCTTTTAAGAGCTTTTTTATATAATAGTCAATTTTCCCTGGAGACCAACCAATCATTTTTGATAATTCATAGGTTGTAATTTGAGGTTTTTCACATATTGTTTCATATACCTTCCATTTATTTTCAAATGCTTTTTTCTTTCTTACATTATTTGCCATTTCGAGCATATTACAACACCAATTATACTATTAATATTACTAATAAATAACGCACTATTAGCATGGTAAAACATTACTAGTTTGACTAAATATTACTAATTTTACTAGTTCTACAATAAATATATGAAATTAGAATATATAAATATTACTACGAAACAAAATATTTTAAATGGTTCAAAATCTTATATGGAGTAAACTATTTAATTTTTAGCAATTAAAAAAAAAATCCTCTTATAATGGCTGATCCTAATTCTTTAACTCCATTTGAGTTAGAAGTGCTAATTGCCTGTTGTGATGTTTGTTATTATAGTACAAATTGTCATCAGCCAATTGAAAAAATTGTTAAAAGAATTGATAAAAGTGCTGGTAAACTTGTGAAAAGAGTTGTAAAAATGTTAGTTTCAAAAGGTTTTATTATAAAACATCCTACAAGAGGTGGTATGACATATGAACCCTCAAAAGAAGCAATATCGTTAATAAGAGGATTACAAGGAGATTTTGAGATTATTTAATTAATATGATTTCTTGTAAATTCGGCATTTTATCAGCATATAATGAAGCAATAGTACATAATGAAATAAGAATAATAATCAAAAAAATTCCTGAATGGTAAATTCAGAGTTTGATTTCGAAGGAATTTTAGTGTAAAAAAAGTAAGGAAAAAGTTTACAAAGATTTATTTTTAATTTTACTTCTTTTTGTATTGTTTTTAATAATTTGTAATTTATAATTAATTAGGTAAAAGAGTTAGATTGTGACACGTTTAGGATTAAAAATTTTTTTGTTTAGAATTTATATATTTCATCAGAAAATGGTGGAATATCATTTGCTAAACCTACTTTCATAAAAAATACAGCAAAAGCTTGAGATAAATGTTTCCTATAAGGAGATTCTAAACAAATTCTTTTATCTTGTTTTTTTATGAAATTTATTAGAAACTTTTTATATATATAAATGATTATTGATTTTCTAAAATATGAGAATTTTCTTAGTAATTTTTGATACTTTAAGAAAAGATCACACAGGACGGACTTATGGAAACGATTGGATAAAAACTCCGAATTTTGACTCGTTTGCGAAGGATTGCATTGTATTTGATAAGGCATATCCTGAATCGCTAGCGACTATTCCGGTTCGTAGAGCGATACACACTGGCATTAGAACGTTTCCATTTAATCATAAGAGGCCAGAATTACGCACAGACGATATCGTTCATTTAAACGGGTGGGATCCTATACCACCACATCACAGACATTTATCCGAATATTTAAATAGTGAGGCTTATCTAACGTCTTTTATCACTAGTACTTATCATCAGTTTAAACCAAATATGAATTTTCATTTAGGTTATGACCAATGGAATTGGATAAGAGGTCATGAAGACGATAAATATAGAGCTAGAGTTAAGAACGGTAAAGCCGAAATGAAACGATTACTTAAATTGCATATCGTAAAAAAAAACCCTGTAATTAAATTACTGCAAAAAAGAATATTAAAATCTCATTTTTCTAACGTTCAAGAGCGAGAGACAGAAGAAGATTATTTCCCAGCTAAAACTTTTAAAAAAGCGATTGAATTCGTTAAAGACACCTTAGAATTTAAAAAAGTTTTTTGTCTTATTGATGAGTTCGATCCTCACGAACCGTGGGACCCTCCACAAAAATATCTTGATTTGTATTTAGAAAAAGGTTATACAGGGAATAAAATTATAACGCCTGCTTATATGGAAAGTGTTGATTATCTTTCCAAAGAAGAGTTAAAATTTATGAAGGCTAGTTACGCGGGAGAGGTTTCTCTATGTGATAATTGGTTCGGTTATTTCGTTAACGAGTTAAAGGAGTTAGAAATTTACGACGATTCTTTAATAATTTTTATTAGCGATCATGGACACAGTATAGGCGAACACAATGCAACGGGAAAGCTTCCCATGTTTATGCATCCTGAATTAGTAGACCTTCCTTTTATGATTAAGCCACCAAGAGGAATTAATGGTCCAAAAAGAATTAGTAAACCTTACGTGTATAATTTCGACATATTACCAACAATTTTTGGGTTTTTAAATAAAGAAAAACCTAAAGTATTTGAAGGCGTTGATTTATCTATTTTTGTTGATGAGGAAGATCAGAATTTAGATGGCCGGAGTTATATCACATGTGGATTTGATGTGTGTACATTATACAAGGACGATAATTACGCGTTAATTACTTCCAATAACAGAAAACATCAAAAATTATACGATTTGAAGGATGATCCGGAGTGGAATAAAAATATAGCTAATAAAAATCCAGACATATGTGATGATGCCTTTAATAAAATCAAACTTGATGCTAAAGGTGATCTTCCACTTGTAAGCAGGTTTGAATTCGAGAGCTTAAAAGATTGGTATCTTCAAAAAAGCACATTCTCTGATAAAGGTTAATTTCTTATAATTTCGTTACCATCAAAAACTATGTAAAAATATTGAAATATCATCATAGATTTAAAAAAATGTAATGATTGAAAAAGGATTTTTCACAAAACTTGATGAGCAATTTTCTTTACGGATATCTACGGACAGCAACGAAGAATTTATTAAAATTCTGGAGCTTAATGTAGCAGTTCACGGAGAAGAGATTAAAAAATACATTGAAAGAATATACAAAGAACATCCTAAAAAGAAAGATATATTATGGTTTTATATTGAAGATAATAGTACGGGTCAAATTATATCTTCACTAACTTTAATGCCGCTTGAATGGCAGTTTGAAGGAAAATTATTACCCGTTTGTGAGATGGGTTTTGTAGGTACTTTAAAAGAATATCGTGGAAAGGGATTAATTTGTATATTGAATAAATTCTACGAACGAGTTATGATGGAGAGGGGCTATCTTTTATCCTGTCTCAGAGGAATTCCTTACTATTATAGACGATTTGGATACGAATTTATATTATCTTTAGACGAAAGACTTTCACTTTCGCCAAATCAAATTCCCTCTATGGAGTTAAGTCACATAGATATTAGAAAAGCTTCGCGAAAAGATATAGGTTATATCGAAAATCAATATAATTCAAATAGTAATAACTTTTTAATCTCTAACAGTTTTGATACAGAGAGCTTTTACTTCAAATTTATGAACGATTCCTTCGATAATAACAAATTATCGGCATATATTGTCGAAGAAAACGGAAAACTAGAAGGTTATTTCTTAATTGGCATGTCTTTCGACAATGAAGTATATACCATCATTACTTCACAGTTATCCCCCCCTCAAATGATAAAACTCTTGCAACATCTAAATGAATACCCTAAAAAAGAAGAGGATTTGATTTTGAATGTCGCCGAATTCTCTGAATTTGGGAAATATATTTTTTCTATAGGAGGAAAATTACAATCAAATTATGGTTGGCAGATAAAAATACCTGATCTAAAGCGGTTTTTTAAATCGATTAAGGTTGTACTTGAAAATAGAGTTGAAAAATCAAAATTTATTAATCTATCAAAAACGGTAATAATCAGCGACTATAAGCAATCAATCGAGTTAATTTTTATTAAAGGTATAAGTGAAGATATCAAGATCGAGAGTGGTTATCCTGATGCAGAGAAATGTGATGTCCGAATACCAGGAGCAATATTATTAAAATTACTTCTTGGTGATAGAACTGTAGACGAAATAAATTATATTGTTAAAGATGCGAGAATAAATCCATCATCAAAAAAATTAATTGAAATACTCTTTCCAAAAGTTAATTCGATTCCAGATACGTATTATTAAAAGTTATTATAGACCTTTTATTGGTTTACGAGATCGTGGAGGACATCGTTTAAAAGTGATATTAGGATAACCAATTGTAAACGCCCCGAGATGTTTCCCTCTAACACCGGCTAATTTTAATACTTTTTTATTAAGGGTTGCTGCGATTTGAATCCATCCATTCCAACAAGTTCCCAACCCTAGAGATTGTGCTGCAAGCCTACCATAAGTAATAATATTTCCAATGTTATTGTCCGTAAGTTGTATATCTAATAATGAATATACAATAATCACATGAGGAGCATCATAAAATACTGGAATCTCGTAATATTTCTTTTTGATTTCAAGTTCTTTTCCTTCCATTGCCCTCATTGCGGGATCATTTAATAATGTCTCAGTAATAGCTTCAGATAAATTCTTTAATTTTTCACGATCAGATAAAACTACGAATTTTTCATACCTTAAATTACCAGCAGTAGGAGCATATTGCATAATATCTAAGACTTGTTTTAATATATCCTTAGGAACTTTCTCTTTTTTATAATGTCTGATAGACCGATGAGCTCGTAAAAATTTATACAGATTATTATAAGGTATTATTGTTTCTAATTTTTCTTTACCCTCAAATGTGAAAGATTCATCTCCCATATCCTCGAAAATTATTGCATTTTCAGGACAAACTGCGATACAGTGTCCACAAAGGCTACATGTTCCATCAACATCCTTAAAAATTACTTTATTTTGCTCTTCATCCATCCAAAAGCGTTCACGATCTTCTTTAATGCATAATTGACAATTTATACATTTATCGTAATCAATCCCTATAATTGGCATTATTTATCCTCATATATTTAATATTATACAATTAAAAGAGTTATAACAATTAAAAAAATAGGTAAAAAAATTATTATAATTTAAATAATAGTACATTTAAAGATAAATTTTTCATTTTTATTTGTCTGGAGCTTTTCTACCTAACCATTTTTCGTAAAACATATCGATATCTGGCAAGAAATTGAATATAGTCGGATATCCTGGTGGTACAGATTCAGTATCAAGTAAAGCCAAGCAACCTGGGCAAAAGTACTCTCTAAGCACTTCCCACTCGGGATCACTCGTCATATCTTTTGGATACAATTCTTCTAATGCTTTATATGTATCTCTTACTCGTACCCTACACTTGGTTTTCCAGTTCTCTCGATAATCTCCAAATTCAAAGCCACAGTCGCATTTGACAATCCTACTTCCGTTCTTTGAGACAATGTAGAGATGCTCGTGAAGTGGAAGTAAAATTTTCTCTGCCCAATGTACTTTCTCTTGCAATATCTCTAAAATCGCATCGAATCTATTTGGATCTTTTCTACCGCTAATTATAGGTTTAAGTTCGTTCCACGTTAAATCTCCGTTAATCATTCTTGCTAACGTCTTTTTATCTTCGTTTACCATTTATTTCACCTCCATTTGAAAATCATCAGGAAGTTTCCAAAACGCTCTAAATTCTCGTGCCCATTTATCAGATAACAACAAACTTTCAGAATACATTCGAGTCGCTGCCTCACATAATTTTTCTTCAGTTATTTTTTTTCTTTCTTGTTCCCAATATTCTTCGAACGGCAGAGATTTTTCCCTCCTTTCATTTTTTAACTCCTCTTGGCGTGTTTTTGTAGCGCTTTCGTCTATTTTCCATTCCTCTTTCGCTTCATTATATTCTGCTACAACGCCATATACATTGTAAACTATATCTTTAGTATATATTCCATCATCTAAATCTTGTTTGACTCGTTCTAGTTTTCTTTCTAAAGGATCTCCATACCCCGGACCACCACTCATAGCAAAATGAACAAGATCATAATTCTCTAAAATTATTGGATAAATTGAACAATAAGGTTTTCTTGTTATATCTGCCTTTAAGTATTTCTCGAATTGTCCATTGCTAGGGTCTGGGTCTCCTAAAGGGTAATCTGCTTGCTGTTGAATGATGTCTTTCATATTTGTGTTTTTCGCGTAAAGACGATAACCCGTACCGTGAGGATAACCTCCATGCATCCCACCACTTCCATGAAAACATAAACCTTCTTTGGCTCCAAAAAAATCTACTTCTCTTGAATAAGCTATCATGGCTATTCCCTCGTAATTTGCGCCTCCTCTATACTTCCCGTGCCCAGGACTATTAGGTTTTATTTTCCTCGCTAGATAAGGAATGCCTCCTTGAAATAATTCCCAGGTTTCTACATCTCCAAGATCAGCTTCTGGATTCCACATCGCATATCCCCAGTTTAGTCCATCTCTTACAGCACTAGCTCCTAAACCTTGACCACTGATTTCGAAGGTCGAAAGAGACCATCTTTCCCCTTTTAAAGGACCCGAAGAATAAAACCCACCACCTTGAATTGCATCTCCCGTAAATCCATAACCTGGTACTACTTCTTCTCTAAATCCCCGAGAAAATAATCCATAAGAAATACTTTTCATCATCCCTGTATATGCAGGGATCAGATTACCCCAGGGGCTCTGGTATGAAAGATATGGATCACCTGGATTACACCAAGTTCCTAATGGATATTCCTTCTCAACAGCAAAATAGGCTCCATCGTTTACTTTATCTCCATATATTAATATCTGGGTTAATAACACCCATTGACCGCCTTCCATTGCTCCTTTTCCGCAATTCATTGGATTTGGTCCGGAACCACTTGCTCCGTCAAATGTAAGAGAAATTCCTCCTTCCTCACCAATAACGATTTCAATTGGCATATTGCTTATTTTATCAATTTTAGCTCTTGGTTGCCACGCTTCGTTTTTAAAACCGATGTCAAAAAACGACGCTGCCCTATACCTTCCCGGAATTAAACGTTCTTTTACTCTCTCTAAAACAATTAGTCTCCCTTCTTCTATTGCTTCTCTCATAAATCGTTTGTAGTAATCAATCCCTTCTGTTTTTATAAAATCTAAGACAGCGTCTCGAATCATTAAATTACCAGCCATTCTACATTTTTCGTCTAATTCCCAATACATGGGTGTCCTTACGGCTCTTTTAGCGTTAATCATATGATCTTTCCAAATTCTGTCATTAGAACCTATTTTTCTACAAGTGTAATAAATTCCGTCGTCAAAACGTTGAATCGCAGAAACTAAATCGTGTCCTGGAGTAATACCGCCCGCATCAATTTGATGAGTCACTCCACCGGCCCAACCTATTAATTCTTTCTCCCAATAAATAGGGATAAGCGTCTGAACATCTGTCGTATGAACATTCCCACAATTAGGATCGTTGTTTAAAAATATATCGCCAGGGTTAATACCGGGGTCATCCTCGTAATCCTCTCTAACCATAAACTTTATCGCTTCGCTCATCGTGTGAACGTGCACTAATATACCTGTTGATACTACTATGGAATCACCCTCCGGAGTATATAATGCAAAGCATAATTCACCTATCTCTTTGACAATTGGTGAAGCAGCTACATGTAAAGCTGTTTCTCTTGCAGATACTAAAGCACCCCTTAAGCTAGCATAAGCTCGTTCGTATCTAAACGGATCCTTTTCTTTTAAGCTTAACTTCTCTATTCCATAGTATCTTTTTGTTTTTTCAATTAGTTCTTCGCTTTCTTCCAACATTTCTTTAAGAGATTTTCCATTCCATCCTATAAGAGTTTTTGACATTATTTTTAAAACACCTCCATGTGAAATATTCTATGCTTATCTAGTTTTACGCGGAAACTGGGAGGGACTACTAAAGTTGTTGCTGGGGCTTCAATAACTGCAGGACCTTCAATTTGATTACCTGATTTAAGCAATTCCATTTCCCAAAGATTTGCTTCGTACCACTCTTTTCCCCAAAAAATATCTCTACGTCCTTTGGAAGCTTCATCGTCAGGTCTTTCACTTTTTAATTCGTGATCAGGAAGTATTGGTTTTGGTACAGACACTACTCCTGTTGCTATAGCTTTCGTAAAATGATATCCTAAATGTGGACTTTTTGTTCCTCTTCGATATATTTGTTCGAAAAGATCATCGTATCTTTTAGCTATTTCTTTTAGATCTTTTAAGTCAATAACATCGGAAGGCGATTCTATTTCTAAATCGTCAAACATTCCAAAATATTGAATTCGAAGAGTTGGCTTAAATTCCATTTCGTTAGGGTCTCTTCCTTCTTTTTCGAATTCTTTTGCAATTCTTTTCTTCAATTCTCCCCATGTTGCATTTAACATCATTATTACTGCTTGATCTAAACGTCCATCTGGAGTAAGTACTAAATCTACTGACTTTTCGTACCTATAAGAATGGTCTGCGCACGCACATCCGAAAGCTGAAAAAGCAGCCGCCCACTCTGGTATTAGAATATCTTGGAATCGTAAATCTTTAGCATATCCTGCTACGTGAAGCGGACCTGCACCTCCAAAAGACATTAAAGTATAATTTTCTGGTCTGAAGCCGAGACCTTGAATCATGCCCATAAGATGGTTTTTCATATTAATTTCTATCAAATCTAAAGCACCTCTAGCTGTCACGTAAGGGTCTGCATTTAAAGGTTCTGCAAGTTGGTTTTCTATATATTTTAAAGCACGCTCCTTATTTAAATGGATTTTACCGCCTAAAAAGTAATCTGGATTAAGGTAACCTAAAATTATGCTGCAATCCGTCATTGTAACTGTTTCAACTCCAGAAGCTTCGTTACAAACTCCGATTTGATATCCCGCACTTTCAGGACCAAATTCTAATCTGCCCGAAATATTATTATAGCGAACATACATGCCTGTTCCAGCCCCAATTGAATCTAAAGCAATCATAGGGATGTTTAAGATAAACCTTCCCAAACTCGACTCCCATTTTGTAGGTACGTATCTTTCCATGAGAAGCCCAACGTCAAAACTCGTCCCTCCGACATCAGAAGAAACTAAATTTTTTATTCCGTATTCTTTAGCTATAAATTTCGTTCCAATCATACCACCTATAGGGCCTGAAACCATAGTTGGGATGAGTGATTTATGGTACGGAGAAATTGTACCTCCGTAAGAGGTCATAATTCTGAGTGGAGCTGGTACTCCTTTTTCTTTTAAACGTTCAGCAATCTTAATTAATTGAGCTCTAGAAGGCTCTGCTGCGTATTGTTCAATAATTAACGAGTTCAATCTTGGAGTTTCCCCTCGAACTGGATTGTGCTCACAGGATAAAATTACTGGGATATCAATTCCTCTTTTCTTCATTAATTTTTTAGCAGCTCGACCTACAGCTTTTTCGTGTCTTTGGTTCATATAGGAACACAATAAGCAAACGCAGATACTATCGACTTTCATATCAAGTAATTTTTCAACTGCTTCAGTTACATCATTCTTATAAAGAGGTATTAGTTCTTCCCCCCAAAAATTAATTCTTCCACGAACTCCTTTTATTTGCTTTCTTGGGACAAGTGGTTCAGGATGTTCGTGTTCCCGAGCATGTAGGCGACCTGCATAGTCAAGCCAAATCCAGCATTGCAACGCTCTTCCTAATCTGTGTAGGTCTTCAAAACCAGCATTTACAATTACTCCGATGTTACTATTACCTTCTCGTTCTAAGAGTCTATTAAGCATAGCTGTACCAGAATAAACCAGAGCATCAACTGCACCACCAGAAGATTCCAGCGTGGAGTTCCATTGAGATAATGAATCTGTAATTGAGTTCAAAATACCTTCCGATTCATTTTGTGGAGTTGTTTGAGCTTTACCAACTTTAAATCTTCCTTGTTCATCAATAATAAAGGAATCAGTCATCGTTCCTCCTGTATCAAGAGCAATAGCTTTTAAATTCTTATTTTGAGTATTCATTTTTGATATATTTCTCCCTTTTTTTTTTTAAATTATATTTTATGTTATAATACATTTATTTTCTTCTCGAATTTATAAAATTATTTGTAATGCAAAATCAAAATAGTTGTTATTCAATTATAATAAGATTTTAAACTTATGTATTAAGCTACTCCTAAAATTTCTTATTCTAAAAATAGAATAAATTAAATTAAAAAGATGGATTAATACTCATATGAATTTATTTTATGAGAAAATAGCAAAATTAGCCGTTAACTATGCTGTGGGCGTAAAAAAAGATCAAAGAGTATTCGTTGTTGGACCTGTCGTAGCACAAGAGCTTTTTCAAGCAATTTATGCAGAAGTTATTAAAGCTGGGGGATACCCTTTATTGATCCCACAAATAGAAGGGACACAAGAATTACTTTTTAAACACGGATCAGAAGAACAGCTATTATATGTTGATGAAATTCAATTAACTTTTTTTAAAGAATTTGATTGCATGATCAGCATCTTTGGAGATTATAACACGCGTAAACTCTCTTTAGTTGATCCAAAAAAAGTCGCCAAAGTTCAAAGTTCACCAAGTAGAAAAGAAATGATGAAAATTTACATGGAAAGATACGCAAATGGAGAATTAAACTGGGTAATAGTTCCTTATCCATGCCATTCTTATGCTCAAGAGGCAAATATGGATGTTTTTTCTTACTCTGAATTTGTTGAAAAGGCTTTATTATTAGACAGAGAAGATCCAGTTAAAGAATGGAAGGAAATTGAGAAAAAACAAGATAAACTCGTTGAGATTTTAAATAAAGTGGAAAAGATTCACGTATTAGGCGAAGACACTGATTTAACGCTCTCAGTAAAGGGTAGAAAATGGGTTAATTGTTGTGGACATAATAATTTACCCGATGGAGAAGTCTTTACGAGCCCATTAGAAGATTCTGTTAACGGATACATAAGATTCACTTATCCCGGAATCTATAGTGGAAGAGAAGTTGAAAATATACGCCTAGAGTTTAAAAACGGAAAAGTTGTTAAAGCCACTGCACACAAAGCCGAAAAGTTACTACAAGAATTAGTTGCGATCGAAAATGCTAATATTTTAGGTGAATTTGCTATAGGGACAAACTATGGCATTACCAAATTTACAAAAAACATGCTATTTGATGAGAAAATGGGCGGTACCATGCACTGCGCCCTAGGTGCTGGACCACCAGAGACGGGATCAACCAACCAAAGCGCAATCCATTGGGATATTTTGAAAGATATGAAAGCGCCAGGCTCTAAAATTATAGCCGACGGAAAAGTCATCTACGAAGAAGGTAAATGGAAAATATAAAATATAATATTTTTTTCATAATTCTTTTTTTTGAAGTTAATAAAACTTATTACGAAATTTTCTCTAATACTCTTTAAATAAATAAGATTTTTTTAAAATTTTGACTGAAACGGCAGAAAGTTCTGATAAATTAAAGGTAAGATTCCTTAGTATCGATGTGTTCAAAGGTTTAACCGTGGTTCTAATGGTGATCGTCAATACTTTAGCGATTTACGAAAATGTACCAACTTGGAGCAAACACGCTGGAGATTTTGGCTTAACATATGTAGATTTAATTGCTCCTTTTTTCGTTTTTATGCTAGCGCTTAATATGAATATTTCTTACCAAAAACGCAAGGAAAAATTTGGTAGAAAAAAAGCTATGCTAAGATATATTCGCAGGTTTTTAATTTTCATTGGTATTGGCTTTTTTTTAACTATATATATCGGACCTGGTGGGTTTTACTTTCGGTGGGGCACATTTCAAGTTCTGGGGATGTCAGGACTTTTGTTATTGCCCTTAATCGAACTAAAACCCTTTTTAAAATTATCAGTTGCCGTAATAATCATGATCCTCCATCAATTTATTCTATTTACGCCTTTGAGTTCGATAATTTATGAATCCATCGAGGGAGGAATCTTAGGGGCACTTTCATGGGGCTCAATGATGATATTTTCTTCTTTTTTAGCAGAGGCCTTAACCAAGGGTAAAGATAAAGTTAAAATTTACTTCTTATTTGGTGGATTAATTTGCGTAGTACTTGGTTTCGGGTTTGGTTTCATTTTGGGAATAAGTAGGGCTTATATCTCGTTGCCCTATATTATAGTCAGTGTGGGAATTTCTTCTTTAATTTATTATATACTATATTATATTTTCGAAGTTTGGGCGAAAAATCGCGAATTTTTGAAAAAAGAAAAGTTTTTTAGCGTTATTGGAAAAAATGCGTTCATGTTATATCTAATCCATGTCGTTATCGTTTATAGTATATATCAGATTATTCCTTTGAACATCTCTAGCGTAATAATTTTCTCAATAAGCTTTGTTAATGTTACAATTATTTGGTTCATTGCGTTTTTAATGAATAAAGTAGAAATGTATATAGTTGTTTAATTTTAAAGTAACTAGATATCCCTTATTATTAGTAGAACGCTCCAAGTTAAAAGAAATCTTTTAATCGAAACCACCTATACGATCTAATCCCCTGTGTTACTTCAGTTAATTTTTCTCTCATCATTTTTAATAATAAGTGCGTGGGATAGTACTTCAATAGAGTATTAACTTGATTAAAAATAATCCATCTTAGCTTCATTGTGTATTGAAACTCGGAGTAAAGATATTTAGTTAATAATTGTAAATAGAATGTGGTAGATTTTTTTACGTTTTGTAAATTTTTTAAAATTGCGTAGGAGGCGAATTCAGCGGTTTTTTGTGAGTAATATATTCCTTCGCCCCAAAATGGGTCAGCGATACCCGCTGCATCTCCTATTAAAATTACTTTATTTTTATAAATAGGAGTGACCTTGAAATTTCCATAGGGGATGGGGTGCCCATATATTTCGGAAACCACTTCTGGATTTATAC
>Ga0114919_10001391_pt1 | contig 19332 bp, 20 predicted proteins | sample BlataG_FD_88682 | JGI IMG/M metagenome (GOLD analysis project Ga0114919, IMG submission 88682) | Deep subsurface microbial communities from Black Sea to uncover new lineages of life (NeLLi) - Black_00105 metaG | ecosystem: Environmental > Aquatic > Marine > Oceanic > Sediment | place: Atlantic... | reverse complement strand
TTAGGTGAACTTGGTGCCAGAGGAATTTACATACGCAGAGGCTGGTGTAGACAGGGAACTAAGAGCAAGATCCAAAGCGGCATTAAACACTCTAAAACAAACCTACAGATTCAGCAAATACGGAAACGTCGTTCAGCTTCCTTACGGTAACATCTTTCCCATCGACAATCGATACCTCGATTTTGTCATAGAGGGAATCGGAACCAAAGTTCTTCTGGCACAACTAGCAAACAAGTATGACACCATAGGCATCGACGGAGTTGCAATGGCCGTAAACGATGTCATCCGATCTGGCGCGAAACCGTTAGCCGTTGTAGACAACATTCACGCTCAAGTATCTAACCCTCATTTGATAGGCGAATGGATGAAAAGCATAGCGAAGGGTGCACGCGAAGCTGAGTGCATAGTGCCAAGCGGAGAAATAGGAGACGTAGCTGAAATCATTCGAGGAGTTACAGAGGGAAAGGGCTTCGACATGATCTTCGCCTGTGTAGGTGAACTGTTTAAGGATGACATAGTCTTTGGAAACAACATTAAGCCCGAGGATATTGTGATCGGCTTAAGAAGTTCAGGCATCCACAGCAACGGAATATCTTTGGCGAGAAAGGTTCTTTTTAAGCAGTGGGGTGGCAAATATGAGCCACATGATATTCCAGACGGACTTGAAAGAGAACTCATCAACGAAGTTTTGGAACCAACAAAGATTTACGTTAAACCTGTCTTGAATGCTGCTAAGGAGTATAAACTGAAAGGTTTGGTTCACATGACGGGTGACGCCTATTTAAAGTTCGATAGGCTGATGCGTTTTTCCAAAGGAATAGGATTTGAGTTCGACAACTTTAAGCCTCAACCAATTTTCAGGCTTATTCAAGAAACTGCCCCAAAAGTGAGAGGCGCTATCACGGACGACGAGATGCTGAGGACTTTCAACATGGGATGGGGTTTTGCCGTAGTCGCGGACAAAACTGATAAAGATGTTCTCATTGACGGTTTCAGAAGAGATCAGGTTGAAGCTGAACAGATTGGAAAAGTGACTGACTCTAGAGGAATTGTTGCGTTATACCAAGGGAAAAAGATAGAGTTGGAAATAGTCATTTAAACTTTTATTTAAATTTTCATCTAAATAAAGTTTAAATTTTTAATTGTTTAATACTACATTATGATATACCGAGCTAAAATCGAGATCTCTCTCAAGCCAGGACATTCCGACCCTGAAGGAGAAACAACAGCAGAATCTCTAAAAGAATTAGGATATCCTGTCGAAGCGACGAAGGTAAGCAAAGTTTATGAAATTACCCTTTCTGCGAGTTCCGTGAAAGAAGCTAACAGACTTGTAGACGAAATGTGCAGAAGACTCTTAGCGAATCCAACAAAGGACAACTACAGCTTCACCATAGAGGAAATGCAATGAGCATCGGTCTTTGCATGAAACGGAATGTGCCTTTCGAACTCACCGACATAAACCTACTGGATGCAAATGACAAACAACTACTCCAAATCAGCAAAGAACTCGGAATTGGTCTAAATCTCATAGAAATAAAGAGTATTCAAAAATACTTTTCAAAGAAGGAAAGAAATCCAACGGATGTGGAACTTCAAACAATTGGTCAGACATGGTCGGAGCACTGCTTTCACAAAACTTTCAAAGGAGATATAGTCTCGCCTGATGGAAAACTAATCATAAGTAGCATGTTTAAAGAATACATAGCCAAAGTGACAAAGGAACTTGACTTGCCTTGGTGTCTTTCCGTTTTTGAGGACAACGCGGGTATAGTTGACTTCGAAGATGACTGTGCAATTGCTGTGAAAGTTGAGACACATAATCATCCTTCAGCTATAGAACCCTTTGGAGGTGCTGCAACGGGCACCGGCGGCGTTATCAGAGATATCCTTGGAGTGTGGGCTGACCCCATAGCTTGCACAGATGTTCTTTGCTTCGGTCCCCTAGACTACAATCATGACAAACTTCCCGTCGGCACAAAACATCCAAAATACATTTTCAGAGGAGTAGTTGCTGGCATAGGCCACTACGGAAACAACATGGGCATACCAACTGTCAACGGCGCCATACACTTCGACAAAAGCTATATCGGCAACGTTGTGGTCTACTGCGGCTGTGTTGGAATTCTGCCGATGAGCAAATTTGTCAGAGACACAAAACCTGGAGACCTCGCCGTTCTGGCTGGTGGAAGAACTGGCAGAGACGGAATCCACGGAGTGACCTTCGCTTCAGCAGAGTTGACAAAGGAATCTGAGGAAGTGTCAAGGCCCGCAGTTCAGATTGCAAATCCAATCGAAGAAGAGAAGATCAAACGTGCCATCATAGAGATAAGAAACCAAGAGCTAGGTTCAGCTATAACTGATCTGGGTGGAGGGGGCCTCTCCTGCGCCGTAGGTGAGATGGCGCACAGATCTAACTGTGGAGTCTATGTTGAACTGGAAAAGGTTCTCCTAAAATATCCTGGCATGGCTCCTTGGGAGATTCACGTTTCTGAATCACAAGAAAGAATGCTTCTGTCTGTTAGAGAGGAAAATCTTCAAAAGGTTTTAGCCATCTTCAAGAGCGAAGATGTTGAAGCCACTACTGTTGGTAGATTTACTGATGACCACACTGTTAAAGTCCATTATCGAGGACACACTGTTGCTGATTTAGACCTGTATTTTCTGTTTGCGCCTCCAAAGACTAGAAGAATCGCAAAATGGAAACCGCCAAACTACGTAGAGCCAGTTATTGCTGAACCAGCAGACTTGACACAAGACCTTCTAGAAGTACTGTCTTCAGCAAACGTTGCAAGCAAGGAATGCGTGATAAGAACATATGACCATGAGGTTAAAGGAAACACCGTTCTGAAACCATTGCAGGGAAAGTATGGTGGGCCGAACGATGCAGCGGTTATTAAACCCTTAACTAATTCTTGGAGAGGCGTCGTTATTTCTTGTGGGATGAACCCAAACTACGGGAAGATAGACCCCTACTGGATGGCTGCTTCAGCCATAGACGAAGCTATCAGAAACAACGTTTCAGTTGGCGGAAGAAGAATTTCGTTGCTTGACAATTTCACTTGGGGCAGCCCTGAAAAACCCGACAGACTTGGAGGATTAACTAGAGCCTGCAAAGCCTGCTATGACTTCGCCAAAGCATTTGGAACACCATTTATCTCAGGAAAAGATAGCCTCTACAATGAATCACCATTAGGCCCAGTCACACCCACACTCCTAATCACGGCTATTGGAATAATCCCAGACGTAAGAAAGACAGTTTCGGTTGATGTAAAAAAACCAGGGAATCTGATCTACCTAGTTGATCAAACTTATCCTGAGTTAGGAGGCTCGGAATATTACAAATTGAAAGGTTACGTGGGAAAAACAGTTCCCAAAGTCAGAATAGAACAAGCAAGAAAAACAATGAATTCGATCACAAATGCAATTGATTCTGGATATGTAAAGTCTTGTCACGACCTTTCTGAAGGAGGCCTAGCAGTGGCAGCGGCTGAAATGGCTCTTAGCGGAGACCACGGAATCGAACTAAACCTCAGAGATGTTCCAAAACCTAGTGAGATGAAAAGAAACGATTACATTCTTTTCTCGGAATCAAACAGCAGATTCTTAGTGGAGGTTGCAGAGAAAAACAGAGAAGATTTCGAAAAACTGATGGAAGGGAACATCTTCTCAGCTGTTGGCAGAGTAAAAAAAAGAGACAATCTTTCTGTTAATGGAATCGACGGTGAACAAATAGTTGACGTCCGTCTAACTGGATTGAGAAATGCGTGGAAGAGAGCTTTCGGAGGTAAAACATGAAAAAGGAAGAAATCAGCGTTTGCATATTGAGGGTTGGTGGAACGAACTGTGACGCAGAAACGAAAAGAGCATTTGATGATCTAGGAGTTAAAGCCAAGATAGTTCATCTGAATGCGATAATTGAAAAAGGAAACCTCCTCAATTACAGTGCCCTCGTAATTCCAGGCGGCTTTTCTTACGGTGACTACGTGAGAGCAGGGGCTATTTGGGCTAAAGAAGTTTCAGTTAAACTCGGTTCTGAGTTGCAAAAATTCGCTGAAGAGGGAAGACCTATTTTAGGGATTTGCAACGGTTTTCAAGTTTTAGTCGAAGCTGGTTTGTTACCCGGATTTGAGGGGATCAGCAAGTATCCTGAGGCTGCGTTAGCAACCAACATTCCGATTGGATATTATTGTGGCTGGATTTATGTTAGGCATGAGAATAGTGGTAACTGCATTTTTACTCAGATGATTCCAAAGGGAAAAGTGCTGAGAATACCCGTGGCGCATGCCGAGGGGCGATTCATCCTTTCAAAAGAAAATGAGAATGCTTATTTGAAACGATTATGCGACAATGACCAGCTCGTTTTTAGATATTGCGACGAAAAAGGCGAGCCTGCGAATGTTGAATATCCAGTCAATCCCAATGGCGCGTCTTACGATATTGCAGGAATTTGTAATCCCAGTGGAACAATTTTCGGTTTGATGCCTCATCCAGAAAGAGCCTACAACGGTTGGCAACTGCCAGACTGGACAAAAAGAGAAAGAATGCCAAAATATGGTGATGGACGTTTGATCTTCGAGTCTATGGTAGAGTGTATAAAGGAGAAATAGAGAAGTTGAAATCTGACACGATTCTCGTCCTTGACTTTGGTGGACAATACTGCCACTTGATAGCGAGAAGAGTTAGGGAGCATGAGGTTTATTCTGAAATAGTTCCATACGATATAACGCCTAATCAAATCAAAGTTTTAGAAGAAAAATTCAATATTAAGGGGATGATTCTTTCTGGTGGCCCTTCAAGCATCTACGAAGAAAACGCTCCAAAATGCAACCCAGACATCTTCAACTTGAATATCCAATTCTGGGTCTATGTTACGGCCATCAGCTAATCGCTTTTTTCTTTGGAGGAAAAGTGGAACCTGCTAGAAAGAAAGAATACGGAATAAGTTACGCTGTAGTAGACAGCCCCCATAGCTTGCTGAAAGATTTAAAGGAAAACCAAAAAGTTTGGATGAGCCACGGGGATACCGTTTATGAACTCCCTGAGAAATTTGAGATTCTTGCGCACACAAAAAATTGCCCAATAGCCGCTTTCAAACACAAAGAAAAACCTATTTGCGGATTGCAATGGCACCCTGAAGTTATTCACACAGAGAATGGCACAACGATGTTAAGAAATTTCATTTTCGAAGTGTGCGGATGTGAACCGAACTGGATGATGGAAGACTTCGTAACAAGGGCTATCCACGAGGTGAGACGAATTGTCAGGAATGGAAGGTGTGTGATTGGGTTAAGTGGGGGCGTAGATTCAAGTACCGCCACCATCTTAGCTTCGAGAGCCATCGGAAAGAACCTGACAGCGGTTTTTGTTGATCATGGATTCATGCGTGAAGGCGAACCCGAATTCATTCAAACCTTCTTCAAGAAATTCGATATCAGCTTCCTTTCAGTTAATGCGAGGAGAAGATTTCTACATAAGTTAAAGGGAGTAACAGATCCAGAACGAAAAAGAAAAATTATCGGTGAAGAATTCATTAGAGTTTTCGAGGAAGTTGCAGAAAAGATCGAAGCAGACTATCTTATGCAAGGGACGATTTACCCAGATAGAATTGAATCTGGTTTTAGAAAGCATTCAGAGAAGATTAAAACTCATCATAATGTTGCTGGTCTGCCAACTAAAATCAAGTTCAAGGAAATCGTTGAACCGTTAAGGGATTTGTACAAGGATGAAGTCAGAAAAGTCGCAGAAAAACTGGGTCTATCGAAGCAGATTGTCCAGAGACAACCATTCCCCGGTCCCGGTCTAGCGGTGAGAATAATAGGTAAGATTACACAAGAGAAAATAGATGTGGTTAGAAAAGCAGACAGAATTGTAACAGAAGTGATAGAAGCAGGTAAGTTGAATGAAAGTTTATGGCAATATTTTGCAGTCTTGACAGATTCGAAAACTACAGGAGTCAAAGGTGATGCAAGGGCTTACGGTTACACCATCGCTGTTAGAGCCCTTGAAAGTAAAGAGGCCATGACCGCTAATTTCGCTAAGATTTCATATGAAATTTTGGAAAAAATCTCAACGAGAATTACAAATGAAATACTTGAAGTCACACGAGTTGTGTATGATATTACCCATAAACCACCAGCAACGATAGAGTGGGAATAAAAGTGGTCATTTTCTAACGCGTAGAATTACTACAAGTCTTTGTATCTGTTAAACTCCCAGTCAGTGACACTTTTCTGATACTCGTTCCACTCCATTTTTTTGATGTTAAGGTATTTGTTGAAAACGTGTTCTCCCAACGTTCCTTTCATGAACTTGCTTTTCTCAAACTCTTCTATCGCTTCTCCCAAGTCCACTGGTAGAGTTTTTATGTAGAACTTTGCGAGTTTTCCATTGTCGAATCCGTAAACGTCTTCTTCCACAGGGCTAGGTGCCTCAATTTTTTCGTTGATTCCCTTAAGACCTGCCGCTAACATAACAGCAAAGGCTAGGTATGGGTTACAACTTGGGTCTGGGCACCTCAATTCAAGTCTAGTCGACTTTTCTCTACCTTCGCTGTATCTGGGAACTCTGATTAATGCTGATCGGTTTCTTTGAGCCCAACAAATGTACACTGGTGCCTCATATCCGCGTACGAGGCGTTTATAGCTGTTCACCGTGGGGCACAATATTGCGGCCATTTCTCTGATGTGTTCGAGTTGGCCTCCCATAAAATAGTAGGCAAGACGAGACAGTTTGTACTCGTCCTCTTTATCGTAAAAGAGGAGCTCACCATCCTTGCCCAACAGTGATTGATGGGTGTGCATTCCACTTCCATTAACGCCGAAAACGGGTTTTGGCATAAATGTTGCATGTAGACCTCTGCTACTAGCTACTGTTTTGATGGCTTGTTTGAGAACCATTATGTTATCAGCGCTCTTTAGGGCATCCGAGTATTCTATGTCTATCTCATGCTGGCTCGGAGCACATTCATGATGAGACATTTCAACATTTATTCCTAACTTTTCAAGGGTAGATGTCATAACAGCACGTATCTCAGTTGCTAAATCGTGTGGAGAAAAATCAAAGTATCCTGCTGTGTCATGGTACGTTCTGTTTTCCTTAGACCTGAACAAAAAGAACTCGATCTCTGGTCCCACGTAATAGAAATATCCTTTCTCTTTCGCTTTCTCCTGAACCCGTTTAAGAATGTACCGAGGGTCGCCAACGAATGGGTTTTTGTCTGGGTCGTGAACGTCGCAGATCATTCTTGCAGCGTTCTTTTCGTCTCGAGGCCATGGGAGAAGTATGTACGTCGATGGGTCGGGGATTAGCATCATGTCGCTTTCATGTATCCTAGTGAATCCTTCTATTGAAGAACCGTCGAACCATTTTCCATTGTCGAGGCAATCCACTAGTTCTCTGGGTGAAATTGTTACGCTTTTTAATCGCCCAGACAAATCAAAGAACATTAAATCGATAAACTCAACTTTCTCGCGTTTCACCTTGTCTATTACTTCTCTTTTTTCCATACAATCACAACACGGTCTTTTTGTTATGAAGCTGATTTAAATTTATGTTCTACGCAAATCTGAAAGTCTGGGCAATCCTTCTCTTGCACTAACTTTCTCTATGCAACGGGAAGCAACAAAATTCCCCAGTCTTCCACACTCATACAAATCTTTGTTTTTAATTAAGCCGTATAGAAACCCCGCACAAAATGCATCGCCAGCACCTGTGGTATCTACAACTTTCACTTTATATGGTTCAACCAAATAGCTTTCCTTCCCGTCTGTGACATAACATCCTCTTTCACCCAATTTAACCGCAACGATGCTAACGCCTTTTTTTATCAGAATCTTCGAGCCTTCATCATATTTTTTTCCTGTAAGCAATTTTAGCTCATTTTCGCTTGGAAGCATAACAAAGCTTCTTCCTATCATTAGCTTCAAAACGATTAATCCCTTTCTCGCATACAGTTCTCCCGGGTCAAAACTTATTCTAACGTCGCGAAGCCCCCTCACCAACTCCTTTTGCGCCTTAAACGGCTTTTCTCCAATAAAAGATGTCAAATGCAGAAACGCAGTATTGTCTGCGTATTTTAGGTCGATCTCTTTGAGTTCTAGAGAATCGTTCACGCCCGGGTCTATGTAAAGCGCTCTGTCACCTTTTGTATCGATGTATCCCATGGCGACGCCGCTTCTACCTTCCTTTGAAACTATTATCCCATTAACATCAACGTTTTGACGTTTGAAGTCGTTCAGAAGAAGTTTGCCTTCGCGGTTGTCAGAAACTTTTCCTATAAAACCCGTTTTTAACCCGAGTCTCGCCAAACCTACGGCTGTGTTTGCCGCAGAGCCTCCAGGGGCTTCTTTGAAGTCTATGATGAAACTCTCTTCGTCTCTTCCAGCTATTCGGTTCACTCGATAGAGTCTGTCAACGTTTAAAGCGCCGAAGCAGATGACGTCAAACTTCATGGAAACAACTCTCGAAGATATATCTTATACTTTCCCAGTTTCCCTCCATAATTGCCAGCAGAAATTCTTAACACACCATTCACGTCTCCAGCAGCACTGATGCCCACTCGCATCGCTTCTTTCACCACCTCAATTGATATACCGTTGATTACAATTTCTGGAATGTAGTTGACGCCTTCTGAAACTTTTGACTCTTTTCCTAACTTCTTCTTAAGCGTTGGACAATAGGGATGATTGGTGGTTGGGCCTATCCACCGAATTTTGGTTTCAGGTTTGGAACCAGCTGAACAGATGTTGAATGGGGTTATGGCTCCTTTCACTCCTCTTATGGCCTTCAGCGCCTTCCTTCCCGCCTCTATCACAGCCTCCCTATTTTTGCACATATACCAGAAATTGCCACCCATTACTCCGCGTCCATACCCCAGATAACGCTCTATGTGGAAGTCTGGCACCATAAGAGGAACGGTAACCATGTCACGTCCATAACGTTTTTCCTCCCACTCGAAACCGTCTCCACAGTGACCTATCCTTTTCATAGTGTCGATTTTTCCAAGTGGATTAGGAAATGCATCAAAGATGGCGGTAAAGGGTTTGACAAGTACGTCCTGACGTATCCTGTATGACATTTCCACCTCAAACTTTTTAGCCGAATCAGCGAGGGGTTTTCTTTCGTCGATTTTTCCCCAAAACTGTATAATCGCGCCCACACGTCCATCTGGTGTTTCTTTTCGGCTTAACCATTTCTCGATTCCTCCCTCAATTCTGCCGATGACTATTGAAGGTGTGGCTGTGACATCTTCTGCTGCTTTTTTCAGTATTTCCTCGTCGTCTGCGGTGATCATAATCCGTGAATAAAGGCCCTCAAAAGCCTCTGCGTAGGTATCTTCCACTTCAGCGTGCATAAGATCACCTTATCTATCCTAATGCTCCTACGGCCTCTCCTCTAACGGTCTTTCTGAAAGCGGTGCTTTCTTTCACTAGTCTTTCTTTGTTGCTGGACGTTATTATTTCAACTTTGGGAAGGGTTATGGGGTACAAATCAAACATGCGACTTCGCAATGCAGGCGTACAGTATCTCTGCAATGCGGAATAGCTCCATTCTTCAACCAGTTTGATGACGTAATCTTTGCCTAAACGGTTGAAAACGTCCGCAAGAACAGATGTCACAAGCGTGTTATCAGAAAGAACCGCAACCTCAGCTTCTCTTATGGCGTAGCTGTTACCATTGAAAGAAACAGTTAACCCACGATTTTCTCTAATTAACCGAAACGATTGAACGTCTGTTATACTATCTCCAATGTACATCGCATTGAAGAGGCTGCCATCCGTTTTTCTTTCGATATCCCGAACAGCGTCAGCTTTTTCAAATCCTCCGATCGGATTTACTTCCTTCAACATTCTGCCACACTCCATCGCAGAAATTTCTTCCCAAAATATTTCGTCTAACCTTCTGATCGTTTCTTGATCTCTCGCAGACAAATCGTCGAGGGAACTGGCGTTTTCTGGGATGTGTATCATGGGCATCTTTGTGATTTCTTCTTTGAGTTGTTTCAATTTTTCAATTTCTTTTTTATCAATTTGGTATTTGTCGATGTTTAACTCGGTGCAGTATACGTTCTCGTATGGAAAATCCACCAAGCTGCACAAGGCACGCGTGTACTGTTCATAACTGGTGCTGATAATGAATGAAGACATGATGCTTTGGACGAATCGTAACGTATCTTTGGCACTTGGGACTAGTAGAATGTGTTCTGCAGAGAATTTCCTTATTTTTTTGTTCGTTGCTCCATGTGCTCTAAGAAAAGGTAGTATCAGCTTCAAGGTGTCGCCGGCTTTGTACCCCGGTCTCTTAACAACGTCGGCTTGAACATCATCGTACTTGCTAATTAAAGCATAAAACGTGGGACCGTCTGGGATGAGATGTTCTGTAAGTTCGTAGGCGTTGTCGTTCTTTGATATTGGGCCTTCACAGTCTGTGATGAACAGCTTCTTTTGTCCTTTTCCTAGCGGGGTTGTCCACCGTTTTTGTAACGCTTTTATGTTCATTCCAGAGTCCTCAGCATTTTCATGTGGTTTACGCTTTTTGCTATGTGTTCTTTTGAAGCTATGTCTGTTCTGTACCAGAGTGATCCGCCTTTTATGGCCTTGATGCCATCTAACGAAATCTGTCTCGCACTCTCGATGTCATCTGCGATGCCTACCACACACACGGTTCTTGATTTCAGCGCGTACGTCTGTCCGTCTCTCAATTCCATTGATCCTGGGTATACTCTAATCCTGTCACCCCACTTTTCACTCAACTTATGCGTTGCAGTCAAATCTACTGGCCTATTAACATCGCTCCAATCCACACGCTGAGGAAAAACATCCTTAAATCCGCCGTAGGCTGGTGGTGCTTTATATGTTACGACGGTCGCCTTTTCTTTGATTTCAATTCGCGTTAAATTTCCGTCAATTATTCTGAAACATACGTCAACAAAATCATCCTTTAAAATCGGCAAGATATTCTGTATTTCCGAGTCACCAGACCTGCTGTTGTTTTCTAAAATCTTTGGTCCTTTGCTCGTGTGTATGAAAGCGTCATAAAAGGGCATGCCACGCAAATCAGGGTTACTCGCTTTCCCTCTCAGCTTTTTGAAAATACTATTCATGATTTCAATTTCTTTCATTTTGTCACTTGAGGTCATAAATGGCGGCCAGTCGCGTACATCTTTATACGAGCCCATTCCGCCCGTGTTGGGACCTTTGTCGCCGTCGAATGCTCTCTTGTAGTCACGCGTGTCTGGGACCGGCACTAGATGTTTTCCGTCGCAGAAGGCTTGAAAGCTGGATTCTTCGCCCTCAAGTTTTTCCTCTATTATTACCAGACCGTGTGTGTAGTTGGATAGAAAATGTTCAAACAATTGTTCACGGGTGCTAAAATGGTCGCCCCAGACACCAACGCCTTTTCCAGCAGCAGGACTGTCAGGCTTCACGACAACTTGGTCATTAAGCTCATCCAGCCACGCGCAAACGTCTCTTTTAACATGATCTACGCTACTGTAATCTTTTGGATCGAATACCTTAAAAATAGGGTTTGTTTCTGGCACTACTTCTTGGAATAAACGTCGTTGTGTAACTTTGCTTCCTTCGATCGCGTATTCTTTTGTTGGGCATATTATTGGTATGTTAGTTTTTTCTTCAATGATGTCTCTAATACCGTTGATTATTGGTTTTTCAGGTCCAATGATTCCAAAATCAATTTTTCTTTCGTATTTTTCGGCAAACCTGCAAATTTTTCTTACGTCAAGGTCTGAGATGACAACATGTTCTTTTGCCTTGTCTACATTGAAAGGGTTTCTCTGTTTGTCTGCTACATAAACTTCAGCACTGTATTTTTCGCTGCGGCAAAAAGCATCCACCATTGCAACTCCTCTTGAACCGTAGCAAACAACTAAGATGCCAACTCTTTCCATCAAACCCCATCCGAGAAAATCAAAAATGAAACTGCTGCCATCTTCCGTTCATTCAATACCACTTGCATTTTCATATATTCTTCCTATTTCTTTCTCTCCTTTTTCAAATTTCTCCTTCATTTCGTCCGCTATTTCTTGAGCCAGCGGAGTGGGATATTTCCCAGTGACGCATCCTAGACATAGTTCGTTTTTCTTCAAACCAGTAGCTTCGATGAAATTATTCAATGACTGATAGTTTACACTGTCCGCCCCAATTATTTTGGCTATTTCCTGAGGTTCATGTCTAGATCCGATCAATTCGCCGTATGTGGCCATCGCTATCCCGTAGAAACAAGGGCTTGTTATTCTGGGGAATGTAATGAACATGTGAACCTTTCTTGCTCCTTTTTTACGTAGTTTTTGTATTACCACTTTTGTTGTGTCACCTCTGACTATGCTGTCTTCGATTACTATAACCGTCTTCCCGCGGAGTTTGCGATCGAGGATATTGATTTTTCTGTCAATTGTTGTCTGTCGTTCGCGGGGCAGCAGAATGAATGCACGCTCTGTTACGTATCTATGTCTTCTCGTAGCCCGTTCCCATCTTATGCCGGTTTCTTCGTGAAGCCCGTATGCAGCGTCATTTGCAGTTTCGGGTATTGACAGGATCATATCGGCTTTCTTCGCTATTTCAGAGTATTCTCTTCCCAGATTTCTTCCAAATTCTTCTCTTACCTCGTAAACGTAGTTGTTTCCTAACCTTGAGTCTGGTCTTGCGAAATAGGCGAATTCAAAACTGCAAAGCGCTCTCCTTTTACATGGGACAAGTTGTTGTCGCGCGAATCCATCTTCTGACAGGGTCACGAGTTCTCCCGGTTCCACTTCGAAGCCTTGTTCAAAGCCGTTGATGTCTAAACCAACGGTTTCTGAGGATGCTGCGTATATCTTGCGGTTTATGCTGTGGCCGCAACAAAGAGGTCTTATTCCATAAGGGTCTTTAAAAGCGAATAGTTCTCCGTTCTGGGTGATCCCTGTTACCGAGAAAGCGCCTTCTACTTCTTTCATACAAGCTGTGACGGATGAAGCTAGATCATGATTTTCCATGAGTTCTATGAGGAGTTTTCTGCAAATCAGTTCCGCATCGCATTCATAAGAAAAACTTGGAAATTTTTCTCTGATTTTCCTTTTTAACCAAGAATTGTTGACGATGTTACCGTTGAAGGCTACTGCAACTTTCACTTTTTCTGTTTCCGCTAAAACTGGTTGGATACCCTTTTTTAATGATTCTTCGTCTGTTCTGCCTGAAGTTGTGTATCTTATGCTCCCTATACCGACGTTTCCTGGCAATCTGTTGAGCCAATTTTGGATATCTTTTCTTTTTATTTTCGGAACTAAATCCAAACTCCGATGTATATTAAATGAGCCGTTAAATGTAACGAAACCGTGTGACTGATGGCCCCGATGGTTTTGTGCTCTCAGCCCCCAATAGATGCAGGGGAAGATGGGGCCGCCTTCAAAATCGTACGCGCTAAAAACACCGCAAGCCTCTCTAAGAGAATTTAGCATAAACCATGTTATATCGAGAAATTATTTATAGGTTTTTGACAACAATTTGTAAACGAAAGAGTATCCAATATGAAGAGCGACTGCCCATCGCCTAAACTCTTTTATTACAAACAGACTATTCATTGGTGGTGAAATGGATGGCGGAAATTGCGAAAAGTTGGGGCGAAGACGTGGCGAAACTGATCGATAAGCTCGCGGGCAAGGGATCAGACCTTGAACTTAACTTCAAGAACTTAACACTAGAGGTCGCTGGATTCAAAGCCAAACTGAACGGGTCTATTGTGTTAAATATTCTCTACGTTTCAGAAAGGAAGTAAGTCTAACTCATCTCTGTTCCCTCGTGATGTAAACTTGGAAATACCGATGCAGTTAGTTCACGTTCTTAAATCAGGGGAAATGAGCCTTCTCATCAGGGAGAAAGAAACTCTCCAACTGAAAATCGAAGATAGAAGAATCGATGTCAATTTGCTGAACAAAAAACTACTAAAGAGTATACTGGAAACAAAGGTTGAATCGGAAGAAGAGAGTCTCCTAGGAAAGCTTCCACAGCTTAAAAGTCTGGCTAAACAATTAAAGAAAAACGGACTCACAGTAATAGTATCTTACAAAGGCACCGCTCTCCTCACATTAGGTCTAGAAGCAGATCCTAAGCTTTCACGATTAGTTATTGGAACCGACGCGATAGACATCAACAGCCTAAGCAAACTGATGCAGCTGCTCATATAGACGCTGTTAAAGTCTCCTACTCTATCTTTTGAAAGGTTAAGAGCTTCTTTTCTCGTGTTATAATATTTCTGAAGTTTTTCCTTCCGCACAATTCACAGTAGAACTCTGACGCAAGCCACGACCCCCCGCATAGGGGGTCTATAAAGAGAGAGATACACCCAAACAACGTAACAGTCACATCGGGTAAGTGAACAGGACAAAACCCGAAATAAATAAGTCTATTAGGAACTGTCACAAACTGTGTGGCGAGGGATAAAAAAAAGGTTGTCTGTAGCTCAAAGAAAATTTTTCGGAGAAATAGCAGCGTTACTTGAAAAAACGGTTATGGTGATAACAATGGACAAACAGAACTACACCGGAACTCTGGTAGGGATAATCCCGGACACGTTAACTCTCTGCCTAGCAGACGCAAAAGACAGCAAAGGAAAGGCTCTACACAGAATAGTTCTAAACGGTAACGTTGTCGCTCAAATCTTCGCCATAGAAAAACCTTTTGACCTTAAAGCGTTAGCCGAACGACTTCAAAAAGTGTTTCCAACAATGGTCAGACTATATGAGGATAAAGGCTTCATATGGGTCATGGACAAAGTCAAAGTTACTGAAAAAGGCATAACAGAAGGAAAAGGCCCAGCTGCCGAACGAGTTCAAAAAGTATACGACCTATTTCTCAGCGAAGCTAAAGCCTAAATAAGCCAACGAAACCGAGATTCTTCCCCTGTTCTTTTTTCCGTTGGATGAGCAACCAAACCAAAGGACTCTAATATTTTTCGAGTTGTCTCCACAGCCAAATCCAACCTAGTCAAATCCACCTTCAAACACAACATTTTACAAACCGCTCTCAAAACCTCACGAGCAGCCGTTGCATCCGGATAGAAGCCCGGAGTTTCAGCGAGGAGACATAAACCCTTCATACCCCGCAGTTTACCCAACCCAACAAGGAGCCCTGCCACCCCAAAGATACGCCCCCTAATTTTCTTAGCCCCTAAACTTAATGCTTCATGCAAAAATTCAGGATCAGACGCAGCGCAGTACAGCTTGGGAACAGCAACCTTTGCTTCCCGCTTCAAGCCGCCGAGAGTCATAACACAATGGCACCCCAACTCTTCAGCCACATCCAAAACCCGCCCACACAATTCATATTGCCCAACCGTAGTCAAAGCTTGCGTATTACCGTAGAGAATAATCAGGTCACGCTCCTCCCCACTCCCTTTGTAGTAATAAAGTTCATTCATAGGAGAACGTGCCTTGCCACCCTTCGCCGTTACCGCAAAATCTTGAAATGAAGAAGAACGAATTTCCGCAAAAAGCTTTGCTTTCAACTCCTGAACAAAGTGCAGTGCAGTTATATTTGCAACAAACCCTATGCCTGGCAATCCTTCAATCAGCACCGGGTCATTTAGAACCGGCTTCTCATACATCTGGACGATGCAGACCATCTCTGACTCTCCTAAACCAGCACAGTTAAAGAGGAACTCTAAAGATATAAAACATGTCTCGGTGGCAACCTTCTATGTCCTTTGAGATACGTGAAAGAGACTTACTTGCGAGAATAGGTAGACTTGAAACTAAAAGTGGCACAATCGAGACCCCATTGCTATTGCCCGTCATAAATCCCAAAATTCAACCGATCTCGCCAAAAACCATACAAGAAACATTCAAGTGCACATCATTGATAACCAACGCCTACATCATAAAAAAACACTTCCAAAACAAAGCCATCCAAAAAGGAATACATAATCTTCTAGACTTTTCAGGAGTGGTAATGACCGACTCCGGAGCATACCAAATTCTCGTATACGGAGACGTTGAAGTCACACCGGAAGAAATTGTGCAATATCAAGAGAACATCAACACGGACATTGCCACGATACTAGATGTGCCAACAGGTTGGGGCGTCTCCGAAAAGTACGCGCAACAGACCATTAATGAAACTCTGAAAAGAGCAAGACAGTTGACAAAAATCAAAACTCGTGATGACATTCTATGGGTCGGCCCGGTTCAAGGCGGACAACATCTCAATCTCATCGCTCGATCTGCAAGAAAAATGGGAAAGTTGCCATTTCAGATACACGCTTTAGGAAGCCCAACACCAGTCATGGAGCAATACCACTTCGACACTCTTGTTGACATGATTATGACGGCGAAAACGAACTTGCCACTGGAACGACCTCTCCACCTTTTTGGAGCAGGCCACCCCTTCATGTTTGCACTAGCAATAGCACTGGGATGCGACTTTTTTGACTCTGCCGCCTACGCAATCTACGCTCGGGAAGACCGCTACATGACTGAACAGAGAACCATCAAACTGGATAAACTCAAGTATTTTCCTTGTTCATGCCCAGCGTGCGTAAAAAACGATCCACAAAATGTGAAAGCACTGACTAAGGCTGAAAGACAAAAAATGCTTGCTCTACACAATCTCTACGTTAGTTTCTCTGAATTAAAACGGGTAAAACAGGCAATAATCGAAGGGCGCCTTTGGGAACACCTAGAGCTGAGAGCACACGGACACCCAGCACTACTTCAAGCCCTAAAAAACCTGAAGAAATACAACGAATCTCTAGAGAAACACAGCCCTGTGACAAAAAAGAGTGGACTCTTCTTTTTCAGCTCTCTCGGACTGATCCGCCCTGAAGTCATCCGATACAGAAGAAAGATTTCTGAAAGATATTCTCCACCAAAAGAAGCTAAGATTCTTATTTTGCTACCACAAACTCCGATGAAACCATTTCATAAATCGAGAGAACATCAAAGGATGTTGAAGGAAAATCAGCAAAAACTAGGCGACAAACTGAATAAAATCCACGTATGCACGTATGCAGCACCATTCGGAGTAATACCCACCGAACTTGACCAAATATACCCCCTCTCACAATACGAAATCGCAACTCCATTCGACATTGAAACAATAAACTACGTTGCAAAACAAGTTGCAAACTACATTACGACCATGAATTATGAACAAATAATCTTACTGCAGGATGTTAAAACGTGGAAGGGAAAGATAACAACAGCCTGTAAAGAAGCCTGTGAAAAGAAGAAAATACCTCTCACATTACTGCAAAACAAAAAAACCTAAAAACAAAACCCCAAAACAACCCTGACATGAGCCACGACCCTCATAGGTAGAGGAAACCAGCGGTTAAGGAGCACACCCGCGTTTGCAACATCACATGAAAACAGCATTCTCCAACACAGCCGCCATTTTTTCCCATCTTTTCGTATCTTTTCCTATCTTTCTATATCTTTCTGCATCTATTCCTATCGTGGGATAAACCCTTTCCAAGCTTAATTTCAAAAAATAAACGAAAAACAAGCTTTGTGAAGAACAAAAAAATTATAGGGGGTCTAATAAGAGAGAGACACACGCAAACAACGTAACAAACAATAAAAGACAAAACATAAATTAACGCATAGGCTTCTCCTTCTTACCCAACACCAACTCCTTCAAAGAAACCCCATTAACCATAACAACCCTCCAACGAACCCCAGGAATATCACCCATACTCCTACCACGAGAACCACCAATCCCCTCCACAACCACCTCATCATGCTCATCCACCACATTCAAAGCACCATCCCCAGGAAGAAAAGCAGTAATCAACCTACCATTCTTAATAAGCTGAGTCCGCACACACTTCCGAATAGCACTATTAGGCTGCTTACTCTCCACCCCAACCTTCTCCAAAACAATACCACGCCCCATAGGCGCCCCACGCAACGGATCAGACTTAACATCCAACCTAAGCATACGACGCTTATAATAAATATCACTCCACCTAAACCGTTTTCGTTTCGCAAGCAACTTTCTCGCAGCAAACTCGCCCTTCGGTGACTTAGACCCCATGACCTCTCTCCTCAAACTACGTGATACTCACATTCTGTATTTGAAAATATCGCTTAGCCAAAAATCGAATTCGCTCAGCATTCCTCCCATTTTTGCCGATAGCAACCCCCTTATCCCTAGAGCTCACAGCAACCACCGCAATCGTACTCCCATCAGGTCGCTCAGTTATACGTATCTCATTCACTCGAGCAGGTTTCAAAGCATTTTTAATAAATTGAGCAGGATTCTCGGAATGTTCAATTATTTCATGCCTTTTCCCAGTCATATTTTCTAAAAGGTGAATATTTTTGCCACCTTTTCCTATAGCAGCCCCTATATCTCCCTCTTTCACAATAAAAATTATTCGATTAAGCTCATCATCAACTACGCAATCCTTTGCAGTTGCACCAGTTATGCTTTCAAATAAGGCTATATACCGCATTTCTCGACCCGTGAACCGTATTCCACTAGACATTCACTGCCTCCGTAAGCTTAAGAATATCCGAGTCACCAAGTTCCTTTATCGTTAAAGCTGAAACCATGAAAGGTTTCCCGCATGCTGCACCCAAGTCTATACTAGTTCCATTATAAAAAATCACTGGAATCCCAGAGAACTTGCAGTAATATTCAATATCCTCACGAACATTGATTGGACAATTTGCTGCTACGATGAAGAGTTTAGCCTTTCCTATTTTGGCGTTTTTCACCGCATTACTAGCTCCGAACAAAACCTTTCCGGTTCTCACAGTTGTAGCAATAGCCTTGTTTATGTCGATCATTTTTTCTCCTCACGACGCAGCGTTGACATGTAGAGATCAACTAAACCCGTGCCGATAGGTATAGATTGCCCCACTATCACGTTTTCAGTTACCCCCCTCAGCGGGTCGCTTTCCCCCATTATAGCTGCTTCAACAAGGTTTGGAACAGTGATCTCAAAAGCTGCTCTAGCAAGAACACTGGCTTTTTCGCCACTGATCCCGTGTCTCCCTATCTGCCGCACATCCCCAGTTTCAGTCATGATATCAGCCACTAACATAACGTGTCTTATATCCACATCGAGACCCTGCTCTTCAAGTACGCCGATGGCTTCTTCTATTACAAGATTTCTGGCCGCCTCGATTCCAAGAGTCTTAGCGGTTTCATGTATGTGATTGGTGATAGTTCGCATAGGATCCACACCATTAACTTCAAGAACACTTGATAGGTTGGAACCGTCTGTTCGTACAACCCACCTTCTCGCTTCCTCAGTAACAAGAACCCTGTGAATATTTGATACACCTTTGACAAGATGGGTGGAAACTCTGCCAAGTAGCTTTCTAAGATCTAC
>Ga0114919_10001390_pt1 | contig 19332 bp, 19 predicted proteins | sample BlataG_FD_88682 | JGI IMG/M metagenome (GOLD analysis project Ga0114919, IMG submission 88682) | Deep subsurface microbial communities from Black Sea to uncover new lineages of life (NeLLi) - Black_00105 metaG | ecosystem: Environmental > Aquatic > Marine > Oceanic > Sediment | place: Atlantic... | reverse complement strand
TGACTAGTGCCGCTAAAGCGAAGATTGTCAGCAGATAGAAAGCTGATTCTAAGCCGTAATTGTCTGCGCAATAGCCTGCAATTGATTGAGAGATTGAGCCAATTCCGAAGGACGTGAAGAAAAGTATACCGTAGACAGTTCCCCGTGAACCTTCTGGACTTAATAGACCGGTGAGCGAGTTCAATGCTGGCTGGTGGGCATAAAAGCTTATTCCGTAAAGGGATATAAATAGGGCGACTCCAAGCAAAGAAATCGGTGAGAACTGGAGTATGAACAAGCTTAACACTACGCCGAGTGAAGTTGCTATCAACACTTTTCTAGAACCGAATAAATCAGCGGTTTTTCCTCCAAGCCACTGAGCTGGAACACCAGAAGCCAAAATCAAAGTGTAAGCTATCGAAGCCCACATTGGATCGAATCCCTTGACACCTTCTAGATAGGTTGGGAAGAAGTATTCAACTCCCTTCATAAACAATCCTATTGCTATGTTGAAAACTAAGATTATCCGTAGCTCCGGGATTTTGAAAACCTCACGAAATCTGATATTTGAAACTTTTTTGTTTCCAGTTCTTTTTAAGTTTCCGATGAGTAATGCTGCTAGGATTATGCAAAGTATTCCAAAGAATATGAAGGCAAATTGCCATCCAAAATGTGTGCCGATGAACCATGCTATTGTTGGTGTTAGCATCACGCCTAATGTTCCGCCCATACCATGCAGTCCCATCGCTTCAGCTGTGCCACTGCCGAAAGCTTTGGATATTAGCGAATTTGCAGTTGGATGATAAAAACTTGCCCAAACAGCAATCAAACCTGATGCTAAGGCATATATGAAAACGTTGGTTGCAAAAAACATAACGAATGTGGATATTCCTGCGAAGGCTAGAAACAGCGTTATTGTTTTTATTTCTCCGATTCTATCACCCAAGGGGCCACCAATAAGTGAACCTGCACCATAAATGAAGGATGTTATTGTGCCAACGGTGCCCATAACAAAATTTGAAACCCCTAAATCACTCATAATCATCGTTAAAAGCGGTGGCGCAATCACGAACAATGAATGATTAAGTGAATGTGCACTCCCAAGAATCGCCAGCAGTCTCTTTTTCTCATTTCCACCAGCCAATTAAGTTCCCTTTTTTTTGAAGAATGAATCGTTCAAAAATCATTAATAAGTCTTTTAGTACGCTAATTGCGTCTCCTACCGCACATAGTGTTATTCAACCTTTAACACGTCTAACCATCTAAACAAGAAATAATCTACCTAGCCTTCCCTGTTTTCACACGTTATGGAAACGTGAAAACGCATGATTCAGAAGGAAACAGGATTTTTTATAAAGTGCTAGTGTACAATACGCTATAACCTGTTTATCTTTGACAAAAACGTAGGGAACTCGGTCATGAAAGTAAAAACATGACAAATAAAAAAGGCAAAAAGATTGTTTTAACCGCTTCAGCGACAGAGCGCGCGCTGGAGTTACTTGCCGCAGATAAAACATGCAGATGGATGCAAGACTTGAATTTGTCACTGAAATCGATGAGTGAAGTTTCTTGGAAACATAAATAACTTGGTATATCTACCTAAGAATTCGGACGATGAGGTAATCGAGGTACACTGACCAAAAGTGGATGATTGTTTTTTCCGCTGCTGAGTCCAATATACAATCTGTTTTAGATGACAGAGTTTAAACTAAGAACACAAAAATAAAAGAGGTGTGTAGGGATGTTTGTTATGGATTTGATGGACCAGTGATGTGGGCCCAAACGCTTACCATGACGAGTGTTAGACAGGCGCCGGCAAATCCTGAAACCAGGAACTTTATCTGAGCCAGTTCAGGCAGTACTTTAAGCAGTGCAGGAATCACAAGGTCGACTGTTAGTTGAGCTATGACTCCTGCCATGAATCCTAAGAGCGCTACTATCCCAAAAATCTTCATTCTTTCACCCAATTTTTTCACCTTTGCTTACATTAGGATTCTAAGCCCCTTTTTAGTCTAACTTACATGTTTTTGTCTATTTTAGTGAAAGCAGCAAGTACTTCTTTTCACTATAGAATTAAAGCTCAAAACGGTTTGTGGAAGCCTATATAGCTCTACATATATCCGTATATGTTTTCAGCATGTTAACAATGTATAAGATTTGTTTATGCATAATTCATGTTCGGAGGTATTAATTTGTCAGAAAAATTTGCTAAAGGATGGGAAGATGGAAGAAGTGACCAGCCGATAACAGAACGCATTAAGAGTGCCGTAAAACCCCCAGGTCCATTAAAGCCAAGGCTTAACATGGCTGTTAGGCGGCTAGACATGCAAATACAGAAACTAGATCAGGCCGGTGATAGGTTCAGCAAGAGAGATAAATCTATTTTCGCAAGAATTGTGGATGCTTACACGAAGCACGACATGGCACGGGCAAACGTTTTCGCTAATGAATTAGCTGAGATTAGAAAAATGGAAAAAATGATTATGCATGGAAGACTTGCCCTTGAACAAATTGTGTTGAGGCTTCGAACAGTTTCAGAACTTGGAGATGTAGTTTCGACACTTGGTCCAGCTGTAAACGTTCTGAGAGCAGTTAAAACAGGAATGGCAAACGTTTTTCCAGAAGCTGACCGAGAGTTGGGGCAGATAGGTGACTTGCTAAGCGGAATAATAATGGAAGCCGGACAAAATACAGGTTTCTCAGTGAACTTTGACACAGCAAATGAAGATGCTCAGAAAATTATGGCGGAAGCCTCGGCCATTGCAGAACAGAAAATTAAAGAGAAATTCCCAGAACTGCCAGCAGGAATCTCTTCTGTATCGCTAGGCGAGCAATCCCCTACTGGAACATCCTAAATTCAATCACATAGGAGACTGCAATTATGACACAAGAACCCAACCTTTTTATATCGATCGGAAAGCAAGTAGAAGATGAATACGGAGGTGCAATCGGAAGAATTACGTCTTTCGCTGTGAACCCATACGGTAGAGTTGATTTCGCCTACATTAAACAGGGAGACGGCAAGCTTACAAAATACCCTGCAGAAAGCTTAAAAATTGAAGGTTCAGAAGTAATTTTTCAATCCGCATTAAAGATGAAAGCCACAACCTTCTGTGATCAAATTCCATTGATATGGCGCAAAGACCAAGCTCTAAAAAGGCTTGTAGAAAAAAACAAGATTTCACCTGAATTACATGATGATCTGCATAGAAGTTTTGAAGGTGTCTTGAACCAGCTGAAAAGTGAAGCTAGAGCTTTACCAGAAGAAATCGACAAGGAAACTGCTAGGTGTTCTCAAGAAATTAAGGATTTAAACTATGCTCTAGTCAATCTTGAAATTGAGCATGAGATAGGAAAAATCGACGACCAATCCTACCAAGAAGCTTTCACAATAATACAAGAATGTCTAAGAAGCACTAACATGAAGAAAAGCAACCTGGAAACTATAAAGACCAAGCTTTCAAACATCCTTCTTGGAGAAACACCGCCCCAGATAGAGCAAGAAGCTAAAGAAGAGTCACTAGGAGAATCGAGCACCCAAGAAGAGACCCCTACTCATCAACCCCAGTCACTGAGCCTTCCAGAACCACCTGTAGTAGTCTACGTGAAAGAAGTAGGCAAGTCCAGCGCATAGACTAACGCACAGCGGGCGGAGGGAGCCAAAATCAGAAACTTTTTCCAAAAAAACCCTCCACCAATACAGGAATTAATCGGTAAATCAATTCCCAAACTAAGAGTCCAGCAATATAAACTCAAGCAAGCGTCCTTCAGACTCAAGAAAAGAGATGAAGTTCTGTTTAAAACATGCGTTCACGCGTTAAAAAATCATAATAAAGACAGAGCTACAATGTGCGCAAACGAAATAGCAGAAATTAAGAAACTGATAAAGTTCCTTTGCAATGTGGAATTAGCAATCGAGCGGGTGGTCATCAGACTTGAAACAATAAGGGAACTGAGCGACATAATCATCAACCTAAAACCAGCATTAAAAATGCTTCAAAAAGTTTCAAAACAGCTTTTTGAATTTTTACCTGATGTTTCATCTGAACTAAACAGAGTTAATGACGCGATAAACGAAACGCTTTACTCAACAAGAATAACATTGGACGGATCAGCAATTCCAGTAAACAGAATGACGCTAGAAGGAAAGGAAATACTGAAAGAAGTCTCGAGCTTCCTGGAACAAAAAGTAGCTGAAGAACTTCCTGAACCCCCCGCCGCCCTAGAAACCCCCATGGAAGTACCTGTTAAGCAGATGGTTGCATTGGCGACAGCATGTTCACAGACGGTGAGTCAAGAAATCGTTGAAACAGAAGTTGTATCTTCCCAAGATCTCTTTTCTTTTAAGGAATCGGAGTTACAGGAATTTTCGCTGAAAGTTGAAACACCTTCACTGGAGGATGTTCTTTTGGAATACGTTAAGAAGAGTAAAGGAGAAGTTGATTTGATGCAATGCTCCTTGAAATTGAATGCTTCATATACTGACATTGAGAATGCTCTTCAGAATTTAGGGGATAAAGGCAAAATAAAAATTGAAACCAAAACTAGGTGAAAAGCTTATGGGTGCTCCACAGGAACTGGAAAAATCCGCAACTAACTATGCTTTGGAAGCCGTCCGCTTAGACAAGCAGAATTCAAGAGGTATGGCAATAACAATGTACCAAAGAGCCATAGAAACCCTTCTGAAGCTGGTTCACCTGTATCCAGAATATAACTTGAATAAGGTCTATATACAGAGAGCAATAGCCTACCAAGAAAGAATAAAAGCATTGCAGGGAACTGCAACACCTATTGAATCGCAACCAGGAGCCGGAAATAGGGTTGAAAGTGCAAAACCCACCGAGGCTGAAAAAGCTAGTTATGACGAGCTTATAGTTAAGGAAAAACCGAACGTGAGGTGGGATTCAGTTGTTGGGCTTGAACATGCAAAACGGGCGATAAAAGAAGCCATAGTCTATCCAGTTCAGAGGCCAGACCTGTTCCCCTTAGGGTGGCCTCGAGGGATTCTTCTGTTTGGTCCGCCAGGTTGTGGCAAAACGTTGTTGGCAGCAGCAGTGGCAACGGAAATAGATGCTGCCTTCATGTCTGTTGATGCCGCATCAATAATGTCTAAATGGTTGGGTGAAGCTGAACAAAATGTTGCGAGACTCTGCAATTCAGCGAGAAAATCAGCCATGGAAGGAAAACCCGCCATACTTTTCATAGACGAGCTGGATTCTCTCATGGGAAAACACTCGAACGAAGTCGGCGGAGAAGTTCGTGTTCGAAACCAATTCCTGAAAGAAATGGACGGAATCATAGACAAAGGCAAAAATTTACACGTTTACATCATTGGAGCAACAAACAAACCTTGGGACCTAGATTGGCCCTTCATAAGAAGGTACCAAAAAAGGATTTTGGTACCACTTCCCGATCACCACGCTCGCCTAATGATGTTTAAACTCTATGTACGCAGTCTGCAGTTAGCTCCAGACATCGATCTACATGAGTTAGCTAGGCTATCTGAAGGTTTTTCTGGAAGTGACATAAAAGATGTGTGTCAATCGGCACATCTGAAGGTTATAGGCGATTTCTTCGAGTCAGGTCAAGCAGCCAATAAGCTGGCTAAGCCAAGATTGATGAGGATGAACGACTTCAGACGAATACTTGAAGATAGGAAACCAAGTGTTTCCCTTAACATGATAGCTTCATACAATAGATGGTTCGACGCCTTTAAAGCTTTGTAGAGGAGGTGAAGCTGCAAGTCTCATGGAGCCGCCGAGAGTGGAAAGGTTTAGAGAATCCTACTTCGTTTTTGAAGAACTCTCTTCTTTCTCCCTTCTCCCCCTTTAGGATCTCCAAATCCCACAGTTCAACCGCGAAAGCGGAATCAGGCGGCTCCTTCGACTTCAATTTCGATAGTTTCATCACCTTTGATCTCAACACCCTTTAAAGTTGAGAGCATAGCCAAAACTGTTTTCCTTATTATTCTCTGAACGAAAGGATGCATGAGCAATTTTCTTCCATTAATCTTTACTATCAGCTTTAAATCATTTTCTGACATTTTTCTCCACCATATTTACAATTTCATCTTTACCTTCTAACACATTTATATAAGGAATATTCAGGTTTAGCATCTTTACCGAGTGAAGACCTGCAAAAGCCAAAATAGGTTCAAAAGTTTTTGAGGCTTCAACGGCTTCTTCAGCAGATTTTATCGTTACAATTTTAGGCACATCGTAGTTTCCGCCCACAAGTTTCTTAAAGCCCTCTAAGAAAACTAAATCAACACCTGTACATCTCTGCAAAATAGCTTCTAACGAAAATCTTCTTGTATCTGTCTTTTCTACAGTGACTATTTCATCGGATGCCACGCTGACGATTGTTTCGGCTCCAGCTTCAGCAAACCTCCAAGTGTCCTTTCCTTCCGTGTCTATTGTGAAGCTTGGTTCAGGAATGTGCTTTGCCACCGCAAGTCTGTATCCTCTTTTTACCAGCTCCTTCGTCAGAATTTCTATTACTGTTGTTTTTCCAGAGTTCTTGCTTCCAACAACTGCAATGACGGTTGTTTTCAATCATTCTCACCTTTGCCTACTTCATTTCTTCCATGAAAATATCTTCCAACATTTTGTTGTCTGCATGCAGTTTTTCTGATAAATCTCTTACCCATCTTATATACGTTCTAAAAACATTTTGCAGTATTTCTATTTTCTCTCTTTGAGACAAATCTTTTTCTTCAGCAAGTAGCAAAGCAAACCATTTACCCATGTCTGAAAGTTGATAAGCTTTAACCCATACAATGCGACCCTCTTTTTCCATTTTCTCCATATTTTCTCTTAAGACATCAAGCTTGGTCAAAGACTTTAAGTTTTCAATAATCGTTTTGTTTGAATAAGGCAGTTCTTTCATAAGGTCTTTCTGGTAAATTTTTTTTGAAATACCTTGGCGGAGTGAAAATTTCAAAACATCGACAGCTGACTTGGAACCAAAAATCGCGCCTAATATCTTTATTTTTTGTTCTGTTGGAAGAAACACTACATAGGGATGTAATTTCACTTCAAATCACTAACTCAAAAGTACTTTTCCTGACGATATTAAATATTGTGCTGGTCTAAGCAGTAGTCTTTAATATCTCAATTAGGGTTTTTATCAAGGTGCTTCGAAACGGGTGTTTCTAAAAATCTGGTTCTAACAGATGGAGACACATTCATAACTAAAGACGACTTTGTCTTCAATGTTTTCGGGTATGAGCATCCAACCAACCGAGTTTTCTCCTTCTTGAAATATATCCCGTCACAATTCAAGAATCTATTTCGTGTCAGGTTTTTGGAAAGGAAGTGGGACTACGGCGGGTTGGAGCTTCTCAGAGCTGAAAAACTTTATACGGCAAAGAATTACCAGAGTCTTCTAGAAACCTTTCGAAACAACTTCCCAAACTACGTTTACTTCTGTCCATTCAGAGAAAAAGAAGTAATTAGCACGCCATTAGATTCTATCAAAAAAGTTTATGCTTCAAAGGAATGTCTCCGTTCGTTGAAAAAAATAACAAATAAAGATCATCTACAGAGGACAACCTTAGATCTCATCGAGTTGCTGTCTAGTGAATCAGACATTGTTGAAGAAGATTTTGGTATTCATGGCTCCATTCCTTTAAACATGCACACCGCCGAATCCGATATAGACCTTGTTGTGTATGGTAAGCAGAACTTCCATAAACTGGAGAAAACGGTAGACAAACTTGTTAGAGGGGGTACAATGAGCTATGTAATCAACAATCGACTCGACGCAGCGAGGCTTTACAAAGGACGTTATTCAAACAAGATTTTTATGTATAGCACAGTCCGTAAGCCAGAAGAGGTCAATTCCAAGTATGGAACGCACAGGTATATGCCGGTTAATCGTGTCAAGTTTCAGTGCACAATTAGGGATGATAGTGAAGCCGTGTTTCGGCCAGCGATCTATACGATCGAAAACTACGAACCAGTTCATTCAGCTTCAATGTTTTCTAAAGGAGAGGTTCCGAAGCTCGTGGTCTCCATGATTGGATGCTATAGGAACGTTGCTAAACGAGGAAGTAAAATCGAGGTTTCTGGAATGCTTGAACGAGTTGAAAACGTTAAAACAGATGAAATCTTTTATCAGGTTGTGGTTGGAACAGGCATAAATGAAGATGAGTATATTTGGTCACTTGGAGCTCAGAAACCGTGACGCGATAGTCACAAAATAAGGCTTAATCTTTCATGTTTTTGGAATAGCCAAACTTACTTATCGATTGGTTGGGGCTGTGGATTTGAGTATGGACGGTTGTGGCTGAACTGTTAATCTTTCGCGCTATTTTCGTAATCTGTGGGTTCTTTAACCATTAGAACCTTCAAACCCTTATAAATCTCCAGAAATCTCCTTCCCCTACTTGAGATTTGAAAAAAAGATAAGGCCCATCATTCTCGACCACAAGGAGTCTCCTCGTCAGAATTAAACTCAAGTATTTTTCCAGCTGCATAAAACTCATGCTACAGTGAGGCGTCAAATTGGTTTTCTTAATCCAACTATTGCAAGCACCTAAAACATCTGCAATAATCTCAAGTAAGGCACGGCGATTTTGTCCTAACTTCAAAGTCTCTCTCCTATAAGAAAGAGAGGAAATTTTCAATTTAAACATGTATAGAAAAAACTTCTATCACACCAATTGTGCTTTGATTAGGCTAATGTCATGTAGTCTGACTGTTTGTTCCCCAACAAGAGTCTAAAATATTCGTGATTTCGCTTATTGTCTATAACACACTCAACTTTTCCCTGTGCAATGACAACTTCGCCCTTTCTAGCTTGATCACAGAATCTACCACGAAAAGATGCAATCTCCGTAATTGGTTTTATTTGAGGGCCTTCAAGAAATCCCACGTCGCTGATCTTATAAACACATGGTGTGAAAATTGACTCTGAATCCTCCATAACTGTAGCCTTAACTCTTGCGTAGCCACAATTCTTGTAGTGGACATCCCCATACTCTTCGTTAACTTCATTCCGATTCTTCACAAAACGGATGAAATAATCGGTTCCCATAAACTTGCCTTGCAAAACTTTTCTAGACTCCGTTCGAACGAAGTCTTCGTAGCTCATTATAGTATCTTTTGAACGAAAATCGAACAGAGCTTTTAAACCCCTACGAGTGTAAGGCTTAAATAAACCTTGTTTTTCACCCAATAGGCTTTCTAAGATTGAGTAAACCTTTCGACAGTTTTTAACTCCGTAAACAATGAGATCTAAGTCCGATTTCTTGTAATGTAAGCCAACCATGATTGAACCCGAAACACCAACTTCTTTAGAAGGGATGTTTGCTGAAATTTTTAGGATGTCTGCAAGTTCTAACGCCTTTTGTTCTGGCTCATCTAAATGTTTTAGGTTTCCGCGGAGTTCTTCTAGCTTCTCGCATGGTTTATAGTGATGTTTAACTTTATGAATTGGAACTTCGCAGAGTTTTGCGTCAAATACCTGATCATAAACGATGCATTCCGGAAATTTTTTGGATAAAAGGTGAAAACGTTTGGAGAGAGAGTAGACTTTGCTATAATTTGTTCCCTGCTTTTTTCTTGGGCCTTTCTCATCTGGAAAATATCGGATGAATGCTATTATTTTGTTTGGAGGATGTACTGAGCCCTTCACGTCAAATATTAGGCCTTCAATTGATTCTATGAAATCTCCTTCACGTGCTCTCATCAACATCTCTGCCTTAAGATAATTACAACGTTTATTGTGTTTTTCGATAAATGATTCCAGATTTGCGGAGGACAGATAACAGTGCCACCGCAATTGTTGTTGCAATAGCAGTGAAGAGTAATCGTTCCGCAACTGATATTGGAAGAACAGCCATAAACACGCTTGAAACATTCGTCAATTCAGGAGCTACTACGTCTATCATGCCTAGAAAAATTAGGTTTCCAAGCATGTGGTCTGAGATCATACCGCAGTAACAAGCCATAGCTACAGCCGTAACGAATCCGAGGCGAATCCAGCTGAAAAATCCGTAAACAATTGAGAAAACTCCAATTATTAGTAGTGAGTAAGCCAAAAACGATAGGATTTCGGTCACGGCTAAGCCTTCAACAACTGTTGTTAAGTCTAAATAAGTGAAATAACAGGTAGTTCCAAGCATTATGGAAATCACTCCCCCTATAACATGTTCAGAACTGATCTCTTTCATAGGAGAAAGCGCCTTTCCTTTTCTCTCTCTTTCGATTTTGTTTGCAATCCAACCTCTTGCAGCCAAAATTATTAGTAGTCCCACTATATGCGGAATCGGGTAAAATGGTGCTTGTCGCCCGACTTCTGTTGAATACCATCCGATAATGAGTGAAGCTAGAGCAATCGCGGAAAACATCCATCCTCGCATCACTCTATCATTACTGGTTGTCCTAGTTACAAGCATTCCTGCAACGAATGCTGAGATGCCTGTGCAAAAAGATGTTAAAATTGTGAACAAGCTTCCTGCAGCAACCAAACCGCCTATCAGAGCTGCTAGAAAACCAAAATAAGGTCCAATAATTATACCATAAATGGGTGCTAAGGTAGCATCAAAGCTAATTCTCGAACCGGAAGCACCTACTATGGGTATTCCTGGAACGAATTCTGAAATTATCCAAGAAAGTGCCGCAAAAACAGCCGTCATTGCTATGTCCCGTGTAGACATCCGAATTTTTACCATGAAAGGAACTCCCTATGTAAATTTTTGAGTTACTGTGTAATTTTTTACACAACGTTAATAAAACTTCCTATGTAAATGATGCGGTAAGGAAGGCTGTTCTTGGAGGCAAATCTACATGAAAAGCCAAGACACATTTCAAAGTGTCTTGAGTTGGCTATTCTGTTAGAGGCTAGTGCTGACAAACCCGGGAATGTAAACAGAACAGCAAGCTTCAAAAGCACACGCTATGAACATTTTCTTGCTTCCGCAGTTGCCATAGCATCATCATTTGAGCATGCAGCAGAACGGGGAGTTTTGGTTTCTCGAGGAGAAATCCACGTTAGCGCTGTTGGGATTGGCCGGGTTATAAAGAACAGCATGGTGAATGTTAATGCTTGGCAACATGGTGGCAACACGTTACTTGGAACGGCAATTCTGCTTTCACCTATTGCAGTTGCAGCTGGAATGACACATGCTAACAAACGTATCTTTGAAGTTTCGAAGCTTAGGAAAAACGTGAAGCTTGTTGTAGAATCAACCACACCAGAAGATGCCGTTAACGTCTACGAGGCTATACGAACAGCTAACCCGGGTGGACTCGGGAAGGTTTCAGAACTTGACATCAACGACCCAGACTCGAAGAAAAGGATACTTGAAGATAGAATATCGCTCTTCCAAATCTTCCAAAAATCCTCGAAATATGATGCGATCTGTTCAGAATGGATCAACAATTACCCAATAACTTTCAAGGTTGCCTACCCTTTCCTAATGGAACAAATCGAGCGAACTGATAACTTAAACGTTGCCATAATTCATACATTCCTGAAGGTTTTGGCTGTGTACCCAGACTCGTTAATAGCCCGAAAAACCAGCCTTGAAAAGGCTCTAGAGATTTCGTCCAAAGCTAAGGAAATTCTGGAGCTCGGAGGATTTGAAACTCTAAAGGGTAGGGAAAATCTCCGTGAACTTGACCGTGAACTCAGAAGGACAGGCAACTCCTTGAATCCTGGAACAACTGCAGACATAATTGCAGCTGCTCTAGCTTTAGCCATTCTCAATGGATATAGGCCATAGACAAAACTAAAGGATGTACCTTACCCTTCAAAAGGATAAACTGAATAAAAATGTTCAACAGCAAAACTGAGGGCAACAAATATGGATGAGAAGACAAAGCTACCCGTAACATTGCTTACAGGACGAACAATAGAACAGGGAGTAGCAAAGGAGTACGGGAAATTCTCGAAAGAATACATGGAAAGCGTTTCAGTCTGTTACATGGACCCTGAAGATTTAAAGAAGCTTGACATAAAAGAGAAAATTAACGTTTTAGTTTCAACAAATCATGGCTCTGTGATCGTCAAAGCCCTCAAATCCATAAGAACCCCACATCCGAGAGTAATCTTCATTCCTTATGGTCCGTGGGCGAACGTTGTGGTCAACCCGGAAACTCATGGTGTCGGGATGCCTTGTCTAAAGGGAATTCCAGCGGAAGTCACGCCAGCTCCAGACAAGCGGATTCTAAATCTAAAAGAGCTTCTTAAAAAGGAGTTTGGGAATGAATAGCATGTCAGTTGTCAAGGCAGTAGCATGTCCTGTTTGCGGATGCTTGTGCGATGATATAGAGCTTACAATTGAAAATGGAAAGATTACTAAGGTTAAAAATGGCTGCGCAATGTGTGAATCAAAATTTCTAGGTTACAACAGTAAACATAGAATTTTGAAACCGCTGATAAGGAATAATGGGGAACTCATTGAAACATCCCTTGAAGAAGCCATTAAGAGGACTGCTGAAATTCTGGTTGAAGCAAACTATCCAATATTGTATGGCTGGAGTTCAACAAGCTGTGAAGCCACGCGTGTAGGACTTGAATTAACGGAGGAAATTGGAGGAGTAATTGATAATACAGCAGTGGTTTGCCATGGGCCTTCAATTTTAGGTATTCAAGATATAGGGATTTCATCATGTACTCTCGGGCAGATTAGGCATAGAGCAGATCTCATCATTTACTGGGGCAGCAATCCGTGGAGCGCCCATCCAAGACACATTGAGAGATACACAGCCTTACCAGAAGGAAGATTCCAGAAAAGCGCCTGGAAAGGATACTTAACAAAAATTAAAGCTTCAATAGCTAAGAAAAAAATTGAAAGTGCTATCAGAAGAGTCTTCTTGAGGAAAAAGCATTCGGTTCCTCTACAGTTCAGCAGAGTTCTTTCTCCCGCTATGTTAAGAGAAGGGAGAAAACTAGTAGTTGTTGACGTGAGGAAGACGAAATCCGCAGAAATAGCTGACCTCTTTATACAGGTTGAGCCAAACAAGGATTATGAGCTTCTCCAAGCTTTGAGAGCCCTAATTGGAAACCGAGAAATCGACGTTGATAAGGTTGCTGGGATTCCAGTGGAACAACTTGAAGAGGTTGCAGATTTGATGATTGGCTGCAGTTTTGGAATCTTGTTTTTCGGCGTTGGATTATCAATGAGCAAAGGCAAGGTTAGAAACGTTGACGCTGCACTTTCCTTGGTACGCGATTTGAATATGCATACAAAATTTGCGATAATGCCTATGCGAGGGCACTTCAACGTTACGGGGGCAGACACTGTTTTCACTTGGCAGACGGGTTATCCTTATGCTGTGGATTTGTCACTAGGCTATCCACGGTACAATCCTGGAGAAACGTCTGTTATTGATATTCTTTTACGCAGGGATTCAGATGCAGCACTGGTAGTTGCTTCAGACCCTGTTGCAAACTTTCCAAGGAAGGTTGTAGAGCATCTTGTTAGGAACCCACTTATTGTTATAGATCCACATATGAACCCAACTGCTCAGATGGCAGATGTCGTTTTTCCTTCCGCATTCGTTGGGATAGAAGCAGCTGGGACAGCCTACCGCATGGACCATGTGCCGCTTCCACTAAAAAAAGTCGTTGACCCACCAAATGATGTTCTTTCAGACGAGGAGATTTTGAGGAGAATTCTTTCAGAAGTGAGAAAACTTAAAAAGAAAAACATTGCGGAGGCAGCGTAAACGGAGCTTTTAATAAAAAACGGTTTCGTCTACGACCCTATTAACTGCATTAATGGCGAAACAATGGACATTGCCGTCAGAGGTGGAAAAATAGTTGAAAAAGTGAAAGAAAGTAGAGCGAAGAAAATTGATGCATCTGGAATGATTGTAATGCCGGGTGGGGTGGACATTCACTCTCACATTGCTGGTTCTGAGGTGAACACTGGAAGGCTTCTGAGGCCTGAAGATCACTTCAAGGATTTTGAACGAAAAACGCTGAAAACAAGATCGGGTGTCGGATATTCTGTTCCATCCACCTTCACAACTGGTTATCGTTACGCCAAAATGGGATACACTACAGTCATGAATCCCTCAATGCCGCCATTAGAAGCCAAGCACACCCATGAAGAGTTGAACGACACCCCAATGGTTGATAAGGCAACTTACCCGCTTCTGGGCGACTGGTGGTTTGTACTTGAATACTTGAAGAACGGAGAAATTGAGGAATGTGCTAGATACGTAGCTTGGATGATAACCTCAACCAAGGGTTACGCCATAAAAATCGTTAATCCAGGGGGTCTGGAAGCTTGGGGTTCCGGACGTAATTTGAGCAGCATAGATGATCAAGTTCCAAATTTTGGCATAACCCCCCGTGAAATCCTTCGAGGACTATGCAGAGTCAACAAGCTTCTAAACATGCCCCATACAATTCATGTCCACACCAATAACCTTGGAAAACCTGGAAACTACCTCACAACCTTGGACACGATGAAATGCGTTGAAAACCTAGCTTCTGAGAACAAACCGGTAATTCATATAACACATTGTCAATTCTCCGCCTTTAAAGGTTCAGATTGGAGAACCCTTAAGTCCGGAGTCGAAGAAATCGCGAAATATGTCAACAACCATTCACATGTAACATTGGACATGGGACAAGTAATATTCACGGATACAACAACCATGACCGCTGATGGACCATTCCAATATACACTTCACAGGCTCAGTGGAAATAAGTGGGTGAACCATGATGTGGAAACAGAAACGAGCGCGGGAATTGTACCCTTCCGCTACCGCCGTAAAAACCTCGTTCACGCAATTCAATGGTCAATAGGTCTCGAACTAGCTCTGCAGATACAGAACCCGTGGAAAATTTTTATGACAACAGATCACCCAAATGCGGGTCCATTCACTTCTTATCCAAGAATTATAGCTTGGCTAATGAGCAGAAAAGCAAGAGAAGTGACAATGAAAAAAATTAATCAGCGAGCAAGAAGCAGAAGCCTTCTTCCATCAATAGACCGTGAATTAGGCTTTTATGAAATTGCCATAATGACAAGAGCAGGGCAAACAAGGGCTCTGGGGCTTAGAAACAAAGGTCATTTAGGCGTAGGCGCCGATGCGGATATAGCCATATACAACATAAACCCGGAAACAACAAATCCTTCTAAGAAGTACAAGACCTTGAGAAGAGCATTTGAAAATGCTGTCTACACTATTAAAGGCGGAAAAATAGTTGCTGGAAACGGACAAATCTACAAAGATGTTAAAGGAGCCACCATGTGGCTTGATGTGCAAGTCTCCAACCCTGTAGAAATAACTGAGGAAATGAAAAGAAGGTTTAGAGAATACTGGACAGTTGAATGTGAAAATTATCCCGTAACAGAAAACTACCTTGAAGTTTCCCATCCAATAACCGTGAAAGCAGAGGTTTAAAATGGTAAACCTTTATCCCCTAAAAGAATTCAGGTTTCCAATAATAGCTGGATGTATAAGCCCCGACGTTTTCCAAGGCAAAAACCGTGAAGAAATAGAGGAACTTGAAATCTGGGAGGGAAACAAGCAAGGAAAACTTGGAGAACTGTTCAAGGTTGAGGAAATCAGAAAAGAAGAACAGCAAGAAAAGACAACCATAGTAATCCATGGAGACGTAAGCAAAGTTCGAAGAATAGGAAAGTACATGACAGGTGGAGAAATAACAATTCACGGAGATGTTGGTATGCATCTGGGCGAAGAAATGGAAGACGGAAAAATAATTGCGCATGGAAACGTTGGAGAATGGGCTGGCTCAATGATGAAGGGTGGAACAATCGAAATTCATGGAAACGCCAGCCACTATCTGGGCGCACCATATCGTGGAAGCAGCAGAGGAATGCGCGGAGGAAAAATAGTTGTTCATGGAAACACTGGAAACGAAGCGGGTGCTTGCATGAAGAAGGGTTTAATCAAAATTTGTGGCGATGCAGGCCAATTTCCTGGTTTGAGAATGCATGGAGGAACAATTTACATTCAAAAAGATTGTGATGGAAGAGTTGGAGGCTGCATGAAAAGCGGCAAAATAATCGTAAATGGGTTTTTAGAGTCAGTTCTGCCAACCTTCACGATCGAAGGCATCAAAAAGAAAGTCAAAATCGAAGAAAACGAGGTGGCTGCAGGGCCATTCTACCTTTTCTTAGGAGATCTTACAGAAAACGGCAAAGGCAAACTTTATGTTCTTAAAAAGAAAAATCCTCACCTAAGCAATTATGAAAAACTTCTCTGAAACACAAGCTGGAGAGAAAACCTATTGAAAAATGCGTTAAGCATAAACAAGTTGGCTTGGAACCTCCTAGAAAAACTACTTGAAAAACCAGATTATTATGGAGTGAAAATTGAAAAAACAAGCTTAGGAACAACCATCGTAGATGCTGGAATAAAGGCTGAAGGCGGCTTTCAAGCTGGCAAAACTATAACGGAAATCTGCATGGGCGGCTGCGGAAAAGCAGAAATAACCTGTAGAACATATGGGAAACTGGAGCTTCCATCAATCTTCGTTTACACCGATCATCCAGTAATTGCCACTCTAGGTTCACAGTACGCAGGTTGGCAAATAAAAGAGGAAGACTACTTTGCGATAGGGTCAGGACCAGCAAGAGCACTCGCGTTGAAACCCCTAAAAATCTATGAAGAAATCGGATACAGAGACAATTTTGACAAGGCAATCGTGGTTTTGGAAACTGAGAAACATCCGCCAACAAAGGTTGTGAAACGTTTTGCAGAAGAATGCAAGGTTCAGCTGGAAAACTTAGCGATAATTTTAACTCCTACAACCAGCATAGCAGGTGCAACACAAGTTTCAGGCAGAATAGTTGAAACTGGAATCCACAAACTCAACATGCTTGGATTAAACCCAAAAGCAATCTTACACGCTTGGGGATGTGCACCAATTTCTCCCATTCATCCAAAATTTACATATGCAATGGCGAGAACAAACGACGCAATCCTCTATGGAGGAACAGCTTACTTCAGCGTTGAATATGACGATGAGGAAGAACTGAAGCAAATAGTCAATGAGGCGCCGTCAAAAGCCTCCAAAGCATACGGAAAACCCTTCATAAAAATCTTTAAAGAAGCAAACTACAACTTTTACAAGATCGACCCAAACCTTTTCGCGCCCGCCGTTCTAATTGTGAACAATGTGAAAACTGGTAACACCTTCAAAAGTGGAGAAATTGATGCTGAAATATTAGCGAAATCTCTAGGTTTCAGAGTGCTCTAGTTTGCCTTAGGTTATTTTAAACCTGATTTTACGGCCCTTGCCGCGACATAGCCTAAGGGAATAGTATATAGTGCCAGTGTAGCATTAAAAATCACTACAAACGGAACCATTAAAACTATTGCTTCTTCAGGCATGCCGAACCCGATTGGAGGAGGAAAACGAAGGAAGACCCAATTCACACATGCCATGGTAACCATCCTAAATATAATTCCTGATGATGTGGTCAAAACGCTCAAAGGTGTTTCTCCGAATTTGTAAGAACAGTGTTCAGCAAGTTTTTTTACTATAATCATGCCCAAAAGCATGCTTGTTATAGCTACTAAATTGTAGATTGGTCCTGTTGGAAGTTCTCCTGGAAATACGGCCAGCAATACAAGAGTGTTTAGTACAGCTATCGTAAATCCTACCACGACTCCGTAGAGTAAAAATGCGGCGACTATTGGTATTTCCCATATTTGATATATTAGAAACGGTGCATATGGCGCCGGAATCTTGATAGGCGATGATAAATTAAGAGCTATGGTGAGCGCAGCGAATATTATTATAGATGCAATTGTCTTACTATTCATTTCTATCCCTTTTATCCGTTAGAAACCATGTGTGGAGGAGTAATTATTTAAGAGTAGCTACTCAAGAAAGAGTATACTTATTGTGAAAAAACCTGAAAAATAAATATAGCATACGTATATTTCTATTGGGAAACGTACGTGTCTGAAGCTCTAAAATTTTCTTCAAAAGACGCCAAAGACTGGCTTGAAAAGGAGACCAGTTCAATTTTTATTCCGGTGCATGAAACAGCTCAGAAACTACTTGATAAAATAAAAAAGACGCTTGAGAATGTTACAGAAGTTTCTAACATGCTGTTAGAGAATAGCAAAAAAGAGATTGAAAAAAGAAACATGAAGACCTATCGCAGAGCCAGAGCGTTAAACAAGCTGGCACGGCTATTTCTTGAAAGAATACGGCAGATTGAGGTTCCAAACCAAGTTTCTTATGACAGCTTCCACGATTTCGTTCAAGAAACTCAAAAGGCCTTTATAGTAACCGAAGTTGACGTAAGAAACTGGTTTCCGAGAATATCACCCTTCTTTATCATGGATAGAAGAAAATTTCTAGGAGTCTTTGAAAAAGCAAAGGAATCTTTAAAAGAGCTTCATGATTTTCTGACAAAGGAGTATGTTAAAACCAAAACTTTGGAGGAAACCTTCCAACTTATCGATGATCTTCAAGCCTTTGAGGGGCAACTGGTAGATCAAGAAGCTCAGAAGAAGAAAACTGAAACCAAAAAGTCCTCGATTGAAAGGAAAATAGTTGAAAAACAGCAAGAAATAACAGATTTCAAAAACAGAGATAGTTTGACTCAATTGAATGAAATCAGTACAGAAATAGAAGAGTTAATCATGGAAGTGAAACATAATCTGCGGCATCTTCGAAAACCATTCATAAAATATCAGTCACAAGTGTTCCGCAAAGGCGGCTTAACACCCGAAGAGTTGAAGAAACTCAATCACTACATTGAGAATCCCTTCGATGCCTTTGCTACGGAAGAAACGGGATATCCAGTGTTAAAGCAGATTCTTGAAAAACTAGCCAGCTCAATGTCTAGTGGAAAACTGAAATTGAAACACGATAGAAAACGAAAAGCGGATCAAGCCATAAGCGGAGTATTTAACAAAAAATCTTTAGATGATCTTCACCGAAAATGTCGTAAGACAATAATGCAGAAAAAGCAACTTTCAACTTCAGCCGAAACAGCAAAGATAAAAAGAAACATCTTGGAACTTCAAGAAGACCTTAAGAAATTGGGAAGAAAAAAGAGGCGGGTTGAATTGGAAGAAAACGTTATAGAACGAGACTTGAAGGAGATACTGAAGAGTATAGACGATAGGAAAAAAGGGATAGAGAAAAACGTTTTTGACTTTATGGATAGAAAAATCATTATTGAGTGAGTTTAAGGTGCAATAGTTGCAGACAGCCCTTTCGCAGATGGTTAAAGAAGCGCTCAATGTTCAGCATAAGGATTTTGCTCAGTTGGTTGAAGAAACTGCGCAATTACTCGCCAAGGAAAATGGTCAAGTTGGAAACTTCAGTGTCATAGGTAGACTTGTTAAAATCAAGCCTTCAGGCGAAGCAGTGATAGTTAGCGATTTACATGGAGAC
>Ga0114919_10001389_pt1 | contig 19333 bp, 49 predicted proteins | sample BlataG_FD_88682 | JGI IMG/M metagenome (GOLD analysis project Ga0114919, IMG submission 88682) | Deep subsurface microbial communities from Black Sea to uncover new lineages of life (NeLLi) - Black_00105 metaG | ecosystem: Environmental > Aquatic > Marine > Oceanic > Sediment | place: Atlantic... | reverse complement strand
GCCTATGTCTACCCACCAAGACAATCCGTACATCCACATTATAGATGTCTCGTCATATGCGTCTCGGAAATAGTTGTCTGCTTGATACCAGTCAAAGAGCTCGTCTATATCTTTTTGAACTATTTTTTTCTTGACTTCGTCTCTCGTATTTTCCCTAAGTTTGACCAACTCGTCAAATTTGGAGTTGAAAATGTCTTCCTTTTGTTCCTTGATTTTGGCTATGTATATGTCTGCTCCCATATTAATCCTCCAATATCTCCTCGTCTCCTAGGAAAGCTATTTTTCTTATCCACTCGTCAGTGTCTTCTAATTTGCTGAACACGCTACCCCTTCCTGTGGAGAACAAGAAGTCTGAAGATAAATGATCTCCTGGATGCTCTTCTGTCCATTTATATAATTCTTCATATACTTCGTTGATCGTATTGAGTGGTATTAGGGCTTTTCTTGCTATCGATCTGAATTCTTTTTGGTCGTTCGTTAACATATCAGTCCTTTCTCTTTGCACTCAGAGAGGAGTTCTTTATAACATTTGATCGTGTGGCTAGGTATTTTCGGAATTTCTACTTTCACTATACCTAACCAGTCTTGCAATAAGTCGTTGTCGCTTGGTTGTACCCCACGTTCCCTATACTTTTTGAAATTTACACCTTTACCTCTTTGACGCATTCTTTCTATAAAAAACAATCCTAGAATTTCTGCGTCTTCGGTTGTGTGGTGAAAAACATTTGTTGAAATTTCTTTGACTAGAGTAAAACGCACATGGTAATCATTACTCCATGTAGAAAGTTCCCATGCATGGGATGCCATCTCGCCTCCTTTATATTTGTTCGCGTTCACTTTCTAGGTTCATCTTTCTCCAAAATTCTTTATACTTATCTATTGTTGCTGGTCTGATGTTTTGTATTAAATGCTTTGAATGAGAATCAATGAATTTGAGACCTCGTTCGCTACTGTATCCCATAGGAATACCCCTGCCTTTTTGTCTTTTCATTTCTGAAACATATAGAGCAATCGCGTTGGCGTCGCTTGAAGTGTATCCGAATTCTGTTATTGCTATGTCTCGGATATGATTGAAGTTTTGTATAGTGGAAGGTCTGAGATTTTTGATTTCCCAAAGGTGTTTTGCCATGCGATCCCCCTTTAATTGGACATGTCTTTACCTATACCTGATTATAACACAGAGGCAAGCAAATTGCAAGTCTACCTGTCTAAATTTTATCCTATGAAAAGTTTTCTGTTTTCTCCAATAACAATTTCTTTTGCTTCGGAAGATTCACTCAACTCGACATTTAAAAGCTCTTTGTCGCCTCCGATGATTTCAAGAGCTCTTTTCAAAGCAAGTACGTCTTTTTGGAGTTCTTTAATAACGTCTTTCATTCTCCAGCATTGCTCCCGATATTCTTCTAACTCTGCTTCTTGAGCAGCTACGAGTTCTGCTGGTGTTCTGGCATCTTCATAATGGTCTCCGTTTGGCATTGTTCTCTCCTATATTTTTATCCCATTGTGCCACACTGTGACAACTGTACCGATGCAACCGACTCTACTTTTCCCTGTTAACTCAAGAGCGACCTCTAAGGATTTCGGATGTACGTTCCAGCGTACTACTTCTCTGTCTGGATAACCATCATCATTATCGTCGTTGGTAGAACATTCTACTAAACAGCTACCATCCTCAAACTCAGTTATTCGGTAGTGTGACCATGTTTGAGATAAATATGTTTCGTGATCGTCTATTGCTCTGTTAATGGCTTCATCTTCTTCCAGGAGCTCGGTGTGGCATTGATCGCATATGTCTTCGCCTTCTGGAATATCTACATCTTGACACATTCTACACTTCATTTCATTTTCCTGCGACAAGGATAAAGGTGTTTGGTCCAATGGGCTCCTATCGCTGAAGGAGGAACAATTTCCCAAGTTCCATAATAAAATTCGTCTCCTTCTTCTATCACGTCTCCTTCCCTAAGTATGTAGTAGGTTCTCATTTTACCATTCTAGACCGAACTTGAATCCAGGACATGCATCGTCACCCATACCTATATTCTCACACTCGGTGTCTCGACATGCATTACAATGAGGATCATGGCTGAATTGAAGAAGGTATTCCGTATATCCTGGAGATAGGTGTTTTAACCATCCTTCTATATTTTCGGCTTTCTCGTGATTTGTAGGATAACTGATGTTAAATGTGTCTGGTCCCGATGGGGTTACTGTCAATATTGTTGGCATCTGTTTCTCCTTTCCTCTTGATTTTACTTAGCTCAACTTAACTCTAGCTGTTCCGCCTTCAACCGACTCAACAGTTACGATGCTGTCTTTTTCAATTGATTTCTTATCATCGCATACTGCTGGCATATAAAGTGAAGTTTTGACATTTGGGTCTTCAACAAGTATTTCGCCAACACTTTTAGGATGAATGATGTTGACCACTCTTGCTTTTTGACCAACTACATTTTTGCTGTCGACTTGACTGTTTCCTCTTTGTGAATACAACAGTCGCATACCTATGAATACAATTAGATATGAAGGAATAGAAAAAGCTAATCCACAAAGGATAGGATTTATTCCCCACTCAAAATAGTGAGCAAGATACCCACCAAGGCCGAATCCAGAAGTGAAGGCTAATATGGCTTTCAGTCCGAGTGGTCCTGCTCCATGTCCTGACCCAATGTCAAAGTGTCCGCTAGATATGTCAAAGTCAATATCGAAATCCCCAAGTATCATAAAGAATGTTAATAGAACGGCAGGGGATACAGCCATCCAGAAAAAGATTGTTTCAGACATTTTATCCTCCTTTTGATGAGTTTATTACCATCATTACCAATAGTGCAATTCCAGACAACACAGATATTGTGAAGGGAATTCGTGGGTTCCAGAAAATTCTTTTTATTATTTTCATTTTTCTTTATATTGCGGATAAGGGGTGTCTTTCATCCATAGCGATCATTTAATCGACCTGCACCCTATTTCATCCCTCGACGTTGTATTCTCCAACCGCTAAACTAACGGTACGCTCTATCCACAACGATATTATTTATTTTTTGGTCTCTTCTTCAACAACTGGTTTCTCTTCAACAGGTTTATCGTCTCCTTCTGCGATAGCAATTGGGGCGGAATTGAATGTTTTATCATCTGCTTGATGTGCTTCTTCGATGATTTTGCTACCATTGATTGCTTTGACAAGGTCAATACCAGTAGCGTCGTTCATCATTTCCATGAACTGAGCGAGAGCGGCTGGACCTGCATTTAACGCTCTTGAAAGAGCTCCACCGTGTCCATTGCCTCCACTGTCAAACACAATAACCTTTTCAGGTATCACATTGTCAAGTGTCTTGGCTCCAACCTCGGCAACAACCTTCATTGTATCAAGCGTAATTTTGAGCTTTCCTGGCTCTTCATATCTGTTCAAGGCGTCAGCAAGGTTACTTGTTCCTTCGGCTTCACCAAGGAGTTTTGCTTTGATAGCTTCACCTTCAGCTTCACCAGCGACTTTTATTTTGTAGGCTTCAGCTTTAGCAACTTCTTCGATTGCTTTGGCTTCACCTTGAGCTGTTAAGATCGCCGCTTCCCTTTGAGCATCGGCAGGAACAACTATGTCAGCTCTGAACAGTTCAGCGTTAGCATCGGCTTTCGCGGCTTCAACTGCTTTTCTTGCTTTCTCTTTCTCTTCGAACACTTTCTGTTCTTCTTTAACAACTCCCTGTCTAGCAATAGCGTCAGCAAGGGGTTGCTGTTGATTAGCGGTCGCGGTCGCGGCGATCGTTTCACCATGATACTGTTGCATGGCAACGTCTCTCATTTTTACGGCTTCAGAAGTTTGTTTTTCCTGATCAGCTTTAACCACTTCACCTTCCCGCTTTGCAGTTTCAGTGTTTATCATGGATTCTTTCTGAGCTTCTGCTTCACCGATCTCGGCGTTCTTTATGATCTCAGCAGTTCTCTTTCTTCCGAGAGCGTCCAAGTATCCGTTTGGGTCAGAAATCTTTTGGATGTTAAGAACGTCAACTGTGATTCCCATCTTTCCAAGTTCTGCACTTGACTGCTCAAGAACCCTTTTGATAAATGTCTCTCTGTCTTGGTTCAACTGCTCAACGGTCATTGTACCGATGATGTCCCTGAGCTGTCCTTCGATGGTTTCTTTGATTACCTGTTTTATACTTTCAACAGGTACACCCAAAAAACGTTCAATGGCTCTACCAAGCATTTCTTTCTCAGAGGAGATTTTGGTATTGGCAACCACTTCAATACTTACTGGAACACCTTCTAATGAGTAAGCGTTCTCGACACTTACATTTGGCAAGTTCATATTCCGCAAACTCATCCATGCAGTTGTTTCGAGTATAGGTATTCTCAGTGTCGCGGCTCCAACGATTGATCTCCATCCTTTTCTACCTGTTAGGATTAAAGCCCTGTCTGGCTCCGCTTTTAGATAATTGGTAGCGAACATGACGAATCCTACGATTATCACGACTACCAATGCTCCTACAGCAATAAATACTCCCACTATTTTACCTCCTTATAAATTTTTGATCATGGGGCTATTTCTTGGACTAGTGTTCTATACTCACCTCCTTATTACCATGTTAATAGATATTTCTGTCTGGTTCCTTTAGGATAACAATGATGATTGCTGTTTCCTACTACGTCTTCCCACCAGCGAATCCCATAGTTTAATCTTGAGACAGCAAACTTGGGAAGGTCTTCAGTGTGGACGTAAAAGAAAATATCAGACCGTCCTCCTTGACCAGTGTGGTCTTTTCCTGTTATGATTACCTCTGAAAATTTTATTCTCGTGTCGAAGGTGTCCACAAAAAATTGTATGAATTCTTCTATAGTGTGTTCTCCCATTGTTGTTTCTGGCCAGACACATAGTTGTGTGAATTCGTTTACCATCCTCTCGTTCTCTCAAGTTCTGATTGCTCTGACTCGTGAATTATTTTGCAACCTTCTGCATGACAAAAGTCGTCTATTCGACAGTAGAAACAACAAGTCAAATTTGGACAGTGTTTTTGAACTGTTGCATATACTTCATCTCCGAGTTTATCATGTAGCTCGTTGAAAATGTGTGTGAGTATTTTACTATTGGGATCACTAAGAAGTTGGCACTCATTACAATTTCCGTCACACAGATATACTTCTCCGAATTTGATTGCTGTTAGTGGATTGATCATATTTATTCTCCTTCATATATAAATCTGCCCCTTTCTTCTGGGAATGGACGACTTGTAAATTCTACGAGTCTTAGTTTCTCTATGGTGTCGGTAGCAATTAAGCATCCGTGTCCGTTAAGGTTTATATACATACTGTCAATCTTGTCATTTTCCCAAATTTTCTTAACTTCTTCGAACTCTTCTACTGCTCCGCATGGGATTTTCATACTGGTTGTACAGAAATTTCTTTTTATATAGGCATGTCCATGAATGATGTAATTTATATTCTTGTAATATTTGAATATCTTCAATTGGATTGCGGTATCTACAGAAGGTTTGTTTTCTCCATAATAAAATATTTGATTGTCTCCCATTTTAACTTCAACAAAATCCTTGCTTGACAAATTAGTTTTGTCTACATTTCGTCTTGTAACAAACATTCTGTTTTTGTCTCTGAATGCAGGAAAACCACTGGCACACCTAGTGGAAGCATTTCCTAAGAGGCGATATGGATTGTGGGCATTAATGAATTTTGAAAATTGGTCTGATGCTTTGTGGATTTCTGAGATAAATGCTTCTTCAATCTCAAAGTCTTCGCCTTCTCCTATACATTTCGAACCAACTCTCGTGAAACTGTTCAGATCCTTTATTCTTATCAGCAATATCTTGCATAGGTACATGATGTTAGATGTCTGAATGTAGACGTTCCCTAGTGGGTCGAATACAGAGAATTGCAACTTGTATTCTGAATTCTCTTGCAGGGCTTCAATATAAATTCCAAGGTTTGATTTGGTTTGCAACATTCTTCCAATGAAATCACTGTATGTATAATCTCTGTCTATAGAATTTTTGGAAGAAATCAGAAGAAGTTTGTGGTTTCCAGCTACAGGATCCTTGATAGTTGGAAGTATTTTCTCTTCTTGATTGCTGATGTTCGGCATCCAAATTAGAGCTTCCCATTCTTTGAAATTTATGTTGTCGAGCTGGCGGACATGACCTCCATTTATGGTATTACAATCTAGATGCTCTGACATTGTTTCTACTATTTTTGAGGGTCTACCTCCGTCTATATCGAAGTTTCCTCCGACCAAAAGCATTTTCATCACATCTCTCCTTTTTTAGCCCTTCGTAGCTTTTCTTCATCTTCTAACTATTTGATTGTTTTTACTTCATCGCAATGAATGCAACGTAGTTTGGCGAACTCTGGAGGATACGTAATTGTTTTCTCGAATTCGTGTTCTCCTCCATTTAGACAGTCTGCTTTGTATGCTTCGTATGAGAAGTAGATAAAAGTGGTGAATGTGAATGTTTTCTCACATTCAGAGCATTCTTGTTGGTGTAGTCTCTCCTCTTCATAACCATATCCGTCATCATGACAAATCTCGTTGTACTCGTCGCAGTATGGACACTTTACATCATTCGTCATTTTTCAATACCCCATTCCTGCTTCTATTCTGTCAGCACAACGGTCACAATTCCAACCAAGGTAGTTTCCGTTGTTGTCTTTTCGTGAAGAAGATAATCTGTGATGCCAAATGTATCCTCCAACTGTTTTGATATTTCCACATTCCCCGCATATAATTTTTGCTTCGAAGCTAGTGAACTCTAGTTCAGGAAATTCTTCTAGATCCATAACTCTTGCTAACTCAGTATTTTCTTTAGCACATTGTTTACATTCTCCATAATCGTCTAACTTGTCAAAGTTTTCTCCACAACATTCACAGGTTACTTGAAGTTCGCTCATGTTCTTTTATCTCCTCGATCTCTTGTATTTCAATACCAATTAAACATTGGCAATCTTGACCAGTATCAAATTTTATTCTGACACTCCTTCCGTCATTAATTGAGTTACTTGGAACAGTTCCTTTTGTACCTTTCCAAATAACAAATCCTGGTCCTAGGTCTATGTTTTTAATTGCAATTACTCTCATTTTTTACTCTTTTGTCTTTTTTCTTCGTGCATGTTGAGCCAATCTTTTACTGCTTGTGGAGAACCCCAACTTATTGATGGAATATTCCAATAGCAGTAGTTGACTATTTCGAACATGTCCTTTATGTTATCATCGTCGGCTTTCGCGAATGACTCTATGAGTTTGTTCTCCAAAACTGCTGTAAGAAAGTGACCAACAGGACAACCTTCATTAGCATAACGATCGATTGAAGCTTTGATGTCGTCTCTCACAATATCTCCTTATGTGAACTCTAGTCTCTCGTTCCTTTCGTTTGCTAGCTCCATTCCTTCTGCAAGTAATAAGGCTTGTTGTTTGTCGTGTGCGTCAGGCCAATCTTTTACTAATTCTCTCAATCTTGGAGCTATTTTTCCACACATATTCGGTGTTATTGTTCCTTCGCAATCTGAGTGATGCAACAGGTGGGTTATAGGGTCTTTCCGACCGTTCCATGATTGGCTTCCTCCAAAACCTTGCATACTCTCTAAATCTATTCCGATTTCATAAGCTAGGTTTGTTCTGAATCTATTGAATCCTGAATAAGCCCAATGAGCATTACAATGACTAAAGTCTAATCCCATTATTCTTCCTCGTCATAAAGATCTTTAGGATCAAGTTTATCACGGACTATTTCATAAAGGGAAACGTCATTTAATCCATAACACCACTGACAAGCTAGGACTTTCCCTTGAAAGCCTAACTGGTCAATGAAACGATAGTCTCTCACTGTGGCTTCATGTTTACCACAAACTTCGCACATGATAGTTTTGGTGAATTCTTTTGCTTCACTCATTAATCCTCCTTGCGTATTCAAATAGATGGTACACTAAGGCTCCTTCATACAACTGGAAGGTTCCAATGTAAGTAAGAGCGTCTGGGTCACTGATAGGATGTCCTGTTCCGGCTAATCTGAAGCGTCTTCTTTGAATTGGAGCTCTTGTGTCAATCATAGCCCATATACAAGGTTGATCTCCTTGTATTTGGACAGTAAGTATTTCGGCTCCTTGGGGTAGATCAATATCTATGTGTTCACCGGGAAGGATCTCATATTTATATACTGCATAATTCATTTTCAATTATCCTCCATTGATACTTTGAGATTTATACACTCTTCTACAGATTCAGCATCAATTACTCTTTCACCAACTCCCCAATTAGCTCCATAGTTGTGGGTGATATCTAAAGCGGTATCGATGGGTATTGGTGTAGGCAACTGACAAATCCGTAGGAGCGTCACTGTCCCAAATTTCTTGATTGTCGCTTCGTTATCGGCGTGGAAATAGACGACTCCTCTTCTGTGATCTATCTCCAACCATCCTCTGAATGAAACTGTCATTCTTTATCTCATCCCAAAGATTTTATATATGACAGTCCACAACATACACCCTTTGCTCGTCGTCAAGTGATTTTATGAATTCCCAAAACTCCTTATCGTATTTTTCATTCTCGTTCCTTGTCATTGCCCAAAACCCCATCTCTGCTTTCTCATGCCACATGCCTTCAGTATCAACATAGGCGAAGGTTAATGCGTCAGCACAGAATATTTCCCGATATTCATCTTCGGTTTTATACATTCTGTCGGCACACTCTTCAAATGTGTCGAAGAAGTGAATACCCTTATCCCACAATTCTATGTCTGCAAGGCAATTTCTAAGAAAGTCTGTTTGTGTTCTGAAAAATTTCCGACAATTTTCGCCTCTCCCTGTGTTGTCATTCCATGTTTCCCTTGCTCTTTTGAGAACGTTCTCTTCCTCGTCAACGTATTCATCTTTGGGGAAAACTACATTAGCAAGGGCTTCCTGAAAAGAGTGATAACTACTCATTTTGTTTTCTAATTGAGCAGTCAGAATACCTTCCCAGTCAACATATTTGGAAAGTGTCCAATCACATTGTGTAGGATCATCATTTGGCGAGGTCATTATTCCAGGACGACCGTTGCCAGCAATAATTTCTTCTTGCAAAGCAACTTCAGCTTTGAGTTTAAGCAGTCCTGTCCAGCGACCTCCAATTAGATACCAATCCCATTTTGCATTAGGATTTCCCAAGTACCCATAGGGGCGTTCTTTTTGACCATGCCAGTCTTCAACAAAGGCTTCAAAGGTGGGAAACATTAATCTGAATGGTACTTCAACTCTTTCATAGTCTTCTGGTATTACTGTTTTAGTGAAGAATGGCTTGCTTGGATCCTCAGCAACCTTAAAGCGTTTGTCCCAAGGTTCTAGATGTTCTCCGTCTGGGGTTTTGATTCTTTCTGTTGAATTGTTTTCATATTCGTTTCGCCACTCAGCTTCGTGATCATTGAACTCCATGAACCAATCACTTTCGTCGCCTTGCTCATAATAGCCTTCAAGTTTGTGTTCTAGATCAGCTTCGTTTTTCGCAGCGATTAGTACTGTGAAATGTGACATTTGTTCCTCCTTTTTATTTAAGATGTCCGCACAAAGAAAGTGGTAATATAACAGTGATTGCGAGAAAAACGTAGACGATATAATATTTCTCGATCCAATTGCATTTTCTCCATGCGTTGAGTATCCATTGTTTTTTAATCATGCTGTCCTTCGTCTTTTATTTCAATAACTCTACTTCGGCAGTAGGGGCATTTCTTGAGAATGTTTCCAGACATTCCTTTAAATATCATCAATTCTTGTCCTTCCATAGGTTCTTTGCAATTTTCAGTTGTTTTTTCTATACATTCGTACATTTCCATTTTTGCCTTCTTATTAGGGTTTAAGTGTTATGTTTAGATGTGCCTAGAAAGCCTTAGAATGCCCCTGACGCCATGTGAATTTTGCTTTGTGGGGTTTGGCACAGCTTGTTAATTTTTAACCGTCTATCCGCTATTCTTCAAGTGATACTTTGACAAGTTTCAAATGGTTTTTTGGAGGATATACACATGTTCCAAGAACAGGCATGCTGTCCCAATATCTAGTAGATTTAAGATATTGATTGAAGCTGGCTAAATTGTATCCTCCTGATTGCCATATTCCTGCGTTAATATTCTTTATTGTAATATATTCATCAGTTTCTTCTATTATGTTCGGTGATATGAATGTGTCCCAATACGCTTCAGCTTCAATAGAATCTGTTTTGGTTTTGTAGTAATTAACAGGACATATGATAAATGCTAGGAAGATACATATTATCAATATTACTATGACAACAGACACGAATCCGTTTTCAACATCTCTCCATTTGTATATTGCGGTAAGTATCAGAACTATACCCAATATTCCTGGAATTAGTAACCAATCCATTTTATTTTCTCTTTCTCCTTATCAGCGTTACTTGGTTATCCTGCAAATTTAAACAGAGAAAGTTTTTGACCCTCATCGATCATTTCTTTCCATACTTTCTCTCTTGTCTCTGTTTCTACAGCTTGAGCGATTATTCTGTGGCGTTCAATAGTGGAAATATGATGACCATGTTCTTGTCTGTGCTTTTTGATTATGTCGCTTAACCATTTATCTGAAAACATTTATACCTCCTTTCTAATTTCTGTACACATGGGGCAATCATTTGATACTGGACTAGCATGTCTCTTGACAATCCAGCGTCTTGTCACATGGATCAGTCTATTAATTTTTCTTTTCATTTTTTCTTTCGCGATTTAAGGTTTATTGTGCCAATCAAAGTCGTAAAAAGATTCAATTGGTTTCCAAAATGCGAGAACCACTTGGTTATAATCGACAGTTTTGTATAATTTATATCGCCAGTCATCATATCCTTTACCTTCAGATATTTCTTTTTTATATAGATTGTCGATTATATCAAGGACGCGAAGGCATTCTTTGAGAGTCTTGTGGTTTCTTCTTAAAAAGAGAGTCGTAAAGGTAATGGAAAGCATCAATATTATGAGTAAGAATATTATCATTTACATCTCCTCTATTGTGTCAGTTCCCATTCTATGTTCTCATTCTTTCTTTTGTTATTGGAACAGGATCCCATCCAAGAGACGCACATTGCCACACCGTATCATTTTCAAGGACGACTACATCGCCTATTGATGTTGAACGATATCCTTGTCTCTCTCCTTCCCTAAAGGTTCTGCTATTGAGCCATATCAATTCATTAGCTTGGCGTATTGATCCGTCTGGTAACTTAACATCGTATGTGGCTTCAGGCCAATATTCTTCTTTTGTGTTGGTGAGACTATAGATTTCTTCTACGTCACTCGATAGTATGGTGGCAACTTGTTGAAAGTCTTTTGGAACTCTTCCACTTATATGCCATTTGAGTTCTGTCTCTGTGTCTAAGAAGGGGATTTTAAGTTTGTCGTGGTTTGTGCGATGATAAAGTTTGCTCTTGGGGAGATGGTGACCTGTACCTAGACATTTTATGCATGATTTCTCTTTTCCCATCCAAGGATACTTTTTTGCACCTTTGCATGTTCCACAAGGATTGTCTACACGCATTGGAACATAGATGTACTCTCTGTCTTCTCCTTGGTGTTCTATTGCATGCGATTGCTCTTCGCTAGAATCTAGGAAGCTTGAGTCTTTATCTACTCTCACAAGATTCACTTCTGGAAGGAATTCCCATACGGCATTCTTGGCAAATTCGTAAGTAACGTGTCCAGCTAAAAATGTGTATCCTCTCTCCCATGATTTAGGTTCGTCTGTCAAGCTTACATCCATGCACTCTGTGAAACCGAGTTTATTGGCTACACCAGCACGACTAGACCATCCACCTTTGAAGGACAGTACAGTTCTGTCTTGCATGATGAGAGTTTGATGAGCTCCTCCAAAACCATCGTCTGGAATAGTAGGATCTTTTTTCGAAATGAAAGATACATAACCGTCAGATTCGGCAAAGTAGAGGCCATTTCTGCACTCAAAATGTAGTTCTGAGCGATCTGGGAGTTTGTCTACAAGTATTTCCAGAGTGGGGTCGTTTGCCCAACCTTCCATCCAATTTCCCCTACAGTCTAGAGCTTGCATATCGTCTCCTTTAATTTGATTTGCCCTACCCTATAATTGATTATAACACATAGACACAAGGAAAGCAAGGCTACCTGTCCAAAATCTATTCCATATTTAAGGGAATTATGTTGACGATATTGATGTTACTGGGGTCACAATGCCCTTTCGTTATTCTTTCCATGTCTGTAAGGAATTTCACTAGATTGATAAAATCTTGTTTTGTTTTGAGAGGATCGCTATAAAATATGTTTCCATGATTTATGTTTTTCGGAGTGATGTTTTTATATGAGATAAGTTTCAGCATTATGTTCCTTCTTCTTCAGTCTTCGAGGATTATTTTTCTGATTTTGTGGGGAGGGAAATAGGTGTTGTCAATTTGAATTCCTTTGGTTCCCCATGATATTAATCCTTTTTCTATCTCTCCCTCGTCTTTAAAATCGTATTTTATTTGTATCTTCTCTTTAACTTCTCCTTCGAAGTATATGTCTAATGTTTTGGTTATCATTTCGTCTTCCCGTCTTCATTAGGATTTCTGTCTTTCTCTAACAGGAATATTATCATTTTTGCACGAGCGTTTGCTTCGTTATTGGCTTCTTGGAGTATTCTCTCGTGTGAGCACATAGCTCCTGCAAAATATTGACTGTGAGCTATGGAATAAGCTCCTTTCGGTAACATTGTTCCCAATTCAGCGACAGTGAAAGCTGAGTACATAGCATCATTTTTGCTACCGTATCCATATACTCCTCGAACATAATCTGTTTTTGTGTCTACACGAGTGTTAATTCCGTCAGTATACCAATAGAAATGACTATCTTGCTCAACTCCTAATTCTTTGAGTCTTTTAGCTAACTCGATATTACATACTTGATCACTTAGTTTCATTCGTTCACCTTCTTTAATTAATGACGTAGTAAGGCATTCCTCCTGGAAGCATCATCCACATTTCTTTTGATATTTGACACTTGACTTTACCGATACCAACTCCTAGGCAGAATAGTTGCTCCATTGTTTGGTGCATTCCTGTCCACTGTATTCCGTCTTTGTTATTACAAGCTTCCAAAAATGACCATCCTCCTCCCTTCTCCTTTTGGAAATTTTCTGGGAGTTGAAGTAACATTTCATAAATATCATTTTTGTGTAACTCCAACCTTTCTGGATGGAATCCGAAATTGTTGACTATTCCTTCTACTGCAATGTGATTTGTGGTGTTTTCTCCCTCTTCGAATAAACACTCAAAGAAAATAACTCCTACATTGTCAGAACTAAGTTCCATTTTTTACTCCTCAATGAACTGTAACTCGTTTTTTGTGTGGAGCGTCTTCCACAATTATGTCAGGTTTTTCACCATTTGCCTATCAACTTCTACAAAAACAATTTCTTCTGACGGAGCTCCCTCTGATCTTATTGCTATTGTATCTATTTTCATTTTCTCTCCTGTGGCTCATGACAGAATATGCAATTATCATGAGCTCTGTCCAAAACTATATTGTAAGCACACCATCCGAATGGACTATTGGGGCAACCCCAGAAGCAATCTATCACAAAAGCTTCTACCCACTCGTCTTCTGGCATGTAGGGCTTCATTATGTTGAAAATGTCGAGTTGCCTCTCCTGTATTTCTTTCCATTTTGATGATAATTCAGCTTTCAGGAGTGCTGTTTTTTCGTTAATGAGTTGATCTTTTTCAGTCATTATCTTCTACCTTTATTTTATGTTTCAGAGCTTCTTCTGTCTTAACTCTTATTTGTGACCAATTTCTTATTGGTTCACTAAGACTTTCGACCAATAGACGACGTTGTTGACGTATCAGTCTTTTGCATATTTCAATAGACTGAATGTTAATCAATTTCAATTCTGACTCGGTAAACTCAATTTCCATTTTAGTCAACTCCTTCTACCTTTATTTTGTGTTGAAGAGCTTCCACTTTGTCTATTATTTGGTCAAAATCGTTGCAAATATCTACTTTGTCAGAACATGGGATTGCCTCTTGATGATCTCTCATCATTCGTAACTCGGAAGCCACAAGCGATAGTCTTCTTAATGTTGATAATTTATTCATGGTCCGTTCCTTTCAAAATGGTCAACAATTTCTTCCCATAATTCACTTCCATGTTTCACGACAATTCCTGTGCTGTCTATGATTGATATGTCGTCGTGTCCTTCATGCCAAGAGCTATTAAGAGCGTAAAATTTATCTTCGAATTTTACAACATATGCGGAAGTGGTGCTGATTAGTTCTATGTCTTCTGGATGGCTTCTCATTACTTTCGTCCTCTCACGAAGACCCTGTTTTGAGCGGAAACTGAACTTTCGGTGGGTATTTCTACAATTTCGCCCAACTCAAGAATACGGTCAACGCAAGCCATTTGTGTCCAGTTGTCTCCTGTTATTCCTTTTATAGCGTCAGCCATTATGAAAACGGAAGATATGCTTAGAAGGCGGTCGACATTATCTCTTACTTTGAGGAAATCTTTTTGGTTTTCCTCTTTCAGGATTTCTGATTTGTGGTTTTTGTATTCATACATTTTTTACTCCTCCATTATTTCTTTTCGAAATTAGGACATTGTTTACACTCAATGCAGAGGTTAACAGAAGGTTCACCTTCGTCTTCAAGTGTTTTTCCGACAAGTGAGTAGATAGCTTGTGGCTTGATAGTATATGTTTTTTCGTTGAATAAAAGTGTTACAGTTTGATTTTCGTTGAGAGCTAGAATAGTAGCATCTCTGAAACAATTTTCAACAAAAGCTCCTCCCTTTCCTTCTACTACTAACCTTTCTTTTCCTATTGATTTAATTGTTGACATTTTTGCTCCTAAGAATGGATTATGATACGTTTTTTATGTGGACTGTTTTCAATAACTATATCAGGTTTTTCTCCGATATTTCTCCTTTATTTCTTCAATATCGCAATAGTTTTCCTTCTAACTCGACACATTTTGCGGTTAGTTGCTCTAAAGTGAATTGTATCCATTCTCCGTCTGGAGTTCCACGATGACAGAGAATTTCATTGACTATTTTTTCTTCGTAATACATTATTAATCCTCTCTTTCGCCTTCACTGTATTTGGATTTAGATACATCATGAGCGTAATCAATGATTAGTTCTTCTCCATAATGCTCAGATAACATTAAAATTAGATCGTGTACATGAATTTCGTTGCTGGTTTTCAATTTTCCTTCAGTTACTCCAGCTTTCTTTAGACGATTGTGGTGTTCTTTCGAGATTTCTAAAATGTCTTTGCTTCCATCTTCTTTGTATACATATGCTTTCGCTTCTTTCATTATTAATCTTCACTCCTTAACGCCCAAAATTTGACACTATAAAATTCTTCGTTGACATCTAACCATTTGTCTTGCATTTCTTCATTATCTTCTGTGTCGCATTCCTTGCACATTATGAAATTAGGGGTTCCGTGCTCTGTTCCGTCTGGAAGAGTGAAATCACGTTTTCCAAACAGAAACCTTAGTTGGTCTCCTTCATTAAATTTTATTCCACAAAAGTAACACCTGAATCTTACTCCGTCGCCTCCCCACTTTTTGACTGCATACTCAGTTGCTATATGTGGTTTCTGATCAGTAAAACTCATTTCATTTCCTTAGAAGGTGTATTCTATTGACTGTAAGTCACCAACACCTTTTTCAATAAAGTTCTCCTCTGAGTTTTTCATTTTTCTACAGGTGTGTAGCCAAGTCATTCTTTCACCGTCAGTGTTGTCGGATATTTCATTTTTTCCAGTTCTTGTTTCTTCAACATAAAATCCTTTCTTACATCGTCTACATATGTAAAAATTCTCTTGCTTCATAATCCCCTCTTCATTATATCGTTGTCGTCCAAAACTGTTCCACATGGATTAAAGTCAACAGAATGACCATCATCCCAAGGAGATTTAAGCCAAACATAACAACCGTCATCTATCTTCTTGATCCTAATATCTCCTTCTAAAGCATCGCATTGGCCTTCAAAGTATGCTCCTTCCAATCCTTCTTTTATATTTTGCTCGGTGGCCTTCACATTGATTAACTGCTTATCGCATTGACATCCAGACAATAATAAAAGACTTATCAACAGTATTGCAAAAACTATACGAATTCTCATGTTTACTCTTTTCCTTCTGCAAACTTAGCTTTGATATAATCTGCATCAAAGTATTCGACATTTGTGGCAGTTTTCCCGAAAGCTCTTTCTTTAGGGCAATTTTTGCATTTCTGTAGAAAGACCACCATGTCAGCTTCGCGTCTTGTACCAAAAAGATTTCCATAGGTGGCTGTTGAATTTCCTTGGTCTACTGTTTCCCATTCATGTTTTCCAAATTTACATTTCCAATTTTGTTTGTTTTTGGAACGGGACTCATGTATTAGTTCTTCCCAACTTGGAATTTTGTCTTTCATTTTAATCCTCACAAGGCACATAGAATTCATTTCCACATGCTGAGCAAACGATAGTGTGGGTTCCTGGAATAAGTGGTGGGTGTTGTTCGTCAAGATGACCTTCTGCGTTGTTCAAACAGTAGGGGCAACCCTTGATTTCATGCTCGCATACTTTCATTTGTACTCTCCACTCCAACAATTTATTCCTACTCCGAACATTTTGCTCAAGAGATTTGGAAACCACCCTAACTTCTTTCCTCTCTCGCAATAAGCCATGTCCCTTGGCATTTCTCTTAATTGCCAAGCGTCTAGTCCTGTTCTGTCACCACAGTAAACGCATTTTCCTACAGGCCATCCCATGTTATATTGATGAATTCTCATTTTCTACCTCTTGTCTAAAACGGCGCATTTATGAGAATGGTATGGATCTACAACTAAAGTTGCGTTTCTATCCTCTACTATTTCTTTGCAGGTGAATATTAGGATCTTTTCATCTGTTTCGCTGTCTCTTAACGTGTTTAATTTGACCAACGGACATTCTCTACATGTTCTGCTCAATTTCTCGACCTTCCTCTTTTATTCTCATTTATCTGCTTCTTCTCCAAGCGATGTATGCGATCGTTCCACCAAGTGGGAGGAATCTATACCATCTTTTTCTTGACATTCTGTATTCGTCTGGAACGCGAACGTAGAATATCAGATCTATTACAATTATGATGATTACTATGATGACTAGTGGGTGCATTTTACTCTCCTTTGTCAATATCTAGCATGTCTTCTAATGTTTCATCGTCATCGTAGTCTTCATCTAGTGGGTCATAGAAAGGTCCACTCATTTGACACCTTCCTTTTTGTTTTGAGTAGGCTCATTGTCCCAATCTAGATCATAAAAGGAATCAATAGGCTTCCAAAAAGTGAGTACTACTTTATTATAGTTGATGGTCTGATATAAATCATATCGCCAACCGTTGTATCCTTTCTCTTCTTTTATTTCCTTCAGATTTAGTTCGCTAATGAGGACACTCGTCATGAGAGCTTTTCTTAGTGTCTTGTTGTTCCTTTTCGACAAAGCAAAAGTTGCAATCAATGTAAGAAACGCCACTATGATAATAATTGTCAAAAATAATGTCATTTATCCTCCTTATCCGAATATCCAATATGTAACTGAACATCCGAATATGACACTACTAAGCCATATCCATTTATTCTTGTTGACAAAGGCACAGAAGCTAGTATTCATATCTACTCCTATTGAGCATCCCTAACTTTAGGGATCCTTACTCTGCTGGTGGTGTTTCATTAACGACTCGCTCGCATACAAGAACACCGTTATCTAGAACACTGTTTTCAACAAATCTGAATTCGAACGGTACTTGGAAAATTGATACCAATACTTCAATTCCTTGGAAGTGGTCTTCGGGAATGTTTCGATATGCGTCAAAGGTAATCTCGAATTCTGGAAAGATAGCAGTTATCTTATCTTCCATTCCCTTATATGTGATTGTGATCACGTAGAAAAATTTGTTCACTACAATCTCCTATCTGCTATTGGTTTGGCTTTGTTGAGGATGAACGACATAATGTCACATAAACCTTCGTTTGTGCAAGCATGACAGTATGGTTCCTCTATGACCTCTGTCACATGTTTATGGAAACAGTTGAGAACTCCTCTCGGTATTCCGCTATTCACTTGTATTTCGTCTTTCGTCATGCTTTCCTCAGTTTTTGTTCGCCTCTGCAAACATCTCCCATGCTTCTTGTGGCATGAAATCCATGTCTGGCATATCGAAGATCATATGTTTCTGCCATTTGTCAAGAGCCAATAAAGCCCTTGCGGGATTGTCGAAGATAATTTCAGAATCTACACCTATGAAGTGGACACGACCGTCTTCGTCAGTCCATGCATGTGGTTCGTTCATTATGTCCCCCTTCTGTCTACCCTACATGGGGCATTAGTGAGATGACTGAAAATGGTATCCTTGAATTCACAGTTAAAAATGTAAGCGGTGAAGATAGTTTCTTTGCTCCATTTGTGTATCCATGGATTTTCTATGTCAAATCCACAAGGTACTACCAGCAATGTGTCATGATTGGTTAGATAGAATCCAGGACCGTCAAATGTGAAGCTTTTGAGTTGTTCTTCGAGTTGGTCTTTGGTTCCTGTCAGAAACCAATCGGAATTTAAACTCAGTCTTCCCATTTCTTACCTAATCCCTAGCTTTTCGTGAGCTAACTTCAGAGCAAATGTTGAAGGCACACGTTTAGCAATTTCCAGAACTACTCTCGAGTCGTCTGCTTTGTTTCTGATAGAAGTTATCAGTTCTACAAAAACTCGAGACTTCAGTTCGTTGGAACCAATGGAGGTTCTTTCACAATCTTTTATCTTATTCATCCAATACTGAATACGTTTTTCAAGATCGTAATTTTCAGAACGGGTTTCTGTTGATCTTGCACTACCAATTTCAATGGCTCGTGACTTCCCTCTACGGTGGGGTGCTGGTAATGATCTTGACATTGTTTCCTCCCTCTCATTTTTTGGCTTCAACAGTGATAGCGGCTGATTGCTCGCCACACTTGGGGCATTCAGCAGGGGAACCGATCCTTTTCCAGCCACCTTGACATTTTATGCACACCAGTTCAGTAGCTATGACATCCCTCCTTATATTCATCACTGTAAACTGTCACCCTAATACCCTATACCTGATTATACCACATTGACGGCTCAAATGAAAGCTTACCTGTCATGTTAATATCTTCTTTCAGAATCTATTATCGTTTGGATTTTATCTATCTATTGAGACACTCTACTCATCTTGACTCCGCACTTGGGGCATTTCAAAAGAGGTTTTGTTCTCATGTATTCCTTCGGAATCCATTATAACGGGAGATTCCACTTTCTCATTCAAAAACTCCTTCTTTCTTTCCATGATTTGGGGTAGGTAGGCTCTATG
>Ga0114919_10001387_pt1 | contig 19347 bp, 19 predicted proteins | sample BlataG_FD_88682 | JGI IMG/M metagenome (GOLD analysis project Ga0114919, IMG submission 88682) | Deep subsurface microbial communities from Black Sea to uncover new lineages of life (NeLLi) - Black_00105 metaG | ecosystem: Environmental > Aquatic > Marine > Oceanic > Sediment | place: Atlantic... | reverse complement strand
GAAAATTTTTAAAAACAAAACAACGGTATAAATGAAACATTCACTTAAAAAACAGATAGATTCATTTGTTGAATTTAAACAGTGGTATATTAAGATACTACAAGATTTTAATTTCAACTATCAAAAAGATTGTGAAGCGAGAGAGTTTTTATCTAGAATTTTAGAAGAAAAAAGTGAAAATTGGAAACTTGAGAGGGTGCTACTTTCTTTTAAATACCTTATTCAAAAGAAGAAGAGAATTTTCATTTATGGATGTGGACCTTCGCTTGAAGTAACTGTTGATTACATTCTAAAAATACAGGGCAAAAAAAATTTCAGTAAATGGGTGAATTTAGCTGCGGATGGAGCCGCTCGATTATTAACAGAAAGAAAAATTCAAATAGATGGAATTTTTACAGACTTAGATGGCATTACTAAGCGAGATTTTAACCATTCCAAGTTTATAATAGTCCATGCTCACGGAGATAATATAATTAGCCTAAAACATTTTAAGAGCGAAATAATCAACTTTCCAAATGTTATAGGAACAACCCAAGTAGAACCAGTTGAAAATCTAGTTAATTCTGGCGGTTTCACTGATGGCGACAGGATTCTATCTTTTATATCGTCTTTGCTTTTACCTAAACACGAATTATATCTTATAGGTATGGACTTTAACGACATTATAGGCAAATATAGTAAACCAGAAATAGAAAAAAATCATAAGGCTAGCCCAATCAAGCTGAAAAAGTTACAGTATGCTTTACAAATTTTTGAATGGTTATTGAACAGAATCAAAAATCCCGTGTATATAATCAATTCGAAAGTTATCTCCGATAATCTTAAAAATCTATCATTGGAAATGTTTAAAGAAAAAATTTTTAAGAATTAAATTTCAAATTTCGTATTCCTCTATTCCGTTATTCGTAATCATATAACGTGTTTTCTTTTCAGGAAATTGATGAGAGTTTATTAAATGAAGATAACCTGTCCCACTTTCTTTACGATTTAAATATAAAACTTCAGAGAAATAATGATTCAAATACCGTAATCCTACGGGGAGTTCTCTTATAATTGAGTTTTCAATAAAATTTGGAGCAACTTGAGCGGTTAAAATTGTAATTAAATTATATTTACGAGTAAGATTATTAATTTTTTCCAAAATCTTCAAAAATCTTGTTTTAGCTCTAAAAAATGATACTTCTTTATCACTAAGCTCAAATCTATAATAATTATTGATAGAGTCAATGATTAGTATTTTAACGTTATTTTGTTTGATTACATCTTCTATCTCGTTTAATTTTAGTAAAAATGCGGGATTACTCATAATTTTTGATACTAAAATATTCTTTAGAATCTTCTCGCTTTCAAGTTCTTGGGTTTTTGCCAATACTCTTATCCTTTCGGGGCGAAATGTGTTTTCTGTGTCTAAATAGATCAACTTAGAGGATTTATGAAATGCTTGAACAGATAATTGATGACATAATTGAGTTTTTCCGGTTTTGTTCGCCCCAAAAATTATATAGGTTTTGTTTGAATGAAACCCACCACCTATAACATCGTCAATATTTTTTGAACCAGTAGAAATCTTAAATTTTTCTCGTTTAATTTTTTCGATTTCGCTAATAATCTTTTTTGTACCAATAATCAATGATTTTTTTAAATTTACCGTGCTTGATTTGTTTGGTTTCATCTTTTAGCTTATTAAATTGTGTACTTACTATTAATTTCATAAATTCAAAAAAACTTGCTTCTAATAATTATTAATTATTTTAGCAATAAATAAATCGTAAAATTAATTTTTGATTAAACATAAACTATTAAATATATTAACTTTAAGATTTGTTTTTATATAATTCATTATAAAAAATTTTAAGTTTTTTTAAAATGGCAAAAAAAAAAGAAGTTTGTCCCTATTGTGGAAATAGTTACGCTTACATTAGTCGTCACAAGTGCAAAGTAAAGGAGAGAATCGAGGGTTCAGAAGAATCCGATAAGTCTGATGTTGAAAGAAGGCTAGAAAGGAACGAGGAACGAAAGAAAGAAGGAGCGCGCGGTTTAAGAAAAGATGAGAAAATGGTACTTAGAATTATTAGTCAAGAAAAAGATATTTTTTTTCATGAATTATTAGAGCTTACAAACAAAAAGCGAATGGAACTTGATAAAATTTTAGGCATTTTATATTTACAATCTAAAATTAATATAAATCGGGAGTTGTTAGAGGCTTCTTGGGTAAAGCGCATTACTATAATTGAAAAAATCGATGTTAAAATAAAAGATATTAATATTAACAAAAATAATAAGGATTTTATTTTAGATATTTTTTCACATCAACCATGTTTAACTTGTCCCTTTACGGGTAAATGTAATAACACAAATCTCGACCAATTTAATCCAGTACATTGTCCTTGGTTAACTCAATGGGTTAAAACGTCCTTAGAGGGGGAAATCTACAAAGCAAATTTTAAAGAATTGCAATCAGATTCGCTAGAATAATTATTTTTTCTTTAAACCAATTAGATAGATTTCATTACTCTTTTTGTTAGATGATTTTGGTTTTAAGCTTTTAACGAACGTAAAGTTTTGCTTCATTTTTTTGTAAAATTCCTCATAATCAGCCCCTTGAAATACTTTTATTACGAAGTTTCCTTTCAATTTTAAAAACTTTGTAAGTTCAAGAATTTTATAACAGAGGTTTATTTGCATGGCTTGATCACTAAATTTGTTCCCTGATTTTTTGATACTGGCGTCAGATAAGATAAGATCTAGTTTTTCTCCTTCGAAGTATTTTTTAACTTTAATTTGAAACTCAGGTGTAGTAAAATCAATTCGAACTGTGTAAATATTTTCAATAGGCGTTATATGTTTTATATCTATACCCATAATTTTATAATGCTCTCGGTGATAATATTTGTCGTTATATTTCAATAAATTTTCTTCAGCAAATTTCTTCGCAACTTGAAGCCATGAACCTGGAGTGCTACCCAAATCCAATATATAAAAGGTTCTTTTAAAAAGATTGAATCTTTTTTGTATGTCAAGTAATTTAAACGCTGAGCGGGCTCTATATCCTTTACGTTTAGCTTGTTTATACACGGCGTCTTTCTTATGTTCTTCTGCTGCCTTTGGCATGGTCCACATTCCTATTTAATTTAGTATATTTTTTAGTATATTTTTTAACTCATTGATTCCCATATTTGTTTTAATTGATATAAAATCGAAATGAGTTCTTGATGCTGAATAACCACTTTCGCCAATTGCTTTAATTAATTTTTCGATTTTGGGAATTGATGGGATTTTTAATTGTTGACATAATTTATGTATGTTATAATAAGAAACGGGCATATCTATTTCATCTAATGCGTATCCAATAATTTTTGCTATTCTTTTTTTACTCTTAAAATCGAATTTTTCATTTAAATGAATGATTTCTTCAAGAAAAGATCTTTTATGTAATTCTTTAATCCATAGGGGACCAGAATATGATAATGGTTCTTGTTTTAAGCATGATGGGCATTTTTGAGGAATCTTTAAAATATCGTTTAAAACGGACGAACGATACCCGCAATTGTTACAATGGATAATATATCCATAACTATTTGATAAGTCCTTAAAAATTTTCGCTTTACCTTTATAAGTAAGAGCAAAAATTCTTATGAAGTGATTTGAATAAAAAGTTAACAACGGAATTATTCCTAAATTGTTAACATTGGCAATTCTTGAAATATAATATATTAGTATCCTTGCTCCAATTTCTTTACAATATTCCGTGTGAAGGGGTTTAGACATGTACTTTCTTATACAAGCCTTTGGTTTTACTCCAAATAATACTGCGGTATCCGTGGCCGTTATACATAACAATCCATTTTCTTTTTTAATCGATTTAAATGCAGAATCAATATATATGTTTGGAGTGCCAAAAGGATCAATTGAGATTACATTCGGGCTTTCAATCTTTTTTTCTCCAGTTAAGCAAGATTTTTGCGCGATTTCTATGCATAATAAATTAGCATCTTTTTGTGAGGAAAAGATTTGAGTATTTTTTTCTAAATCGTTTAGCTTTAAATTTCTTTTAATAAGTTCTACAGCTATCGGGTTAATATCGTTGATAAATATTTTTTTAAAATTATTGGAAGCTTTTAACAATCTAATAGATCCTATGCCCGAAGCAGCCATACAATCTACCATTATCAACGAATCTCGATTAATTAGTTTATTATACGTTAGTATAGCTAAGATTGAAATATCTCGATTTATTTCCATTCTTTCATTATAAAAAACACCCATTGATTTGGAAGGTATACTATCATTGTCATTCTTATATAAATAGAATTCTATAGAACCTTCTTGTTTTTTGACATATTTGTTATTATTTAGGTTGAGATTTCCAATCTTCATATTAGATTAGTCATTTTGCTCAAGTTAATTAATGAATTAGACAAAATTATATATTCTTTTAGAGCGATAAAAAGAGAGTAACAGGTATTGCGCTCCCTAACAAACCACCAGAAGTCACATCATGTATCTTGTTCACATTAGTCTTAGTTAAGGGCTCAATATGTTCAATCTTTTTTACTTTATTAGGGTCTTCATTACTTCCAATAATAAAAAATTCTCCATTTAAAGTTTTGATGATAAAAGCTAACGGGAGCCACTCATAATATACGCGAATTTTTGGTTTTGGTGAAGGAAAGTACGAATAAATTCCACCATAAGTTATTATTGCATGGAAATCACCAACAAAGCTTCCACTATAGCGATTTTTAAAATGATGATTAATTAATACTTGTTCATAAGCCCTACATTTATCCGACCATCCCGTAGAATCACCTCCAAGACATCTAATACCCCCCTCTTCTTTGTTGGGCAATGTCTTTAATTCTTGAAAGACATAATGGTAAAAAGTCATGCTATAAGGTGATGTATCTAAAATGAATTCAGCAACTTGTCCATTAAGCGCTAAGATTAAATTAGTGTAAATCCCATAAAGTACATAGAAACTACATACAATGCGCCCCGCCTCGTCATAAATCCCAACAATCGTTCCAACAGTTCTATTTACTATAACATTTGAAGAGCCATCAACAGGATCTATTGTTATACCAAACTTTCCATCGCTTAAAACGGGATCTGCTTCTTCAGAAGCAACAAAAAGAAAATCTGTATCGCTTTCTTGAAGCGCTTTTAATATTATGCTGTGCGTCAATATATCTTCGTGAATTTGGGATTCTCCGTAAACATTTATAGACTTTTCTTTTACATTTTCAATATTCATTCTCTGCTCAATTTCGCGAGAAGTGATACCCCTTTCTAATAACCCGCGAATAGGGATGGTTGCTTCAGCAATTATTTCTATAATTTCTATTAAATCGCCTTTATTTGAAAAATAATGAGGGATTTTTTGATCTAACCATTTTGACAATTTTACATTTTCTCTTTTCTCGCTCATTATAAAGACTCATTTGGGGTATATTTCTAAACTTAACTATTCGAAGTATAATTAATTAAATACAATAAAATTCATAATCTTTTATATTTTTATTATGAGTTGCTGCAAATCTCATCCCTCACCTAAAGGAGGGGAGTTTCTTTTGCTTTAATAGTAAAAAGTTAAATAAGAAATGTGTATTTCCAAGGAGAATATCAATTGTTACATTGAAAATTTTCAAAGAATATTAAATTGGAATTGAGATTATTAGATTTTTAAATAAATCTCTTCATCTTATTCTTCTTCAAAACCTTGTTTATTTAATATAGAATAAAATATAAGCGGGTTAATATTTGGTCCTTTCATTAAAAAAAACTTACGGTGGTTTAATTTATCCGTTCGTTCAATTTTGATAGAAGTTTTTACCCAATATTTCATAACATTGCCGCCGCGTTCCACTTCATAAGTTTGGCCCTCTTGAGTTTTTCTGCTAAGTTCATTTACAATTAAAACATTAACATGATATTTTTTATTTAAAAAAGTTAAATTAGCTAGCATTTGATTTAACTTATAATTGAGAATGAAATTTTTTCCTTTTTTATCTCGTTGTAATTCTAATCCATATAAATCGGTTATTGAATCAATTACTACTAAATTAAAAGTTCTATCACCGTTTTTTAAATCATCAATAATAATAAATTCTAAATTAAAAACAAGGTTATATAAATCTTCAAAAGTTATTTGCTTACTAAACAAAATGTTATTCAATACTTCATTTAAATCGTTTTTAATAACAGATTCAATTTTATTGTAAGGCAAATTTGGTTTGCTATATATATAAATTACCTTAAAGCCACTTAACGCGTTATTATAAGCTGTTTGGAGCGATAAAGTAGTTTTACCAACGCCAAAATCACCCCATAATGAAGTGATTCCCTCGAAGGTATCAATAGAATTAAAAAATTCGTCTATTTGTTTGATAGGAAAATTCATAATTAAAAATTTTTAATTAAATCTTTAATTTATATTAATAATTTGAGAAATAAACCTTTATATATATTAACGGAGAATCTGAACTTTTTTTATAAAATAAATAAAAGATTAATTGAAAAAAGAATTAAAGCTGAAATAATAAATCCTGGAAATAAAATTCCAAACGCTCCATCCATTATCTTAACAACGCGGGAAGAATTTGAAAAGTATCATAATAAAGATCTTAAGGTAAATTTTCTTGTATATTCGAAAGGCGAGAATTTAGAGCTATATCTATTAAGATTAATTGCTGCTTATCGTATAGAATATAAAAATAACTACTTAAGTTTAACTTTTTCAATCGATCCTGGAAAAAAAATTGGATTGATGATTTTTTTAGATGATTATTATTTAGATTCTTTTTGTTGTTATGAAAAAGACGAGTTATTGGTAGCTATAAGGAATATTATTCATTCTTTTCAAGATAGCAACCCAAATTTAATGGTGTTAACTTTTAAATTAGGAATGGGTGTACCATCATTTACATATGAATTAATAGAAAATATTTTAAAATTTTTACATGGGAGAAAGAAAGTTAATATATTTTTAATTAACGAATACAAATCCTCGAAAATGAGAATAATTAAAAAACAAAAAGAACGAAATTTTTCTCAAGATGAAATCTCAGCACTAATTTTAGCATTTAGGAAAGGTTTTGAAGTAAACGAGAAAAATTACGACTTAATTTATAAACAAAAAGGATTAAATAAATTACAAAATGAAGGTGTATTCAAAAGAGATTTTGAAAAGATTGACGAAAATATAAATACTCTGGGAGAAATTGCTGAAAAAGTGTTACGAGGTGAATTCTCACTTAAAGAATCTACTCGGTTGATTAATGAAATAAGAAATTATTAGTTATATCTGAAAAATTTAATAATTTTGAATAATTTCATCAAATTACCACTTTAAAAAAGATTTTAAAAATTATTTCTATCTATATCACTTGGAGCTTTGGGGATATTGTAATTGAAAAGATTTAAAACTATCGATATACTGCGCGGATTAAGCATGGTGCATATGATCGTGGGCCATATGACTGAGTGGTACCTTACTCAAGAGAGCATGTGGTTCTTTGATATATATAGAGCAATTGGAGATCCCTTAGGATCGGGAGCCTTTTTATTTCTTTCTGGAGTAAGTGCAATTTTATCGTATAGAAGCAGAACTAAAAAGGCTGAAATTTCGAAATCTTACAGTAAAAAAACTCTAAGAAACGAGTATTTCCTTCGAGCCTTTTTTATTTTAATAATTGCTTTGCTTTATAACACATTTGTTGCAATAATGTTTCATGATCTATCAATAATATGGAATTGGTTTATTCTTCTTACAATTTCAATTTCTCTTATTATGATTTGGCCGTTGTTTAAAGCATCGAAGTTATTTAGAATCTGTTTTGGAATAAGTTTATGGTTTCTAAACCAAATATTAATAATTTTTTTATCGGGATATGTTGGTCAGAATAATCTTTTTGGCGTTTTGTATTATGTATTGTATAATAACTTGGAATTAGACCCGATATTATCGTTTTTTACGTTTTTTGTTATAGGTACTGTTATAGGAGATGTTCTTTACGATTTATATTCAGATGATACCAAAATGGTTAATAGAGAAGTATTTAAAAGAAATTTTCTAATTCCTTCATTAATATCAGGAGTAATTTTGATAGTATTTGGGGTTATCTTTCAATTTCCAAACTTTTTACATCATCGAACATTTTCTTGGTTTTTTTATTCTTTAGGAATTGAATTAATAATTTTTGCATTTATATTGGGAATAGAAGAAATTGGGATGCTTAATACTCAAAAAAGATACCGATTTTTCTCTTATTTTTCATATTACTCCTTTACAGTATACCTCTTACATAATTTATTATATTTTCTATTTTTTGATAGTTTGTATCCATTTAACATTTGGATTTATAATTCAGCAATAATAATCCTCATAGGATTTGCTTTAAGATGCATCTATAACAAATGGGGTTCTAAGTTTTCCATAAAAGCACAAATAGGTAGGTTGAGTCTGGGAATTGCTAAATTAATCGACAATAGAAAAAATTTTAATTAGTTTAGAATTAAATTCTAAATATTAGAGTTTAATTCACGAATATTTTTTGAAATTAATGAAAAGACTCAAAAGTATTGATATATTTCGCGGAATGTGTATGGGTTGGATGTTTCTAGGTCATTTATTAGACTGGTGGCTTAAACCCGAATATTTTTCTTTAAAAGACTTTTCACATAGTATTTTAGACCCGATTGGTGCTTCTGGCTTTTTATTTATTTCTGGCGTAAGTATAGCTTTGTCGTACAGAGGTCGAATTTATAGAGTTGAGATATTGAATGAGCTAAGTTATTCGAGAGTAAAAAATTCTTACTATTTTCGCGCTTTATTCTTATTAATAATTGCTTTAGGTTATAATTTTGCAATAGCCCTTTCGATAGATAACTTATCATGGATTTGGACATGGTTTGTATTAATGACTGCTGCCTTTTCCTTACTTATAACATGGCCATTATTTAAATTATCAAAAAAGACTAGAATTTTTATTTGTTTTTCGATTTGGGTTATAAATCAATTCATCTATATTATTTTATCTTCATACCAAGGTTTACCAACTCTACAAGGCGTTTTATATCACATTTTATATAACGATTTAGGTCAAGATACTTTACTTAACTTTTTTCCCTTTTTTCTTTTTGGAACTGTTGTTGGAGATATCTTATATGAGATAAATTTCAACAAAAAACCACAAAACAGAAAAAATGAGTTAAAAAAGAAATTATTTTTACCAATGAGTATCTTTGGTTTATTGTTAATTTTTTTTGGCTTAATATTTGATTTTCCAAGTTTTCTAATCAGAAGCAGTTTTTCTTGGTTGATTTATACTTTAGGTATTGATTTAATATTGCTGTTAATATTAATAACTCTTGAGGAATATAACGTTTTTAAAACAAAAAGAAGTTACAAACTATTGTTTTACTTCTCTTATTATTCCTTTACTGTTTATTTAGGGCATAATTTGATGTATTTTATTTTTTTACATAGCTTAAACCCATTTAGTATTTGGATAGCCGTTGTATTTTCATTTATTTTGTTTGGTTTGATATTAAGGCAAATATACAAAACCTGGGGTTGGAAGGCTTCATTAAAAATAATATTAGGGAAAATAAGTTTTTATTTAGCAGGTAGAATCGAGGAAAAAAATAAACAATAACTACATGATAAAAATTCCGTCTTGATTATAAATTGGTTTTAGTACATCTTATTTCTATCGGATCTTTTTCGGACTTGTTAAAAGAACTATCAAAAGAAATGTAATTTCTAAAGATGTAATTAACGGTTTTAATATAACCGCCTTCATTTCCAACGGCAACAGCCCTATCTTTATCAAATAAAAATATTACATCAATTAAAGTTCCATTTGTTTTTTCAATCAATTTTACATTATGAATATAAACATCGTCAAAAAAGCTGAAAACTAGCCTTATTAATGTCGTTTCAACCCAGATTATTGAAATTTTTTTACCTTTAAGCTTATATCTTAATTTTCTTAGAAAAAATTTAGCCATAAAAAAATCTCTTGGTTTTACAAAATAGAATACAAACGGATTTCTGATAATTACAAATACCGGAACGATTTTTGTAATTTCAAAAAAGAATTTAAAAAACTTTAATTCTGTGTTAAAGAATTTCTTTTTTATATTTACAATCTGACTAAAATAAAGATAATCAACTAAAGAATTAGACATGTCACATTAAGTTTTTATTTTAAGAATTTAAAATTCGACTTTTTTAAGAAATTCATAAAAATAATTTTATGATTTTCATCGTTATTACCAATTGAGGTTATTTTTAATTTACTTTCTAAGGAACGATTAAAATTTATATCCGATCGTATTTCTGTTGCCATCCATACTTAACTCTGGATAATAGTCATAACCCTATGGCTTCTATCCCGTACGCTTCAAGAGCTTTCGGGAATACTTTCTTTTAACTCTCGCGGTTACATTTACACTACTTAACTGCTTCTCTCAGTACAAGAATCTCTATTTGCTCCCCTAACTTTGATAATCCGGAGTTCTTGATGGATAACATTGAGCGGAAGTGAGCGTGGAGTCGCACCACATTCTTTGTGCGTCATCGAGGTTAGTAAATATAATAGAAAATATAATAACAAATAATATAAATAAGTAGAGAGTAAGAATTTATTAGGGTTTTTAAAAAGCAGGAAAAATAAAAATAACCCCAATTGATATTAAAACATTCTTATACTGAAGAGATGAAAGAACGCTTAGACATTCTATTAGTGGAGAGAAGGTTAGTAGAAAGTAGATCAAAAGCACATTGGTTAATAAAAAAGGGATATGTGTATGTAAACGATGTAATAAATACTAAACCGGGTAAAAAAATTGAAAACACTTCTGACATCCAATTAATGCGAAAATTTCCTTACGTTGGGCGGGGAGGACTTAAGTTAGAAGCGGCATTAGAGCGTTTTTCTATCTCAGTTAAAGGAAAAGTTTGTGCAGATATTGGAGCTTCAATCGGAGGTTTTACAGATTGCTTATTACAACATGGAGCGATTAAAATTTACGCAATTGATACTGCAACAGATATACTTCATCCTTCCTTAAAATGCAAGAAGGAAAAAATTGTCGAACTATTAGGAGTCGATGCTAGAAGTTTGAAAAATCTACCCAATAAAGTAGACATTGTAACAATAGACATAACTTTCTCTTCGCTCAAGTCAGTATTACCTAACACTAGGGCTTATTTGAAGAAAAATGGAGATATTGTTGTTTTAGTTAAACCTCTTTTTGAAACAAACTTTCGTGAAGAAACCAAATTAAAAGTAATAAAAGATTCAGAAAATCTTTACCAGATTTTACTTAACTTAATGGAATGGAATGTTGAGAATTCTTTCTTTCCTAAGGGAATAATAGTTTCTCCTCTTTTAGGAAAAGGAGGGGCTGTTGAATTTTTAATCCATATTCAACTAGATAAGAACTATAATCTTAATTTTAGAGCTTTAATAGAGGGAGTTCTTAGAGATGCGAAAGAAATTAACCACTAATTATGAGGATAATTTTTGAAAAGTTTTCCCCATCCTGTTTTAAGAAAATTATTTATTCTTTTTTTACCGATTGTAGGGTACCATAGCATATCATGAAAGATTAAGGAACCTAAAATTGGAAAGGTAAAAAAGATTTTATTTTGTAATAATGGATTTATAAACTGTAAGGATCCTTTTCTAACCATTTGGTCTCCCCAAATTACCAAACTGCGTTTTACTTTAAAGTTCCAATTTATGTTCGATATATCTTCTCCAATAATCTCAATATCTTCGAAGTCTCCGCAGCCCAACCCTTCTTCATGCGCTAATTTTATAGCTGGTAGTTTCAAAGGTTCAAATCCTAACATTTTTGCTACAACGGCGTCAACTGCGACTTGATCGTACCCCGCGAGGAGAAAATTTTTTATACGAGGAATCATAGTTCTTGGCCCCGCCCCATCCCCACACACAGTTCCATCTACTACAGCCATAATGTTCGGGTGTATTTGTTTTTGAATTATTAACAAATCTACTAATACTTCAGACATAAATTGGTGACTAAAATGTCTACGCTTGGTCAAAAGGCCACCGAAGGCATTTTTCATAGCGCATGTTATACCCCCATGCTTCATTTCTTCCTTGGTTTGTTTTAATGAGCCTCCGATCGCCCCCGTATGACCGTGAGTTTTCATGGTTGGAAGGTGAATTATGGATTTCCCCACATAAAATTCTGGAATTTTAAAACCTTCTGGAAAAATTTTAGAATCAAGAACATGCAACTGTCTGTTTTTCAACGAAATAAAATTACCTCTTAAAGATTCATAAGACACAAACGGAACTCGTGTTAATGGTACAAACCACGCTCCATATCTTTTAATAATGGGTGCCCACTTGTTTCCTTTTAGCCCCTTTTCGATGTTCGTCACGACAGTTCTATTTTCAGCAGTGAAGATTTTTTGTGGATTATAACCATCTTCTACCATAGATTTTAGTACTCCTTCTACTTGCCATGGTGGACTGGAGCACGAAGGAAAAAATTTTGACCAACTTAAATTTAATTTTAAGATGGTTTTATTATTTTTATTATAAAATTTTTCATATTCTGCTAAATGCATTAATTTTTTATAATCCTCCAAAACTGTATTTGGAGACGTTTTTACTACAAAAATCTGTGTTGTACTATACATGGTTAGTTATTAAAAAGACGGATATTTTATTTTTTTTTCGCATTTTCTGAATTTAGAAGTTGAATAACTCAAGCAATACTGAAAATGAAAGTAGAAAAAAAAAGAGATAGAATGTTGGTTTATACTAGCTGAAAAACTCAAATTAGTCAGAAATATATTCCATTCCTTCATACGACTTTGTTTTTTCCCTTAAAGGGGCACACATCATATAGTGATCACCCCCTAGATCGACCTTTACAGGGTTGTTTGCATCACATCCCGCATGATCTCCCATCTCGTAACATCTTGGATGAAAAGCACATCCAGCTGGTGGATTAACGGGACTTGGGACATCCCCCTCTAATATAATACGTTTTCGTTTCGAAGTTGGATCGAAAGTGGGTCTGGCAGATAATAATGCTTTCGAATATGGATGTGTCGGATGGTAAAAAACTTCATCTATAGTTCCACCCTCAACAAACTTTCCTAAGTACATTACCTCGATCCTATCAGCAATATGCTGTACGACGGTTAGATCATGAGTAATAAATAAAAATGATAAATCAAATCTCTGCTGAAGTTCTTTAAGTAAATTTAGGATTTGTGCTTGTACTGATACATCTAACGCGGAGGTTGGTTCATCCAATATCATCACTTCTGGGTTGCATGCTAATGCTCGAGCGATGACAATGCGTTGTTTTTGCCCTCCAGAAAACTCGTGAGGATATCTATCTAAATGTTCTGCTTTCATTGAAACTGTTTCAAGTAGCTCTAAAACTCGCCTCCTAATTTCACTCTTCTTTTTTATTCCCATAAGTAATTTAAGGGGTTCTCCTATTAAATTAACTATTTTCCACCGAGGATTTAAAGAAGAATCCGGGTCCTGAAAAACCATTTGTATTTTCTTTCGTAATTCCGTATTGAAAACTAGAGAATGATCTTTCCTATATTGTGCCGAAGCTCTATAATTTTTTAACTTTTGATAAATAGATTCTGATTGTATTATTAACTTACCCTTGTAGTAAATCTCTCCTGATGTAATAGGCACTAAATTTAAGAGAGCATTTCCAATGGTGGTTTTACCACATCCACTCTCACCTACTAAGCCATAAGTTTCCTTTTTACGAAGATCGAAAGATACTCCATCAACCGCTTTTACATCACCTATCCTTCTTTTAAACAACCCTCCATAGATAGGATAATATGTTTTAAGATTTCTTACTGAAATTATTGAATCTTCGGGAAAATCACTAACTTCGAGATAATTTATGCCTTTTTCTGTTTCTGTCATATTTTAATCTTAGTTGTTTTTAATTTTAATTTTATTTTTAATTTTAAACTTAAAAAGATATCATATCCTCTCATTCTTTCAATTCATATTTAGGAGAGTCTTTATATTCTGGATCATATAAATGGCATGCTACATAGTATTTATCGCGAACCTCATTAAGTATTGGTTTGATCTTATCACAAACTTCCATTCTAAAATCACAACGTGGGTGAAATCTACATCCCAATGGGGGATATATTAGATTGGGGACCATTCCTCTAATCGTCTGAAGTTTTTCATGTTTCGTTTCTATATTGGGGATGGCTGAAATTAATCCTTTTGTATAAGGATGGGTTGGATTTTTAAACAATTGGACTGCTGTAGCATACTCCACAATATTTCCGCTATACATTACTGCTACTCTATCACATAATTCTGCAATAATACCTAGATCGTGTGTGATAAATAATATTGAAGTTTTAAATTTTTGTTTTAACTCTTTCATAAGATCTAATATTTGTGCTTGGATTGTTACATCTAAAGCAGTAGTTGGTTCATCTGCAATTAATAAGGCTGGATTACATGAAAGAGACATCGCGATCATTACTCTCTGTCTCATTCCACCGCTTAATTCATGAGGATAACGCCTGAGAATATCTCTTGAATCGGCAATCCCCACTTCTTTGATAATATCTGCTGAGTAATCTTCTATTACATCTTTTAGTTTAGGATAATATTTTGTTTCTTCTTTAATCTGGTTTATTTGTCGTTCTAATTCTTCTTTTTCTTGTTGACTTAATCGTTCTTTATTGTTTTTTAATTCTTTTCTTAAGTCTTTTGCTTTTCGGAGTTTCTTCTTCCTCTCAAGCAATCTGCGATCTAAATCTGCTTTTATAATATCTTTTTGATGTAATTTAAATGTTTCTCCTACTTGGATTCCAATTGTCATAACAGGATTGAGAGAATTAAGTGGATCTTGAAAGGTCATTGTGATCTCATCTCCACGATAATTTCTCATTTCCTTTCTGTTTAGCTCTACTAAATTTATATCCTTGAATAAAATTTGCCCTTCAATAATTTTTCCTGGTGCTCTAACTAAATTTAAAATGGATAAAGCAGTCACTGATTTTCCACACCCGGTCTCTCCTACTAAGCCTATTATCTCATCTTCATAAATATCAAACGAAACACCATCGACTGCTTTGACTACTCCTTCTTCAGTATAAAAATAAGTTTTCAAATTTTTAATTTGAATTAATTTTTTTTCTGTTGTTGTTTTTTTTGTTAATTCATCGAATTCCGATACTTTTTTGCTTTCTGTCATTTTATAATAATCTCATTTTATGGTTAAAAAATATAATTAATGATTATCTATAAGTTTTTTAATCGAGGATCTAATGCATCACGTAATCCATCGCCTAACAGCATAAAACCTAAAACAGCTAGTAAAATGAAGAATCCAGGCCATAAAGAAGCCCAAGGAGCAATATAGAGATATTGCCGACCCTCAGCTATTTCATTTCCCCAGTCAATCATACTTGAATCACTGAAACCTAAAAATGCAAGTCCAGATAAGCTTAATATTATTCCACCAATATCAAATGTAACTGAAATTATTATGGGCTGAATCACATTAGGTAAAATATGCTTAAACATTATCCTTGCGTTTTTTGCTCCCGATACTTTAGCAGCTTGAACATAAGGTAACTCTCTAGCTTGAAGTACATTACCTCTTATCAAGCGAGCATAGTATGGTATGCCAAGAAGCCCCCACGCAAGCATGATATATTGAACTCTTGGTCCTGTATTGAAAGCTTCTCCTAAAACTACAATAAACACTAAAGCAAGAACCAAAGAAGGAAATGCGAGAAAGACATCGATTATTCTCATTATTACTGCGTCTATCCATCCTCCGTAATACGCAGCAACGACACCTACGATGACTCCAAAAATAACACTCATACCAATAGCAGGAAGTGCTACCGTTAACGAAGTTCTTGCACCAAAAATCAATCTTGCGAGGACATCACGTCCAAATTTAGTTTGTCCAAAGGGATGCGTTGGTGATGGGGCATTCCAAGACCCTGAAAATACACCTAGTGCATCTTCGAGAGTATACGGGGAAATCCAATGGGGAAAAACCGCCAATGTGACCATAAGGAATACCAAAATTATACCAATTATAGTTAATACGGATTTAAATCGTCTAATGAACTTTCTTTTACTGATTTTCTTTTCGTATTCGAATTCCCTTAATTTTAACTCTTCTATTCGAGATCCCGGAATGAAAAGAAATTTAAGATTTTTACCAAACCACCTTAAAATTCTTAAAAAAATTTCCTTTACACTATTTTCTTTCCTTTCTTCTATAGGCTTAGCTTCATAAACTACTTCTTTTTGCATAATTTCTCACCTTAAATTTCTCTCAATATCTTATTCGTGGGTCTAACAAACCATATATTACATCGGTAATTAAATTAATTGAAATAAAAACTATTGCGAAGAAAAAGACTAATCCATTTAATACCCAATAATCATCATTAGCAATAGAATCAAGCAGTAACTGTCCTAATCCTGCCAATCCAAATGTAGTTTCCGTAAGTACAGCACCCGTTAACAAACTCCCTAAACCTAAACCGAGTATAGTGACTGTCGGAATCATCGCATTCTTTTTGGCATGGGTATTTATAACATCTTTTTCTTTGCATCCTTTTGCTCTAGCAGTTCTGATGTAATCTTGTTCAAGAATTTCAAGCATGCTTGAGCGAGTTTGCCTTACGATTGATGCTAAGGATATAAAAGATAAACAAAAAACGGGTAAGATTAAATGGTACAAATAATCAGGTATCATATACAACTCTCCAGAGATTATAGCATCTATTATTCTAAACCCCGTTACAAATGGGGGATCCGTAAAAGTATTAGTTTTAAACCCGGTTGTAGGAAAAAGTGCTTGATCATCTATTCTAACCACATATCCTAGGGTGTACTGAAGTAGCATTCCAAGAAAGAATACAGGTAGTGCTACGCCTATTAGTGTTATTCCTCTTAAGAATGTATCTTTTGCTTTATTTCTATGGGTTGCTGAGATAATGCCCGTCTTAATACCTATTATGGCCGCAATTATAATAGAAAACAATGCAATATCTGCAGTTCTGGGTAATTTTAGCATAATCAATTCCCATACAGGCATACCTCTCGCAATTGAAAATGAATATCCCCAGTCACCAACAAAGATGCCTCCAAGGTAGCGCATATATTGGATTATTAAGGGTTGATCTAGCCCTAATTGGTGGTACAAAGTTTCGTATAAATCCCAATTAATTCTCCCTTCGGGAAGATAGGCTAAAACAGGATCACCAGGCATAAACCGTGATAAGACAAATATAAGTGTCATTACACCAAATATAACTGGAACAGCTACTAATAACCTACGTATAATATATTTTAATAAGCTCATTTTTTTCCTCTTTTTAATAATAATTAATTATTTAAATTAAACCTCAACAACTTTGACACGTCTACGAATTGCGTTAAATTTTTCCCTAGCGACAGCAGCTAATATGGCAACAAATGTATTTAAACCAAGTAAAGTTAAAATCGTGATATAGCTTTCTATCCGCAAAAAATATGCTCCTATAAGGGTTATATCAAAAGATTCGATGATAAACCAATACCAAATCCACGATTGTATTATAATAGCGAGAACTAACCAAATACTATTTCTAATTCCATATTCAAAAAACTTTTCACGAAACGCCGTAAGAAATACAATCAACGCAAGAATTATTGATGAGAAAAAAGACTGCGGATGAAATAATACCTGATATAAAAATAAAACCCCTTCACCAATATCCTTTTGATACACATTTGCTAAATAACCAAAAAATGCGAAATGGATTAACAAAAGAGCTAAAATAAAGTTTGTTTGCCGGCTAATTTCTAATTTTTTAAATTTCATATAATCAAACTCAGTGTATGTTTAATTTCTGTATTATCTCTTCTAAATTAAGATCTTTTAGTTCTATCTTGCTCGAATTCGGTATGATATTATTAAGTCTTATTAATTTTTTATTAATTATTTCGTTATGTACGTAAACTTTTAAATCTATCGAATCATTATCTGGGCTTTCTAAGAGTTTTTTATTGTAACAAAAACTATCTAATAAATCATCATAAATTAAATATGGAACAAACCCCATTTCATTAGACTTATTAGTACTTGAATCATATACAGGTACCTTAATAACCAAAGGGTAATTTTTTTGTTTTTTCTCTAAATATAATTTTTCATTCTCAATTACATCTTCTCTTTTAATAAAAAAGATATTCTTTTCTATCTTGTTTCTCAAGTATTTTATAATAACATCGCAGTAATTGAGTAGCATATTCTTATAATCCTCTGTATCTTGGGAGGGATCCAGATCATTTTTTTCAATATTATGGAATGTTTTAAGAAACTGGACGGTAATAAAAGTAAAAACTGCAACCAAATCTGGATTACAAGCAGAAAAGCTATTTGATGCAATCCACCATTTCCTAATTTTATTACTATCTAATTGTCGTAGAGTTATTTCTTTTTGTTTATAACAAGCATAATTTATAAAATTTTCAATACCCTTAGCGTAAAACAACCGAAAATTAATGGTTAAATTTAGTTTTTTAAAGAGTTTTTCTAATTTTTCTATATTGGGGGTAATAAATAACGTAGGTTCTCCGTTAGATAATTTATCAATTCGTATAGGGATAGGCATGACTGGAACTTGAAATATTGGCGTAGAAAAAATGTCAAAATAAAAACCAACAGGAGCTAAATCCTTTTTATAAGTTCTTAGTTTAGTTAAAGTTTTACTATTTGATTTGAAAAAAGCCATAAAAGTAACTCCAATTATAGTTTAAGATAAAATAAAATAATAAAAAAAAAGATTTAATTTATTGGTTTTTGTACACGCTTCTTTATGCTCAGAATGGAGGATAAAGAGCACGGTACACTGGATATATTCGTAAAGCGCCCATAGCATTATAAGGTACATTATAGATGTTTGCTAGATGAACTGATACTACATTCGAGTGGTATAAAGGCGCGTGGAAAAATCCTACTGTTGCCATGTACATTTGAATGTCCTTATAGATAATGTTCCTTGCAGCTAAATCAGTTTCGCTTAATGCAGATGCCATCATAGTGTTTAATGTTGTATCGTTAACTTGAGCTGAGTTGGAACTTGACACAGGGTTAAATAATGGGTCAAGCATGTTGTAAGGATCGAGATAATCTGGAGCCCATCCTATAGCGTAAATACCTAATTCATCGTATTGATCAAATAGGACGTTAAGGAAAGCTTCCCAGGTTAGACCCTCTTGCACGACCGCAACGCCTATTTTTTCAAGCCAACTTTCTACAGCAACCCCAAGATCT
>Ga0114919_10001386_pt1 | contig 19354 bp, 15 predicted proteins | sample BlataG_FD_88682 | JGI IMG/M metagenome (GOLD analysis project Ga0114919, IMG submission 88682) | Deep subsurface microbial communities from Black Sea to uncover new lineages of life (NeLLi) - Black_00105 metaG | ecosystem: Environmental > Aquatic > Marine > Oceanic > Sediment | place: Atlantic... | reverse complement strand
GTTCTCGCGGAATGTCCTCGACGTAGCGCAGTGGCTACGTCTCCGGGTATTCCGCTCAACCGCCTGGCCATCCGGCGCCAGCGAAACCCTCGCTATCGTCGGTTTCTCCGACAGGCTCCTAGTTTCTTTCCTTAGTACGTTAAGGGAGGAAAGGGGGTTTCCCTATATACACTGGTGCCGGGGGCGGGACTCGGACCTGAATCCACGGATTACCGAACAGTGCTTCTATGATAATGAGATCAACTCGGATGGAGTTTTGGCATCCGGCAGATTGACGCCGAGATTGCGGAAAAGGGCCGTTTGCTCACCAGCTTACGCTGGATTCGCGATCTAAAAAAACAGATTCCGGACGGTAATTAGATAGTCTCAAGCCATCCGTAGGGATCTTCGCGCTGCTCCAGCAGGAGCTGCATCAATCCATCGTATAGCTCCATAGTCTTCTTCCCCACTTCCCCGTCGCAGTAGATCATTTTCCGGTCGCGGTATGTCATTGAGATTATTGGTGTGATCACAGCGGCCGTGCCGGAACAGAATGCCTCGTCCCCTTCGAAGATCTCGTCCACCTGCACTTTGCGCTCTTCGACCTTGTAGCCGAATTCGGTACCGGCCAAGTGCAGTATCGACTTCCTGATGATCCCGGGCAGGATGGAGCCGTCCAGCTCGGGAGAAGCCAGCACGTCCCCCTTTATCAGGAAGAAGTTAGCTGCGCCGACTTCCTCTATATACTTTTCCTCCCTGGCGTCCAGATATACTACTTCGCTGAATTCTTCGGCTTTTACCAGCCTTGCCGGGTACATGCCCCCCGCATAGTTGCCTATGGCCTTCACGCCTCCCGTGCCGTACTGGGGAGCCCGATGGAAATTCTCCACCACCTTCAGGTGAATACCGGACATCGCTCCCTTGAAGTAGGGGCCGACCGGGGAGACGTAGATCAGGAATGTGTATTCGGGCGCCGGCTTCACACCCAGCACGGGGCCTGAACCGAATACCAGAGGCCGGAGGTAGAGGGCGCCTTTGCCTGTGGGCGGTATATAGTCCTCGTTGTCCTTGACTACCAGCCGGATCGCGTCCCAGAAGAGTTCTTCCGGGATCTCGGGCATGCAGAGGCGCCGGCATCCCGAGTTGACCCGCTTGGCATTCTCAGAAGGCCGGAAGATGCCGATGTTGCCTTTCGACGTGCGGTAGGCCTTCATCCCCTCGAACAGGCCCTGACCGTAATTGAGGACTCCAGCCGCCGGAGAGATCGAAATGTCTCCGTAAGGGATCAGCTCACCGGGCTTCCACTGCCCATCCTCCTTGCAGGTCGTCAGGTATATCGACCTGGTCGGCGTGGCTGAGAAAGTGAGATCGTCCCAGTTCACATCGACCTTTTCTTCCAATTCCGTTGCCATTGTGCTCTCCCTTCAAGGAAGTCGACTCAGATGCCGGAGCCCGGCATGTTGTTGCCACCGTTGCCTCCTAAAGCCTCGCGCATTCCCCTGCTCAGGCTCTCGAGGTGTTTCTGCACTCTGTAGTTTATGGAACCAACGGGGTAGGAACCGTCCTTCTCCGGTTCGCCGGCCGGCCGGCCTGTCAGCAGCTCGATACCCTGGTCGATGTACGAAATGGGGTAGATGTGGAACTGCCCTGCCTCTACTGCCTCGACGATCTCATCCTTCAGCATCAGATTCCGCACATTAGCCTGGGGAATCAGCACCCCCTGCCTGCCGTTGAAACCGAGGAGTTTGCAGGTGTAAAACCAGCCCTCGATCTTCTCGTTCACACCACCTATAGCCTGTATCTGCCCGAGCTGGTTTACCGAACCGGTTACTGCCAGGTCCTGCCGGAGCGGGACCCGTGCCAGCGCCGAGAGCAGGCAGTAGAGTTCGGTCGAGGAGGCGGAGTCTCCCTCCACGCCGTCGTAAAGCTGCTCGAAGGTGAGGCTGGCCGAAAGGGTGATGGGTGCCTTCCTGGCGTAACGGTGCCCGAAGAAACCCTGCAGGATCATCACGCCCTTGTTGTGTATGTTACCGGCCAGCTGGGTATCCCTGTCGATCTGTACGATGCCCGCTTTGCCGCTGAATATCCTTGCGGTCAGCCTGGAGGGCTTGCCGAATGCATAATCTCCCAGGCTCAGTACAGCCAGGCCGTTGATCTGCCCGGTGACTTCTCCGTCGGTATCCACGAGCAGGGTCCCGTTGGCGATCAACTCGCGCAGGCGTTCTTCTATACGGTTGGAGCGGTAGATCTTCTCCTCGATCGCCTTCTTGACGTGTTCGCCGGTGACGGTATCGGAGCCTGCCTGCCTGGTCCAGTAATCTGATTCACGAAGCAGATCCGCAATCTGGATGAACTGGGTGGAGAGCTTCTCCTGGTCCGCTACGATCCTGCTGCCGAATTCCACGATCCCCGCCATGGCCGTACGGTCGAAGGGAAGCAGGTCTTCTTCGCTGGCCCGGGTGGCTATGAAGCTGGCATAGGACTGAAGGGCTTCTTCGTCCCTTTCCATCAGAAGGCCGAAATCGGCCTTGACCTTGAAGATCTTCCTGAAGTCCTCGTCGTACTGGTAGAGAAGCATCCCCAGCAGGGGGGATCCGACCAGCACCACCTTGATATCGAGCGGGATCGGCTCCGGTTTCAATCCTTGGGTCTGGATGAGCCGGTACTGTTCGTTCATATCCTCCAGTGAGATCTTGCGGTTGCGGATCGCGCGCTTTAACGCATCCCAGCTCATGTTATTACGTAGGAGATCCAGTGCCTGAATAACCAGGTAGCCGCCGTTGGCCCGGTGAAGCGCCCCCGCTTTGATCATGGTGAAATCGGTCGTCATCGTCCCCATTGTGGAACGGTATTCCAGCCGGCCCACCAGGTTGTAAAAGGAGGGGTTCGTTTCAATGATGACAGGGGCGCCCTTGGTATTACAGTTGTCGACGATGACGTTGACCTGGTAGCGGTGAAGGGGGTCGGTAGTCCGCGGCATCTTGAGCCCCGGAATAGGTACCTGCTCCTCCTCGTCCTTGAAGTCATCCAGGTTGGCCAGGATGTCTTCCTTAACCGTTTCCAGGTATTCTACAACCTCCTTGTGTTCGGAGTATTTCTCCCGAAGTTCATCAATGGCGTTTGACAGGGGAAGGTTGGCGATAATGCGCTCCAGGTTTCCCATTTTCTCCCGGGCCTGTTTTTCCAGTTCCCGGACCTGGCGGGTTATATCGCGCATCACCTCCTGCAGGTTTTCCTGCCTTTTCTCGAGATCCTCCCTATCCTCGTCGGAGAGCTCCTCCCAGTCCTGGGAGGACATCGGCTTGCCGTCCCTGATGGGGAGGGTCAGGATCCCGCCGCCAGACTGTTCTACGGCGAAACCCATTTCTTCCGCCTCTTTCTTGAAGCGGTCGAAGTGTTCGTCACGCTTTTCCTGCAGTTCCTTCAGCAGGTGGGCTCTGCGCTCCTCATACGCCTTTCCCTCAAACGCTTTCCGGATCTCCTCTCTCAGCTCGGTTATGAGGTCGGCCATTTCTTTTTTAAGCTGGCAGCCCGTTCCAGCAGGCAGGCTGAGGGCGTTCGGAGCATCCGGTTGATCGAAGTTGTGTACGTAGCACCAGTCGTTGGGGGTCGGTCTTTCCTCCGCCGCATGTTCTACGGCGATCCGTATGGCTGTATTTCGACCGGTGCCAGGCTCACCTGCGGCATACAGGTTGTAGCCTGCCGCAGTGACACTGATAGCGAACTCGATGGCGCTGGCCGCCCTGGGTTGGCCGATGATGCCGGCGTCGGCTTCCATTTCAGCCGTACTGTCAGACTGGAAGGATGCAGGATCGCAGTAGGCGCGCAATCGGTCGGGAGTCAGTTCAACCGGCTGATCAGGCATTCGAACTTCCTTGGAAGGGTGGGAAACGATCTTCATCGGGGGCTCTGCAGCCGAGGGCAACGTATGAAGGTGGAGAATGAGGGTCAAGGCATATCAGCCGCCGCCCAGCTCACTTAACATCCTCCTCGCACTTTCTCTGTACTCCTCCCGGTTGGTCCATTTGAGAACCTGCTGGAAGGCCATCCGCGCCCTTGACCTCTGCTTTGTCTGAACGAAGGCCATGCCGAGGTTGAAGTGCGCTTCGGCATAATCAGGCTTGATGCTGATGGCCCGTTCATACTGGGTTATAGCGCGGCTGACATACCCTTTTGAATACAGGGCATTCCCGAGCCTGTAATATGCCTTCTCGTCCCTCTGGTGGGTGTCTATATAGCACCTGTAAGCCCTTTCCGCCTCGTCGATGAGGTTCAGCTCGATGAGCGCCAACCCGAGTTCGAAGTCTGCCTCGGTATATTCCGGATCTGCTCTGTTCGCTCTTCTGAGTGCGGCCGCCGCGAGCTCGTAATCACCTCTCTCCAGGTATACGGTTCCGATGGAATGTTGAACCGTCGGGTCGGACGGGTCCAGCTGAGCTGCCACTCTCCATAATGAAAGAGCAAGGATAGGGTCCCTGTTGTGCCGGGCTATCAAGGCCTGCAGTTTGATAACTTTTACCTCGAGGGGAAGTACTTTGTTCAGGATCGTGACGTTGCGGTTGGCGCCGATCCACAGGCCCTTTTGGACCTGGAGCTCCGCCAGTGCCAGCCGCACATTGTGCATGTCTGGATCCTGCTCCAGCAGGGCCTCATAGCGCAGAATGGCGTCGTCGATCATCCCGCGCTTCTGCTGTATCTGTGCGATCTTCCACCCCACTTCATGGTTTTCGGGATTTTTCTTCTGGGCCTTGAAATATGCACTGATCGCCCGGGATGCATGACCCTGGGCCATGAGGCGGTCCCCTTTCTCCTCCAGCTCCTCCGGCGTCAGAGCGCATCCAGCCAGCAGGAGAAGGGAACAGGCGACATATGCTGCAGGGCGGTGGAACGGTCGGCGCCGCCGGTCCATATGGTGGAGATTCTTCCAGGGCATAGAACAAAAAGATAGGTCCGGAGAGTCCTCACGCAAAGAGTGCTTAGGAGATTTCCGGGGGTTCTTCCTCCTTCTCCGGAATCGAGAGCATAAGGTGATCGCCATAGTATGGCTCGGTCTCGATCTTTTTAAGCTCGCCCAGAGCCTTCAGCTCATTGTTGATGACATCCACCTGCTCGATGATGCGGCTCAAACCCTGGCTGTTCGGGCCTTCAGGCTCACGCCGTAAGAAGACTTCCGCCTGGCCCCGGATCACCATGAGTGCATTGTTCAGCTTGTGATAGAGCCTGTCCACGACGGCCCCGATAGTATTCAGGCGGTCCTCTTCGGTTAACCTCTCTCTCTGGGCGAGTATTTCGGTGGATGCACGCGCCCGGCTCAGGTAGTCATCTGTGGCGGAGGACCTGGGAACAAGGCGCCGGAGCTGGAGGAAGACAAGATAGCCGGCGATCAGCCCCACGAGCAGAAACTCCGCTACAGCGAGGCCGGGTGATGTGGGAGGCTCCAGGCCGGCTGCCGGGCGCACCGCCAGCAGCCATACGGCTCCGATCCCTCCCGCCACAGAGGCACTTCCCAGCAGTAGGGTAATAAGACGGGAGACCGGGAGGTGTGGATCCATACCTGCCGGGGAATCTGCAGATCGCCCGTGCGGTGGCATTCCGGATAGACCAGGCTGGTTCAGTGGGGTCTCGTAAGGCCGGATTCTCTACCGCTTTTCAGCGCACTCCACGTACCTGTAAACGGCGCGTTTTCGTTCATCGGGTTGGGTCCCCCGAAATTGCCGGTTATAGCTCCGAAGTCATTGAATCTGCCGTTCAGGGTGAGGTTAGTGGTGACGTCTATCCAGAGTGCTTCTTGACCGTATGGGGCGCTGTTGTATTCAAACAGAAGGGGGGCGCTGATTAATACATCCCGTCCATTGAGCGTCCCGGTGAATGTGAAGTGCGGTGGATCACCTTTACCACGCCAGCCGTACATGAGTTCGATATCTCCGCTTCCTGTGATATCATTCCCGCTGATTTCAAAGGTGATGTCAGCCTCCGGTGCGCCCGACATGTGTCCAGCGTACGATCCTTCGAAAACCATGCCCTTGCCCGGACCTTTGCTGCATCCAATCAGTCCGCTCAGAAGGAGAACGGCCGCAAACGTAACCTTTATCCCATACTGCATGAATGAATCACCTCGACTGCTTGTAGTACTTCTTTTCTAATGATTGACAATAAATCCGCATCCGGTGCTCGGAGCAAACTTAGAGCAAGTATGTTCTATATGACAACCCTAATTTGTTTCTGTCCGGAAACGGCTCTTTTACGCAATTTCGGCGTCAATCTGCCGAATTTCTTGTAGTGAGAGCTGGTGAGCAATGACCGTTACCGCAGCTTCTTGAGCTTACTGACCGCGTCACGCTCCCCTACGATCAGGAGCAGGTCTCCTTCTTCCAGCGTGCGGCTTCCCGCGGGGATAACAGCTTCATCCCCGTCGCGAGGCCGGATCATGATGACCTCGACCCCGTAGCGTGAGCGGAGCTCGGATTCACCAAGGGTAAGGCCGGTCAGTGAGCCGGGTACGGTGATCTCCGCCAGCAAGTAGCGATCCCCCAGAGGCACGGTTTCCAGGGCTGCCGCATCCTCGACTCCCCGTCTCATCTCTTCAACCATATCCCTCATAAGAATTTCACGGTTGTAGCGGGCGATAACATCCTGTTGTCGCACGACACCGAGAAGGCGTCCCGATTCCTCACTGTCCACCACCGGCAGTTCGTCCGCATGGCTTCTACCGAATTCCCACATCACGTGGTTCAGGGTTGACTCGGGCGTAACCACCTGCACCTGCGAAGTGGCAACATCCGTTGCCAGAAGCAGATTCCGCAGGTGTTCCTGCTCCGGTATCACCTTCCGGAGATCTACGAGGTCAATTGATCCGGCAAGGGATCCGTCGTCGTTCAGCAGGAAGAATCGGGAATGTGTGGAAGTAGCCAGCAGCGCCATCAAAGAAGGGAGGGAGGCGTCCCTGGAGACCGTGGCGGCTTCGGTCAATGGTACATCCCTGACCGGAATGTTCCGGAGGATGTTAATCTCCCTTCCGCGCGAGAGCATGACACCCCGTTTCTTCAGCTTCTCGGTATAGATAGAGACACTGCTCAGGCGGGTGGCGATAAGGGTGGCCATGGTACAGGACAGCATAAGTGGTAATATGATCCGGTAGTTCGCGGTCAGTTCGAAGAGCATCAGGGCAGCGGTGAGCGGCGCATGGGTGGTGGCGGCTAAAACTGCACCCATTCCGACCATGGCGTAGGCGCCCGAAGTGGCGCTGGAAGCCGGGAACGCCGCATGAACTACCGTGCCAACCGCCCCTCCGAGCATCGCTCCCATGAGCAGCGATGGGGAAAAGATCCCGCCTGACCCACCGGATCCGAGTGTGAGCGAGGTTGCGAGCGTCTTGGCTGCAAGTATCAGGAACATGAAACTCCACGGCCACGTGTGCTGCTCGCCGAGCATCGATTCGACGGTTTCGTATCCGACACCCATCACCTGTGGGATGACCAGGGCCATAAGTCCCAGCAGAAGTCCGCCGATGGCGGGGCGGAGCCAGTCGGGCACTGGGAGCCGGTCGTCGAACAGGTCGGTCGAGGTGGACAGCATTTTTATGAATAGGATGGCCACTCCGGCTGCAAGCAAACCGAGCACGGCATAAGGGATCAATTCCCAGACACTGACGAACTGGAATCCCCCGGGGGTGATGGCGAACGTGGGATTGTCACCGAAAAAAGACCGGCTGACCGCCGTGGCCATTACCGAGCTGATAACAACAGGCGTGAAGTGGGCGACGCCGAAGTCGCCCAGGATCACTTCGGCCGAGAATATCGCTCCGGCCACTGGAGTGTTGAATGTTGCGCCTATACCGCCGGCGGCACCGGCCGCCACCAGTATCCTCAGGAACTTCGCCGGCAGCCGGCTGATCATCCCTATTGTAGACCCAAGTGCTGAACCTATGAGTACAATAGGTCCTTCACGACCGGCGCTTCCTCCGGAGCCGATAGTAATCGCCGATGCCAGCGCTTTGAGCGGCACCAGCCTGGAGCGCATTCGCCCGTCGCGCAGCGCGACGGCCTCCATGACCTCCGGGACCCCATGTCCCTTCACTTCGGAGGCCGCATGACGGATTATCAGTCCCACCAGCAGACCGCCTGCAGCGGGTGCCAGCAGTATGAGCCAGGGGGAGACTGTACCCACCGCCGCCAGCGGGCTTTCCCCCCCTCTCCATATCCATCCTGTGAAGAGATCGACCAGTTTCCGGAATCCGACGGCGGTAAAACCCGTCAGGACACCGACGATGACCGACAGCGAGATCAGCAGCGTCTGCTCGCTCTGTCTCAGCTGACGAAACCGCGACAGAATGATATGCCTTATTGTCGTTATCTTCGGCTGCATTACACCCATCGTTTCGGCTCTACCTCCCGATCTGATGGCTGATCTTCAGGAAGAGGATGGGGTGAGACTCCGTTTCGAAGGGCCAGACCGGCCCTTCAAATCGGTCACGAGTGTAGGTGATATATACCGCACTGAATGGAGGATTGTAACGCCATCCGAACACTGAGTAGATATAGAAACGCCGGTTCCGGCTGTTCGTCTGACCGAAGATGCGCCAGAACAGATCGGGTGTGAATGCATATTCGAGCCTGAGGATGTGAATCGTGGCTGATTCCGATTCCGGATCCGGGTCGAGACGCAGGTCGATGAACGAGTAGGCGGCTGTAAGTCTTGGGAGAAGGACCCTGTTGGCCGTCGCCTCCAGGAGGGAGAGATCGGAGTCGTAGAGCCACCCCCACGAGTAGGCGAGTTCCGTTTTCGCCCATTCTTCCGTCTTGTAGCCGAGCTCGATCATGTGCTGCCGGTTGAAGTAGTGACGGTCGAAGCGGATGTCCTTCTCCTGGTCCTCAAGCTCGCCCTCATAGGCAATGCTCAGGTCGTTCCTGAAGTAGATCGTCGCCTCCTGACTGATCTTCCAGTTGCGCAGCCTGCCATTGGTTCTGTTCCAGTAGATACTGTAGTTGGAATCGTACTCGATGAATCGGAAGGGACCGCTTTCTCGCCACCAGACATAGCCGAGGGCGGAGTCGAGCTCGCGACGGTTATCGTCCCGGATGTATCCGACTGTGTTCACATTGTAGCGGAATCGCTCGCCGAGTTCCGTGTACCGCAGGTGGTAGTCGTAGATGTTTGTTTTTCTCTCGGCTCTCAGGAAATAGGCGCCGGTCGAAAGTCCGGGATCAGGCCACGAGAGGATGGCCTGGCCGGTTACATACCAGTCTGAGGGGAGGTTGAGGAAGATATCGGTGCCAAGTGCTCCCACCTCTCCGCCGGAGCTGTGGCGGTTGACCGCGAGCAGGCCGACTGTGCTGTTGTCCAGGATGTCTCGGCGCAATCGGAAGATGCCCCACGTACCCGGAGAGATGTCCTCAGACGCCTCGCGTACTGCAAGCGCTGCAACAGTGTTCTTTCCCGCCCTTCCTACGAGCTTTGCACCACCGTCGATCTGTCCGATGCGCCTGGTGTAGAAGGTCTGAATCCGGTTTCTCCACAGGTCGTTGCCCTCAAGGAAGAACCGCCTCTTTTCAGGGAAGGAGAGCTCGAAGGGGGTCAGGTTGATACGTTCCTGATCTCCCTCAACGCTCGCGAAATCCGGGTTGAAAGAGGCGTTGAGGGTGAATGCAGGGCCCAGATCGCCTTCCACATCGGCACCGATGTCGTATTCCCATCCCCTCTGAAAGGAGGGGCTGGAGTTCCTTGCCGTAAGATATGGGGCCACCACCATGGGCAGCAGAGGCTCGGGCAATAGTATGTCATCGAGCCGTCCGGACCTGGAGATATGGAAAGACTTGTCGACCGGTCCGCTCCATATGATGTAGGAGAGCTCTGGTGGGTAGAACCGGGCAAAGTTCATGCCCCACGTAGTGCTTCCGGCCGGGAAAGTGAGGGATCTGAAGGGAATGCGGAACTCAGCCGTCCAGTGGTCCTCCTCAACTGCGGTCATAACCTCCCAGTCCGCATCCCAGGTCTTATCGGTCGTTTCCCCATCGTTGGCGATGCGCATATCACCCTGCGTTCCCAGAGAGTTTGCATAGAATACGAAAGCGCTCCTGCTGTCCCTGAAAGTATCCAACCATATCCCCAGCATGTCGTCGGTGCCGAGGGAGGGTGAGTCTCTGGAGGTGACACTTGCAACCGGAGGTATCCTGTCGGGCAGGGGGGCGTAGAAAGCGATGAAGAGTGCCGTGCCGTCTGATGCAACTGCCACCTTCGGGTCCGCGATGCTCGGTTCCCCCCGTGCCGGTGTGAGCTGCCAGAAGCCGCTCTGGAAGCTGTCAGCGGGCCACTCCGATTCGGGGAGCCGCCCGTCCATCACCGGCGGGGCATCAATTTTGCGAACGGATATGGCCCTCACATCCGGACCCTGCAGATATGCAACCTCCTGGGCGGCGGCGGGGTGGATGGGGGCGGTGGCGGTTACAGCAACCAGAATGGATATCAGATCCCGTATGCGCGAGCTCATCTCTCTCCCCGATCCCGGTTCTGACTTCCTATGAAATCAGACGGCCCATATTGACACCCAATTTCCAATAGGTTAGATGTGAAGTCAATCTGTGTAGTTCCCGTCCGGAGTTTCTAGACGGGTATGAAGGGAAAACCAGGAGGTTCGGAAAATGAATGAGCTGGGGCTTGACAGGCTGGCTGACGTCTCTGGAAGCCTTTCCAGAAGAAGATTTGTCGGGATGCTGATGGGGAGTTCAGCACTCTCCATTGCGGCTCTGGACAGGCTGAATGCAGATGTATACAAGAGCATCGATTACCTTAATCAGGATTATCTGCAGGATCCCTCCCCTGACGGCGTCTACTGGGACGCCCTGAGTAAGCATTTCATGTTTCACGACGAGCTCATAATGATGAACAACGGAACGGTCGGTCCGATGCCGAAGCCTGTTTTCAATACCCTTGTGAGATATTTCAGGGTCCAGGTCACAAATCCCTATGATGTCTATAATTTCTTCCCGTCGAAGAGGAGTGAGGTAAGGACGAAACTCGCCAGCTTTATCAATGCTTCCCCCGAAGAGGTTGTCATTACCAGGAATACCACGGAGGGTATGAACTTTGTCGCAAGTGGACTGGATCTGGAGCCGGGCGATGAGGTCATCATGTCTACGATGGAGCATCCGGGAGGGATCCATCCGTGGCGGCTGAAGGAGAAGAGGTACGGTATAAAGGTAAAGGATGTTCCTATCGGTCTTCCCCCGCAGAGCGTTGAGGAAATCACAGATGCATTTACCCGCGCCATCACCCCGAGGACGAAAGTCATAAGCATAAGCCACACCGTTTTCATATCCGGGCTCATAGCCCCGATAAGGGAGCTGAGTGAGATAGCTCACGAGAGGGGGATACTGCTGCTTACGGACAGCGCCCACGGACTGGGGATGCTGAACCTGGACATGAAGGAGCTCGGGATGGATTTCTTCACCTCGAGCCCGTACAAATGGCTGGGCGCTCCCACCGGATGCGGCCTTCTTTTCGTCAGCAGCGAGGTTCAGGACCGGCTGTGGCCGACGATCGCTTCTTCGGGCTGGGACAGCCGCCGGAATGCAACGAGGTTCGAAACCCTCGGCCAGAGGGCGGACCCGATCATCTTCGCCCTCGGGGAAGCCATCGATTTCCAGAACAGGATCGGCAGGGATAGGATCGAGCGGAGGGTCAAGACCCTCGCGGGTTATTTAAAGAAGGAGCTTGAGACGATACCCGGTGTCCGCCTCCACACGAGTCACGATCCATACCTGAGCGCCGGACTCACCGCATTTTCGGTGGAAGGCGTCGAGCCTTCCCGGATCGTCAACTACCTGCGGGAGAAGTACAATATCGTGATTAGAACTATCGGGAGCACCCGGGCCGGAACACGTGGAGTGAGGGTCTCAACCCATATCTTTGTTTCGATGAGGCACGTAGACAGAGTTCTTGAAGGGGTCAAATACCTGGCCGATAGTACGTGATCGGGTCCAGCGAAGGCTGGCAGGCAAACGACCATTTTGCGCCAACTCGGCGTCAATCTGTTCTTTAGGTTGCGTGCTCAGCACACATCAGTGTTCTGACGCGCCGTCTGCCGGGTTGTTTGTGCGGCGTAGAATATCTTCAACGATGCCCTCCCGGTAGGGAAAGAGGGCCGGCGTTCCGCCGCTGTGCAGGAAGATGATGTTTTCCCCCTTTCTGAAGAAGCCCTTTCCCAGCAGGTCGAGGAGGCCGGTCATGGCCTTCCCGGTGTAGACCGGATCCAGAAGAATTCCCTCCTGTTCGGCCAGCATGCTTATAGAGCCGGTCACCTCTTTGTTGAGAACGCCGTATCCCTCCCTCAGGTAATCGTCTTTTACGATGATATCCTCTTCGGCAGTCTCGCACTCCTGATCCAGCAGATCGAAGGTCTGATCGGCGATAGTCTTTACATATCCGGCCATCGTCTCCTCATCGTCGGAGACGCAGATCCCTGTAACCCTGGTCCCGGGGGCGAGGATCCTTGCCCCTACTACCAGACCCGCCTGAGTAGCTCCCGAGCCGGTCGCGTGTACTATCGAATCGAACCTGACATCCAGTTGGGAGGCCTGCTCGAGGATCTCAACGAAGGCGTTTACGTAGCCGACCGCCCCCCACGGTTTCTCCATCGAGCCTTCGGTAAGCGAGCCGCCGATGGGCGCTATGTAGGGTGTCCTCCCTTCCTTCCTCTCCTCCTCAGCAGCGGCCTCGATATAGCCCTCCACTTCCTTCAATTCCATCGTCTTGAGTTCCTTCTCCACCTCGATGATCTCGATCCTCGAACCAAAGATGAAATCGAGGAGGAGGTTGCCGTCGTAGTGCTCGACGAAGGGGGGTTTTTTAAACAGGATCAGTACGGACTTCATTCCCAGTTTTGCGGCCGCCGCGGCTGTCTGTCGGCACCAGTTGGACTGGATGCCGGCCCAGGTGATCACCGAATCCGCTCCCTGGCCCACGGCATCTGCCATGATGAATTCAAGCTTACGGGCCTTGTTACCACCGAAGGCCAGGCCGGTCTGGTCGTCCCTCTTGAGGAAGAGGTTTATCCCATATCTACTGGACATGTTCTCCATCTTCTCCAGAGGTGTAGGCAGGTGGGCCAGCTCGACCCTCGGGAACGTTCCTATCTTCTGCTTCAGAGAATGTAGTGGGTCCATTTGCCTCCACCTTTCCCGGTCACGGCTTCTGCGCCTGCGGACGGTGATACGTATTCAAAATAGTCGGATCGGTAGCATTCCATATTATACAGGGCACTGGGCAGTGGAACAAAACAGCTGAGGTGACGTCGTGTGTTGCGTAAGTTCCAGCGAGTGTTTACAGTCGGTAAGGTCTGAGCGCAATCCTGCGAAAGGTCATGCTGAGCCATGAAGGTTCCCCGGAGGTACAGAGCCGCGCTCGTGCCGGCGGCTGTGGCAGCGGCCGCTGCAGCGGCATGCAGTGGGAGTGGGGATAGGCCCCCGTCCTCCGAAGGGCGAGAACTGACGGTTGCGGTGAGCATCCCTCCGCAGGCGTGGCTGGTTGAGAGGGTGGGGGGGAAGGAGGTCGGCGTGATTACACTGCTCTCACCGGGGGACAGCCCGGCGACATATCAGCCGACAGATATCCAGATCAGCAGGTTGATACAGGCGGACGTCTATTTCCGTGTAGGTGTCCCCTTTGAAAACGGCAGATGGTTCCAGGCGGTACAGACCTCAGGTGGGCCGGAGGTAGTCGATTTCAGGGAGGGTGTGACGCTCCGCTTGATGGAGCACACTCACCAGGAAGCACCTTCAGCGGGCCGCGATCATACACCTGAAGCAGATGAAGGTGCGGACCCGCACATCTGGCTCTCGCCGCGGCTGCTTAAGATTCAGGCCGCGACCGTGGCCGAGGCCCTTCGCCGGATAAACCCCCGGCGGGCCGACGAGATACAGGCCAATCTCGCTGACATCCTAAATGAGCTCGATGGAGTGGATACCTACGTACGAGATAAACTGTCCGCTCTGCAGGGCAGGGCTTTCTACGTTTTTCATCCGGCCTGGGGCTATTTCGCCGATGAATACGGGCTGAGGCAGGAGGCGATCGAGATCGAGGGCAAGGAGCCAAGCGACTATGAACTTACCAAATTCCAGGTTCTGGCCCGGCGCGACAGGGTGTCGGTGATCTTCGTCCAGCCGCAGATCGCCGGTGAGTCGGCACGGGCCGCCGCCCGGGCCATCGGCGCCGATATAAATGTGATCGATCCGCTGGCGTACGGTGTGGCATCAAATCTCAGAAGAGTTGCAGATGCAATCGCGGAGGCCCTGCGGTGAACCAGATACCCCCGGTGGTCGAGCTTGAGCACGTTTCGTTCCGTTATCCGAACAGTGGTGATCCCGAGCCGGTGCTGGAGGACATCACTTTTCGTATGGAAGCTGACGATTACCTGGGTCTAATCGGTCCCAACGGCGGGGGGAAAACCACCCTGTTGAAGATCATGCTCGGGTTGCTGAAACCGCAGTCGGGTGCGGTGAGCGTTTTCGGCAGGCCGCCGGTGCAGGTACGTTCCAGGATAGGCTATGTGCCGCAGCACGCCGAGATAGATATATCGGTACCAGCTACGGTACTGGATGTGGTGTTGATGGGACGGTTGAGCCGTTCCTCCTGGGGCCTTCAGTATGGGAGTCTGCATATCGAACGGGCGCTTGATGCGCTCTGCAAGACAGGGGTGGAGAAATTGTCGGACAGGCCGGTAAGCGAGCTTTCCGGCGGGCAGCGGCAGCGGGTTCTCGTAGCGAGGGCTCTGGCGTCGGAGGCCGAGATCCTGCTTCTGGATGAGCCGATGGCAGGAGTGGACGCTACAATGGAACAGAGCCTCCATGAGTTGCTCGGCCATCTCAACGAGCGCCTGCCGATTGTTGTAGTGAGTCACGATATTTCCTTTGTCTCGACTCACGTTAAAAGTGTGGCCTGTCTCAACCGAAGGCTGGTCTGCCATGGGTCGACGGATATCACGGCCGAGATGATAGCAGAAGCGTACGCCGCAACCGGCCATCTCAGGTATGTCCAGCATACCGACGAGTGCCCGGCCAGTTACCAGGGGGAAAGGGAGGAGCAGTGATCGGGTTCTTCAAGGATATGGCCGCCAACCCGCTTCTGTTGACCGGTCTGCTGGCGGGTCTGCTGGCCGGCGTGGCCTGTGGAGTGATGGGGCCGCTCGTGGTAACCAGGCGGATCGTCTTCCTTACCGGAGCGATTGCGCATATGGCAGTCGGGGGTATAGGAGCTGCTATTTTCCTTCGTACCCATCTTCAAGGTCTTGCGGGCGGCCTGGAGCCGTTCCACGGGGCGGTTGTCGCCGCGATAGCTGGAGCCGTGCTGATCGGTGTTGTACACGACCGTTCGCGCGAGCGGATGGATACGCTGATCGGTGCCATGTGGGCCATCGGAATGGCCACAGGCATCCTGCTGGTCAAATACACGCCGGGTTACCATGTGGAGCTGATGAGCTATCTCTTCGGTAATATTGCAATCGTCCAGTGGGAGGATGTGCTGAGGATTATCGTTATAGTAGGAATCATCCTCGTTGTGGTGGCCCTGTTCTATAAAAGGCTGATCGCGCTGTGCCTCGACGAGGAATTCTCTGCCCTGCAGGGTGTCAACGCCCTCCAGACAAATCTTCTGCTCCTGACCCTGGTGGCGCTTACTGTGGTCAGCCTGATGCAGATCGTCGGGTTGATTCTGGTGATCGCTCTGCTGACTCTGCCGGCGGCGACGGCAGGACACCACGTCAAGCGGCTGGGACCCATGATGATCGTGGCCACCGTCCTGAGTGTGCTGCTGACGACCCTGCCGAGAATAGCCGTCTATGGATCGGGGGTTTCACCTGAATCGGCGATTGTCCTCGCCGCGGGCGTAATTTACTTGATATCGATCATCTGGACCCGGTTCAGGACGGCGCTTCAGCAGCAGCGGCAGCCGAAGGCTCTGCCTCTATGTTGAGCTGATCCGGGCTCAGAGCAGCAGTTTCCTCTCCTTCGCCGCTGCTTCGAGCTCCTCGTGGAAGTCGGGATGGGCGATAGAGATCAGGGCCTGGGCCCGTTCCAGAAGGTTCATCCCGAAGATGTTTGCAACACCGTACTCCGTGACCACGTAGTGGACATCAGCCCGGCTCGTGACCACGCCCGCTCCCTGCTTGAGGAAGGGAACGATCCGTGACATGGTGCCCCCCTTGGCGGTGGAAGGGATAGCGATAATCGGCTTGCCTCCCTTGGAGCGGGCCGCCCCCCTGATGAAGTCGACCTGACCTCCGAAACCTGAATAGATATATGAGCCGATCGAATCGGAGCAGACCTGGCCGGTCAGGTCCACCTCGATGGCGGAGTTGACGGCGGCCAGGTTGTCATTCTGGCTGATTATGAAAGGATCGTTCACATAGTCTACGGGGTGGGCCTCCAGCAGAGGGTTATTGTCCACGAATTCGTAGAGTTCCTCGCTCCCCAGGGCGAAGGTGATTATCACCTTGCCTGGATGGAGGGTCTTCTGGGCACCGGTGACGAGACCCCGCTCAATTGCCTGCATCGCCCCGTCCGAGATCATCTCTGTATGGATGCCCAGTTCCAGGGGCCCGTCCAGAGCCGCATAGACGGCGTCGGGGATCCCGCCGATCCCCATCTGGATCGTCATGCCCGGTTCGATGAGTTCGGCGATGTAGTTGCCGATGGTGGTTTCCACTTCGGTGGCGGGTTTGGACTGCAGTGTGGGAAGGGATTCGGTAGTCTCCACTACGGCCTGGACGCGGCTGACGTGGATGAACGAGTCGCCGAGAATACGGGGCATCTTCTCGTTAACCTGCGCTATAACCAGTTTAGATGACTGGCAGGCCGCCTTCGATGCCAGTGTCTCGACCCCGAAACTCATGAACCCGTGTTCGTCCGGCAGTGAAACCATCACCATCGAGATATCCAGCGGAACGATTCTCTCGGTAAAGAGCCGCGGGATCATATAGAGGAAGATGGGCACGTAATCGGCGCGACCGTCGTTGACGGCCTCGCGGTCGGCGGGACCCACAAAGAGCGAGTTGTGCCTGAAGTGCCCGGACATTTCCGGTCTGGAAAGCGGATCCTCACCGATGAGGAGAACGTGGTTGAGCTGTACGTTCTCCAGCTCGTCCTTTCTTTCTGCGAGCGCGTTGACCAGGGCCTGTGGGATGGCTGCGTTGCCCCCGTAGTAGACCCTGTCGCCGCTCCTGATCATCTGAACCGCCTCTGCAGCACTCATGAGCTTGGATTTGTAGTCGTCAAGCCAGTTCATAAACGCTAACCCTCTTCCATCAGTTGCCGCAGCGGGGTGGCCGGTATTTCAAACACTTCTCCCGCGCCCTGGTTGACCATCCGGCCTTTGTAGAGGAAGACGCTTTCACCCAGCCCCGGGTCATCGCGGAGCGCGGCCGCAACACCTTTCTCTGCCATTTCAATGATATAGGGCAGTGCGGCGTCGGCGAGTGCGCGGGAGGCGGTCCGGGCGATGTCAGCGGTCATGTTGGGAACGCAGTAGTGCACAACATCGTGCATGATGAAGGTGGGATCGTCGATGCTCGTGGGCCGGCTTGTCTCCACACATCCGCCCTGGTCGATGGAAATATCGATGATCACGCTTCCCGTTCTCATCGCCTTCACCATCTCCTCCGTGACCAGGTAAGGTGTGCGCTCGCCTGGGACCAGGATCGCCCCGATCACGACGTCCGCGATCGCGGTGTAGCGGTTGAGGCGTTTGGGGTTGGAGACCGCAGTCACCACCTGGCCCGAGAGCTCCCGGTTTATCGCTCGTAGATTCGCCAGGTGGTCATCGAGGACCACTACATGCGCCCCGCTGAGAAGGGCGCTGCGGGCAGCGGCGAGCCCGACACTTCCCGCACCAAGGATGAGCACGGTCGGCGGCGGGACCCCGGGCACATTCCCCATCAGAATTCCTCTTCCCCCCTTCTCCGTCTGCAGGTAATGAGCCGCAAGTGGGATTGCCATCTGTCCGGCCATTTCGCTGAACGGAACCAGTACGGGCATCTCCCCGTTCTCATCCCTGATAAGCTCGTACCCGATCAGGGTGGTCTCGAGTTCCATGAGGCGTTCGACTTTCTCACGCGTCTGAACAGCGAGATGGTGGAATGCGCATATCACCGACCCCTGTTTCAGAAGATCCAGCTCATCGGTCGATATCACGCCGACGCGGCAGACAAGGTCGGCCCTCTTGTAAACCTCGTCATCGCTGTAGACGATCTGTGCTCCCACCTCTTCGAAATGTTGATCGGTGAAGTGGGCAGCCGCTCCTGCATTCCTCTCGATCAGAACGGTATAGCCGAACTTCGTCAGGCGGGAAATGGCCAGTGGTGTGAGCCCTACCCGGTGTTCGTGGCGGTGGGTTTCTCTCGGAACGCCGATGACCATCTTGCAGCCTCCTCAACCTCCGGGACGAATATTATGTTTGACATCACCAGTAAAAATACGAATAAAAAATCCGGCGCCAGCCAATCCCGGAATATACTTGCAGAATCGGCGGTGGTGGATAAAATACCTGTGGAAGTACGATGCAGCAGTACCCGAACCGATAAATGCAGGCATCTTGGGTCATGTTGCGACCCGGGTGCCTTTTTGTTTGACGGGTTCGATGTATGGGCAGCCTCGTAAAGGCGCCGGCTGTCATGGCCGGCTTTAATTGGAGTGTATCCGCTCCGCAGTAAAAGGAAGTACTTGTAATGCCTCAAGGAACAGTAAAGTGGTTCAATGACCAGAAGGGTTACGGTTTCATCGCAATGGAAGGCGGCGATGACGTGTTTGTCCACCAGGCTTCTATTGAGATGGAAGGGTTCCGGTCGTTGAGTGAAGGTGACAATGTCGAGTTTGAACTTGTGGACGGGGATAAGGGGCCCTCAGCCGCGAACGTCCGCAAGATTTAGTCCCGAATAGCAGACCGGAAGCAAAAAAGCCTCCCGGGCATATGTCCGGGAGGCTTTTTCGTATGCCCGTCACGCACGGGTGCGGATATACTCAGTGTCCGATGCGAATTATTTACCGGATCGTACTCACAAGGCGGGGGAGACAGTGAAAAATAATCATCGCTTGCTGTGTGGATCGGTTTGGGGGTTCGCAGGTGCCAGCCTGCTGGTTGTGATGACCAGCTGCAGCAGGGAGAGTAAGGCTGGAGAGATACTGCCATATCAGAACACGGAGAAACCGATAGAAGAGCGCGTAACTGATCTCGTTTCGCGGATGACGCTGGAAGAGAAGGTTTCGCAGATGATGAATTCCGCGTCCGCGATAGAGCGGTTGGGCGTCCCGGAGTACAACTGGTGGAATGAGGCGCTCCACGGTGTCGCCCGGGCGGGCAGGGCGACCGTGTTCCCGCAGGCAATAGGTCT
>Ga0114919_10001382_pt1 | contig 19368 bp, 13 predicted proteins | sample BlataG_FD_88682 | JGI IMG/M metagenome (GOLD analysis project Ga0114919, IMG submission 88682) | Deep subsurface microbial communities from Black Sea to uncover new lineages of life (NeLLi) - Black_00105 metaG | ecosystem: Environmental > Aquatic > Marine > Oceanic > Sediment | place: Atlantic... | reverse complement strand
TGGACTAAACGAATTGTTTATTCTCAGGATGTTTAAAAAAGATCAACTGCTATACCATCTTGGTGCAGGCCTCATTCTTGCTCATCCTGAATCAACCATCCGGAATAAGGAGTTTTCTGAGACCGGGGGTATTTATTTGGACAAAGGATATTATTTATCCGGAGTATGCCTTAGTGGAACAGCCGGATATAATAAAACGGTTTATAAGAATTTATTCTTGTCCCTGGAAGCACGGATTACCGGAGCATGGGCCAGGGTGCCGGTATATAATGGTCATGCTTCCGTTACAAACCTCGCCTTCCATGGTCTTTTGGGGTTAGGTTGGGCCTTTGGTGCAGAAAAGAATCAGGATTTGACTACGAGACTTAAAGTTAAACCATGACTAATTAGTGTTTGTCCATAAAGTCAAAGATTTTCATAAATGAAGCACCAAATAACAAATTTCAAAAAACAAATAAATTCCAAATTTCAAATATTAAATTACCAAAACAGTTTAGATCATTGTTCCGATAGTTATCGGAATTTGAACATTGTAATTTATTTGAAATTTGGTCCCGAAAGCTTTCGGGATGTCATTTGTGATTTTTAATATTTATTTAAACTTTCGGACTTTGTAGACGGACTCTAATTATTCTGGTAACCATTCTTTCTCCTGATTTGAGGTCCCGGATACACTATTTTCCCAAAACCATAACCTTTACATGAGACGGATATTTCTTATCATGATAGATCCGGTGTGTCGCTTTTTGAAAATCGTCCTCATTACAATGATATATATCCACGAATTTTTGCGGATTGCGGTCAACCAATGGGAACCATGAGTTCTGAACCTGTATCATGATACGGTGGCCTTTCTTGAAAGTATGTGCAACGTCCTGAAGCTCGAAACTTACTTCAGTGACCTTTTTTGGTTTAAAGGGCTCAGGCTTCTCAAGGCTGTTCCGGAAGCGGCCACGCATCACATCTCCTCGTACAAGCATCTGATAGCCTCCCATGGGCACATTTTTTTCGTTTTCAGGATAATCAACCATTTTATCAGGGAAGACATCGATCAGCTTGACAACATAATCAGCATCGGTTCCTGTTGTGCTTACAAATAAATTAGCATAAAGAGGCCCCGTAAAGGTGATATCTTCTGTAAGTGCATTTGTTTGATAGACCATTACATCAGGACGACGAGCGGCAAAGCGTTGGTCATCTGTCATATATTGTGTTGTTCTGCGTAAATGAACATTTTCAGTGTAGGGGACAGGCTTCATCGGGTCGGAAACATATTCATCATAGCTGTTTTTTGAAACAGGTGGCTCAAAAGACAATTTTCCTGATGGCTGGAAATATAAATCCTTTTCAACTACATTTTTCGGTGGCCAGGTGTCAAATCTCCGCCATTCGTTGGCGCCGGTAACAAAAATAGTTGCCTCAGGCAGGTCCATTTCTCCTTTCCCTTTCAGGTAATAATTGAAAAAATTCAACTCAACTTCCCTGTAATATTCAGAAGTATTGAAACCCCAATAAACATTTCCCATATTATCCGTTTTTCCAAAATTCCACTGACCATGCGACCAGGGCCCCATTACGATACGATTACTGGTTGCGGATGGGTTTTGTTTTTCAATAGCTCCGTAGGTATGTAGAGGTCCGTATAGATCTTCGGCATCAAACCATCCTCCTACCACAAGAACGGCAGGTTCAATATTTTTCAGGTGGGGCAGCGGTGTACGGGCTTTCCAGAAATCATCATAGTTAGGGTGAGCCGTTGCGTCATTCCAAAATTTAATGGTGTCTCCAAAATACAATTCTTCAATGTTTTTTACTGATCCCAGGCGCATGAAAAACTCATATGAATCTTCAACAGGCCACCTGAAACGAGCTGCCGAACTACGAGTTGGTTCCGGTCGTGGACGGCCGAATCCGTAATAAAAATTAAAGGCATCAAGCATGAAGAATGCTCCGTTGTGATGAAAATCGTCTCCAATAAACCAGTCGGCAATAGGGGCTTGAGGTGAAACTGCCTTCAGGGCCGGATGCGCATCGGGTAATGCCATGGTTGCATAAAAGCCAGGATAAGAAGTGCCTATAATCCCGATTTTGCCGTTGTTATGAGGTACCTTTTTTATGAGCCAGTCCATGGAGTCAAATGTATCGCTGCTTTCATCAATATCCTGGTTGGTCTTTTTATCCGGGATGTAGGGTCTTACATCCTCAAATTCACCTTCACTCATGTATTTGCCCCGAACGTCCTGAAAAACAAATATATATCCTTCCTTAACATAGTCGATGAAAGATAATAAAAAGAAATTAAAACTATCCTCACTGCGTTCAGCGTTGTACGGTGTACGATTCATTAAAATCGGATGTAATTGTGTAGTATCTTTTGGTGTGTAAACGGAAGTGAAAAGTCTGACACCGTCGCGCATTGGAATATATACTTCTTTCTTTGTATAGATATCTTTGATGTATGCCATGCTATTTTCAGGAGGTTTAATTTTTTCACGCTGAAAATTCAACGGCCAGTTTTGTCCGCCTTGAAAAAATGTTCCCTGGATATTCGTAAACGATTCATCAACAACACCCGCGTATTTAGCACCTGCACTCATAAGCGTGAATTCCAGTTGCCAGGATTCGAACGTAAGTGTATCAAGGGGTATGTCAAAAGAATTCTGGTCGGGACTGTCCATGGTGGCTTGAAAACCGTTTTGGACTTGTTTAATATGTATTATCACCTGTATAGAAATGCCTTCCATGTCAAGTACGCTATTCCAGTCACCGGTAATAGTTTGAGTTTTTCCTTCCCCAATTATTACCGGAAGGAAGATCAGTGTAAAAACAGCTTTTCTGAGAAAATGTAACTTTTTCATAATAACAAGTTTGGTATTAATTATTATATCGGAACTATGGTTGTCCGGTTAAAAAACATTATCATGGGTAAAAATACAAATTTTACCGGACAGCCAATATACAAGAACATCGCTCAGCAAATTAAAAAGAAAATTTTTAATTCAGAAGAAACTACTAAATTTGAAAGTTTGTGTTACAAGTGCGCCTACGCTAAAGCTTCAGCTACAGCGTGCTAGGGTTAAGTAAAACCAAGGCTGACCCGTCCCTGCCCACTTCGTCATTCCCGCCCGGATGAACCGGTCGGACGGGCAGGCGGGCGACCGGGTCATCCCTGCCTGCCGTTCGCCAGCCCGACAGATGTCATTCTGGCGGGGCAGTTCAGGCAGGCGGGAATGAAAGAATTCATTCTTTCGGGCAGGCTTCAGTCGGTCCGACGGGTTTAAAGCAGGATGTAATAATTGAAAATAATAATAAAATGAAGAATTGTAACCAGGAAAAGAATATGGAATTCTGTAATTGCACCTATCCTTGCAGTAAAAAAGGTATATGTTGTGAATGTATAAAATATCATCGTGATATGGGTGAATTACCCGCCTGTTTCTTCCCCGATGATGTTGAGAGGGGCTATGACCGCTCGATAGAGAATTTTATCAGGATTTATCAGGAGAGAGGACATTCGTGGAATTGATAATTATAGAAAAGTAGTGGTGTTCAGGATTGTGGTGCTGGTGGAAGGAAAAATAGAATATCGAATAACGAACAGGGAACACCGAATTTCGAAGTTTTGTAAACCAAGGGAAGGGGGGGTGGTTTTTGGGATAGAGATGCCGGTAGAAGCAGGAAGATGAGACTGAATAATGAATATTGAATATCGAATAACGAATAATGAAGTGAGGTTAGTAAGGGATGAGAAGTAAATGGTGAAAAGTGAAGGGATTCCGGATGCTGGTTACTGGAAAAGTGGCATTAGCAGTAGCAGGGGGAGTAAGCAGTTGGCAGTACGCCGTATGCAGGTGTTGAGGAGTACTTGGGCTAAAATGTAGAGCCGAATTGTATTCGACTGGAAATAACCTGCCTGACCGCCATAGTATGCGAAGGCGGGGCAGTGTTTGGCGGGGGATGGGGTGGTGGACAAAGACCCCGGAACCTGGAACCTGAAACCAGGAACCGAGAACCACAGTGAAATATGCTCCTTCGTCGCATTTCACGTGGCAAGCCCAGCACCCAGTACCAAGCATCCAGCACTCTTTAATACTTCTTCCCGCTTTTGTCCGGAAACGGTGGGATAGGAGGTACGGTATCTTTGAAATGCCTGAGATCATCAGCCATACCTCCCTCATAATACTTCCAGGTTCTGAATTCCCTGAACACCCAATTGAAAGCCAGTTTTTTTCCATCGGGTGAATAGGAACAGAATCCTCCTTTACTTAATGGAATTTCTCTGGATAACCCACCATCTTTCGAAATCAGAAAAAGCTGACCGGTAAATGAATTAAACGTTTGTTTTCGGGACCGGAAAATAATGTCATTACCGTCAGGTGTCCACCCGAATACAATATTGTTGGGGCCCATCCGGTCGCCAATATCATCACGAGATAGGGTTGCGGTATACGTGAGTCTTTTTGGGACACCACCTTCGGCTGGTATCAGAAAAACTTCCGTATTTCCATCGTACTGGCCTGTAAAGGCTACATATTTACCATCCGGTGAAAATCTGGGAAAAACTTCATAGCCATTGTGGGTTGTTAACTTCTGGGCCATTCCACCTTTACTGCTTACGGCATACAAATCACCGGCATAGCTGAATATGATTTTATCCCCGTGAATAGCAGGAGTCCTGAGTAAGCGTGCCTCCTTTTGGGCAAAGGTATTTGGAATGAAAAATAGAAAAACAAAACTAAAAATGAATATACATTTTTTCATTATGTCTCACGAGCGGGATTGTGATTGTGGCCAGTGGGAGTGAGTAAACCAATCACCAGTCTCCTCGTTGCTTTTTATTTCAATTCCATCTTTGAGTATCTCATTTACTACTGGATTGGACATATTGAAATCCATCTCACTAAATGGATGAGGCTCTATTCTTAAATCATCATCCCCTCTCAGTTTCATTAGTTCTATTTGAGTATCAATAATGTCTGAAATATTTTTTATAACAATAGCCACATCAATATCACTATCAATATGATTAGTTCCTTTTGCAAAAGAGCCAAATAATATTGCTTTTTCAACGATAAATCGCTTGCTTATCGTTTGAACATATCTTTTTGCAATGGTTATAGCTTCTCCTTTATCCATAGTCTTAGTGATTTTATTCTTTCAAACCATTCAGAAGTAAATTCAGGAGTGCATTTCTTATAAAATGCTTGTTTATAACTATCATATCGAGCATTTAGGTTAAAGGTTGTAATCGTATCTAACCAATCCAGATGTTTTTTTGAAAAATTTATCTTTGTTAGTTTGGCTAATCTTCTCAAATCATGAGTAAAAGGCGCATGTTGAGATAATTCTTTGACAACACAAGCCTTTAGCAATCTTTCAATTACAATATGACCGACAAATAATGACCAGGGATAATCTTTTGATAAATATAGGTTTATCATAGTATTGAAATCCTTATCAGAAGTTTCAATCCAATAATTAAAAGTTTTTTCTATGTCAATTTTATCTGTCAATTTTTTTATTTATTCAAAGATAACGATTTTCAAACGAAACTTGAAACATGGAACCAGGAACCAGTCGCCAGTCTTCAGTCTCCAGTCACCAGATGGACAGCGAAGCGAATGACAACCGAATGACAGTGAGTCCGCCAGCCGGCGGAGAGCTAATGACCACTTAATGACGCTCGCGTCAGCGAGCTAATTACTACCTAATTACTGTTTCTAAAACCCACCTTACCATAAAAATTTTTCCCAAACCAAACATGTATCTGCCAAAATCCTCTTACTGCTCCCAATTGCAACATATCTGTTAATAATTGGGAAATATGTATTAGATTTTGGCCCTTTTCATATCGTACTTTTACATACGGATAGGGGCAACTTATAAAAGTACCTTCTATCGGCAATCTTTTCATAGGGATAAAGGAGCTGAGCGTCGATTATGGCGTTTGGCTCCTTATTATGTTTAGGGATAATTTGAGAAAAAGAAATATCCCGTATACTTCTTCTTCAATAATAAGCCAAGTCAGGATTACGAACGGATTTCAAAGTCATCAGTTTTGAATTTTTGTTAAAAAAATACTAAAAAACTTGACTTCCAGTTTTTTAGATTGTATATTTGAATATCTTACAACAATTAAACCAAGGATAACAAATATATTAGTTTTTGCAGCCTGTCTGTTAAATCAGGTACCACAATATATATCTCATTTTTATCAATTATTAACTAAAAAGGGAATAATTATGGCAAAAAAACCTAAAGTAACATTTGTTATCACGGAAGAGCTTCAGTATGATGATAATGTTCCCGTCACTGATGCTATAGCGAGCCTTAGAGACTCATTACCTAAATTGGCTACTAAGGCAGAACAAAAAGGAAAAATTAAAGATGCTATAACAGAATTAATAAAGGGTTCAATATTTTCTACAAATCCTCCACCTCATTATGGTGTAGACCAGGAGATAGATCCTCAGGAGTAGGGTGATTATGTAATGTCTTGATATATAAAAGACAAGACTCAAGATTTTAGTTTAACACAAACAGGTTTTTTGTAAGAAAAAAGATTATTTCTTACAAGAACTTATTTGCTAATATTCAAATAATCAGATCTGTTGTGGAAGTAATTTACCCTATTAGGGGTAATTTATGCATGTGATTTTTACTGCAAAGCAGTGTTTCAAAGGGCTGGCGGATTCGCCCGTGCCAAAGGCATCACTATGTGAGAATAATGTAAGTAAATACACTTAACCGCACAACATGGTAAAAAATAGTATATAACACTTTTTGTGAGTAGAAACAGATTTTTTCTGCTCTTAATATCTCCTGCTGGTTACCAGAATAATAACTATGGTTAAAAAAAAAACAGTTGTAATTCTCAGACGATTAGAATAAATAGAATTCCCCGGGGAATTGATTTTTTATTTATCCCACCCATTTCAAACCCTGTCTATACATATAGTTATGAAAAGTTTATGCCCCTTGGACTGTTGGCTCTTGCCGCAAGCCTTCGTTCAAATAATTATAGTGTTAAGATTTACCAACCCTGGAAAAGACTTTTAAACCAGAATGATTATCAAGAAGTTGCCCTGGAAGTTTTACATAACCATCCGAAAATCATAGGTTTCTCTACCTGGTGTATTTCTTATCCCACATCCTTAAAGCTTGCTCAAACCTTAAAATCCCTGAAGCCCGAAATCCCTATAGTATTTGGTGGGCCACAGGCATCTATTCTCGACAGGGAAACACTTTCTCAATATTCGTGTATAGACTATATTTTACGGGGAGAAGCGGATAACAGCGTTGTTGATCTCGTTGGAAATTTAATTAATGGTATAAATTCAAAAGATCTTAAAAGGATACCGGGTCTGACATACCGTATTCCGTACAGGAATAAGATCAAACGAAATGAAGATACCGGCTACATTGCCGACATGGATACCCTTCCCATACCTGCTTATGATCTGATACCTCTCAACAAGGTTATTAAGCTGGATGTTGGACGTGGTTGTCCTTTTAAATGTACCTTCTGCACTACGAGTAATTACTTCTCAAAATCTTACCGGGTAAAATCAGTATCACGAATAATCAGGGAGATGGAATATTGTTATAAAAAAAACGGAATTACCTCTTTTGGTTTTGCTCATGATATGTTTACCCTGAATAAAAAGTTTGTTTTTGATTTATGCGAATCTCTGAAACAGCATTATAGAAATATTGGACAAAAATACATCTGGTCATGCTCTGCACGTCCTGATTGTGTTTCGGATGAATTACTTAAAGTAATGAAGGAAGCCGGTTGTACTGATATATTTTTTGGTATAGAAAGCGGATCAGACAGTATCCAGAAAAAAATTAAAAAGAATTTAAAATTGCCTGATGCTTATAAAGTTGCAGAAACGTGTTCTAAATTAGGAATTCGTATGGTTGCATCATTTATGGCAGGTTTTCCTGAGGAGACCAGGGAAGACCTTAATGATACTATTAAAGCCATACTTGAAATAAGTGCAAGGGGTGCAAAACCACAGATGTCCCTCTTATCCTTCCTGCCAGATACACTTTTACACAAAACCTGTAAAGATCAGCTGAAATATGATGGAAGATATTCAGATTTCTCCGCTTATATTTATAGTGAGGACGAACAAAAGATGATCAAGGATAATCCCACTCTTTTTAGTTCTTTCTATTACCTTCCTCTTGAAGCAGCCACCAGGGATAATTTATTATCGTTAAGCAGAATGGTGAATGATTTGCGGGATTTTCCCAATACCATTAGTATGATCGCCGACTATTTGAAAAATGATCTTGAAGAAGTTTCCCTATTTGAAATATTGGAAGATAAAATACGAAAGTACAGGAAGGATAAAAAATCAGGTTATCCTGAACTTTTTTGTCTGGTTGATGGATTATGTGACTACATAACTTTCCTCGAAGATAAAGGATTACCGGTTTATGTCAGGGATATTCTTTTTTTGGAAGCTGTCAAAAAATCCTTGCGAACAAAATTTATCTGGAAACAAATAAATAAACCAGGAAAGGGGTCTCCTGGTAAGCCTCATAATAAGATAGATACAAAAGATCATCTTGTCTCGACGGGAAATTGGGGATTAATTTCTACCAATTACAAAATTTCCAGTATCCTTGCCAGGCATAAAGAAGGTAACTTATCAGGAGCCAGGTTACACTATGGGCAATATAAGTATCTTGCAGTGGCTTGCTCGGAAAAAAAATCAATTTCTATTAGGCTTAATGAAAAACAAAACAAGATAATGGAAAAACTTGAAGATATGAGGATTACTGATTTTTTACAGGATGGCAGGAAATTTATGGACGATAGAGAGATATGGAAATTTTTACGAAAATTGGTTAGGATGGGTGTAGTTGAAATACGTAAAAGACATGATTAATTTACATTGAGTTGTGTGTTAGAAAATTAAACAAAGTTGGGTTTTATAGAAAAAACAAAATTTTAATGACCCTTTTTTCATTCAATATTATCATGAGAAAACTACTTATTATTATTATTCACTTAACATACTTCATCGCTAATTGTACATTGGTTGGTGCGCAATCAAAAATCGATAGTCTGAAAAATGTACTTAAAATTGCCAAGGATACAAATAAAGTGATCATTTTAAATAATCTTGCCATTGAATACAGGAAAGTTAACACTGATACAGCGATGAAGTATGCAAGTGAAGGATTAGATATGGGTAAAAAGATAGGTTTTCAGCGAGAAATTGCAAGTTCCTATCATATGATCGGGATTATATATAGGGAGCAAGCTGAGTACATCCTGGCATTAGAATATTATGAGAAAAGTCATGAAATATGCAAAGAATTGAATTATAAACCGGGAATCGCCGGCTGCTTAAACAGTAAGGGAATCTTATACAGTAGACTGGGGCAAACCGATAAAGCATTAAATTTTTATATAGGAAGTTTGAATATATATGATGAAATTGGAGAAAAACAAAAAATGGCCAACCTATCAAATAATATTGGTACAATATATCAGAAAAAGGAAATATTGGATACTGCCTTAATTTATTATAATATAAGTTTATTAATGAATAAAGAATTAGGCAATATTTCTGAAATTGGTTACTGTTACATTAATATTGGAGAAATTTATGAAAACCAGGAAAAATATGACAGTGCAGAATATTATTATTTCGAATCTTTAAAAATATTTGAGAAATTAGAAGATAAAAGAGGATTAGTTCATTCCAATTTATACATTGGTAAATATTATAATTCCATTTTTGAATACCAGAAATCTGTTCCCTATTTGAAAATTGCCTTTAATAATGCTCAGGAAGTTGGCACGATAGAACAAATTGGAAATGCAGCCAAGGGACTCAGTGAATCCTACGGACAATTAGAACAATATGAACAAGCTTATTACTACCAAGCGTTATTTGATAGTATAGATCACAGCCTCAACCTGGCTGAACTGAGAAGGGATATTACATTAAAAAAATTATATGAAATTGAAAAAGAAAATGAAAAAAGGGATTTGAATCTTAAACGTCAGAAACTTATCCGTAACTTTTCTATGATTGCTTTTGGATTAGCTTTAGTTCTGGCATTTGTGATATTCCGGAATTACAGGATAAAAAATAAAGCCAACAAATTACTCGCCGAAATGGATCAGTTAAAATCCCGGCTTTTTTCCAATATTTCCCATGAATTTCGTACTCCTCTTACTCTTATCCTTGGTCCTTTGGAGGAAATGCTTTCTGCTGAAAAGGATAAAAAGCCAACCAGGAGAGCAGTTAAAATGATGCAGCGTAATGCCAACCGGTTGCTGAACCTGGTGAACCAAATGCTTGATCTGTCAAAACTGGATGCGGGCAGTCTTAAATTGGAGTTGGTAGAAGATAATATTGTTAAATTTTTACGTGTTAGTATCCTTTCCTTCGCTTCCCTGGCTGAACAAAAAAAGATAAATTTCATCCATAAGCTCCCGGATGAGAAACTTACTACCTGGTATGATCCGGATAAGCTTGGAAAGATACTAGATAACCTGCTTTCCAATGCCTTCAAATTTACTCCCGATGGAGGGGATGTGAAATGTGAGGTTAAATTACCTGGTCATGAAAAGAACCTTGTTGAAATTTTAGTTCAGGATACAGGTAAAGGAATTCCTGCCGATCAACCGGATAAGATTTTTAATCGTTTTCACCAGGTGGAAGGATCGCATGAACCGGAAAGTGTGGGTACAGGTATAGGTCTTTCCCTTACGAAGGAATTGGTCGATCTTCTGCATGGTGACATTAAGGTAGAAAGTGAATTGGGAAAGGGTACGACATTTATTGTACAGATACCTGTTGGTAAAGAACATTTGAAGGATTCGGAATATATTATCCAAAAGAGAGAGAAAATCACTGAACCTGCAATAAAAGCAGATTTAGAAGTTGTAATGGAAGGGGAAGAGAGTGCTGAAGACCTATATCAGGAAACAAAGCCTGAAGAAGAATTCCCCCTGGTTCTTACCGTTGAAGATCATGCAGATATCCGGGTCCATATCAGGGAACACCTGGAAGATAGTTTCCGCATCATGGAAGCAGAAGATGGTGTTATGGGTCTTGATAAAGCGGTTGAAAATATCCCCGATCTGATCATTACCGATCTGATGATGCCCAAAATGGATGGAGTTGAAATGTGTAAAAAATTGAAGACCGATGAAAGGACCAGTCATATCCCGGTGATCATGTTAACAGCAAAAGCTTCTGTGGAAGACAGGCTAGAGGGACTGGAAACGGGTGCAGATGCCTATGTCACCAAACCCTTTAATATCAAAGAACTTGAAGTAAGAGTAAGGAAATTAATTGAACAGCGGAAAAAATTACGGGAGCGGTTTAGTCGTGAAATCACTCTTGAACCAAAAGATATTGCTATTACTTCTGCCGATGAAAAATTTCTTCAAAGGGCTATGGCAATAATTGAAGACCATATGGCGGATTTTGAATTCGAGGTGAGAAATTTCCAGGATGAGATAGGCATGAGCAGGATGCAGCTTTTCCGCAAATTAAAAGCCCTTACCGATCAAACACCCAGTGAATTCATACGTACACTCCGCCTGAAGCGCGCAGCGAAGTTGATTGAACAGAAATTCGGGAATGTCACGGAGATAACCTATGAAGTGGGATTTAATAATCTGTCGTATTTTGCGAAGTGTTTTAAAGAATTGTATGGAGTTACGCCTTCGGAATATGGGAAACAGGGGTAGCAGATAAAGAAAATCAACCACCTCCCCCTGACGGTACCGTCAGGGTACTCCTCCTTTCCAAGGAGGAGAATTTCGGTTGGTAAAAGCTCGGAACCTGCAACCCGAACCAAAACAAAAGATAAAAGTAAAAAGATAAAAGTATTGGCTGCCAAATAACTACCTAATGACTGCTACTTAACCCTACCTTTCCATTAAAGAAACCTTCCAAACCAAATATTTATCTGTCAATTTCCCCTTACTGCTCCAAATTGCAACATTTCTGTTAATCATTGGGAATTATCTGTTAGATTTTAGCCTTTCTGATGTCGTACCTTTATATTAGAAAATTTGATAAAAGTATAACTAATTATAGGAGGACCAAAAAATGAAATCACTGGTAATTGAAAAAAACGGGTTTCCCAAACCATTGGGATTAGCATTTATTCTGACTGTTCTGGGTATTTTTTGCTTCATACTTTTTCTATCTGGATTTTCTTTACCGAATAACACTTACAAAACAGTAAATAAGAAAACTAAAAAATCTGAATATTCAGGTAACCAGAAAATGGAATCCGGTGAGGGGCAGAATGGTTCAGTTGTTACTGAAGAGGAAGCAGAACAGAATGAAGAAACCAAAGAGAATAAATTTAGTGAAGCTAACTTTAGTACCGCATTGGATTTTATTCTCAAAGAGGCAGTAGAGGAGGATATCCTCATCGAAGAATGGATGTATGATGAATCTTTCTGGCCTTCTTCCAGGAAAGCAAAGGTTAATAAAAGTGAGATCCTGAAAGGGGAAGAAGCAAAGACTGAGAGTAAAGCATTTGATTACGATGCGTATGTTGTTACTCCGGAACGGTTGGCAGAACTTTTAATTGAAGAAGAAGATCCTCAAATTGAAATTGATTGGAGTGAAATAACAGAACCGAATTGGGGAGTGATCACGAAAGATGATTTGTTTGAAAGTGAGATAGAGAAATTAGACCAGGTGATCAGGGTTTTAGTCGAGGAGGAAATTGAGGAAGAAATTAAGATTGAACCGTGGATGTATGAAGAAAAATACTGGCCATCAGGAAAAAAGGAAAAGAACGGGTTATTGAAAGGGAAAAAGCGTAAGGTAGAGTAGTCTAATCATCTTTAACCACCATCTCGTTGTTGATAAGGCGATTATTGTAAGTTTGAATAATCGCCTTTATTTTATTTTCAAGGCTGGATTGAGCTTCCGGAACTTTACCAAGCAGGTTGTTCTGAAGAAGACTGTCTGTCTCCAGATTGTATAATGAAACACCCGCGGAACCATCAAAAAACAAACAATAATTTTGTTGTATCAGATGATATAATCCGTTGGTATAATTGATTACAAAATGATCAGAGGTTCTGTCAAAAACCGGATAACCAAAGCTGAAAAACGACTCATCATAATTCAGGTAGTTCATTACCGAAGGCAGTATGTCGCAATGCTGGATAATGGTTTGATCTATACCTGTCAGACCGGAATCGGAAGGATGAAAAAAGAAAATGGGGATAGCGTATTGCCCGACCTTGTTCCGGTAGTAAGGTAAACTTGCCAGAACTGTATGATCAGCGGTTATTACAAACAGTGTATTTGAATACCAGGGCATAACAGATGCAGTTTCGAAAAACTTTTTTAAAGCATAATCCGTATATTGAATGACTTCATGGATCTTTAGCTCCCCCTTCTGGAATTTACCTTTGTATTTATCAGGAACACTATAGGGATGGTGAGAAGAAAGGGTAAACAGGGTGCTGAAAAATGGTTGCCGGAATGAATTTAATTTCCTGGCAAAATACCGGAGAAATTCCTCATCATAAATACCCCAGTTCCCGTCATAATCTGCCTCGTTATTGTATTCATTTCTTCCATAATATTCATCAATTCCGGCAATATTGGCAAAATTATCAAATCCCATGGTCCCGTTTGATCCACCGTGGAAAAAGGAAGTGGAATAGCCTTTCTTTTCTAATAAATTAGCAAAACTGGTTATTGAGTTTGTCGAATAGCCGGAGGAAACATATGAATCATTCATTAATGTAGGCATGGAGGCAATAATGGATGGCATGGCTTCAATCGACCTTTTGCCGTTTGCAAAGGAATTTGGAAATACGAGGCTTCGGGTTATCAGCGAGTCAAGAAAAGGTGTATATCCCTTATATGGGTTATATGAACCAATATATTCCCTTGAAAAACTCTCGAGAATAATAATAACTACGTTCTGATAACTGAAATCCTTTTCTGTTTCAAACCGGTGAACCGGATCATAGAAGTTTTTAATTTCTTCTTCAGGAAAATAATTTTTTAGCTGGAGATCCGATTTATTGATGGTCTTTAGAAAAGTGAACGGGGTATTCAAAACGAGTGTGGTGAATTGGGTTTTAGTATACCTGGCTGCATCGACGATTCGATAGGGTTTAAGCCGGACACCTCTGAAACCTACAAGAAAAATTCCCATGAGCAAAACAGACAAGACACCCTGGAAAATATACCCAAAGGGTTTAATTGACTGGCTCTTAATATCTTGTTTTTGTGCCGGATAGATAAACCATGTTGCTGTCATCAGAAGGATCCATCCCAGGAGAAGGTACCAGAAATCCTTGGTAAATTGTGGCAACAAGTTGATGGTATCATTGCTGAGAAATACATATTTAAGGATATCGGCAGTGATTCGCTTGTTGGTGAATTTAAAATATTCACAGTCGATGAAATTTCCTGCAAGAATAAATGTGTTGACGGTCAGGAAAATTATTTTCAAAGCAAGCTGGTAATTCTTGTGGTACTTATAGTTTCCGGGGAGCAGGTGCAACAGGATAAATAGTGAATTGAATCCTATTATGGCAGAAACATCGAATTGAATCCCAAAGAAAAATAGTTTAAGGGTTTCCCACACACCAAGAGATGAAAAGTAACTGTAATTCAGTATCCAGAAAAGAAGCCTGGTGAAAAAAAACAAAACCAGAAGGATTAATAATCTTTTCAGTAATAAAACCAAATTAAGCAAGTAATTTTTCATCGATAAAAAAACATGGATCAGTTGAAGCACAAATGTAAAAGATTTTTTTAGGAACTATTCTCCGAAAGAGGTCCTTTGTACAGTTTTCGAGAGTCTTTTTTTTATATTCAGGTTATTTGTTATAGGTTATTAGTTATACGTTATAAGTTGTTTACACAGGGCCTATAGCATAAAAATCCAGATTCATCAGAGAAATGCATAGTTTAATGATCCTGATATAAAAAAAACATTGTTGATCTATTGCCTTACTGGAGAATAACCTGTTACAAGTCAGGTGTAATGATAAAGAAATTGGAAAACACAATGCAATAAATCCCGTATGGGATTTAACTATGAATAACCCGGTACGAAGTGCCGGGTAAGGACAAAAAAACTACTACAACCCTGGAAGGGTTGAACGAAATACAAATAAACGATGCCAACATACCGACAGATTTTCTACAAAAGAAGAGTATAAGAGGTTATTGATTGAACACGGCATTAATTTGATGAAAGATATTTGTTCTAAGTTCAACCCCTATTCGGGGTTGCTGGGCGTACGATATTACATTCCACCGGTTTCACCGGTGGTTATTCAAAGTTATACCCCTGCCTGTCCGGCAGGCAGGCCTTCGGGGTATGGACATAATGCTTCTTATAAGAATTTTGGACAATTGATAAAAGTCATGATCATAATGTTATATTTATTCATAATTTCGCATCAGATATAAATAATCAAATAATGAAACCATCACATATTGAGCACATTGGAATTGCAGTGAAAAGTCTGGAAGAAACAATACCTTTCTATGAAAATGTACTGGGGCTAACATGTTATAATATTGAAGAGGTTAAGGATCAAAAGGTTAGAACGGCTTTTTTTAAGGTTGGACAAACTAAGATCGAATTGCTGGAGTCAACCGATCCGGAAGGTCCGATCGGAAGATTCATAAAAAAGAAAGGGGAGGGGATCCATCATATTGCCTTTGCTGTAGAAAATATAGAAGACAGGTTAAAGGCAGTGGGATCAAAGGGTGTTCAATTGATTGACAAAATATCCCGGAAAGGTGCTGAAGGATTGGATATTGCTTTTTTACACCCTAAATCAACTTTTGGTGTGTTGACGGAGTTATGTGAGAAGAAGGAATTTTAAAAAACAAATCTTACTGACAGGGCAAAACCATCAGCCCAATAACCACCACCTACCAGGTTTATTGCAGGTTTCCAGTCGAGGGTGATATTTACAGGAATTTCTTCAAAGGTATATTCCATTCCCAGTATTCCATCAACACCAATGGCGGTTATACTCTTTTCTTCGTCCTCCCATGGTACATTACCTCCATCCCAGAATCCAATGTGAGCTCCAAAACCATAAAACCATTGTAACCCGTTTACCTTGAACGGATCATCGTGAATTTCATATAATCCGGTTATAAATGTTCCGCTCCATCGAATAGCCAGTATGCCTTCAACGGCATTATTGGTTTTTCCTAAAAAATGCTTAATGGTAACACCTTGTGCCAGACCTCCGCGGAGACCTATACCAGTGTTGTAATTCTGGGCTGATAAATTCAAGATGCTCAAAAAACTTATTACTAAAGTGATTAAAAAAAACTTTTTCATTTTTTAAAATTTAATTAAAAAAATTATCCGCAGCCCCGCCTGCCAAAGCTAAGCGGCGGGCAGGTTCTGCTGGGTTCCTTATATTCTCACCTACTTGTAGGCGAGATATCCGCTTTCGGACAGAAAGGTAAAATACGATCCCCAAAAATAAAACAAATTCTAACAATAATTCTTTTAATTAGGTGCTTAAAAAACAAAACTTACTAACATGTTGTCGATAATTCAATTTCTAATTACTCTAATTTCTCCCAAAGGGATGCCTATGGCATAATTGACCTAATCAAATCCCAATTTCAAATATCTAAATTTTTGTGAATTGTGGCTTGGTCATTTTTTAGATTAATTAGAGCAATTAGTTCCTTAAATTATAAATTCTGTCATATTTTGGCAGAAAATTAATAATTCAAAGCTGGAACCATTACCATTTCTTTTATTTTCTCACCAAGTAAAATGGTTTCTTTAGCCAACTTTGTAATGTAATATTTGTATGTTTTCGCAACTCTCTTAATCAAACCATGACTTCTAAGTCGTCTTAGTAAACGTGATACTTTACCAGATGAAAGAAAAGGTAAGATTTTTCTAACATCTTTATTTTTAAAGCCATATATATTGAACTCACCTCTTAAAATTGTTAATAAAATATCAAGGTCATTTTTATCAAAAAGGTTAAAGCCTTTATATTTTCGTTCATTTACAATTTTAGATTGACTTATTCTTTCCAGCCTTTTGCGACCATTGTTATTGTTACCAATAGCAGAAATAAATTCAATGTATCTTTTATTAGAAGCTTTAAGGCTTATCATAAGTAATGGCAAGCTGTAAATATTTTTTTTCAAGCCTGCAAGTTTTTTTGAGTGAGTTCCATTTTTATGTACAACCTCACGGTAGTGTTTAAAAAAGCTTACATCATTGGTGGTAGTTTCTATCCTCAGTATTTTACTGAACTTGTCATACATCTTAATAGAATTTTTACCCATGCTGTGCTTTATCCTGGTGCCTTCAATACGGATATTGTAATTATTTCCTACTTCTCCTTTATATCTGGGATCAAGTTTTTTGCCAAGAAATGTTGCTATATTCTCAGGCTTAACTACGTGAATAGCAGTAGTTATTAAATCGTCATATATAGTTTGTAAATATTTCTGTTTTTTAAAAACAATATCCGTGGCATATTCTGCTTGAATTATACTCCAATGATAAGTTTCATTTAATTTTTCACTGACAGGACAAAACATACGAGCATATTCATCAAGTTTTCGGTGAATTTTTTTAATCGATATTTCATCAGATAGTTTTTGTGCCTTTCCCCAATCTTCAATACTGTCAAAAGCATTGTCTATCACGGTATATCCAATATTGTTATTGTCAAGTTCAGCTTTTAAAATATTATGTCCGTTAACATATACCTGTAGGCGAAAAGGTAACCAGGTTGGTACGCGAAAATAGCATAAACCCAAATATTTGTCTATAAAATAAAAGTAATAATGCAGACACTTACTTTGAGAACCTTTTAAAAAGGTTTTTCCTGTTATTTTATCATGCCAGGGCTTAAAGCTTGGACAAGCTTCCATTGCTGAAAGTATATGTACTAAACCTGGTTTATAACCTCTTTTTTTTAATTGCTTCTGGATAATGTCTTCTTTACGTATGTGTGACTTTTTTATAAATTCTATCTCAATGTTGTTTTTATTTGCAATTTTCTCTGCATTATCGCGGATAATATCTTTTAATGGTTCTGCAAATCTGGGGTAATCAAATATTCTAATGTTATTTAAATACATATAACTGGTCATCCCTTGTGCATAGGAAATTTTCATAAGTGTACCTGTAAATATCATCCTGTCATAACAACTTATTACTCCTGATATTTTATCTTTGTATTGTTCTGTAATTAATTCCATTCAGGAAAGATAATAAAATTCCCTGTTTGGTTCTGGCTTGTCCAGGTTAGGGGTATGCATAATAGCGGACTAATTATTATATTTGCAGGATATGGAGTATCCTGCAAATCAATTAGAATTTGAGAAGTTCTTTCAGACAGAGGAAGATTGTGTTGGCTATCTTATCAAAATGCGATGGGCACAAGGCTTTGAATGTCCAAAATGCAAATCGGCTGAATATTGGAGATTGGCTGGCAGGGAAATAAAGTGTAAGCAATGTAATTACAAGTTGTCTGTTACTGCTGGAACAATTTTTCATGATTCCAAAAAAACTTTGGTTATCTTGTTTAGAGCAATATGGTGGATAATTGCACAGAAAAATAGAATCAGTGCTAAAGGGGTTCAAAAAATACTTGGAATAGGGAGTTACAGAACAGCTTGGGTGTGGTTACATAAATTTCGCAGATTAATGGTAGTACCAGGTCGAGATAAGTTGACAGGTGAAGTTGAAATAGATGAAACATTAGTAGGAGGGGTTAAAAAAGGAAAACGCGGCAGGGGTGCATACGGGAAATCTATTGTATTGATAGCCGTTGAAATAAGAGGTAGAGCTACCGGAAGAATAAGACTACATAAAATAATGGACGCATCAATGAAAGAGATTAAACCATTTATCTTGGAAAACATTGAAAAAGGTTCCAAAATAATTACTGATGGATGGGCAAGCTATAAGTATTTGAAAGATGAAGGTTATGGACACCAAGTAGAGAAACCTATGAGTTTTGAAGATGAAGAGATATTGCCTAATGTCCACAGGATATCCTCCTTGTTAAAAAGATGGTTGATTGGAACTCACCAAAACTATGCAACAACAAAGAATATCGAGTTCTATTTGGATGAGTATACTTTTAGATACAATAGGAGGACAGCAAAAAGTAGAGGATTACTGTTTCACAGGTTAATGGAACAAGCAGTAATACATAAACCTGTACCAAACTGCGATATATCCATGAAAAGATTGAAGTCCGTTTAAGTGCATACCCCAATAAAGTATTTTGGACTTTCCTTGGATAAGGCATTAATAGGTTTCGATAAAAGAGAGGTTATGTCAGGAACTACTCCACTTAAAGCCCCCACCTTTTTTCTG
>Ga0114919_10001381_pt1 | contig 19369 bp, 17 predicted proteins | sample BlataG_FD_88682 | JGI IMG/M metagenome (GOLD analysis project Ga0114919, IMG submission 88682) | Deep subsurface microbial communities from Black Sea to uncover new lineages of life (NeLLi) - Black_00105 metaG | ecosystem: Environmental > Aquatic > Marine > Oceanic > Sediment | place: Atlantic... | reverse complement strand
GACGGCGCAATTCTTGCCAATACGGGTCATTTTAATGTCGAGATAAACACAAACGACCTGGAAGAGATGGCAGTAGCGAAAAATGAGGTAAAAGAGAACGTGGTTGAATATCGGATGACCGACGGCAGGAAGCTGTATCTGCTTTCCGAAGGCAGACTTGTGAACCTCGCTGCAGCATACGGGCATCCTCCAGAGGTGATGGACATGAGTTTCGCAAATCAGGCGCTGTGCGTGAGGTACATAGCAGAGAATCATGAGCAGCTTCGCAAAGAGGTATATCCCGTGCCGAAAGGTATAGACGAGGAAGTGGCTCGATTGAAGCTGAAGTCAATGGGCGTGGAGACCGAGGAACTGACGGAAGAGCAGAAGAAATATCTCAGCTCGTGGGATTTTGGGACGTAGCCACCAGGCAATAGCCAATAGCCAATAGCCAATAGCCAATAGGGGTTAGGCTAAAGTTCCTATTCCCTAGTCCCTGATCTCTATTTAGGGAGGAGACGACTATGAATGAGGAGAAGAAAATGGAGAAGGTCGAAAGGTTAAAGAAGAGATTAGAACACTGGGCTGAGCACAATAAGGAGCATGCGGAAAGTTTCAGAAAGGTAGCGAGAGAAGCGGAAGAGATTGGACTTGTAGCTGTCAGTAAGCGTTTGAAAGAAGCAGCAAAGAGCATGGAAGAATCGTCAGCATTGTTGGAAGCGGCAAGGGATGAATTAGCGTGAATCAACAAACTTTAAAAAATTAAATATAAGAAGAGCCTATATAAAAATGCCCTTTTCGAAGAGTAGTGTGACCTCGCCGAACAAGCGAAGGATGATCGCTATGGCAAACGAAGGGCTACAAACACCGCCGTATTGCACGGTCCCTGCGGTACGCCTCATTCGAAAGATGGCAATGACCGTTTAGAGGCAACCACAATACGGCACAAAGTTTTAGTTTTTATTGAATCCACTATTTTAGTTTTTATTGAATCCACTTCGATAATACAGAGGATGTAGTATGAGAGAAGAAAAAGGGAAAAATCGTGTGAGTTATCCAGAAGAGGAGATGGAAATAGAGAGAATAAAGGAGCGAAAGATGCAGGAGATGGAAGAAGAGATAAAAGCAATGAAAGAGGGTAGAAAAAGAGATGTAGGGCTGATAGACCATCCCCTGACGATAGATGACAATAGCTTTGTAGAAACAGTAAGAAAACATCCACTGGTCGTCGTGGATTGCTGGGCTCCCTGGTGCGGCCCTTGCAAAATGGTTGCACCGGTAATAGAAGAATTAGCAAGGGAATATGCCGGTAAAGTCGTGTTTGGAAAACTGAATGTGGACGAGAACCCAAAAGTAGCTACAGAATTTGCTATAATGGCTATACCAACGTTATTCATCTTTAAAAACGGCGAACCTGTGGATGTCATACAAGGAGCGCTGCCAAAGCAGTATTTAGAAGCAAAGGTGAAAGAATGGCTGTGAAAAAACCTTTATCAAAAGAAACAATAAATGAGCGAAATGTTATCATGTAGGAATAGCAAGCGGAAGGGAATAGAAATAGTGAAGAGGTTTGCCGATTTCGGATTTCAAGTCCAGCCAGAAGCGATTGAACTGTTGAATCAATCGGAAGCCGAAAGTTGTTTTAATCTTAACGAGATAATAGAAAGCGTGGCTAATTCGTTAGACACCTCGATTTTTGTGATTTCCAGCGAGCAGATAGCCGAGTTTATCAAAAATAGCCGAGCAGAAGATGGAGAAAAAGGCAACGGCTTCCAAAGGCAAGCACCAGTAACTGCCCTAACTATAATTAAATCGTTCTCTGATGGCCAGAGAGGAGTGGACCACAAAGATTTCTTACCACATTTCCTCGACAGATATGAAAGGATAAGCGGGATAATAAAAAAGAGGATGAACTGTGGGCAGATAAGGTTTATAAAAAACGGTAGGAGAGGCAAAGAGGTTTCAGTGGTGGGGATGGTTTCGTCTGTAAATAAAACGGCAAAAGGGAATCTACGGGTGGAATTAGAAGACCCTACTGGGCATCTCTCAATTATCATGCAACGTCAAGAGGAAATAACACCTGATGAAATAATAGGCGTTACTGGTTCTTTATATGACGGAGGTTACTTATTTGCAAATAGAGTAATACGTCCTGATGTGCCTCTCCCTTCTTCAGCTTCGCAATTATCACTCCCGCTTTCAGCCAGTTACAACTCCACCAGTGGTTCTAACGATGGCGAGATGGGAGAGAGGAATGAGAAACAAAAGCAAACATATGCGGTGTTTATCTCGGATATGCATGTAGGAAGCAGCACGTTTGTGGAAGAATCGTGGAATAGTTTTGTGCAGTGGTTAAAGGAGGAAGCCGAAAGCATCGGGATTGCGTATCTAATTGTTGCTGGCGATATCGTGGATGGAATAGGGGTATATCCGGGTCAGGAGAATGATTTGTCAATTATGGATATAGGAGAGCAATATAAAACAGCGGCAGGATATTTCCACGATTTTCCTTCTTATATACATGTGGTGGTATCGCCTGGAAATCACGATGCTGTCAGGAATGCAGAACCACAGCCCCCATTGCCGGAAGACATCAGGAAACTCTTCCCTGATAATACGTGTTTTGTGAGCAACCCCGCATACATAAAAATTGGCGGCAGGCTTGTCTTGATATACCATGGGCAATCTTACGATGATTTTGTTAACTCGGTATCGAGGCTGAGTTATTCTAAACCGACAGAAGTAATGGTAGAAATGCTTAGAAGGAGGCATGTTGCTCCAATTTACGGAAACATCGTCTCTATTATTCCCAATGGGCATGATTATGGAGTAATTTATCCAGTTCCCGATATATTCCATTGCGGGCATGTCCATACGGTTGGGATTTCTAAATACCGGAATGTGTTACTTATAAATTCCGGAGCATGGCAATCACAAACACCATATCAGAAAAAAAGGGGTATAACTCCTGTTCCTGGGTGTGCAACGCTTGTGGAGCTTTATGAGATGAAAGCGAAGGTAATGGACTTTGGAAGCAGGGCAGGGTAGTGCGTGAAGAGAGGGGATGAAGATAAAAAATAGCCGAATGAAGTACTTTGCACTGCGCAAAGCGGTGGGAATGCACAGATGGTTGCGAGATAGGGCTTATGGAGAATACGAGAACTTACTGGAAGAGGAGATATTAGAGAAGCCATTGCCCGAGCACGTGGCAGTGATCATGGATGGGAATAGAAGGTATGCGAAGAAGATAGGGCTTTCAACGGAAGAGGGGTACCTCTATGGAGCGGAGATAACAGAGGATGTGATAGAATGGTGCTTTGATCTCGGAGTGAAACAACTCACGATTTATGCTTTTTCTATTGAAAACTTTTGCAGGTCAGAAGAGGAAAAAGAGAGGCTATTTGACTTGATGCGTAATGAATTCAGGAAGATAAGCAAGGATGAACGAGTTCATAAGAACGGGGTGCGGGTGAAAGCGATAGGAAACATCAATTTGCTGCCCGAATCAGTAAAAGAGGCGATAAAAAAGGCTGAACATGCAACATCACATTATAACAAATTTAAACTGTTCATTGCAGTAGCATATAGTGGAAGGATGGAGATAGTTGATTCGGTGCGTATAATAGCGAATATGGTAAAAAGAGGCTTGCTATCCACGGAGGACATAAATGAAGAGACAATATCAAAGCATTTATACATAAGCGAAATAGAAAATGGGTCTTCAGCTTCTGCATTTGGAGCAAAAACGGCTGTGGATCTGATAATAAGGACTGGAGGTGAGCAGAGATTGAGCAATTTCGTGCCCTGGCAAGCATTGGGGAACGAATGTGCAGCTTACTTCTGCGCTCCTTTCTGGCCTGAGTTCAGAAAAATAGATCTTCTCAGAGCAATAAGGACGTATCAAGAGCGTGAGGAGGAGAAGAGGCAGCACACTGTCTCAAGAATGTTAAAATTAAACCTTTTCTTAGAAAGAAAAGCTTTACCAAAAGAAAATTGAAAACTTTCTTAGAAAGAACTTTTTTCTTTTAGCACAGGTTTTCTTTTTTGTAAAAAAAGAAAAAGTGTTATGAGAACGTTTATCGCAGTGGACCTGTCTGAGGAAATAAGAGCGGAGATAAAGGAAATACAAAAGCAATTTATAGATTTGGAGATACACGATAAGCTAAAGTTAAAATTCGTGAATCCGTGGCAGGTGCATCAAACGGTGAAATTTCTGGGCGATGTTCCCGAGGATAAAGTTGAAGAGATTAAAAGAGCATTAGCAGAGATAAGTCAAAAACCATTTGATATAGAACTGCGGGGTGTAGGCTTTTTCCCAGAAGCTTCGTTGGAAAAAGCAAGAAACATAAGGGTTGTATGGGTCGGTATGGAAAAAGGGGTGGAAGAGTTGAAGGGGTTGCAGAAGGAAGTGGAATCGAAGATGCATGCACTGAGATTCCCACTTGAAAAACGGTTCAGTGCACACATTACAATCTGCCGGGTGAAAATAGGGTCAAGAGCAGGGTCAAGGGATGAAATAAGGCGGATGTTGAAAAAGATAATGGAGTTGAGAGAGGTAGAGGTGGGAAAGATGCTCGTGGAAGAGCTAAAATTAAAGAAGAGTACGCTTACGCCTAAAGGTCCTATTTATGAGGATGTGTATGTAAAGAGGTTGGGGGGTAGAAATGGGTAAACATAGAAAGGGAATAACACTAACGGATTTCTTGCATTTGAAAAAGGAAGAAGAGAAAGAGCGGTTTGGTGTTGAAAGCGAAAGTGGAATAGAAATAATCGGAGAAGAAAAGGAAATAGAAGAAAAAGAAACGCCACATATATACTCCGTCCATGAGGTCACGAGATACATAAAGCATAGATTGGACGAGGATGAAGTGCTGAGCGACATTTATGTCAAGGGAGAGATTTCCAATCTCAGCCAGCCTACTTCTGGTCATTTATACTTCACGCTCAAGGACGAATCTTCGGAATTACGATGCGTGATGTTCCGTGACAGAAATGCCTTGCTGAAATTTGTTCTTGAAGATGGAATGAGTGTGATAATCAGGGGTCGTATAAGTGTGTATGAGAAGCGTGGAAGCTATCAGTTATACGTGGAGGAGATACAAGAGGAGGGGATAGGTGCGTTATACCGTGCATTTGAGCAGTTAAAAAAGAAGTTAAAGGAAGAGGGTTTGTTTGACGTTGCATATAAGAAGCCGATACCCAGTTTCCCGCGCCGAATAGGCATTATCACTTCGCCAACCGGTGCTGCTATCCGCGACATGTTAAACATTACAAAGAGAAGATTCCCGCATGTGCATATTTTGCTGGCACCCGTTGCAGTCCAGGGAGAAGAAGCCACACCGCAAATAGTAAATGCTATTCGGTTGATGAACAGAGTGAATGCTGAACTCATGAAAATAGATGTGCTGGTGCTTGGTAGAGGTGGAGGTTCGATAGAAGAGTTGTGGGCTTTTAACGAAGAAGGAGTTGCAAGAGCGATTTTCTCATCTGAGATTCCTGTGATTTCGGCAGTGGGGCATGAAACTGATTTTACTATTGCAGATTTTGTCGCCGACAGGCGAGCGGCGACACCTTCAGAAGCGGCTGAGTTCGTTGTGCCGGATAAGCGAGAGATAGTGAGGAATTTGAATTCTTTGGAGTTACGGATGCAGCAGAATGTTTTTAAAGCCGTTGAATTCCAGAGAAGGAAGTTAGAGAGCATGGAAAAGAACATTTTGTTTAGAAAGCCTACCGAGAGGATAAACCAATACCGGCAGGCGATAGATGAAATAAAGAGAAATATGCTTGCCGAAATTTCACATCTCGTAACATTGCATAAGAAAAGCTTGCAGGCTCTTACTGGCAAACTGGATGCTTTAAGTCCTCTGGCAATCCTTGAGAGAGGGTATAGTATCTGTTCGAGATTACCGGAAGGTGAAATAATAAGGAGTGTCGGGGATATTGCGATTGGAGATGCGTTGAGGATATTGTTTAGCGATGGAGAAGCAGTTTCGGAAGTGAAAGAGAAGAAGGGGAAAGAAGGTTGAAAAACCCTTTTTTCAAAGAGAAAGTTTTACAGCGATATGATTTTGCGCGAAGAGCAGAATATTATTTGAATGGGTTACGTGAAAATAAGATTAAAATTTCTAATACTTGTTTACATCATTTTTCCATTACTGAAATCAATCAATTTAAAGACGAGTGGGAGAATGGTGGGAAATCCGAATTTTATAACCAGATTGGACCAACTCGACTAACATACTTGTGACCTTCTGGTTGGTGAGGAAGAGCGTGTAAAGCTGAAGAGGATAAGGCGATACAAATACAACATGGAATATGACCCTTCGATGCCAGCCAGTGATTGTAGAATACTTAGCTTTTTGCTTCTCTCATAAGAGCGAGAGCTTTTTCATAAAGTGTCACATTCATCCTGAAACCTGAGGAGTCAAGCTTTTTCAAGAGTTCTTTTCCTCCTTCTTCTGTAAGGGTGCCATGTCGCAACGGCGTCCACGATGATGCCAATTGTTCCTGTAACCTTAGCACCCAGGATTTTGCAGACATTTCTCAACCTTCTGTCGTCTGTTGCAATCACCACCTCCTTCAGTTCCAAAATTGTAGCTATGACATCAGAATCTCCAGTCTCTTCTTTATCCCCCAGAATTGAAAGGGCTTTCTTACGCATTTCTTCAATTGGTTTTGTAACTTCCGCTTTGCCCTCTCTCAAGAGATACGCAAGTGTATTCCTCGCGGGTTCACTCATCAGTTCTGCCACCACCTTTTCGGGGATTAAAATTCGCCATCGTAAGAGTTCGACCTGCTTAACAGTGCTCAATGCGATAACGACCGTGGAATCGAGGACAAGACGAGAATTTGACGAAATCATTTTAATTCCGGCAAAGCGTCAACGTCCTCCTCAAGCTCTTCTGGGCGAATTTGTACCATTAGGTTCTTTTCCCTGGCAATAGCGAACCAATCTGCAAGGTCGAGCCCTGCAAATCTTGCCGCCTGCTTCACACTCGCCTTTCCCGAAACGTAAAGCTCGATTGCTTTTCTGATACGAAGTTCATGAATACCTTCTCTGAGAGCAAGACGAAGAGTTTCCTCTTTATTCACGCCAAGCAGCGATGCAAGTTCACTTACTTCCCTCCTCTCTATTTCTGATACCATGTTTACCTGTATATTTTAAGCCCATAAAAATCATCATAAAACTTTAAATATTGAGAAAACGAAGAGGATGTATATCAAACTGGATAGAAGTTAAGAATCCGAAAGAGGTGGATGGATGAATGAGTGCGGAAGCAGCGGTGCTGAATAGGGTATTTGAGATATTGAGAAAGGAGCTGAGTGCTGAAGAGTACGTGACATACCTTCAGAGGATAACGCCAAGAATTGGAGATGCAACAAAAGAGTTAAGGGAGAAAACGAAAGATTTGAGTTTGGAGGAAATTATTAAGGGAGCGAAAAAGATAAAAAAAAGGGGCGGTAGAAGTGAAGGCTAAAATAATCGCATTTGGAGTTGTATTGTTGTTTCTTTTGAGTGTAACGGTTGGTATGCCTCAGCCTTATCAAACGCAGGCGATGGGGAGATGAAATAGAATGGAAGAAGCAATAACTTTTGAGGAAGCGATGAAAAAGTTGGAGAGCATAGTAGAAACGCTGGGAGAAGGCAATCTTTCTCTGGACGATTCACTGAAGATGTTTGAGGAGGGAATGGAGCTGTGCAAGTTTTGCAATAAGAAGTTAGACGAGGCGGAATATAAAGTGGAGAAGTTGATGGAGAAGGAGGGAGGAGAGATAAGCGTGGAGGAATTCGAGGCGGAGGCGTGAACATGAGAACGGAGAACAATGAAAAAGTGAGAGATGACTTAGAAAAAGCCTTGTATTATGCAACGAAGTTCGCTAACAAAGTTTTTGTGGTAAAATTCAGTGGTGAAGTATTGGCAGATGAAGGCATAATGGACTTAGTAATTTCCGATTTGATCACGTTAAAATACGAAGCAGGCATAAACGTGGTCGTTGTTCACGGAGGAGGTAAGAGAATATCGTCTATAATGGACAAATTTGGTTTAGAGGCGAGATTTATTGATGGATTAAGAGTTACTGATGAAGATACGCTTGAAGTTGTCCAGGCAGTGCTATCTGATTTTAACCAAAAAATAGTTTGGAATATAAATCAAAAAGGAGGTAAAGCAATTGGCATTTCTGCCGTCTCCGGCAATTTATTTACAGCCAGAAAAATACATCCGAACTTAGGATTTGTTGGCAGCATAGAAAAGGTTGACAGTGAACTTGTCGCGTTATTTACACGAAATGGATATATCCCGGTAATCTATCCAATAGGCGCAGACGAAGAAGGCACTCTGCTTAACATTAATGCAGATCACGGTGCGAGTGAACTGGCATGCAGTCTAAATGCAGAGAAACTCATCATTTTAACACCGGTGAGAGGAGTGTTACGAAATATAAATGATGAAAACAGTTTGATACCGACGCTGAGCCTATCAGAGGCAAAAAGCATTCTGGAAGAGAGTTTTATAACCGAAGGTATGAAGCCGAAGATAGAATCCTGCATAGCTGCTGTGGAGCATGGCGTTAAAAGCGCACATATTATTGGATTGAAAACCCACGCGATATTGCAAGAGGTGCTTACCGAAACAGGCTCTGGAACGATGATAACGAAGTAAATTGATTATGCTCAGCTCAATATTCACGAAAAATCTTCAACATCGAGTATTGGTTTAAGCCAAAGGAGATAAAGAGCTTATCTGTAAAATTACAATTATTATAATATAAAGACTATCTAAATAAACTATCTGAGGATGAAATATATAATAGTAACCGGGGGCGTGATGAGCGGGCTTGGAAAAGGCATCACAATGGCGTCCATCGGTAGAATACTAAAGGACCATGGATATAAAATCGTGCCAATAAAAATTGACCCTTACATAAACATAGATGCCGGCACGATGAACCCGTATCAGCATGGAGAAGTGTATGTTCTGGGAGATGGCACTGAGGTTGACCTTGATTTGGGGCATTATGAAAGGTTCATGGATGTAAAACTGGAAAGAGAGCATAATATAACTACGGGGGTCGTTTATTCTGCCGTGATAGAGCGAGAAAGAAAAGGTGAATATCTGGGACAGACGGTGCAGATAATCCCGCATGTGACGGATGAGATAAAGGCACGAATACGAGAAGTCGCTACGAAAGGTGGAGCAGACGTATGCCTGGTGGAAATAGGCGGCACGGTTGGCGATATAGAGAGCATGCCATTTCTGGAAGCTGTGAGGCAGATGAAATTGGAGGAGCATGAGAACGATTTCCTTTTTGTTCACGTTACTTTAGTTCCTTCCACAACGCTCCACGAGCAAAAAACGAAGCCCACACAGCACTCTGTGAAAGCACTCCGTGAATTAGGACTTCAACCTGATATAATCGTATGTCGGGGCAAAGAAGCGCTAAAAGAGGATGTGAAAAAGAAAATAGCAATGTTCTGTAACGTGAGCCCGGGAGCGGTGATCAGTGCACCAGATACAGAAGACATATATGAAGTGCCACTATTGCTGGAAAAGGAAGGTATTTCCTCTTATATAAAAGAAAGGATGCGGTTAAAGCAGTTAAAAGAAGACCATGCATGGGAGAGGATGGTAGAAAGGAGAAAGTCATGTGATGATAAAAAAATTTTTATAGCAATAGTGGGGAAGTATGCTGAATTAGAGGATTCATATTTGAGCATAAAAGAAGCGATAAAGCATGCTGCTACGGAGTTGGGATGTAAAGTAGATACGAAATGGGTAGAAGCAGAGGATTTGAAAGGAGAAAAAGATGCACACTCGTTTTTTGATGACGTTCAGGGAATACTTGTTCCAGGAGGATTTGGTGTTCGTGGTGCGGAAGGGAAAATAAAGGCGATAGAATATGCAAGGGAAAATAAGATTCCATTTCTTGGGCTTTGTTTCGGATTCCAATTAGCGGTGATAGAAGCAGCGAGGAACGTTGCAGGGCTAAAGGATGCGAATAGTTCTGAACTTTGTGAAACTCCGCATCCGGTAATAGATTTGCTGGAAGAGCAAAGAAAAGTGGTTGAAAAGGGTGGAACAATGCGGTTGGGCGATTATGATGTGTTCATAAGACGAGATACGTTGGCAGAGGAGGCATACGGAAAAAAGAAGATAGTAGAAAGACACAGGCACAGGTATGAGGTAAATCCTGCGTATATAGAAACACTAGAGAGAGAAGGGCTGGTTTTCTCGGGCACAGACAGAACTGGTGTGAGGATGGAGATATTGGAAATTCCACAGCATCCCTTTTTCTTCGCTACGCAGTTTCATCCGGAATTCAACTCAAGACCAAACAAACCTTCACCACCGTTTAAGGCCTTTTTGGAGGCGTGTTTGCGTGTACGCCCAATCTAAAAAATCCCGGATCCCAAGCATCGTGGGCTCTGCCCACGTCCCCGCAAGCCCTGAAAGGGCTTAATCACAAACAAATCCTAAACCCTAATTTCAAAATTCAAAACAAACTTAAAAGCATCTCTTGATTTGAAATAGACATAAAAACATGAAAAAATCAAAAGAAAAAAAATATTCTCACCAGTTGATTACCGGTATCTCCTTTGGTCTAACGTCAGGAGTGATTACAAGTCTTGGGTTGATTGTCGGGATACACGCAGCCACTACCTCAAAATTAGCGGTTGTTGCGTGGGTTTGCATGTTGTTGAGGAGGCGGAAGTTGAAAAAGGAAAAGTTAAATACACGGCAAAGGAAATTTGGCTGACCACTCTTTTTACCTTTCTTTCTGTTTGCGGGTTTATTTTGACTTTTGTCGTCCCCATACTGCTTTTTCCTCTAAAAACTGCTGTTTTTATTGCTATTGCCTGGGGAATACTGCTCCTCATTATTCTTAATTTTTATATCGCAAAACTCAGGAATGAAAGACCACTAAAACTCATCTCTGAACATGTCTTATTAGCTCTATTCGTGGTCTTCATCTCCTATTTGGCTGGCAGTTTAATAGCTGTGTGGTTCAAATGATAGTAACCACAAGATTACACTGATTTCCACGAGAAAATAATTGGGGATGCAAGATACAAGATGCAAGACGAATCCCCAAACTTGTATCCTGCATCATGAATCCTGACTTCGTCTTCTTGTGTCAATCTTGTGAAATCTCGTGGTTTTTTATCTTAGCTATACAACAAATAATAGATAAAAATGACCTGGGCGATATGGGTAACAGGTTTACCGGGCAGTGGTAAGACAGTAATAGCAGAGAAAGTGAGAAATATCTTTGCTGAGCGTAGCATAAATGTAAAAGTGCTTGAACTCGACGAGATAAGAAAATTTATCACACCAAAGCCTTCTTATTCAGAACAGGAGCGAGATATTGTATATAGCTCGTTGGTTTACATGGCGAAGCTTCTGGTGGAGAGTGGCAAGCCAGTTATAATAGATGCCACTGCAAATCGAAGGAAATACCGGGAAAGAGCACGTGAAAACATAGAAGATTTCGCTGAAGTGTATGTGAGGTGTTCTTTAGACACATGCATGAAAAGAGAAGGGCGGAGGAAAGCGAGGTATGCTCCTTCTGGTATCTATAAGGGAGCAAAGGAAGAAGGTGCAACGGTGCCGGGTGTGAACGTGCCGTATGAAGAGCCACTGAATCCTGAGGTTGTGGTGGATAGTGAAAAGATGCGTGTGGGAGAGTGTGCGGAGAAAGTTGTGGAGTTTATGATAAAACAAGCGTGGTGTGAAGAAGAGAGGCGGTGAAGATTGAATGGAGGAGAATAAGATAAAACACGTTTACGGTGAGGCGATTTTCGATAGAGGTAAAGATTATTTTAAGGACGGCAGAGTTTTAACTGTGGTGAAGTTCAGAAATAAGCTCTTTGGAGAAGTTATAGGGGCAGAGAGATACAATACTGAGGTCAAATTAGACGGATTTCAGTGCAATTGCTCTTGTCCATATCGGCTGAACTGTAAACACGGCGTTGCAGTCTTGCTTCAATATTTCACTGGTGATTATACGGATGGAGATGAAGCGATAGAGCGCATAGAGAGTGCAAGCAAGGAGGATTTGAAAGATATAATTGAACGATTGGTAAGTGTAAACCCACGGGAACTCTTACCTTATTTATTACCCTTGAGAGAGAAGGGTAGATGTGGTGCAAACGAAAAACTGGTCAAAGGACTTGATAAACAGATAAAAATGATGTTGAGAGGCATAGAGCAGTACTATGCAGATGGAGAATTTGTGCGTGATTTCGCACGGTTGATAAAGACAAATGAGGACATATTGACGAAAGACCAGATTTTCTATATATTGAAGTTCCTGGTGGAGAAGTGCGAGGATTACGGGTATTTTTATGACGATTATGCGGACGATACCTTTGGAGATGCGATATTCAAGAATTTATGCGATGCGTTTGCGATGAAGCGGTTAGAAGAAAGTGATTTTGAGAGATTGAAGGAGTTGGACAGGGCGGATGATTATGACATGCTCGTGCCGTTTTTCGATAGGATGGTGGATGAAGAGAATGCGAAGAGGTTGCATGCCTTTGATAGTTACATTGAGAGGTTCATAGATGAGTACTCTTTTATAACGTTTCTGATAAATTGTGGAAAGACGGGAAAAGCGAGTGCATTAATTGAGAAGAAGACATCTCTGAGCGAACAAAGCAGGTTCAGCCTGTACTTGAAAATAGACAGGGATATGGCGATAGAGTTTGCGAAGAGGAAACGATATTATTCGAGTTTGATAAGGTATTACCACGAGATAGGAGAGCATGAGAACGCAGTTGGTTTGTTTGAAGAAGCAATCGGGATAAAGACGAGCCGAGAAAGGTTAAGCAAAGATTCTTACCTTTACAGGGATGTTTTCGATTCGATAAAGAAATTTAAAAGTATTGAGGCATCGAGAGAAAAAAGGGTTTTGGAGGAGTTGTTTGCAATTTGCTCTTCGTTGCAGCATTATGACCTCTGTGTGGATGTGGGAATGCGGTTGGGTGATAAGGAACTGCTGAGTAAGCTAATCAAGAAGAAATGTGATTATAACTTCAGTGCGGAGTTCAAGCTAAAACTGCTGGATTATTTGAAGGACGGCATGAAGGAAGAGGTGGAGAAGGAATTGAAAGAATTTACAGAAGCGCGGATAGAGGAGAAGAGTAATTATGCATACGAGAAAGCGGTGGAGTCCTCTTTCGTGCTTCGAGAAATATTGGATGATGCTGCGTGGAGTGATTATATAAAGAGCATCTACGAGAGGCATTCACGGAAAATAAACCTGTGGCGGGAGTTTAAAAGGAAGGGGGTTACGGTGAAGAGGATGAAAGGGGTTGTTAGGTTAGGGTTGCGGTCATAGGAAAAAATCCTATTTTGATGATGTTTTATTGTTAACCTTTCCTAATCCCTCATTCAAGCCAATCACACATTTATACCCGTATTTTTGTTCTCAAGCGTATCATCTCCCTAATCCTGTTATACAATCTAACATTTTCCCGCTGCTCCACAGTTACAACGACAGCATATCTCTGCCTATACTCTTCCTCATTCACCCATTTATCATTGCAAATCACAACCAATTTCAATGACTCATCTATCTCTTTAGGCGTGCGCTCTATTATCCACATCCTCTTCTGGACTGTTCCTTTCTTTGCTAAATTTACACCCGGAACCAAGTCTATTTCATTCCCAATTTCCTCCAGTTTATCATGCTTCTGCTTTATCGTCTCTACATCAACACCCCTGAAGAGATGAAACTCCATTGTAATCCCGAGATACTGTTTTCTTCTCATTCGAGTGGGCGGGTCAAAAGCAAGTGTGACCGCAAGCGTTCTTCTTCCGGTACCTTTATAAAACGCCATTGGAACTGGAATCTCGTAAATGACAATATCATTCAATTTTATCTCTCGTTCATCTATCAACAGCACTCTGTTGGTGGTAGAAAACGAAGCCCTATCAAGATTTGGAAGCCCGTGTCCATAAATATTAAGGAATTTTGATTGTTCTTCAGCCGAACCTTTTTTCAGGTCGAATTTATCTAAAGGTGGCGGTCTTATTCCTGATTCTGGTATTTTTGCCGAAGCGGTTAATAATGCTCTGATCAGATTTGAAGTTGCAGTAGGACGTTCTTTCCACAATTTTGCAGCCAGATGAGAAACTTTTGCTGCTGAAAAACTTGTACCATCCTCAACTCTGAACAAACCTTCCGTTAGAAAATCCTTTTCAGTGGTGATTACGCCAATAGAAGAATCGGTTACGATCCCCAATCCTTTTTCAATTGTTAGGTCTCCACCAAACTCTACCAAATCCGGTTTTATCATCCCATTTACACCAGGTCCTGTTCGTGTGAAGGGGGATGGAAAGCTCTCAAAACCTGCTAAAGTTTGGGGAAACAGCCTATGCACAGATCCTTGACCCAAACTCAGAGAGCCAGCAGTCAAAGCAAGTGCAGAGGTAGCAGGATCTATTATTTTTACACGGAGGTCGTTTAATAAGTAGGTTGGGTATTTACTCCCGGTCTTCTCATCAAGATACTCAACTACTGTCCTGCCATCTTCATAATTTCCAGCGGAAACAACAAATAATATGTTCTCGTCTTTATACTCAAAAGCAAGCTCGTCAATAGCCGCCGCCAACCTGAACTGGTGTTCCTCTACTCGATATACCTCTTCAGGGTCGCCTATTGACAAATTCACGACCCTTACATTATCATAATTGCTAACGAAATACACTATTGCATCACGTAGCTGCGTCTCAGGAAGTTTCTCTTCATCATAGTTCCCATTCTCATCACAGACACGGGCTGAGAATATCCATGCCTCAGGATTAAAGGTCATCTCATCAATGCATTTTTGCAAATTGCCATACAATGCAATCCCAGCAACAGCGGTTCCATGACCATCTTCATCTGTCGAAGACTTTCCATTTAAATATGATTGCGCATCGCCGATTGCAGGTGTTAAAAGACGATGTCCGCTCATTATGCCAGAGTCAACAATCAGGACACCGGGAGCATTATCTTCCGGAGAGGGTATTTCACCAATCTCGTCCAGAGAAATTCCTTTAACCTTCGCCAGGTCTAATACGGTCTTAGGAGGGCGATCTATTCGTGCCACTTGTCCCAAGTTCAGAACATCATCCAACATAGATGAGGGAACTCTTGCTCGTATAATAAACAATGCTTGTCCCGGATAGAAATCAGTGACACCACCTCCATTCTCTTTTAAAATCTTATCTATGCCATCTTTCCAAGACAATATCTGCTTTCTATATCCTTTACCCAAATGCCATAATTCGATGTCCAATATAGCGGTCTCGTCCTCCTCTAATGGCTCTTTTCTTAGCCTAATCCCTATTTTATCTTGTGGTTCTATTTCGTGGATTTTCTCGAATGCATCGATAAATAGGTATTTATAGCCTTTCTTAACGCCCGCATGTTGCTCCATTACATTTTTAAACTCAGTCAAATGCGCATCACTAGCAAAAACCACAACTGCATCTTTATAATCCACTCCGAGAACTTTAAGCCCCATCCTATCGAGATCTTTTTCATTAATTGGTGAATTTGCCTCTATCTTAAATATTAATGCTGGATCTATCCTATTCCCATACTTATCCTTCCACTTTGAAATTTTTTCAATGATTTTATCGCTCTCATCCAGAGCTTTCATCCCGAATTCCGCTCGTTCAGTATCGCTTCTCTCTTTTTTCGGTTTTGAATAGGCTTTTTTCTTACTTCTCGGTAATCCTTCTAACATAACAGGTAAACGCAGATGAGGTAATTTGTCCGTCATTTCACTCTCCACTCATAATTTTATTCTTCATTTTGATTCGTTCTCTTTGTTTTTCAATATATTCTTCTAATACGTCTCCGGTTAATGATTTCTTACCAGAGAGAATAACCTCCTTTATGGCATTCAAACAGATCATTTCTATGTCTGCAGGGCTCATGCCGTCTGTCTTATCAGCAAAATAGTCTAAATCTATACCTTTAGTTCTTGTTGCTCTGAGATACTTTTTAAATATTCTAATTTGTCGCTTCTTGTCAGGAACCCCAAAATAGATAAGCTCGTCGAACCTTCTCCATAGAGCGGGGTCTAAGAGATGTTGATGATTTGTTGCAGCGATTATAAGGGACTCACCTTCAAAGTTATCCCACATCTGAAGAAAGCTATTGACCACTCGCTTCATCTCCCCGTGTTCGAAAGGACTATTTCTTTCCTTTCCAATAGCATCGAACTCATCGAAAAACACAACCCATTTGCCCCTTTCTATAAATTCAAATACTTTTCTTAGGTTTGATGCTGTCTCTCCCAGATAAGAGGACACCAACCCGTCAAATCTGACATAAACCATAGGCCAGCCCAATACCGTACTTAATATCTCAGCGGCAAGCGTTTTACCACACCCGGGTGGTCCAAAGAACAACAGTTTCTGTTTGGGTTTCAGTCCACTGACTTCAAGAATTTCTGTTTTCTGGTTTTCTAATATCGCCCTTCTGAGAACTTTTTCGAGATTTTCTTCTACTACCATATCAGACCAGTCCCTTTTAAATTCTTTTATCTCCACCAGGGGTAATCCCCTTTCTGCATCTCGTGGAACGGGCAACGCCTTTTTATATCTTTCCAAATAGTTTTTTGCTCTATTTCCGTTGTATAAAATATGACGTAAATCCTTAGCAAGTTTATTGTTGTGTTTATTTTCCTCTTCTTCGATTACCTCCTCAGCCACCTTGAAAAATTCATCCCTTGCTCCGCTTACAAATGCTGCGAACAACTTCCTATACACCTCAGCACTGTTCATCAGAGTCCCCCTTTTTCATCTTTTGAATTTTTATCTCTCTTATCATCCCAAATTATATATCTAAGATGATTTCGAAGCATTTCCTTCCATCCTCCACTCTTCCGTCAACTTACCGGCGAACGCCTGCTTTAGCAGAATTTGATAAAGCATTTCCAATTTCTCTTCGGCTTCTTCCATCTGTTTCCTCTTCTCTTCAAGTTTTGAAACGATTTCCGCAACCTCTTGCTGGAGGTCAAGAGGTGGAAGGGGTATTTTTATGTTTTTAATATTTTTTAAGATTATTCTCTTAATAGCCGACCCTGTTTTCATGCTCATTGCTTGATTTAAACAATAATCAAGTTTTAGCAAATATTTTAGGTATGTTGAATTTAAAATCTTATTATTGGAGCGAATAATAGCTAAGGAGGAAAGCACTACAAACTCTCTGCTTTCTTTTACTTCTACTACTTTACCAACAGTCCCGTCCTTAGAAAATAGAACATCGCCTTTTATTGGCATACACTTGCTATTTTTCAAATCAGCAAAGGCTTTTTCTGCTATCTTTTTACAATTCTTAAAATCAATGCTACCCCCCTTAACATCAGATACAGTTATATAAGGGAATCCTTCTTTAGTAGTTTTAGGTGAATAATGTGATCCATCCGTTATTTTTTCACAAACTTCTTCTAACCTCTTCACTTCCCACCCCTTCGGATTCGTTGCAGGGTCGCCAAACATATCATAAAATACAGACATGATGATTTTATCAATAAGCTCTTTCGCTTCTTTTCGTCTTTCTTTGAGGTAATCCGTAAATTGAAGTCTTTTCACTATTTGTTTTTGTTCCTCAATAGGAGGCATAGGAACAAGCTGACTGACGTAAGCAGATATTGGTAAATTTCTTAAACCTGTTGTAGTAGTTTGAAGTTGTTCAACAAAATTCCGCCCATAAGAATTAAGGAAGTAATACAAAAAATTGGGTAAAGTAGATCTATTTGTTCTGAAACGCTGAACAAAATTGGAAAATAGATAAACTTTCTCATTTGAATAAGGCTGATCATATATTACGCACCTTCCCAATAAGTTAGGGCTACCGCTCGATTTCACTATCAATAAATCGCCCATATTAAGCCTATACTTATCTATTTTATCGTTTGGAACATGCCTATAGGCTACACTTTTTACTTTTAACTTACAATCATGCGTTATTTCCGTAGAACGAATAATTGGATACGATTTGGCATTTTTCCTTGGTTCTTCTCCCCAAATTCCTGATTGATTCAATTCTAAAACTTCTTCTAATTTCTCCAGTTCCCACCCCTCAGGCAAATTCCCCCATTTCATTTTATCCACCTTTTCCACCCTTAGAATACAAATCCTTCAACCCTTCTTGTATCTCACTTTCAATATCAATCAACTGTTCAATCAAAATCTCAGGCTTCTCCATTTCAACCTCTTCCGGTTTATAAGGTGCATACCTGTTCGCCGTCAGGTTGTAATCATTCTCCCTTATTGTCTCAACGGGAACAAGCCAGGATTTCTCTGACTCCTCTCTACCCTGGAATTTCTCCAGAGCAAAGGGCAAATCACCAGCAAGCTCTCCCCTTGTTGCTTCTTCTGACAGCGGTCTTCTTGTCGCTCCAAGTTCAAATCCATCATCTTCCACACGATAAAACCATACCGCTTCGGTTCTCGGAGCATCCGCATCTTTGGGCTTCTCGAACACCAAAATGCTTGTCTTTGAGCCCGTATATGGTTGAAATATACCACCTGGCATTGAAACAACCGCAATTAAATTGAATTCATCCACCAACCGCTTCCGGATTTTAACAAGCGACCCTGGCGTATTGCTGAACAAAAGACCCTCTTTCATTACTGTTGCACATCGTCCTCCGTGTTTTAAAGCATTCATCATGTGCTGTATAAAAGAAGCTTCAAAAAACTTCGTTGAATAATCGAAAACACCAGAAGGCTCATAAACCAAAGGTCCGAACGGTGGATTGGTTAATATCACATTATACTTGTTTTTGTGTGCAGCCTGAGCAGGTGCAGAGAGAGAATCCCCCTCCTCAAAATTCGCACTTCCATCTACCCTATGCAAAACCAGGTTCATTAAACCCAGTTTGAAAACGTCCGGCGCTTTCTCCGTTCCAAAAATATTCCTCTTTAACTTTCGGATTTCAATCTCTTGCCTTGCTGCATCCGGTATCTTGTCAATATGATTTTTTATTACATGTTCGTATGCCCAAATCAAGAAACCGCCGGTTCCCGCTGCTGGGTCATAGATTTTATCTCCCATTTCCGGGTCTATAAGCTTCACCATAAAATCCACTACATGCCTTGGCGTGAAATACTGACCATATTGACCCTGCTCGCCTAACTTTTGTATCAAATATTCGTATGCCCTGCCAACGACATCGTAGTTTGTGGATTCCAGTTCTAATTCTCTCAACCTTTTTGTAAGCATGATTATCGTCTTGTCATATCGTAATCGCATGATATGATGCTGAAAAACTTTCCGAATTAGCGACCTGTCTTGAATAACACTGCCTTCTGCATCTACTTCATCCTTTATGCTGGATAAATCAACAGACATCCGATTCAGGAAATTTATGACCGAATCGTAT
>Ga0114919_10001380_pt1 | contig 19380 bp, 19 predicted proteins | sample BlataG_FD_88682 | JGI IMG/M metagenome (GOLD analysis project Ga0114919, IMG submission 88682) | Deep subsurface microbial communities from Black Sea to uncover new lineages of life (NeLLi) - Black_00105 metaG | ecosystem: Environmental > Aquatic > Marine > Oceanic > Sediment | place: Atlantic... | reverse complement strand
GCCCAATGGCAAAATCAGCGCAATTTTCTTCAAGCCAAGGTAAGACTGGCGCTTTTCTACTGATGACGCCAGGATTAAATTAAAACGACTTTATCCAACTTTATTAACATGACATGACACTAGGGATTGATGATTTAAGATTGACGATTGATGATTGGAAACTTTAAACTGGTTGAGTTTTTTAGTGACGAATTTGGCTTGAATAATGTAAAGAAGCAATTTTAATAATTTTTACATGGTACAGTTTGTTTTTAATATCGAATTTCGAACAAGTAATAATGAATATCGAAGTGTATTAGATTGGAATATTTCATCATTCGGAATTTATCATTCGATATTCGATATTCAGAAAACAACCGTTCAGTTAACTAATAATTATCTATATGTTATAGATAGGGTGTCGCATAAAGGCGATTAGGGTCTGTCCATGACACATCCACAGAGTAATCCCCGTATTCTGGTTGTAACTCCGGAGGTAACGTATTTGCCGGACCGTATGGGAGGTCTGGCCTCTTTTTTTACCGCCAAAGCAGGGGGGCTCGCCGACGTTTCGGCAGCACTGATTGCTGCCCTGTTTGAACAGGGAGCCGATGTGCACGTCGCCATTCCGGACTACCGCTCCCTCTTCAGTAACGGATTGGCCCCTGTTCTAAAAAAAGAGCTCAATAAAATTCAGCGCAAAATGCCCGATGATCGCATCCATCTGGCAGAAGACAGGGCCTTTTATTACATCAACCGTGTTTATTCTGCTTATGGGGAAGAGAACATTAAACTTGCCCTGGCTTTTCAACGCGAGGTGATCAATCACATCGTCCCCCAGGTCCAACCGGATCTGATTCACTGCAATGATTGGATGACGGGTCTCATTCCGGCCATGGCCAGGCAAATGGAAATTCCATGCCTTTTTACCATTCATAATGTTCACACGGTAAAGACAACACTCGCCTACATGGAGGATAGGGGAATCGATGCCGCCTATCTTTGGCAAAATTTGTATTACGAAAAAATGGCTGACAATTATGAGGACATACGGGATACCAACCCCGTAGACTTTCTCACCAGTGGAATTTTCGCCGCTCATTTTGTGAATATTGTCAGCCCGACATTCCTGCTGGAAGTCGTCAATGGGCGGCATGGTTTTGTCGAACCTTCCATACAACGGGAATTGACCAATAAATATCATGCCGGCTGTGCCGTTGGAATACTGAATGCCCCGGACCCCTCCTTTAATCCTTCCGTAGATGAACATCTCAAGCAAAACTACGGCCCCAAGGACTATTTATTGGGCAAACGAGTAAACAAGCTGTTTTTGCAGGAAAAATTGGGATTGATTAAAGACGAAAAAGCACCCGTCTTCTTCTGGCCGTCCCGGCTTGATCCGGTTCAGAAGGGATGCCAGTTATTGGACAAAATATTTTACACGATAATTTCGAAATACTGGAACCAGAATCTGCAGGTCGTCTTTGTCGCCAATGGTGATTATCAAATGGTATTCAGAGACATTGTGAATTATCACGGGTTTCAGAAACGCGTAGCAATCTGCGATTTTGACAACGTCCTGGAACATCAGGCTTACGGGGCTTCAGATTTTATCCTGATGCCGTCTATTTTTGAACCGTGCGGCCTTCCGCAAATGATAGCTCCGCTTTACGGAAGTCTTCCGGTGGCCCATGATACCGGCGGTATCCATGATACGATCAGTGATCTGGATGTTGAAAACAATTCCGGCAATGGCTTCCTGTTTAAGACTTTTGATGCCAACGGGCTGCTCTGGGCCGTCAACCAGGCCATGAACTTTTATAATCTGCCCGACAAGATAAAGGCAAAGCAAATCAAACGGGTCATGACCGAAAGTGCCGCCAAATTTACCCATGCCGCAACTGCTCGACAGTATATCGATCTTTATGAGAAGATGCTGCGGCGGCCGCTGATTGTGAACAAACCGCCGGATAGCTGAAGCCAAGCATAACCCAAACAAACAAAGAAAAGATTCATGATGTTCGAAAAATCAGGTGATCCAAAAAGTTCGGGTCAAAACAATTATACCAATACCATACTTAAGCGTCTTTTATCCCGAGACCCCTACCTGACTCCGTATGAGAAAACCATTCGCCGTCGACTGCTGAAAACAATGGAAACAGAATCGCGCCTGACCCAGGGCAAAAAGAGCCTGGCGGACTTCGCCGCCGGCCACGAATATTTCGGATTGCACTTCCGAAACAATGAATGGGCCTTTCGCGAGTGGGCGCCCAATGCCACCCAGATCTATCTAATCGGCGATATGACGAACTGGCGAGAGAAAAAAGACTTTGCCCTGCACCGGATCACCCAAGAGGGTCATTGGGAACTTCGTTTGTCCCAAGACAAATTGAACCACGGCGATCATTATCGACTTGCTGTCCACTGGCCTGATGGCAAGGGAGATCGCATCCCTGCCTATACCCGTCGCGTTGTTCAGGACCCTGATACGCTGATTTTTAATGCCCAGGTCTGGTCCCCGCCGGATCATCCGTATCACTGGAAATGTATGGATTTTCAGTCTCCGTCGGACCCGATATTCGTTTACGAAGTCCATGTGGGCATGGCCCAGGAAGAGGAGAAAATCGGCTCTTATAGAGAATTTACCACACAGATCCTTCCGCGTATTGCGGCGATCGGCTACAATACACTGCAATTAATGGCGATCCAGGAGCATCCTTACTACGGTTCTTTCGGCTACCAGGTTTCGAACTTTTTTGCTGCTTCGTCCCGGTTCGGAACACCGGAGGAGCTCAAAGAGCTTATCGACACCGCTCACGCCGCCGGTCTGAGGGTGATCATGGATCTGGTCCATTCACACGGGGTTTCCAACGAGGTGGAGGGGTTGAGCAGATTTGACGGCACACTATATCAATACTTTCATGAAGGGCCACGCGGTATTCACGAGGCCTGGGATTCCAGATGTTTTGACTACGGAAAGCACCAGGTGCTTCATTTCCTTCTTTCCAACTGCCGTTTCTGGCTGGATGAATATAAATTGGACGGTTTTCGGTTTGACGGGGTGACCAGTATGCTTTACATGGATCACGGCTTGGAAAAAGCATTTACTTCCTACGACGACTATTTTAACGACAACGTGGACGAAGATGCCCTTACCTATCTGGTCCTGGCCAACAAACTGATCCATGATGTGCGACCTGATGCGGTTACCATAGCTGAGGATATCAGTGGAATGCCCGGGCTGGCAGTTCCATTTTCATCCGGAGGCGTTGGATTTGATTATCGTTTTGCCATGGGAGTGCCCGACAACTGGATACGACTTGTCAAAGATGCTCCGGATGAAAAATGGCACATGGGACATCTTTGGAATGAATTGACCAACCGGAGAAGGGATGAAAAGACCATCAGTTACACCGAGTCCCACGACCAGGCCCTGGTGGGTGATAAGACGATTATCTTCCGTTTAATTGATGCGGATATGTATGATCACATGCATGTGGGTGATGATAACCCTACCGTGGCCCGCGGAATGGCTCTCCATAAAATGATCCGGCTCATCACCCTGGCCACGGCGGGCAATGGCTATCTCAATTTCATGGGTAATGAATTCGGGCATCCCGAATGGATCGACTTTCCGCGGGAAGGGAACAACTGGTCTTACAGATATGCCCGGCGCCAATGGCATCTGGCAGATGACAAAAACCTGAAATATCAATTTCTTGCCCGTTTTGATCGAGACATGATATCTCTATCCAGGGATCATCAGCTGCTGGAATTATCAGAAATACGCCTTGTTTACGAGCACTCGGACAATAAAATTATTATATTTGAAAGAGCAGGACTTCTATTCATTTTCAACTTTCATCCCGAACGCTCGTATTCGGATTATCGCTTCGAAACGCCGCCTGGAAAATACCGAATGATTTTCAACAGTGATGCGCCGGAATATGGGGGTCACAACCGTTTACACCCGGACCAATATCATCTGACCCTGTTCGACACATCAATGGAACGGCAATGTAATCTGCTCAGCCTATATCTCCCCAACCGCACGGCACTGGTCCTTCAACCTGCCTCCTCTGACTGTAATGAATTGGGACATCCTTAAAGAATAAAACGTCCACGATTAGGAGGCGTAGCTTTGGATTACCCCTGAAATGAATTATATTCTAAAAAATTTGGCAATCGGCAATTTTGAAGATGCCCAAGATCCCCCTGCCGGAATTGATACATTATTATGTGTGGCTCAGGAAATAGATCTTTTTCACGCAAAGCGTCTTTATTATAAAGTTCCCATAGTGGATATGCAGCCGATACCTGAAGATCAACTTAAAGAGGCAGTCGTTTTTATTAGAGATCATATTAAAAACCATAAAATAATGGTTTATTGCAATGCAGGTGTGGGACGCTCTCCGTCCGTGGTTGTTGCCTATCTTGCCTGTGTCGAAGGTTATGGTTATGGAGAGGCGGTGGAGTTTGTTGCTTTCAAAAAGCCCTATGTGTCGACATTGCCAAATCTGATATTAAGTATTGAAAGGTTAAAAGAAATAATCTCGGAATAGAACAAGGGATAGGGCCTTTTGGGTATGATGTTACCTCAAATGCAGAAAAAGATACATATCGGAACCTCCGGATGGAACTATGATCACTGGAAACAAGTATTTTATGAGAAGAGCTGTCCCAAATCCCAATGGTTGAAATTTTACGCAAAACACTTTAACAGCGTTGAAGTGAACGCGACCTTCTACCGATCCATGCCTCATAAAACTTACGAAACCTGGAGGGAAAAAACACCGAATGGGTTTATTTGGTCGGTCAAAGCGAACCGTTACATTACCCATATCAAAAGGCTAAAAGATATCGCAGAACCCTTAAAAAGATTTTTTGGCGAGTTGGCGGGATTAAAAGAAAAACTTGGGGCAATTCTTTTCCAGCTCCCGCCCACACTGACCTTTGAAAAGGAAGTTTTCGATTTATTTTGTAACTTCCTGCCAAAAAATAAGTGCATAGCTATAGAGGCGAGACACCCGAGTTGGTTGGAAGAAAAGGCGCTATCTTCTTTAAAAAAACATAATATTGCCTGGTGTATTTCAGATACTGCGGGACGCTATCCCTATCTTGAAGCAGTAACCTCTAATTTTATCTATATTCGCCTGCATGGATCAAGAGAACTATATACGTCCGAATACTCAGAAAACGAAATCAAGAACTGGGCTGAAAAGATAAAAAAATGGGGCGTAGATACTTATGTTTACTTTGACAACGACGCGATGGGGCATGCACCTAAAAACGCTCTGACGCTCAAAGACCTTCTGAACCCCTGAACGGTTACAACCTATCTCATCCGTTTTTCTCCCAATTGTGTGGGATAAATTCTCGCCCCTCAGGAGTTCCCACCATCAAAATGAAGCCTTCCCTCTATGGACAGAGTGAATTACACTCTGATAATAAAAATAATAAATAGACTGATATTTAAAGGGGGTATCCAATGGCAGCCAATTTTCAAATTTTATCTTATAAAACCAGAGACAGTCTTCATCTGAAATTGAATGGTGATTTTGATGGAACTTCGGCATATGAATTGATCAATACTATCAAAGATCATGGAAGCAATTTTTATCAAATCTTTATTGATACTAATAATCTTAGGACCATCTATGCATTTGGCAGGAATGTGTTGCAAAAGAACTTTGGCGACTTAGAGAAACTCAGCAACCTTATTTTTGTCGGAGAAAATGAACGCCATTTAGCACAAAATTAGAAGCTGGTGTCCAGATTGGCAGAGCGGGTTAAGGATCATTTTTCCCAACCGCTTCCTCAGTTATTATAATGACTCTTTATCTTACCTATCTTCCCACCGGAATTGTAAATAATTCAAACAATCTGAATGCCAGGGCAGGATGATATATTCTTTTGTCTGCTAATATTATGGCATTGAGTTAATATTTAATTTGAGTCCGGGATAACTCCCTATATCTTTAGGATTTTTTCCCATAAAAATAAGTGCGTTATCCTATAGACTTATAGGTGCAAATCATGCAAGATTAAGATTGCTTAAATGCCTCCCCTGAAGAAATAGGTAAAGTATCAATTAACACCAAAAAACAATGTATTGAAAATGATTCCATTGATATCACCGCCTTGATTAGAAGCATTCAGCGTGTTGAAGGAAACTTTGATTGTTTCAGCAAGGCAAAGGAATATTGTGACCGGTCAGACTGTTGCTGGCGACCATACTGCCTGGAAAGAAATCAGCTTTTTAATGAAAGGGAGACTCGATTTTAATAAAATCGTAATCCTAACCGATCATTCTAAAAAGTTGCGACATGTTGATTGCATGTCTGCGCATATTTTTGGTTACAAAATTCAACAATTTTATGGGGGAAAAGGGTATTTTTTAAATGCGATATAATTTCAAACAAGCAGGAGTGAAAAAATGTCTACATTAATGAAAAGAGCGTATTCTCATACTGCTTATGAAGCCCCTATCATGTATGCAAATTATAATACGGAAAGTTATTATCATGCCAAAATGTATAACAGCGGCCTGGGTGGTATGTATTTCGAGTCAGAAAGAGCTCTCCAACAGGGATCAGATATTTGTATTAAAATGGAAAATCATTCATCTGACGAGTCTGGGCCTGAAGCTTTTAAGGCCTGCCGGGCGAGAGTAAAATGGTGCAAGAAAAGAAATAAAAGTGGCATTTCTTGCTATGGAATCGGCATCCAATATCTGGCTAAAAGTCATACAGTTTGTGGTGGGAACGTTCATGGATTAACCTGTTCCTGTGATTTATGCGGCGAAAAGGTGCCTTCTGAAGAAATCCTTGAGAACCAAGATCTTGTCTGTTTATGTAATAGTTGTTTTAATTATTTAGAGGACTTACCAGAGGGTAAGATTAAGGAACGCATAAAGGAATTCTTGATTGGAAACGTCATCTGAAACCTCATTCATTTTCCGATTGAGCAAATGTCGTAAGGTGAACAATGCCGGGTTAGATCACAAAGTAAGTGGTGATACCGTTTATAACTTCTGGCAGATATATCTGAACCCCGAACCCGTGAACGGTTACAAGCTATCTTATCGGTTTTTCTCCCGATTGCATGGGATAAATTCCCGCCCCACAGGAGTTCCCACCATCAAAATAAAGACTTGCCTCTATGGACAAAATGAATTATGGTTTGATATTAAATAAAAGTCTCGGAAATTCTATAACCTGACCAAATCACTAGTCTTTTAATGACAACCTGTTTATGCCTTCGGTATGGAAGAATGGAATCCTGGAATATTGGGGGTAAGAGCGGAAATAAACGATTTTGATTGTCAAAAATTCCTTTCCTTCAACTTCGTTCAGGACAAGCTCACCCACCATTTCATTATTCCACTGTTTCAATTGGGGCGAAACCCCTAAACTCTTTTATACAGGCATTTGGCGGATGCATGAATATTAGACTGGCATAGGGAATATAAGGAAGGTTGCTGTGAAAAAGGTTATCAAAAATATCGCCCAAATGATGCATCAGGCCGACCCAAGAGCATGTTTTGCCATAGAATTCTGGGATGGTGATGCCATACGCTTTGGAAACTTTCCAGAGGTAATATTACGCCTGAAAACTAAAAGTTGTACCAAAAAAATCATCAGAAAAGGATTTTTAGGGTTTGGAGAAGCTTATATGGAGGGTGATCTGGAAATAGAGAAGGATCTTCTAAAACTTTTCCGTCTGGGATTCGCCATTAATTTTGACGAGCATTGCTTACCTTTCTGGCAAAAATTTCAACTGCTTATCCTTTCGCTGCTAAACAGTTCTACCCTGCGACGAGCCCCAAAAAACATTTCCTTTCATTACGACAGGGGCGATGAATTTTATGCACTCTATCTTGACAAGACCATGACTTACTCCTGTGCGTATTTTTCAAAGCCGGACGATTCTCTGGAACAGGCACAATTGAACAAATACGAACATATTTCCCGCAAACTTTTGCTTAAGCCTAATGAATCGCTTCTCGACATTGGGTGCGGCTGGGGCGGAATGCTTATCTATGCAGCCCGGAAATATGGCATAACCGGAGTTGGAATTACGCTATCGAAAAATCAGTTCGAATATGCCAATCGTAAAATCGAAGAATTGGGGCTTCAAAATCAGCTTAAGGTTTTATGTCAGGATTACAGAGAGTTAGATGATAAATTTGATAAAATAGTTTCCATAGGCATGATGGAACACGTCGGAAAAAAATTTATTCCTACTTTTATTCAAAAAGTTTCGGATTTATTAAAAAGCGGGGGGCTGGCTCTGCTGCATACCATTGGAAAAGATACTCCGTCTACCGGAGATCCCTGGACGTTTAGTTATATCTTTCCCGGGGCCTATATTCCGACACTTCACGAAATTGTGCAAGAAATGGGGAAAACCGGTTTTTCCATTCTGGATGTAGAAAATTTGCGGCTTCACTATGCAAAAACTCTTGAAAAATGGGCAGAAAATTTTGAAGGAAATATAGAGAAAATCAGGAAATTGTTTGATGAAACGTTTGTGAGGCAATGGCGTCTGTTTTTAAACAGTACGGCAGCAGGATTTAGGTACGGCAATTCTCGCCTGTTTCAGATTCTTGTCTCCAAAGGATTGGACAATACGTTGCCGGTAACCCGGGCACATGTATATGAAGAATAACCACCATAAGGAATCTTGCTTAAATATAAAAGCCAAACCAATCTTTTATATGAAAGGAGGGCAAAATGGCTGTTAAAATTCTGATTAAACGGATTGTACCGGAAAACAAGGCAAAGGAAATGATACCTCTGTTTAGACAAATGAGAGTCCTTGCTACAAACCAGTCAGGTTATATTTCCGGTGAAACGTTAAAAAGCCTGGATAGACCCGATACGTTTCTGGTCATCAGTACCTGGAAGTCCTCTGATTACTGGGAAAAATGGTTGTTAAGCAAGGAAAGACAGGAAACTCAAGATAAGATAGATGCTTTGCTTGGAGGAAAAACCGAATACGAAATGTTCCACTATGGATTTGGGGAATAGCCTCATCGCACTGTAGGTTAAGATTAAACAGCAATAGATCATCACATGTATAAGCAGAAAACCCAACTTGTTGATTCACATCCTTGAGAGGCTTAAACTCTGCAAAAAGTGAGCCTGACCACAAAAACCTATTTTATCAGTTTTTCACCCGATTGCGCGGGATAAATTCCCGCCCCATAGGGATTCCCACTATCAAAATGAAGCCTTTCGTCTATGGACAGATTGAAATATAATTTGATAATGATTTATCTTGAGTGAACATAACATAAAATCTCGAAGCAATTTTATATGAGGAGGTATTAAATGGCAACGGTCAAATCAAAAAAGAAAATCAATCGGAAAAAGGTGACATTTTCCATTGATTTATCAGGTGCTAACGAGGTCATTTTGATGGGAGATTTTAATAATTGGAATCCCAAAAAACATCTTATGAAGCAGGATGGGAATGGGGTGTGGAATAAGGCTGTTATTCTGCCTCCCGGAAACTACGAATATAAGTTTCTCGTTGACGGGCAGTGGAAAGAAGATCCCCAAAATGACCAGACTCGTTTAAACTGCTTCGGGAGTTACAACAATATTCTTAACCTGACGGTACCTTAAACCGGGCAAGCAGAAACAGCCTATGAATTAAATCACGAATCCGCCGCAAGCAGACTTTCTGATAACACATGGAATACATTATTATCTTACTAAAAGCTGCGCTTTTAGTAAGATAATAATGACATCAAATTTTAGAATCTTTTTCCTATTAAAGCTTTTGAAAGTCCGAAAGATAGGAGGTTCCAGACCCTATGAAAAAGAGATCTGATAAACGCCATAAATGCGAAGCATCCGTTATATGCAACTGTTTTAATAAAGATAAAACCATTAATGCCACAATGCTTAACTGCGGTGAAGGCGGCATGTATTTCGAGTCTGATTCATTTTTCAAAGAAGGAACGAATATTTTCTTCAAGGTAAAAACCTGTTCCTTTGATACTTCTGCACCAGAACTCTGCAATGGGCTGCGAACCGCATCTCTCGCTGAAGTAAGATGGTGGAAGGAAATGAGCAGCAAAGACGCTTCTCGTTTTGGCATTGGCGTCAAATATTATTAACGGGCTATTATGGTTTTTCCTTTCTTATGCGCCAAGGAGGCTACATCTTTAGCGCCCGGAAGGGCGGCCTCTGAACCGCTCTTCCAACATTCCAGTCCCTAAGAAAAAATTTAAATCTTAAGCAAATCTCTTTATTTTCAATGAATTGTAGAATTTCCGAATCGGCTAATATCAACGGTCATAATAATTCGTGATGGTTTTGCGGAGCCGGCGCACCCTTTCGGTGATATCCGCAGCACGCGTTATGCCGGTGATCATGGCCACACGGCGTGCACCCGCTTCCAGAACCCGGCCGATATTGTCCGGATGGATACCGCCCATGGTGGTAAAGGGTACGGTGAGCTGCGGCCCGATTTCACTGATGGCTCCAGGTCCCAGAAAACGGACCGTATTTTCTTTGGTCTTAGTGGGGAAAATGGGGCCGATGTTCACGTAATCGGCTCCGTCTTGCTCGGCCTTTAGGGCCTCCATGAGATTGTGGCTGGAAGCGCCTATAATCAGCTCCGGGGCGATTTTTCGTGCCGCCCCGATGGGCAGATCTTCTTGACCCAGATGGACCCCGTCGGCTCCTGCAGCCAGGGCCACATCCACATGATCGTTAATAATCAAAAGCGCATCGTGGCTGCGGGTGCGTTTGCGGAATTCAATGGCCAGTTCATAGAGATCCTTCTTGTCCCAATGCTTTTCCCTCAGTTGAATGATTTTGGCGCCGCCCGCCAGGACCGCCGCCAACACTTCCAGGTTGGTTCGGCCTTCCGAAAGTTTTTGGCAGGTGACCGGATAAATATCGATGGCCTTTAATTTTACCAAACGTTCTTTACGATTCATCCGCCGCCTACAAATCGAATGAGTTCCAGTTCATCACCGTCTTTTAAAACAATGCGATCAAACATCTCCCGGAGTAAAATATTTCGGTTGCGCTCCACCACAACACTAGCCGGAGGTACCTTCAATGTTTCCAGCAACGATAAGATATCCATGCGGTGTTCAATCGCGTGGGGTTTACCGTTGAGCGTGATATGAATCGGCATAAATAGCTCCTCTTGCAAACCAGCGATTTGCCGGGTTATGGCAAAAAAACCGGCTGTCGCTGAAAACAGAAAAAAGCGCTGCCAGTCAAAGCTGTGCCGCGTTCAAGAAGCTCGCATCCCAATCCTTCCAGACCGGCTCGTAGCCGTGGGCGGCGATCATGCGGACGACTTCTTGTGGGCTGCGAAGGTCGCTGATCTCGAACTGGCCCTCGACGTTTTCTTTGGCCACATAACCGCCCGGTGCGGTTTTGCTGCCGGCACTCATTTGGGTAATCCCCAAGGGCAGCAGATTTTCGCGCAGGCTGGCGGGTTCGCGCGTGGACAGCACCAGCCCTGCATCGGGCAGCCAGAGTCTCAGCGCGCACAAGAGCTGCACCATATGGGCGTCGTTTACGGGAAATTGGGGTTGAAATCCACCGGCCGCGGGACGCAGACGTGGGAAGGAGACCGACACGTGGCTTTGCCAGTAACGGCGTGCCAGATAAGCGGCGTGTAACCCCACGAAGGCGCCGTCCACGCGCCAGTCGGACAATCCTAATAGAACGCCGATATTCAGGCGACGGAATCCGGCCTGACCCCCGCGATCCGGAGTTTCCAGACGCCAGCGGTAGTTGCGCTTGGGACCGGCTGGATGGACCTCGGCATACCGTTTTATGTGGTAGGTTTCCTGGTAAACGGTCAATCCGTCCACGCCGTTTTGGATTAGACGGCGGTAGTCGTCCGTTGCCAGCGGATAGATTTCGATGGATATGGACGCTAAAAGCGGTCGCAATTTGCGAGCGATGCGGATCAAGTAGTCCACCGGCGCGTGGTGTGGCGATTCGCCGGTCAGCAAAAGCACGTGACGGAATCCCTGTCCGTGCAAATACATCACTTCCTTCTCCACTTCCGCTACGCTAAGGGTGGCGCGTGATATTTTATTGTGGCGGTTGAACCCGCAGTATACACAGGAATTGGTACATTCACTGGATATATAAACAGGGGCGAACATTTGGATGGTCCGACCGAAGCGCTGAACCGTCAGCCCATGGGCCGCCAGAGCCATTTCTTCCAGAAAGTCGGCTGCAGCCGGAGCGAGTAGCGCCAACAGATCGTCAAAGTTTCGAGTAGGCGCTCTCAAGGCCTGCCGAACGTCTTCGGCCGTCTTGCGGGAAATCGTCGCTTCGATCCGATCCCATCGATATTGAATGATTTTTTGCCAGAAACTCATGCGTGGTTGCTCCTTAAAAATCCGGTCAGGGGGGAGCTGGCTTCCGCCTCCCAAGAATGTCGGCCCAGACCTGCCATATATGCTTTAAACCCGGCTTCCACACCCAGCCGGAAGGCTTCTGCCATGCCTACCGGATCGTCGGCTGTAGCAATGGCGGTGTTGATTAAAACGGCATCAGCGCCCATCTCCATGGCTTCTGCCGCATGGGAAGGCGCTCCCAGTCCGGCATCCACCACCACCGGTACCTGCGCCTGTTGGATGATGATCTGAATCGCGTCCCGTGTTTTCAAACCTCGATTGGTTCCGATAGGGGCCCCCAGAGGCATCACCGTAACCGTTCCCACCTCTTCCAGCCGTTTGGCCAGAACCGGGTCCGCATTAATATAAGGAAGTACCTTGAATCCTTCTTTGACCAGAATTTCGGCTGCCTTCAGGGTTTCCACCGGATCGGGCAGCAAATAATGGGGATCGGGCGTGACTTCCAGCTTGATCCACGACTCGCATCCCGCTGCCCGGGCAATTCGTGCCAGACGAACGGCTTCCTCCGCATCCCTGGCGCCGCTGGTATTGGGCAAAAACAGGTATCGATCTCGATCAACGGCTTCCATAAGGTTGTCCTGCGGATCGTTCAAATCCACACGGCGCAAGGCCACGGTGACAATCTCGGCGCCGGAGGCCGCAAGAGCCTGCTGCATGATTTGGGTGGAGGCAAACTTGCCGGTCCCGACCAGCAGGCGGGAATGAAAGGTGCGATCCGCAATAATCAGCGGAGGTAATTGGGTCATGGTCAGCTCCTTTTTTATTGGATGAGTTTTGCTGCCCGGCATACGTCGCAACATGGCGGCGGCAGTTCGATTTCCCGAAATATCAAATTCAGGGCGTCGTAGGTCAACAGCCGCCCGAGCAACAATTTTCCGCTGCCGGTCAAGAATTTGACGGCTTCGGCGGCCTGTATGCTCCCCAGTGCGCCGGGCACCACCCCCAAAACCCCGGCTTGGTCGGTGGAGGATACCTGACCCGGTTCGGGAATGTTGCCGAACACACAACGGTAACAGGCGCCTTGGCCGGGCACGATGGTCATGACCTGGCCGAACATGCCCAAGATGCCGGCATGGCAGAAGGGAACCTTGGCATGAATGCATATATCGTTGACCAGAAACTTGGCTTCGAAGTTATCCGTGGCCTCGATCACAAAGTCATACCCCCTTACCAACTCGCGGCCGTTTTTTGCAGTAAACGGCTCGCTGTACGGTTCAATGCAAACATCCGGGTTCAGGCGATGCAATTTATCTTGTGCCGAATGGGTCTTCAACTCGTCCAGATCCTCCGAAGTATGCAAAATCTGGCGCTGCAGGTTGGACAGTTCGACTCGATCCCCATCCACAATACCGATAGTCCCTACGCCGGCGCAGGCCAGGTAAAACAAGGCAGGACTGCCCAATCCTCCGGCGCCCACCACCAAGACCCGGCCCTTTAAAAGCTTTTGCTGTCCGGTCATGCCGATTTCCGGCACCAGGATATTGCGCGAATACCGAATCTTCTGGGTTGCGGTCAAATCTTTCATCCGATCCTTTCCTGCGGCTGCCGGATAGCAAGGCTTTCGGGCGGCTCGTTTGCAAGAACAAACAAGGCTCCCAAGTTCGTTAAAGCATGATACGATCAAAAGTTTTAATCGCGCAAAGATCACCGCACATGGTGCAGACATCCCGATCATGATCTTCGGTCTGCATGCGGCGCTTGCGGGCCAATTCCGGGTCGATGGCCTGGTTATACATGGTTTCCCAATCGAATTTGCGTCGCGCCAGGGACATCTTCCGATCCCAGTCTTCGGACCCCGGCAGCCCCTTTTCCAGATCGCCGATATGAGCCGCAATCCGCGTGGCCATGACGCCGTCATGGACATCCTGGACCGTGGGCAGATGCAAGTGCTCTGCAGGTGTCAGATAACACAAGAAATCCACACCGCTGGCCGCAGCCACCGCTCCGCCGATGGCACCGACCAGATGATCGTAGCCCGGAGCAATATCAGTAGGCAAAGGCCCCAGCACGTAGTATGGCGCGTTGTCGCAAACGCGCTTTTGTAATTGTACATCCCCGGCGATGCGTCCCAGCGGAACATGTCCGGGACCTTCGATCATCACCTGGACACCGGCCTTCCGGGCGCGTCGCGCCAGCTCGCCCAAAATCAAAAGCTCGGAAATTTGGGCACGATCTTCGGCATCATGGATTGCCCCGGGGCGAAGTCCATCCCCCAAAGACAGGGTAACATCATGTTGCCGGCAGATTTCCAACAGACGATCGTATTGGGAAAACAGGGGGTTTTCCTTTTTATTCACGGTGATCCATTCAGCGATAAAGCTGCCGCCGCGCGACACCATGCCCATAATCCGGTTGCACCCCTTAAGGGCGTTTAAGCTTTGTCGGGTGATACCGCAATGCACCGTTATGAAATCGACTCCCAGCGCGGCTTGCGTCTCGATTTCCTCCATAAGGTCGTCCGCGGTCATCTGTGCGGGAGTTTTGTTATTTGCCATCAACTTGCTGACGACTTTATAGATCGGAACGGTGCCCACCATGACCGGGGAGCGTTTCAATATGGTCTCCAATATGAGGTCGAGGTTCCCGCCGGTGGAAAGATCCATCACCGCATCCGCACCGGCAGCAACAGCAGTGTCGAGCTTGACCAGTTCTTCTTTCAGGTCATGGTGGCTCGGGGAAGTGCCGATGTTGGCATTCACCTTGGTTTTCAAGCCCTGACCAATGCCGCGCGCTTCGAAATTCCGGTTGCGGTTTTTGGGAATCACCACCACGCCGGCGGCCACTTTTTCTCGCACCTGTTCGTCGGTAAGGCCCTCTTTTTGGGCAACCTGATGCATGGCCTCTGTAATCCGATTGCTTCGGGCCGCTTGAATCTGTGTCATTTTATATCTCCGTTCGTTGCGTTTTTTCCCATTTTATGGGATCTGAAGACCAAGTAATATACTGCGTCTTTGGCCTGAAATGCCGTGTTCCTTGATTGCTTGAGCAGTGAGAAACCCGGGTTGAATAGGGGTGTTAGCTGATCGGTTGGCAAAAAGGCGGCGATCGGTAAGTATACAAATTGTATTTCAAAAAAAATGCTGTTTCCCCGAACAGGAAAACAGCATGGACAATCAAATCCGAATCGCATGCCCGTTTCCCTTCGCAGGCATTACCCTGATCAGGTGGTTAAGGGTTGTCCTTTCCCGGACTCTCAGATGCTACCAACACCCCTAACGAGACAACATTATTCTAAATCTAAGTTTTCAGGTTGTCAAGTGATCTTTTTTAAGATTTTTACAAAACCAAATAACCCTATTTTCAACGCGCTAAAATAATACGATAAAGTTCATATCTGTTGAAGGTTTGACATTAAACCGTCAGTGTTTATTTTTTTAACATTTGACAATAACAACCACAGGAGGAATTAATGCGTTTTGATAAATTTACTATAAAATCACAGGAACTTATTCAAAATGCCCAATCCATGGCTTCAGAGCATAATAACCAGCAGATCGAGCCGGAACATTTACTTCTTGCCATGCTCAATGAACCGGAAGGAATCGCCCGGGCCATGCTGAATAAACTGGGTGTTTCTTCGGATGATGTTTCCCGTGAACTTACCGCAACCATTGATAAATTTCCAAAAGTAAGCGGATCTACGGTTGGAGATGCCTTCATATCTCCCCGTACAAAAAGTGTTCTTGATGCTGCTTTTGCAGAGGCCTCCAAGATGAAAGATCAATACGTCAGCATTGAACACATTTTTCTTGCCATATCAGACGAAAAAAAGGGAGAAGCCGCCAAAATTTTAGGGGAAAATGGAATTTCAAGAGAAACGATTTTAAAGGTTCTCCTGGATATTCGAGGGACCCAGCGGATAACCGATCCGAACCCGGAAGAAAAATACCAGGCCCTTGACAGGTTTAGCCGTAATCTGACCGATCTGGCCCGGCTGGGCAGGCTCGATCCCGTTATCGGCCGTGATGATGAAATCCGGCGGATTGTCCAGGTGCTGTCCCGGCGTAAAAAAAACAACCCTGTTTTAATCGGAGAGCCGGGTGTCGGAAAAACCGCTATTGTTGAGGGCCTGGCCCAACGTATTGTTACCGGAGATGTATCTGAAAGCCTTAAAAACAGGCGGCTTGTTGCCCTTGATATGGGGGCGCTCATTGCCGGTGCCAAGTACAGGGGAGAATTTGAAGATCGTCTGAAAGCGGTTCTAAAAGAGGTCGAAAAAGCAGAAGGAGAAGTTATTCTTTTTATCGATGAGCTACACACCCTTGTGGGAGCGGGAGCCAGCGAAGGTGCCCTGGATGCTTCAAACATGTTAAAACCGGCCCTTGCCCGGGGCACACTGCGATGTGTGGGCGCTACCACATTGAATGAATACCGTAAGTACATTGAAAAAGACGCTGCCCTGGAACGGCGCTTCCAACCGGTTATGGTGCTCGAGCCCACGGTGGAAGATACCATATCTATCCTCCGGGGCCTTAAGGAAAAATATGAGGTCCATCACGGGGTACGGATTAAGGATTCGGCCATCGTTGCCGCTGCCACGCTGTCTCATCGCTATATTTCCGACCGCTTTCTTCCGGACAAGGCCATTGACTTGATGGATGAATGTGCTTCAAAACTCAGGATCGAAATCGATAGTATGCCTGTGGAAATAGATGAAATCCAGCGTAAGATAACCCAGGCTGAGATAGAACGGGAAGCATTAAAAAAAGAATCTGATTCTGCATCCAAAAAGCGTCTTGCCAGGCTTGAAGCCAAGATAAATAACCTCAAGGATGAAATCCTTGAAATGAAAGCCCACTGGCAGAATGAAAAGGATCTGATCCAGACCATCAGAAAGATCAAGGAGCATCAGGAGCAGCTTGGCATTGAAGAACAGCAGGCTGAAAGAGAAGGGAATCTGGCAAAGGTTGCGGAGATCAGATACGGGAAGGCTGCGGAGCTCAGAAATAGCTTGAATCAGGCCAATCAAAAACTCGCCAGCCTTCAGAAAAACAGAAAAATGCTTAAAGAGGAAGTCGATGCTGAAGACATTGCCCAAGTCATATCCAGATGGACCGGTATCCCTGTGAGCAGGATGCTTGAAGGTGAACGGGAGAAACTTATCCATATGGAAGATCGCCTCGGGGATCGGGTAATTGGACAGAGAGAAGCCATATCTGGGATTTCAAATGCAGTTCGCCGGGCCCGTTCGGGTTTGCAGGATCCAAACCGGCCCATCGGATCGTTTATTTTTATGGGTCCCACCGGTGTCGGTAAGACCGAATTAGCCAAGGCCCTAGCGGAATTTATTTTTGACAGCGAACAGGCCATGGTCAGAATTGACATGTCGGAATACATGGAAAAACATGCGGTTTCGAGACTGATCGGAGCCCCTCCGGGGTATGTGGGTTATGAAGAAGGGGGATATCTTACAGAGACTGTCCGCCGCCGGCCGTATTCCGTGGTGCTGTTTGATGAAATCGAAAAAGCACATCCCGAGGTTTTTAATGTGCTGCTTCAAATTTTAGATGACGGCCGGATGACAGACGGCCATGCAAGAACCGTCGATTTTAAGAATACAATCATAATCATGACTTCAAACGTGGGCAGCCGGTGGATTCAGGAGTTCGGAGAATCAAAACGCGAAGAAATGGAATCCAGAATTACCGAAGCCCTTCGAGCGAAATTTAAGCCTGAATTTTTAAACCGGATCGATGAGATCATAATTTTTGATAATCTAACACAGGAACAGATCGGTGAAATCGTCGACATCCAGATTAAACGGCTGGGATCAAGGCTGGCCCAAATGAACCTGGCGCTTGTCCTTTCAGAGAATGCACGAATTTTTCTTGCTGAAAAAGGATTTGATCGGATATATGGTGCTCGTCCGTTAAAGAGAGCCATTCAAAAATATATCGAAAATCCGCTTTCCATGGAGATTCTGCAGGGAAATATCCCGGAAGGAACAAAGTTAAGGGCCGGTATCAACGGAGACAGAGTCGTGTTTACCCCGGTTTAATATGAATAAAGCGGAAAAAAATTCTATTTTTGTGATTAGGTTTAAATGATTTCTTTTTTCAAACAAAATAAGCCCGGCTTATGTTACGCCGGGCTTATTAATTTGTTTTATTGTAAGGTCCCAATAAATTAGGGTGCCCGCTGATGATAAAATAAAAAAGATCTGACCGGTTGAAATGTTAAATTTTATTTTACCAAAGTTAAATACTCAATATTTAATTTCTCATTATCTTCAGTGGTAATCTCTTTGGGAAGTCTTTCAACTGCCAGATCAATAGCCCTGTCAATCATTTCTGCCCTAAATTTGTTTTTGGCCTGTATAAAATAAGTATCGATTCTTCGCTTTGCGTCTTCCAGCATCATCTTGCTTTGCTTTTGAGCGGTTTGGATAATGGCCTCTTTTTTCTTTTCCCCCTGGCGAACGATTCGCTCTTTTAGTTCTGCAAAACGGACTTCACTTTCATCAATAGTTTTAAGTGTTTCTTCGATATTTGCAGAAATTCCTTGCTGTTTGTTCTCCAGGCGTTTGATTTCTCGTGCCAGCTTTTCTTTTTGACCCCGCAGGAAATTCATTAAGGGAGTTTTTGCATATTTAACCACCAAAAACACAATAATTCCGAAATTGATCCACCTCAAAATCAGGTCATATATCGGCCGCCAGCTGCTGGCTTTTTCAGCGGCAAAGGCTTCATGCCCCAAAAAGTGGAGGCTCAAGATTCCTGCTATAATATAACAGAACATCAAAACTATTTTATTTACACATTTCATGGAGCCAGTCTCCGATCCAGCAACTTTTCCATGACAGTTACAGCCAGGGCTTGAGATTCTTTTTGGAGGTGTTTTCGTGCTTCAGCAATCCGGGCCTTGACTTCCATTTCAGCCTTTTCCTTTAATGTTTCAATCTCTTTTTTCGAAGCAGCAAAGATTTCAGCAGCCTGCCGGCTTCCTGATTCCTCCACCCCCCGCTTTAATTCCAGGGCCTCTGTTCTGACTTC
>Ga0114919_10001379_pt1 | contig 19392 bp, 23 predicted proteins | sample BlataG_FD_88682 | JGI IMG/M metagenome (GOLD analysis project Ga0114919, IMG submission 88682) | Deep subsurface microbial communities from Black Sea to uncover new lineages of life (NeLLi) - Black_00105 metaG | ecosystem: Environmental > Aquatic > Marine > Oceanic > Sediment | place: Atlantic... | reverse complement strand
TACCCCCACAGGTGGGGTCTTGTAACCCCATTGTAATATGCTTATAATTCACAAAAGGCGGCCCAAGCCGCCGCGGTCCGCTTTGGCTACCCGGTCCGTTCTATCTAGCGGTTGGGGTTGGGTCTATACTCCGCCCGGCCCCGCCGCAAAAAGGAGTATAACCCCATGAGAAAAAAGAAAAATATCCCACGGCCGCCAGCGATTGACGGCAAAATGGAAGATGCGTACTACCGCGCGTATCCATGGCGAATAGGAAAAGATAAGGCCAGAGCGGCGTTTAAGTTCCGTTATGGATCAATGCCAGAACAAGTATTTTATGGCAAGCCTAACGGCGCTTTATTATATGCCGGACCCGTACCGGATAAAGCGCCACTACCCACGCCCTGGCCAATAAAGGCTGCTGCGATAAGCGAGGGGATAAAATGATTATCAGAGTAAAGAAAAAAGACGATCCATACGTTAGGATCGATAAGCACTTTATTAACGATCCAACGCTATCCCTAAAAGCTAAAGGTATTATGACCTACCTACTATCAAAGCCGGACAGTTGGCACGTTAGAATCGGCGACCTGGTAAATCAAAATAAAGACGGGGAAAAAGCCGTAAGGTCCGGGATTCACGAGTTAATAGACGCCCGTTATTTGGCCCCTGATATAACCAGGGATGATATAACCCGCCATATAACCAAATATGATTATATAGTATCCGAAAGGCCGCTACCCCAAAACAAGAAAGTAGATAAAAAGCTACTTGCCGGAAACCGGAAAGTAGGAAACCGGAAAGTAGGAAACCTACAAGTAGGTAATAGGGTACTTAATAATAAATTACTTAAGAAACAAATGAATACAAAAATAAATAAGGGCAGTAATAATAATAATACCGCGGCCTCGATTTCTGGCGATAATGGAAAAAACTTTATTATTACTATTCCCATAAAATACAAAAGAAATTTTAATTACTTAAAAAAGAAAATCCTTTTAATGGGTTGGGTTGGCCCATTAGACGAAATAGTAGAATTACATAATGAGGACCCCGACTATGTAAAAGCCTGGGTACAAAGGCTAGAAAAAGTAGACTTATACCCACGCGCCGGGTTGTTAAGAAAAAGTTTACGATCAGGTGTCCGCCCGCCAACCGACGAAGAGGCAAAAGCCATGAATCGGCGGCGGCATTTAGAAGACGAATACGCGGAGTATATAGAAAACTAACCCAACTTAAGCGGAGGAATTAAGACCATGAGTAAAAAAATAAAAGCAAAATTTGATAGTATGATAAAGAAAATTAACCCGGACAAAATAGACCGAATAGGCAAGGATTTAGAATCATTGGCCGCGCCGTTTTTAATAAATATGGCCGAATGGATCAAACTTGTTGCCGTGGCGCTTGTTATTTCTGTATTTATGGGACTGATAGTATTTAAGATACTGGCAGTTGGCGGCCTGGCCGTAGTCTTTGCCGATTTAATGGCGTCTACTTGCGTTAATACCGGCGTAGCGTGTGAGTACAATTCCCTAATGGGCGCGTTGGGGTTTGCGCTAGTATTCTTAACCAGTTTGGTTATTTCGTTTGTAAAGTCGATCCTACATATAGAAAATATAACCAAAGTTGAATTTGACGTTATAGACAATGAACCATGCCGGAGTTATAACGAAGACATGGTAAAAACACTAACAACGATCCAGAGTTTAGGTGGCATTGAAAACTTAATGGCCCTGGCAAATTTTAAGGGAATACACTATACAACCTTAAGGCGCTACGTAGACAAATTCGAGGAAGACGGCTACGTAACAGTACATAGCAACGGGAAGGGTAAACCAGTAGAAGTCCGACTAGCGAAATGAGTACAGATAATTTTAGGGCCTGGCAATTAGCCTTACAGCAACGGGACCAGGCCCTATATGCGCTTATCTTACTGGCCGCGATCCTGGTAGGTAGTTATTTACTTACCTATGCTACCTGGTTGCCGCCCGTATGGGGCCGCAGAATCAGATTAGCCTACGAAGTTGGCGGCGTCCTACTCTATACCGGAATAGTAATAGTTTGTATTAAGGGTTAAACAAATGGAAAACGAAGAAATTAATATAGCGAGCTCTATAATAAATACCATACCAGCACATAAAATAATATGGTTAGGATTGTTGTTAGGGTTGGGAGTAGCAGGAATAATAATTAAAGCATTTATAAAAATACCTACCTATTACTACCTGGACCGGCCAGAATGAGCAAGGTTAAGCACGTTTGGGACCCGGCGTTAAAAGACTTTGTACCGGAACTAAAAAAAGAAAGGCAATTAAGCCGGGTTAAATCCTGGGTAATAAATTGGATAGTGGATATAAAGTATTGGCCGGAGGTTAGGAAATTTGCCGCGGTTGGGTTTATTCTCAGGTTAATACAATTAGGGAAAGCGGCGTTTTGGTACGACGAAGGCGTAACCGTTGTTTTATCCCGGTTGCCCTGGTCCCAAATGATCGAAGGAACGGCGGGCGACGTACACCCGCCAGGCTATTATATTATCATATGGTTATTAGGTCAGACAGGTATACCCATTACACAATTTACCGCCCGGATGCCGTCGGCGGTATTGTCTGTAATTGCTATATATCTTACCTGGTCCCTGGCCGAGAGATTAGACTTAAGCCGGATTGCTAAATATGCCATATTAGTTTGGGTAATAATATCCCCGCTACAATTACATTACGCCCAAGAGGCCCGCATGTATGGCCTACTACAAGTAGAAGTATTAGCCGCTTTTATCTTTATCCTGGATAACAAAAAAGCATTATTAAGCGTTGCCCTGGCCGCGATCCTATATACCCATAACTACGCGGTATTTTATTTGCCGACATTTGCCCTGGCCGCTGTTATGAACGACATTGGCAGCGCTAGTATATGGGTCCGGGCCGTAGAAGATAAACCGATAGAAAAGTTAAAAGTATACATATATTTTATAGCCAGGGCGTTTATGGAAAAATGGGGTATATATTTCTTAATCCCCTTATTATTGTGGGTCCCCTGGTTCCTTGTTCTCTTAAGTCAAATCGGAATGGTAAGCGCCGGATATTGGATACAACCGGTTACGGTCCCGTCCGTGGTATTTGTTCTTTATCAAATGCTATTCGCGTATTCAATGCCGCCGCCATTCCAGGGGTTAGGCGTCCTATTAACTATGGGACTGTTATTTTATACGGGTTGGCGGTTAAATCGCGATCGTCCAAAACACTACCAAATATTATTAGTTATGGCATTTACTCCGCTGCTGCTATCGGTAATTATATCCCTGGCCTGGCGACCGGTACTATTGTTTCGTGGGTTAATAGGATCGTCAATACCGTTGATTATGTTAATAGCAGTAGCGTTTGAAGGTATAAAAATACCGTATAAGAAAATATACGCCGCGTCCCTGGTTCTGGTTACATTGGTAGCCGGTTTATATGGACATTATGCCTATAACGTAAATAACAAAGGCGCTACGACCGAATGGGTACGTAGAATAGAAGGAAAATATGAACAAGGCGACGTTATTTTATCCTTAAATGATAACGGAGTAATAGCGGTATTGACCTATGGCACCAATCTACCCATGTATAAATTGACAAGTTGTGGCGAAGAGCCACTAGGGGCGCTAGGCGAAATAACCCGGTCCGCTATAGGCGTAAAGGAACGGCGGCTAAATCAACTAATACCAAGCGCAGAATATACCCGCGTTTGGTTTATTTCTACAGTGGCGCCAATATCCCCGGCTTGTGAAATCGCGGCCGCAAATAAATTAATAAACATGCCAACCGCCAGGCTAATAGAATCGTTGCAAGACGACGAATATACCCAGGCGGGCATATATTTAATAACGCCTGAGGATACCTACTAATGAAAATGATAGATTTAATACCCCGATTTTTATTAAGAGAAGACGTAAAACGCTGCGGAAATTGTAGACACAATCAAGATTATTGTTATATAAAAGAAATAGAAAACCCCTGCATATTTCACGAACCACATATAACACTAGCCAAAAGAGCCAAACTATATAAAATAATAACTAAAGATATTAACCGCCATAATAAGAGAATAGATAAATTGGTAAAACGAGCAAGGAAAATATTAAATGCCTAACACCAGAGATACACTATACCGCCGAATGAGAAGGCGAATAAGAACCAGCGCGGCCAGGGTTGGCGGCGGCTTTACAAAAGAGGGCGGCCGAGGCGGCGCCACCAATAAAGGTAAAGCGGGCCACGAAGAGTTAGCAAATTGGAGTAAGGATAAAACATATATCCCCGATAATGAAAACATAGGACCTAACCGCCAAATAATAAACCGTATGCCAACGAAGTTACAACGGAATATCAGGAAGATAAAAGAGGTAAACAAAAAGATAATATTAGTAGGACAAAGGCTAGTAGCTACGGTTTGGCAATTAAGGCCCTGGCGTGAAAAAACCGCCATTGAAACCGCCCACGAATTAGAAATAAAAGAGCGTGAAAAAATGCGTAGAAGGTTACGCAACGAAGGCCGTATATTTGCTAAAAGGGCGTCTAACGCCTACGCTAGAATGGGCCTATGCTATTATCCACCAATGACTCAAAGATCATTTATAAACGGAATAAAAAAAGTTAAGTTTACCCATATAGTAGCAGAACAAAACGCTATATGGCTGCAGATCGATACAGTAGATTTACCCCACGGGGTAAGTATCCTAAGTTTAGTAGACGACGAAAACATATTAACGAATGTTAGTAGCAGTTTACGACACCACGTAGAAGGCGTTTACGACGTAGAGCGCGGCGCCTGGTTATGTATTGAAAGAGGCCGCGGAGTTCGCGGTATACCCCAAATGGTTACCTACTCTAAGATGATGGAATTAATGCCGAAGAAAAGCCACGGCCTAACGATACCATTAGGAGAAACCGTTAATAGCAAGCGAATATACCGAAATTTACGGGACTTTCCACACCTGTTAGTAGCAGGATCGACCGGCCAGGGCAAAACCAGTTACCTTAATGTAATCCTGGCCGCAATAATTGAACGGAATACCCCGGCCCAAGTTAAGATCGTATTAGTAGACCTAAAAAATGGCATAGAGTTTGATATATATAGAGGCGTACCCCATTTATGGAAAATGGGCGGAAAAGATAAACCAGAATCAGAACAAATAGCGCCGGACGGGATAGTAGGCCGGGCCGATAAAGTAGTTATGTTATTAAAGCGATTAAGGCGGGAAGGCGAAAGGCGACTACACGTATTTAAGAAAATGAAAGTAACCAATATAGACGAATATAATCAAGGTCGTACTAAATCCAGAATGGACCGAGTAGTAATTATGGTAGACGAATGGGCCAGGGTAGCGTTAGGGCCAGAAGGCAAGGAGGCGGACCGAGTGTTATCGGATATAACGGCCACTTATCGCGCCGTTGGGTTCCATGTAATATTAGCAACACAAATGCCGATTAGGACAGTTATTAGCGGACTGATTAAAACAAACTTCAATGCCAAATTAGCGTTTGGCGTTCCGGGGAATATCCAATCCATGGTTATTTTAGACAGTGGCCGGGCGAAGGGATTAAGCCCTGTAGGAAGATCCATTTTCCAGTTTGGGTCCCAGGTTACGGAAAGCCAGGTACCATATATCACCAGGGCCGAGCTAACAGCGATTTTAGACGAATCCAGGGCCGACGGCGGCGCCGTAGAAGACGAATTAAGTATGTTGGACGTCTTCCGGTATAGTTTGAATCAACTAGACGGATCATTAACGCTAGAACGGCTGCACCAGCATTATAGCGGCAAAATTGGACAAAGGGCGCTAGAGTATAAACTAAAAGGCATGGATGATTTGCTTGTTGATATTGACGGCGTAGAATATGTAATATCCCCGCCATACGGCAGCGTTCCTAGACAGTTGAAATTATATAAATCAGAGGGCGACAAGGAACCTATACCGCCCCCCGTTCCCGCTTAACGGCGCGGGATGCGTGATGCGGAATAAAAAAAAGGGAGTAATAAACATGAAAAGATTTGCACTGTTTATAATAGCGTTTACGATACTATTAAGCCTACTAATGATCCTAGGATTTAACAGTACCCCCGCGGCCAGCGCCCAGGAATTAAAAGAAACCCCCATACCATGTAATATTATAGGTTGTGTTGATTCTTGCCCGACCCCAACCCCTACAATGTACCCACCAAATACACTAGGGGATGAATTTATAAAAAGGGCCAGTGGCGAAGACGAAAAATCAGGATCGACGGAATTATCAGGATACGAACAAGTAACGGATTTTAGCGCAGTATTAGGCGCTAACTATTTAGAAACGTATGAAAGCGGGGGAAACGGATACTTTGAAACCGACGCGGTACCAGTAGGGGAAGTGTGGGTAGTAACAGAAATCCAAGCCAGATATTCAGGAACCAGCGCGACATCATTTAAGTATATTGCATGGGGCGAGCCGGGATATATAACCATAATGGAAATACTTAACCCGGTAAACAACGTTGATTATTACGAATCAGTAAATATAATAATGGAGGAAGGCGACAAGTTAATAATATTTATTTATGGAAGAACAACAGGCGACCAAATGCGCCTACGATTTTCAGGATATAAATTTGATATACCAAAAGCAACCCCCCCGGCCGGTTCATGGACCAGCGAAACGGTAGATATAGACGGCGAAAACGTAACCCTGGATTATACAGTAGACTTAGGAGATATAGCGATAGTTATATGCCTGCTATTCCTAGCCGTTCCTATAGTAATTTATACACAATTTAGGTTAGTTACCACTTACTTAAAGTAATAATGCCTAGCGGTAGAATACATGCGGTAATCACAATAGCGGCGGCCGGTTTAACCTACGCGTGGGGAACAGGCAGCGGAGAAACCCCGGCCCTGGCCGCCGCGGCCGCTACCGGTTGCGCGGCGGGCGTACTCTTAACCCCGGACCTAGATATAAAAGGGACCAGGGCGGATCGTATAGTAAGAACCGAAGCCGGAATACTCCCGGCGATTATATGGGGATTATTTTGGAATCCCTACAGCACATTAATACCGCATAGGTCCTGGTTATCACATGGGCCACTAATAGGAACCGCCTTAAGACTTATTTATATGGCGGTTCCGTTATATATATTAGGAATAATGCCGCGACCCGGACCCATGTTAGCCAGGATAATAGCGGGCCTGGTTATATCGGATAACCTACATATCGGCGCCGATTTCTTATTAACAGGAATAAAAAAGGTGATAAATAAATGAAGATAATAAAAAGAATAATAGAAGTTTACCTACTGATTTATTTGATTCTATTTATTGGATTCAGATACCAGATAAGTAATCCAGACATATTTAATTATAGTATCGGCGTGTTGGCGTCCCTGGCAGTTTATTTAATATTAACCATGATAATAGAAAAGCGCCCACTTGCCCTACCGCCTAACGCGGGAGTATATGTAATATTTATTTTAGCGTATATAACATCGGTTATTCATTCAGTGAATTATGGCCGGTCCGAAAACGAATTAATATTATTTGCTATAGCCGCTTTTATGTTTTTTGGGACAATAAATTTAATAAGGGCCGGTTGGGATAATAACAACCTATTAGATAGTTTGTTATTGGTAGGGTTGTTTTATAACGTAGTTAAATTATCGCAAATCTTAATAGGGGTAATAGTCCAGGGTTGGCCCGACCTTTGTATTAGACAATCCCTAGTACCGTCGGCAAACAAAACGGCCAGCATGGCGGCGCTTATCCTGGCGTTGTCAATGGCGATATTAATAGAACGAAAAACGCCAAGAGAAAAAACAATCCCAGGGATCATAGTTGTAAGTTCTATTATCCTGTTATTTCTTACAGGATCGAGGGGCGGTTATTTAGCCGGGGTCGCCGGAGTGGCGACAGTATTACTGATAAATTTATTTTATGGCCGCCTGGGTTATTTACTGCGGCCCGAAGTTAGAATAGTCGCAGTAGGGACATTAATGTTATTTCCAATAATAGGGACCCTGGTTATGCGGCCCGCGGAATGTACGGCGGTATGGACCAGCAATATAACTATTAGGTATGATTTATGGGATACCGCGCTAAAGATATTTACCGATTATCCGGTATTAGGATCAGGCCCCGGCGGCTATGCTGCTATAGCGGGACCAATATTTAATTACCACGAAACCAGCATACACCCACACAATATTTATTTACTAATTCTATCCGAGCGCGGGTTAATAGGGTTGTTATCCGGCGCGTTAATGTTATTGACTATAACGAAGACGCTATTAATGGACGTTAGGAATATTGCCCTTAAGTCGGCGGCATTAGGGGCGTTGGCTACTTTCCTGGTCCACGGTTTAACAGACGTAGCGATAGAGCCGTATATTATTAGATACTTAGTTATGATCCTGGCCCTGGCCGTAGCCGCCGCGCCGGATCAGGGAGAATTAACCAATGGATAAAGTACAAGAATTTATTAATACAATTGCCAGGAAGTCAGTTGAATTTATGGCATGGGCCGGGGGAAAAAAAGAACCGGCCGAATGGTTAGCCATAGCGGCTAATAAAGCCGAAATGGACCAAGACGAATTAAGCCGCTTATTAGAAATATTAGCGGATAACCCCCAGGGGTAGGGGTAGGGGTACTGCAGCTCCCCATACCCCCACAGGTAGGGGTACAAAGTCCTAACAATATTGTTAGGACTTTTGTATTTAACCTATTGACGCGGGTATACCATAATGCTATACTGAACAGTAATATTATATAGACAAGGGAGTATACAAATGAGCGAAATAAAAAGAGGCGACCGTATTAGAGTGGAAATATATATTACCGAAGACTTACAACACGCAGTAGCCCGGACCTTTGGCCTGGCAATAGTAGAATTGACAAGGCAGCAATACTACAATTTTATTTATGAGTGTTTTGCCGTCCGCGTTCAAGATATGAAACACGACGAAATAGGGTTTATAAAATGACCAATCACGAACCAGCTATTAAACAAATTGAGGCCCTATACAATCCAGAATTTGACGTAGCGGCCCCACGGGTTAGCCATGTAGAAAAGACCATGTTAGAAATTATTCAGGACCTAATCGACCGGGTAGAAGACCTGGAAAACAAAATGGACCAAATCGAATTACCGGATTATGACTATTAAACTTAGTAAAGGCGGAGAAATGAAACAGACTGTAGAAATTACAACCCAATTACCAGGCCGCGAAGATCGTATAGAAATATATCCAGACGCGAAGATAATAATTAATCATGATACCCAGGGAATATTAATTATTACTGGCAAGGCCTCAGGCCGACGAAAGGAATCTATCTATTTACCCTACAGCATGATTAAGCGCGTAGAGGCTAAAGACGAAAACGGCCAGACCCGATACACGTGTAACGACATATTTTTATTATGGATTGCTATTGATATGTACGAAGTAGTATTGGAGGCTACAGAATGTTAGATAACAAATATGCATTTTCAACAACCGAGAAAATAAACGGCGCGTTTTATATGCACGTAATAGATACCGGCGGCCAGGAAACATACTGCGGAATGAATAAGGTCGATATTCCTAACCGAAGGTATACTACTTATACTAATATCGCGGGGAGCGATATAAAATACTTATTGTGTCCGGTATGCCAAATAGAAAACAAGAACAGGCACTCCGCCGCCTATAATATTAAAGGATGGAAATAATGAAAAAGCAGATCAGTATAAGAATATCCCCGGCCGCCGAGAAGTCGCTTAAGTTCCTGGTAAAGAAATACAGCACAAAAACGGCAGTAATAGAAATTGCGCTACAGCTATTGCATACCCAGGTGTTAAGCCAGGACCCGGCCAAGCGCAAAAAATAAATTATATCATAAAACACACCTACTAAAAAGGGACACAAAAGGACACATTTAGACAAGAATAGTACTTACTCCAATTTGTGTCCTTTTGTGTCCCTTTTTAGTATCCCCGCGTAACCTGGTTAACGTAATTCAAACCCGAAGGTTGGACGCGTTCTAAAACAACGGCAAACGAAACCCAATTAACGGGTAGGTTTAATTCGTCTATTTGTTGAAAAACCGCGGCCGTAACAGTGGCCCCGGTGTGATAATTAGAAATAGTAATCTTCCAAAGGTCTATATAATTCAGGACCCCGCCCGCATGATCGACACCCAGGATATTAGATAGTAGCCGGTCTACCTGGTAAGCATTGGCCTTAAGGGCTGCCGCCAAGTAGTCCAGGTTGTTAGGGTCGGCCAATACGTGAGATATTAAAACGTTGCGTTGCCAGGCCGCCAAATTATCATAACCCATTGTTATACAATTATCAAAGTAAAGCCCGCATAGGTCCAGGTAGGCCGGGCCATTCCACCTTAAAAGAGTGTCGGCCCCGTCCCTGGTAAATTGATATAATCCGTTTTCTCCTGCTATTCCTAACGCGCCCGGCCAGAATTGGGATTCTACAGCTACAATTCTTTTAATTAACGCATTAGGGACGCCGTATAAATCCCCGGCTGCCGTAATAGCGGCGTTGTAGCCGTTCTGATATTGGTAAACCGCGTCGAAAACGGCATGTACCCCGCAATTAGTCGCATATTGGCCAGAAATCCCGCGATTAGGACAATTATTAGCCGTTAGGACGCCCGCTAAGAGGATTTGACCGGCTAGATAATAGTAATATTGATCCGACTCCAAAGTTTCTACTGGGACAATGTTTAGCCAACCAGGCGGGAAGTCGTCGCCAGGGATCAGGCCCCAACGTCGCGGTATATCGTGATATGAATTATATTGCGCGTAGGCACTATCGCCAATAATAACTACTTTCTTTTCTGGGTCCGTAAAATAATAATTTGATTGTGTTGACTTGCCTATACGCAGTTCGTTACTTTTGGAGTAATCGCCGTAAGTACTGACCGCAAATACGCTAAATAAAACTGGTAAGTTATTTATGGGGAATTTACAGGTAAGGGAACCGGCCGGGCCAGGGACGCCGTCGATAGATTCATCACACACAACCGGCGCCCCGTTTATGGTCGCTTCTATTCTGGTTATCTTCTGGCCTGGTAGGGGGTCTAGGGCCTGGACTATCACAGAGGACCCCAGGTAGTCAGTCTTTACTATTATTTCCGGTAATAATATTTCCTGGTCTTCCAGGTATTCGTATTTGCCAAGATAGTAAAGATTAGCAGCGCCGGAGTTAATCAATGAGGTAGATTTTATCCCGCACAAGGTCGCTATATCCGCGTATTGTGGGACATCTTCTATATCGTCAGTAAGTATGCGGCATGTTTCAAAATTCCAGGCGCCTACGACCCAAATATAAGCGGTCCGCTTTACTTGTTCTATTACTTTGCGATCCGGGCCGTCGTCGGCCAGGCCAGAAGTGCCGGGAAATAACAGTAATAGAATAAGTAACCCCGCAACGCTACGGTATATAGCGGCCAAGCGCATTATTGCGCCTAATCCTTATCAAGTCCGCGGCCATTCTAGCGCTATCCCGGATGATGTTTACTTTACTATCTGGATCGTGTACCCATTGTACGGGGACTTCTGCGACTTTATAACCTAGCTGCATAGCAATATGTATTAACTCTACGTCCCAGGCGTAGCCGCCCAGGGTCAATAGTGGCGCTATCCGCCTGGCAGCTTCGGCCGTAATCATCTTAAATCCGCATTGGGTATCTTTTATCCCAGGGGTTAGGGAGTTTGCCAGGCGTGTAAAAATATTGCTGGTTAAGTCCCGCTTTTTACTAAGTCCCGTTACTACCGATCCGGCCAATTTGCGCGATCCTACTACCAGGTCCGCGGCGTCGCGTTGTATAGCGGCCAATAGGCGGCCAGTTTCGTGTACCGGGGTTGATAAATCAACATCACTAAATAATATCCTGTGGCCGGTCGCGATTTCCATTCCTTTTCTGCAGGCATGGCCCTTGCCTGGCGCGGACCGGCAAGGCTTAATAACTAAATTGCTGCCTATCCTGGCTACTTCTAAAGCCTCTTTTTGGGCGACGTTATAGGTGCCGTCGGAAGATCCATTTTCTACGACAATAATTTCTACTTTTTCCGGCCAATTCCTAAAATACCAGGTCGCCTCATGTAACGCGGCCGGTAATCTAGCCACTTCGTTATAAGCCGGGAATATTACGGATAGATAGGGTTGTTTCATATTATCCTTTTAATAGGTGATTTCGGTAGGGGTATCCGTTGGGGTAGGCGGGGTGCCTGTTACCGTTGGGGTTGGAGTTGGGGTAATTGTCAGGGTTGGCGTCAAAGTTGGGGTAGCGGTAAACGTGGCCGTTACTATCACAGTAACCGGGACTTCAATAGTTATAACCCAGGGAACCAGTACGGTTATAACTATTGTTCTATCCTGGTAAATTATTTTTGGCGCCGGGGTTAACGTAGCCGTTAGGGTTAGGGTTGGCGTCGGTGGGGTAGTAGTAATAGTTTGGGACGGGGTAAGTGAGGGATAAGGGGTCTTAGTAGCGCGGGGCGTGGTAGTTGGGGTTAGTGTATATGTTATAGCTGCCCTGGTAGCGGCGACCGATACCGCTATGGCTTCGGTAGCCTTATTTTTCTGGTATCCCCTATACCCAATAAAAGCGGATACCATTATACCTATTAGAATAGCGTAAAAGAAAAAGCCGCTACCGCGGGGATTCTTCCGTACCGGCTCTTCCATTGGATCATAACCCGGTTCCGCTACTTGAAAAGCAGCGCGGCCTAATATGGCGTCTAAAAGATTATTTAAGAAGTCTAACATTTATATTTCTCCGCTTATTGCAACGCTACTTATTTTACCGTAGCGCTACCCTATAAATGGTATCATTTCTTTTATTGCTAACCAAGCGGCCCGGACCAACCGTATGGGTTCCAAAATAAAGATTAATGTTAATACAATCAACGATATGGTTAAATTTAGATTCGATACTAGCATTACATACACTGTCCTAATTGCGATCCTAACGCCGGACGCGGCTAGGGTTACAATGCCGCGATCCTCATACATGTTATCGCCCGTTTCGCTTAATTCATTTATGCTTGTTATGCGCCCTCTTACGGCCGTCTTAATCCCGGCGATAAACCCGTCCCATATCTGGCCGCCGCCGCCGCCGCCTTCGCCTATTATAATGGGTATGCCTGGCGTTACCGTTGGACCGCCTGGCGTTACCGTTGGGCGGGGAGTTGGTATAATCGGTTTACTGCCCCATTCTGCTAACATGTATTGACCGGGGCCTACACTTACGACGCCACGTACCCAATTTTCAGTAGAGGTATTTAATACCCAGTCTTCCGTTTGGAAATAGCCCGCGTCTGGTATAAAGCCCCAATGTAAATGATAGGACGTTTCGCGTTGGCAAGTGATACCGCATTTTACGCCGGGGTTAACTTCACCTAACGCGCATTGATCAGACCGCCATTTATGGGTACCTGTTATTAGTGCTGCCAGGTAGGAACCTTGCGAATGGTAGACGCCTTCGGCTAATGTTTCATTATCTACCAAGTGAGCATATAAAAAATTCCCTATTTGTACCCAGGTCTGCACTTCATCTTTACACACATAACTAACTTTTCCTGATTGTGATACATACGCGCCGTTGGGGTATATCTCCGACGAATAACCAACCGCGCCGCCTACCCAATCAACGGCAAGCCAACCCATGCCGCCATAACCCGTACCCGGCGGCCCTACGTCGTCATGTACTCCCTTATCTCCGAAATAGGCTTTATAACCGGCGGCCCAGGGGAAATAAAACGAGCTAGACCCATTCCCGCCCTGGTCCGGTTGCGCTATATCGGCCAACCCTGCGGCGTCTACCATAATGGTATAGTCAGCGCTGCCGTCTATATGCGCTTCGTAATCCGGGGATACCGTGTCTTCTGCTATACCCAATCCTGTCCATAAAGCATAACTAAGGTCCCAACCGTCCAGGTCTTCGGTATCTGGCACAACCATACCGGCTAATGAAATCCAATAATAATCCGCGGTGTCTGATTCGCTATAAGAGGTTATCGCCCACATATTCGACCAGTTTTCAGGCGGTAAAGCTAATTCACTATCAGGGCGATACTCACCTAACGCCACTTCTACGGCGTCTTCTATTCCAGAGGGAACCGATACGCTACTATTGCCCATAAGAATAGCGGGCGGGGTTTGGGTACCCGTTGGCGTTGGGGTGTCGGTAGCCGTGGCCGTTGGCGTTGGGGTGTCGGTAGCCGTGGCCGTTGGCGTTGGGGTCGCGCCCGTTTGTTCCGATCCTAAAGATATAAACAACGCATTATTAATAAGCGTGTTGTATTCCGCGTCAAGCCACGCGGTTGTTCTTAGGGTAGTTGATATTCTTACTTCGTCCATCCAGGCCGTACCCGGCGAACCTATATGGTTAGCAGCTGGATAACCCCCGTTGTAGTGCATACGTCCAATTTCTATCCACCCGTTATCAGTTCCCGTTAAGCTATCAATGGTCGTTATGCTTGTTGAATTAACAGACACCCCATTAATATATACTTGCCCGTTTCCTGACCTGTCGGCATTAAAACCAAAATGGCGCCAGGTATTATCCGTGTAGTCGGTTGCGGGGCCTATACTTACCTGGTCCGTGGCGTCGTCTAATAAACATTGTGGGCCTGTAGCTGCTAGATAACAAGTCCAACCTTGACTATCTGCCCTGTCCCCATACCCGAATAACGCGCCGCCGTCGTTGTCTACCTTAAAGGCCACAGTTATAGAAAAATCACTTATCCCAAAATCTAGGGCGGCATTATCGGGAGTTGTATAATAGTCGTCGGTGTCGAATCCAACGGCGGTACCTACTACCCCGCTACTTGATCCGGCGCTGGCGTTGTCCGTCGCGTCAAGTCCATTAGGGCCAGAATCGTAGCCGCCCAAGTCTACAAAGTGGTAAACCGCCTCATAGGAATTAGACCAGGTCCCGGATATGTCTTCCTGGTTAGTTGTTACGCTGCTATTCCCGTAGTGCATATAAAACACCTGGTCGGCGTCGCTATCCAGGCTTGTTATTTCTATCCAGGCTTCTAACGCCCCGGTTGTGGCGTCGTAATCCGCTATTTCGTGGGCGTATTGATTAGTGCAAGCCAGATCATCACAAAATATCAGGTCGGCCGGGATCGTAAGCGATCCAGACGCGCCGCCGGTTGTTGTGTTTTCAATATGGCCGCCGTTGGCTACTGTTTTATTAAGTGCGCTGGTAAAAGATACCGCTACTGTAAAGTCTGTCAGGTCAGAATCTATATAATCACTTTCCATTGTGATTATTCTATAATAATTATAACCCGTCGCGGCCGAGGTAGGGCCAAAGTTTATTAATAATATTGACAGCACTATAACGGTAAGTCCTGCGATTTTTAGTATATTTTTCATGGGGTCCTTTTAACTATTGGGGTCTACCCAATTATTCTTAACATATAACAGCAACCCTACTACCATGAACATATCCCACATCCATTGAAACCAGGTCAATAATCCCAGCTGGTCTATTACATTCATGCTAAAACACATCGGAGTAGCTAGACGGCTACCTAAACTTTCGGCCAATAGGTTATTACATTCGGTTGAATAATCGCGCTGGTTAGCCGGGTTGTTAGGGTTTAAGTCTATTTCTCCGCTGCCCCATATTGTTCCCTCACCTACCAGGGGAATTTCCGCGCCGCCGCCTTCGCCTGGCGCAAAAATAAAGTGTCGCGGGGCGGATACTTCCGGTACTTCGCCATCCCCGCCGCCGCCTTCGTCAGTCCAGGAGTAGGTATCTATTTCTGACTTAACCGTACGGCCCAAGTTTATTAATTCAAACATGGTACCAAATGGCTCTATACCGTAAAAATCTTCTTCCATATCTTTTAAGGCTTTGGCGTGCCAGGGACACCAGGCTAACCACCGGGTTAATCTACACCTGGCATATTCTACCCATTGTCCTATTTCTAACCAACCGGGCGCGGCACATACGGCCGTACAACCGGCGCCCCACCCTTCTATAAAATAATCGTCGTCGTAAATATCGCCGGGGTCTATTTCTTCATTGTCGGTCCACATATCCCAAAACACGCTACCGACGTTATCAAAGTAAAATCCAGAATCATAAACACGTAGCAAGTAAGGGCCAGGCCCTTGTACCTGGTCCCCATACCATAACCCGCGGTGAAAATCGCCAACTTCTACATAACAACTAACCCAATCTTGAAAACCTATCCAGGTACCGCCGCCGTCTGGACTAATTTCTATATCGCAGTTATTTTCCAATCCAGGAAAACCCCAACATGATTTAGTATCCATCCTATACCGCGTATCGGGATCAAACGCGCTTGCCAATAAATGACCAGTTACTACCCCGTCGGCGTCTACGCCCGGATTGCTGGCGTAAATTTCTTCGTCTTGTTTTAATATGTACCAAAATTGTACGTCGCCATAGTCCCGCATTTCACAGCCTTGTTCCGGGTCTTGCAATCTTTCCAATTCCCATACTTCAAAATCCATAGTGCCGGTATTGCCGCCGCCTGGTTCAGTGGCCCGTACTTCGTAGTCTGATAATTCGGCGGCCGTAAAATATACTATATCGTATCCGTCTATTTGTTCGTAACACATGGCACCGGTAAAATTTTCAAAACTATCATATTCGACCGCTCCCATGTTAGGCGCGGACCGTCTTATTTCGCCCGTCTTTCCGGTTCCGTCCGGGTCCGTGTAAGCGCCAGAAATTATAATTGCGTATTCGGCGCCGGGATCAAATACCGAATAGTCTATAGAATAACCGGCGGTATTATCTGCCGCAATACTGCCGCGCCAACGTATCTTATCTAGGGAAAAATAGTCGCTACAGTCTTCGTCATCCGGCACTATTTTATTAGTCGCCCCGTGTAGATTAAACACGATCGAACCGGTATTGGCGGCATATCCTGACAACGTATGTTCGGCACGTAGCCAAAGGGTTGTTTCTTCCGCTACAAAATAATGACCGTTCCGGTCCGCGTCTACCGGACTAATACAATCGAAAAATACTTCAGGGTCCGACCAGCTTGATTCACTATCCCACCTTATTTCAAAATCGTAAGATAATGTACCGTCCAGGTCGTAGGGGTTACCTTCGTTAGACAAATAATAAACTTGCCCCACAGTTAAGCCGCTACCTATTGAAGGGTACCCTAACCCGTTTGAATTATCAGCAAATATAAGCGGCGTTTCGATATATGTACCTATTTCGTATTTAGTGGCGCAATCTGCCGGGGGCGGCACGTATTCCGCTTCGTGGATTTCTACTAATATGGTCCCGGCGTTGTTAGCGTAATTGGCGTCGCCGTCGTCTACTATTGATAATGGTTTGGCCTGGCCGAAGTCATAGGTTAAGTCGAGGTCGTAAAAATCCATTCTGGCAGCGCCGTAATATTCTTTAAGCGTGTCCGTGTCAGAACCGGTACAGGTATCGGTACCAGTCCAGGTATTATAGTCGGCCCAATTATCGTGATTCCCCGTCGCCAGTGTTGGGTAGTCGGCAATACGTATATCGTTACTGGCTACCCCGTCGTCGGTATATGATCCGGTAACAGTTAAGGCGTACAACCCATTCATTATATAATTGGGCTGCAAATATTGGTAATCGTCGTCGGTCGCGTCTACGGTTAAGCTACCGGCTAAACTACCTTTGGTCCAACCAGTTTCACAACCCTGGCCGGTTCCTTCGCCGCCTAACCAATAATATTCCAGGTCGCCGGTGTTGTCTTCAAATTCGTCGGTTACGTCGTTAACTCTAAATTGTATTTGGCTTTGGTCTGATTCAGCTTCAAATAATATTACGGCGCCGTTGGCGTCTAAAAAACTGTCGTCGCATATAGGATCAGATTCAAAACTATCTAGCGTTACCCATTCGCCCCACGTTTCAATACCTGGGTCATAAAACCTTAAGGCAGCGTCGTAGCGATCATCTACGCTATCATTCCAGGGGCCTTCATTAGTGTATAACATGTACTCTTGACCTTCTACCAGGTCAAAGATTTCGCCTACTTCGTCGGTCCCTATTAATAGGCCGGTTGATAGTGCTTCCCGGTCTTCCGGTAAAACGTCGTTACATTCATAAGGTCCGTAAATTAGGTACCATACTTGCAAATGAGATATATAACCGGCGTCGCCAGGGCCGCCCGCTTCGGTAAAGGCTTGCCAGTCCGTTTGTGTTTCGCCAACCGTATTAACTCCGCTATGATTTGTTAAGGTAGGAAATTCGTCTGTTACTTCGTCTTCCGTATCCCCTACAGTTTGGCCGTTATCCATCCACCACCAAATCATATCCGGCGCTAAATCGCAGGTTTGCTGAAAACCCGCCGATACCCAACCGGCGCCGTTATCATCATACCTGCCTTTGGCCCAATGGTTATTGGTCCCTAAAGGGCAATCTTTTTCATGGGATCGTACTACCGCCTGGGCGTCTTCATATCCCGGAACGTCTACATTATTGCCGTATGTAATACCGGCGTCGCCGTCGTGGGTAGCGGATGAATCCGCGACCTTTACCCAATAAAACGCGTCTGCAGGTGTAGGGGTAGGATCATCAAATAGGGGTCTTTCAGAAGGGGCCGCGCCAACACTAGCGGCAATTAAAGAAATAAAGGCGGCCACGATAAATAATAGCGCCCATAGTGCTATTTTCTTAATCATTTTCTTACTCCGCTTATTCTCCGCTATTAAACGGGATAGGGGCGGCGCGGAGAAAGGCCGCCCCCCGGTCCGTTAACCTACGCGATTGAAGTTAGTGGAATTTTCGCTACTGATATTATACTCCCGATTTAGCGAATAATGCGGGAGAAGGCGCGGACAATTATACCCAGGATGCCGATACCCAGGGAAATTCCCAGGGGTACTAGGTAAACGGGAAACAACCCGTTAATCATTGTGGACGCCATAGTAAAAACGTCGGTAAAGTCTAAACTAAATGACAACATAGCCTATTCACTCCTTTAAGCTGAATACTTTTATAACCCTATATTAAGGACCCTTTGCCCGACAGCCAGCGGAGTAAGGCCAACATCATAATATATAGAGCGGTTAATATTCCCGTAACAGCTACGCCAACTAACCAGTAGCCAATTATAGGTTCAAAAAAATACAATAGTGCGGTTTGGATAAACGACCAGGTATTAGAATCCACTTATTTTATGATCCCTGGCGTTATCGCCCCAGGCGCGACCCATACCAAACCGGGGCAGCTGCCGCATTAATAAGGTAACGATCATAAACCCTAATATGGGTACAACGTGTACGACCGCTATTACTACTATTAAATTTACGGTGTCCTGGTCCAAAGTAAACATTATTTACATTTTACAATATTTAAGGTTCATTTCTAGGCCAAAGTTAACCGAAAACGGGCCAAAGTTAACCGAAAACCCCCATCTGTGGGGGTA
>Ga0114919_10001378_pt1 | contig 19400 bp, 22 predicted proteins | sample BlataG_FD_88682 | JGI IMG/M metagenome (GOLD analysis project Ga0114919, IMG submission 88682) | Deep subsurface microbial communities from Black Sea to uncover new lineages of life (NeLLi) - Black_00105 metaG | ecosystem: Environmental > Aquatic > Marine > Oceanic > Sediment | place: Atlantic... | reverse complement strand
AGGAGGAGGAGGAGGAGGAGGGACTAGATCAAGAACGTATCACCGAAACTGATACTGATAAAACAGGAAGTATCACACAAGAACGTGCAATAGGAACGGGTCTAGGAAGCATCCTTGGCCTGCTGAAAGAAAGAGGAGAACTGAACAAACGAATAGAATGGGGAGGCCGTACCAATGATTCTAAGAAATCAGCTCTAGTAGGGTTGGAAGATGTATACACTGGAGGCAGTGAAAAGGACAAGTATGCCAGAGATGTAGAAGCTGCACTGACAAGGAGAGATGAATACGGAAGAATAATAACACCAAAAGAGGCATATAGACAGCTGTGTTATGATTTTCATGGTATTCGGCCCAGCAAGAATACGCTGGAGAAGAGAAAGAGGCAGGTGGAGAAGGAGATGGCGAGGAGGAATGTGGCGAGTGGGGCGACAGAAGCCAAGTCGATAGAGGCAGTGAAGACGGCACAGAAAGCAACTGCGACTCCTTATATTGTGCTGAGTGGGACAATCCAGCCTGGACAGAGGAGGGATGCTGCTGGGGTTGGTGGTATGGGGAGGATTGACGAGGAAGAGGAGGAAGATGGGGGGAGTAAGAAGAGACGATGAGTTTGGGGAGAACGGTATGTTGGTCTTTGTTGTATGTATAAAAGGCTTGTAATCTCGTGGCTTTGTGGACATTTAATGTTAATATACACTGCATACAATCAATTCAGATAAATACATTGCTTTGTGAAGACTTGACAACCTCTAAAATCAGCTGTTTTTTGAAGAATTAGACGGATCATTGTATTAAAGCTAGTTGATACTGCGTGTATAAGACATAAATGTCTGTAGCTGCCAGAAATAAACGGCTAGCACCAGATGTGAACAGGTAGGTGGCATAAGGAACGATTTAGTTATTTGAAAAGTTTGCATCAGATGCCTTAATTTTCTACTGCCCAACGGTAGATACACATCGAAACCACCTATCGCTGGTTATCGTCACTTAGAATTCATACATCCCAACCGATCACCCATACATCCCTTAACTTTTACTCACACAAAAACCTTGCAACATTCCCACCGACCTACTCTCTAACAGGATCCTCTACGTCAGAAACTTACCCTTCACCATCTCCCCAGAGGAACTCTACGATTTGTTTGGCAAGTATGGTGCAGTCAGACAGATACGTGTAGGTACAACCAAGGATACAAAAGGTACTGCTTATGTAGTATACGAAGATATATACGATGCCAAGGCAGCACAGGAACACCTTGGTGGCTTCAATGTACAGAATAGATACATAGTAGTCTTGTTTTATAATTCCAAGAAGACTTTCCAGAAGATGAGTACCAAAGATCAAGAGGAGGAACTTAGGGCTATGCAGGAGAAGTATGGAGTAGATGGACAGCAACATTCTACTAAAGAATAGCAGAGGAGAAGAATAGATGGAAGAGGGTGTTGTTGGTAACGGTGATGGTGATTGACAATAGAAACTTTCCAACTAGATATCAATTTATTTTACAATATACTTATTTGTATTATAGTAATACACTCCCAACCAACATTGCCATCATCACAATCTCGGATCTCCCTGTTGAGGCCATACAAACGTCATTTCATCCCATCCACAACTTGCCAACATCCCTTCCGACAACACACTCCAATCCAAACCAACTGCAAACTCACTATGATGATCCCATACCTTCAATAAAGGATCTCCAGGCCGTGTCCAATCCCACAACCTCACTGTCATATCATAACTAGCACTGGCAATGACCGTTTCAGCGTGAGGGGAAAACATTACCCTCCTGACTGCATATCCATGACCAGGGAGCACTGCTAGCTCCTTCTGAGTCATCCTCACATCCCATACCTTTATCAACTTATCAACACTACCAGTAACTATTATACAATCGTTATATTTGCACCAATCTGCAGTTAATACTTCATTTTGATGAGCAGCAAGACTGAGGGTGGGATGTTGTTGTCGTACATCCCACACCTTGACTGTGCAATCCCCACTAGCAGATAGAAATATATCAGCTGCAGATGGGTTCCACTGTGCTGCATATACACAATAGGTATGTTCAGTGAAGGTTCTAAGTGATGAAGGGTGACTGAGGTTCCATAGCTTGATGGTGTCGTCCCATGATCCACTGAGGAAGCAATCCCTTCGGACTACATTCCAATGTAATGAATAAACTTCGTGTCTGTGCTCTTCTAATGATCGGAGTGGATTGGCCTGTGGAGGGGCTGCTAGATCCCATACTTTAATGCTGCCATCACCACTGGCTGAGATTAGTATGTTTTCATTTTCTTCACTCCATGCACAGTCGTACAGACCGTCTGCAGTGTCGAAAACAGCAAATTCGGATAGGGTGCCGTTGGGATTAAGTTGGAAGACATACTGCTTGCCATTTCCTATGATGCCAAAGTTTTGAGAGGTTGCAACAGCTATTTTGCTCTCTTCAAAGGGGGAGAACTTGACACTGTAGCCTTGGAAGGCGGTCTTGATTGCAGGCATGACGTCGGCCTTGCTTGAGACTTTTTTATGAATAAAAGTGATGATAAAGGTTTGTTTGTATAGTCTAGTGTCCAGTAGTATGAACAAGATGTGCTGCTACAATATAAGGCTGGTATTCTGCTCGATATACTACGCTAAAACAGCATATCAGTAATAGATTTCACGAAGTCTCGGCACCCTTGGATGAAAAGGGTTGTATCCACACTCTAGTGCAGCTGTTATCGAATGGTTAATCGCAATCGTATAGTGCAGGTTTCATTCGGGGCGATTTTTAAAAGTTTGGGCCTCCCCGACGCTCGCCAGAGGAGCTCCAGTTTGGACGGCGGCCGACCAGCATAAAATAGAGACTGGCCAAGCTGCAATTGAACCATATTTTAAAGTTTTGGGTTACATACAAAGAGTCTTGCCGTTCTAACGGCTTAAACTGGGTCAAACTTCTTACGAAATTAGCCAAGAAATATCGTTCGAAAGTTGTAATCGCAATCAGTTGAAGGAATAAAATTAACACTCCCCATCCATGATGAAAACCATCCAACATAGAAGTATTGGCAACAATACGACGAAAAGGCGCTGCAGCCAGACCTGCATCCCTCGGCATGCTAAGACTGTGCGTTGTTCAGCAGGAGATAGCACCCCAGCACAACGTAAAAGACCTGAATACATACCCAACAGAATAGATGACCCCGACTACGTCAGAATTTTCGACACCACCCTCAGAGATGGCGAACAATCACCCGGCGCCACCCTCACCAGCAAGGAGAAGCTCGAAATCGCCAGGCAGCTCTCAAAGCTGGGCGTAGACATAATTGAAGCAGGCTTCCCAGTCGCCTCCCCAGATGACTTTGAAGCTGTCCGTGCCATTGCTAAGGACGTAGGCAATGCAGTAGACAGTGACGGTTACGTCCCAGTCATCTGTGGCCTTTCTAGAACCAGGGAGCTTGATCTCACAACCGCCTGGGACGCTGTCAGACATGCTCGTAGACCCCGTGTACATACCTTCATTGCAACCTCTGAAATCCATATGAAACACAAACTACGCATGACACCTTCACAAGTCATAGAAAATGCAGTCAATGCTGTCCGTTTGTTACGTTCTTATGGATGTGAAGACATTGAGTTCTCCCCTGAAGATGCTGGCAGATCAGATCCTAACTTTCTATACGAGGTCCTAGGGGCAGTTATTGAGGCTGGTGCCACTACTCTCAACATTCCAGACACTACTGGGTGGAATCTACCTCATGAATTCCAAACATTGATTGCTGGCATCAAGGCCAATACAACAGGTGCAGGAAACGTCATCATTTCCACCCACTGTCAAAATGATCTTGGCCTATCTACTGCTAATAGTTTAGCTGGCGCTATGGGAGGAGCTAGACAGATTGAATGCACTATCAATGGTATTGGGGAGAGAGCTGGAAATGCTTCCCTTGAAGAGGTAGTTATGGCGATTGCATTGAGAGGTAAGGATCAGATGGGGGGACTATGGACTGGGATGAGACCAGTGCACATCTCTGCGACATCTAAAATGGTGTCAGACTACAGTGGCATGATGATACAGCCACACAAGGCTATTGTAGGTGCCAATGCATTCGCTCATGAGTCTGGTATTCATCAAGATGGTATGTTGAAGAATAGAGGCACATACGAGATTATGTCTCCTGAGACCATTGGACTGGCTAGAGAAGATGAGGCCGGCATTGTGATGGGCAAGCATAGCGGGAGACATGCTCTGGGTAGCCGTCTGAAACAGTTGGGTTACGATTTATCTGACGAGAGCCTGAATGATGTGTTTGTCAGGTTTAAGAGCCTGGCCGATAAGAAGAAGAACATCACTGATGACGATGTTCTAGCATTAGTGGGCGATGAAGTGCATCAGCCTACTACTATCTGGAATTTAGAGGGGCTACAAGTTGTGTGTGGCTCTCTAGGTCTGCCTACGGCCACTGTGAAGATGACTGGGCCTGATGGTATTACCCTGACGGCTACCAGTATTGGCACTGGGCCAGTGGATGCTGCCTACAAAGCCATTGACTCGCTGGTCAGAGTCCCAGCTGAATTGATTGACTACTCGGTCAACTCTGTTACCGAAGGTATTGAAGCACTAGCGCACACAAGAGTGGTGATCAAGCCTGGTGGTGATGCAGGTAGAGCAGGGGCTAGTGTACAGAATTACAAGGGTGATGTGACATTGAGATCATTCAGTGGTAGTGGTGCTGATGAAGATATTGTGTCGTCATCTGCAAGGGCGTATGTGAGTGCATTGAATAAGATGATTGGATATGTGGGTGGAATGGCAGCATCATCATCAGGTGATGGCAATGGCAGTAGTAGTAGTGGCAGCAGCAGTAGTAGTAGTAGTAGTAGCGTACACAAGGAGGTTGCAGTTTGAAGAGTGGAAGGTGGGTAGAAGGTCGGTGGAAGATAATGATGTAATTAATTAATTTCATTGGTGTAAATGTATTACAAGTCTTCAACCCAGGATAATTAGGTGTATATTTTGACTGCATAGTGTATGTATATGTAGAAGTCGTGCATAGGCCAGAAAAAGAGACATAACAGTAGATATCTAACAACTATGACTATTTGGAGCAAGAGAGAGGTGGAACCATACTACCTCTCACCCCGACCTGAACGTAGACATGAGTTCTACAAGCTTGGCTTTATACTGAGCTTGGTGGCAATCCTTGCAGGATGGATCATCGCGTTTGGAGGCATGTTGGCAATGCAGTTATTTTGTCATGAGCATGGAGATATTCAAGAGGGAGTCAAGGAAGAGTACAGGGCAGGGCTAGAGCTGCAGGTGAGTTTGAGAACAAAAGAAGTTGACCTTGGATAGATAGATGGATGGATGGATGGATGGATGGATGGATATATAGAGTTTCATTCACACACATGAGTATATAATAGTATGTCTCTTAACACATCTCCCTCATCATTTTCCCCCTTAACTACTATACCCAAATCAACAGCATGGATTGTCTGGATTTAAATGCTCCAGATGGTTGAGATTTGAATGGTGGAGCTGGACCTTGAATGGCGTCTTCTTGATCGCCTTGGGTCTGTGTTGGTACAACCGCAGATTGCGTCAGTTCATGATTGCTTTGTTCTACTCTGCTGCTGTTGTGACGGTAATGAACATGATTTTTGCCGATGAATTATTGACAGAGTATTACCGGGCAAGAGATATATTGAAGACGAGGGGAATCATTGCCTTTTTGGGTACCAACCTTATGACTGCTGGTTATTTTCTACTGGCCTGGTTTGGGTGTGCCTTGTTCATGGAGCGTGTTGTCGATAGGTGTGATAGATTTGGTGGGTGCACTGCAGAATCTTATGGTTTGGCTGGTATGACATATGCATCCAATAATAATGGTGGTCTGAATGGTAAGGCAAATGGACGTGGTAATGGCAGTGGAGGGGTGCAGGTGGCACCTTACTCTCCTTACAGTAATGTTGGGGCAAGAGGACATATTGTGGGTACCAATAATCAGGGATTTCCCATTTATGAAAGTGTTTGAAAGTAGTCAGGGAGGAAAATGTAGATTAGGATGGTAACAATTTTGATCATTGCATTCCTTTTTGTTATGTTTCTTATTACACATAATGATGATGACGATTTTGTCTGATAATATTAACAATTTTGTAAGGTAAGCTGTGTGATGTCCGTCAAAGTTCAAAATAGTCATATCAAATCAATCCATCAATCCAATCCAATCCCAACTTAATGCTTGCTCTTCTTTTTGTTTGGGGGAGTATCCTCATCACTATCACTACTTCCATCCTCCTCCCCCTCCTCCTCGTCCTCCTCCTCCTCTACAACCTTCTCCTCTGCTCCATGACTGGCAGCATACTTGTCAGTGTACTCCTTCTTCTCCTCAGCACTCAACTTCTTCCACTCACCAACTGCCATAGAGAAGAGAGCTTTGTTGGCATCCTCTCCTTCTGGTACCTTCTTATTGGTTGCCTTAAACTGTTCCAACTTCTCTTTAACAAAGTGGTTGTATGCAGTGGGCTTACGTTTGATTTTGTCTCCTTTCTTCTTCAGTGCCTTGGCATACTTGTCTAAAACCTTGATCTGCTTATTGTGGAACAATGACTTGGGCAGCTCTCCTGATTCATTGAAGTTGGCTGTAGCTGTGTGGATATGCTGGAAGAACAGGGACATTTCCTGGGCAATGAAGCCTGTAAATTTGACTTGGTCGCCGTCGTTCATTGTTGTCTTGTTGCCTGTGTGTGTTGGGACGGGGAGAGACGATCCAGGAAAAGAGGGTCAATCGATGGCTATGAGAATGTGTGGTAGTAATCGCACAATGTTGATGTTAATATAACTCCTGCGCTAATTGAGAAATAACGCCTCAAGTTTAAACTATAAGCACGCATAATTAGCCGGTCAAGGCCAGCATTTGAAGGAAAAAACTCCATGTTACCAGCGAGCGGCCCGCATACAGTAACAATGGCATGGCATAAACTCACGTTTGATCCTAGAGTTGGTTAAAACGTTTGCAAATTGTGTAAGTATGCTCTCGACTGACGTTCGACCTGGCTTTGATTTTATAGGGGGTGCAGCCAGAATTCCAGCCCAAGTGAAAGGGGGGCTAATCACCCCCACCTGCTGCTACTTTCAATCAAATCCACTCAGTAATTTACATGCCCAGTATCTATCATGTGTATAAACATAGGTATATTTGTACAAAATCAGAGGCAAAAGGAGCAATCATCCATGCAAAAGATAAATCGTAAAGTCGAAATAAACAGACAGCGATCACACTCAGTGTGGTGCTGCCTTCTCTCTATCCTCTCTCCTCCTCCTCCCCCCTCTCTAAGCAGTTTTAGAACACTAAACTAAAAGGTTCCTTGTATGTATTCTTGCAGCCTTCCAACCTCTTCTCTGTGTTCCTTCAACATGACATGAACAACATCCCTAACACTCACCATGCCCGCCATGGTGCCCTCTGAAATGACAGGCATGTGGCGGAAGTTCTTGGCTACCATCAGCTCCATCACATCCAATACACTGTGGCTGGGAGTCACTGTGATCAAAGACTCCCCTGGTGTCATTACTGCTGATACTTTCGTGTTGCTACTATTGCGGCCTTTCACTACAATCTTGGTCAAGTAGTCCCTCTCTGTGAAGATGCCGACAACTGCCTCTTTGGCAGCACTCTTGAGCTTGATGTCACCTGATTCCCGGGAGATGCTGATTTTAGAAGGGTCAAATACAAGCAAACTACCGACATTAGCATTGGCCATCTGTGCGTGGGGTTTTAAAAGAGGGAGAGGGAAAGAGTGAGTGAAAAGGGTCGGGGAGGGTGACCCTAGCAGGTTGTGGGACAGATTGAAGCCTACCTTTCTGATAGCATCGATCACAAAGTCGTCTCTGCTGCACCAGAGCCAAGTTCCTGAATCATTGGGCTGCAAAATTGAGATGGAGTGATGAAGAGGAAGGGTTTGGTAAGCATTCCGAAATGAGGAGGAAATTGAAGAGTTTCAAGTTTTGGAACAATAAATTCCTACCTTCGATTCGAGTAGTTTCCCGACGGTTGTAGCACCCCAGCCTACGGTCTCTGGCTCGGCAAAAGGTTCGTTGTCGGCCATAGTGGACTCATTTGCCATGGTTGGAAATGATGTCCCCAGCTGCGATATGCGAAGGAGAAATGAGGTGGGTTTGATGTCGAGATGATATGGAGAGAACATTGATCCACTTACTGCTCTGGGTGCACCGGCAAGTGCTCTCGCAGTGGTATAAGGTGCCAATGATCGATGTAACTGGCTTGCAGCTCTACGCAAAGCCATGTTTTCGAGATATTTCTCTTAAATATTCTGTGTGTTAACTATGAAATACTACAAATTCCGAAACGGAGCTCCTTCTTCTATGCACACACTCAGGGTCTGTCCTCAGCGTCGACTCACTCCTCCCTCTTCCTCTTCCAACTCCCCAGCCATCCCTTCTTCTCTGCTTCTCCATTCCCTTCTCCCTCTATCTTCTCCCCTGTATTACTAGTAGTATTATCTAAACTCCTCTCTATCTGGGATATCACCGCCCCTATAACATCGTCTGTCCTCTTCTCATACTCTCCTCCTCCCCCCCCTCCTCCAGGCATCACTCTCCCAGCAATGATATCCTCTGTCAATTGATACCTAGCTGCCCTGGCCTCCTGATCTTCTAATGATAACGACTTCTCTAGATACTGATGTAGTATGCCTAATGAAGCTGCTGACACTCCACCTAGAGCTGCTCCTAGAATGGCATTCTTCAATACTATTAATCTAAACCTGGCTCTTGTTGTCGTCGTCGTTGTTGCCAACCATGCTCCAAATACGCTACCTGTAATCACACCGGATGATGCATTGTTATGCCAGTCTCTTGTACCTCTGTATATAGACAATAATGACATAGAACCTGTATATATTGCAGCTAGAGATCCTATTCTAACACCTCCTCTAATGGCACCATCTAAGGTGCGACGGAGGCGTTGCGTCTTGGCCTCAGCAAGAGCTCTGACTGCATGTGCCTTGGTGGGGGCGTCTGTGGGCTCTGCCAAGGGACCTTCCATGCGTTCTATGGACCATTGTCTGATGCCACCTAAGATGGTACCTAGAGTTATTGATATTCCTGTTTCTTGGCCCCATTGGCGGAACTCTTCTGGGATTGGTGGCACCTGTATGATGTGTCGAGAGCGGACATGAGATGGGATGTTTCTATTGGTAGAGAACGAAGTAGACGATACAACGCTTACAGCACAACTATGGCATGATACTTACCACATCCCCCGGTTCATGTTTTGCAAAGGCGTATGCAAAGACTCTTCTCAGTCTCTCAAAGCCATTTGGATTTGTGGATGTTGTCTGTCCACTATGCATTGTTATATCTGCTTCTGGATCCATTTAAATTCTAATTTAGGCAAAACATAACAAAAATTAATCTAAATTTAAGAGTACCTATGCACAGTTGTCTCTCTATAATGCATCACCACTCTCAGCTGTGATTTTTCAAATAGCCGGGCGACAAGGTAGGAGGGTAGAAGAACCAACAGTGGTTTCATACTAACCTCAATTCGTTCCCGAGGTTATCTTTGACAATCAAAGATTAGTTTTCAATCTTCAACTGGGAAGATGGCGTTATTTCTCGTTGCTCTTGGTGGAACTGCAATTATTGAATTTCACAGGAAACTCACCGGTGGACCCAAGGATGTGCGCATTTTACGTGAAAGAGAAACCGAATTGAAGAAGAAGCTCGAGGTATGCAGTTTACGGTTGCTATAGAGTCTAAAATTTCAACCAACTCCTTGATCACTTTCATTGACGTTTATCCCGGTTCTATTTCACAGGAATTGGAGCTCAGACTAATGAAGACTGAGAACGAAAGGGAGTACAACGAGCAAGAGGCAGAAAAGTACGCTGCTGCCAAGGAACAATTACAAGCCGAGAGGGCCGCTCTCCAGGATGAGCTCGATGCGTTGGCAGCTGAGAACAAGGAGATCAAGGACACGTCTGAACGCTTGGCCCAGAGCTTGGCTTTGGTAGAAGAGACTGTGCAGACTGAGAAGGCAGAGAATGAACTCCTCCGTGGCCAGGTATGAATTTTGGTTAATTAAAAAGTCTATCTATAGAACAAACACAAGACAACCTTCTCTTTTTCTTTTCCTCTCTTCCCATCACTAACCCTCCTTCTTCTTTTCCTCCTCCACAGTTGAAATCTCTCAAACTCCAGCACACTGAGAACATGTCCCAGATAGATTCCAAATACAACGAACTCAAGTTCCAAGTTGCAGACATCATAACCAGCTATGTAAAAGGCAATACTGCTGGTTTACAGATGGTGGAATCCCTCAAGGAATTAGGAGTAGAGGTCAAAGCAAGTAAAGAGAACCTCAAAGCACTGGTTAATGCAGCTAATCAGCAAGAGAAGGCCAATGCAACTCAGAACATTCTTCAAACTAATGATCTTTGGAAAGAAATGTCTGGGTACCAATCTGCTGCTTTCATGTCTATGTTTGGTCAGCAGCAGGAGCCTTCTTCAGCAGCACCAACTAATTTGAATGGATCTATGTCAGCTAGAGCAAGAATCACCACTCCTCCTAGATTGGTTGCAACCAAGGCATCTACTAACACTTCTTCTTCTTCTTCAGTGCTACCAGCAGTAGAAGTAAAAGCTGATACTATTCCTGCCATTCATTCATCATCTAGTGATGAGACTATCAATAACAACAACAGATCTTTATTCTTCAAGTCTGCCAATAAAAAGGGTAACAAGAGAGCACATGCCCTCCATGAGCCACAGAAGTTTGAAACTACAATTCCACTGTGCATTAACTCTGGTGTGCCATCATTAGATCTAGGTACCTCATCATTGATGGCTTGATGAATGATAAAAGAAAGAGAGGATGGATGATGCATGCAACAAAGTAATACTTATTTTCCCCGTCTTTTGTCTGTTTTTGATTGTGTTTTTCTTTGCTTGGTATATCCGTACTCATCTATCAATGTAAAGTAGTAGTAGTAGTAGTAGTAGTAGTAGTAGTAGTAGTAGTAGTACAATCATTATGGTTCCCTATGAAGAGTAGCAGATGAACCTTCCCTCCACACCCCAGGTCCACTCCACCACTGCCCCACCTCTTTACTATTATGGATATATATACAAGGCAATGTCTTGTATACAGCCTCTTGATGACCATCCTTCGTCAACACCTCCACTGCTACATTTACAGATTCTTCATCTACATCACACCCACTCTCTGCAATCTGGATCAAAAGGAAGATCAGATGCCTTGCCGTACCACCCTTGCTCAGCAGCCTCAACATCAAGCTGACAGTACTACTTTGGATATTCGCCTGACCTAGTAACTGCATCACCAACCATACATTCAATCCACTTTCCCAGTCACCATGTTGTAGACATATCTTCAGTGCTGTATTGTATATGGCTGTAGTGCCATGAAGGCCTTGGAGATGCATGTCATCAATGAGAGAGAGAGCTGCCTCCTTGTTTCCCCCCGCTTCACACGCATGAAATAGAGAATGGTAGGTGATCAAATCAGGGTGAATTCCCAACGACTTTTGATAATGAAATAATTTGAGAGCTTTATCTAATTGAGATGATAAAGTGTATGCGCTCAAGAGTGAGGAGAAGGTGATATTGTTGGGATGGCAGTCTTGGTCGCCATCATTGGCCTTCCTCATCATCTCCTCAAACAGCTGCTCAGCATACTCCACTCTTCCTGCCTTGCCAAGTAGAGATATCATGGCTGAGTAGGTGAATGTGTTCGGTTGGATGTTCTTTACTGTTGTCATTGCTTTCCACAGCTCTAATCCTTTGTCTAGTTGGCGAGTCTTGGAGCACAGTTGGAGGAGGGAGGTGAAGGCAGCTGGGCGAGGAGCGAAGGAGGAGTCATTCCCCTCTGACTCTTGTAATGCCTTGGTAAGGGCTCCATCCGGACTGTCTGGGTCAAGAACGATAGATTTTAGCTTATCCATGTCTTTTTTCGCTCATTGTGTCGCTCAGTAGTGTAACAAGAATGAAAAAACAAGGGCATAAGGGCTGTGTCTCACCTGCAGTGTATTTATGAAGCAAGGAAGCCAGTGTGAAAGTGAGAGCAAATTATGTAAGTCATAACACCATAATCTTATTTAGAGCCATTTACATATCTCCCATTAAATAACAAGCCTTGCAGCACCCAATCCTGCAGTTAACAAGGCCAATATCAAACCAAACACATATTTCACCGTATCAGATTTACTCTGCTCCATTGCTGCCTTGAGACTGTTCACCTCCTTGTCTACCTTGATTTCCAGCTCATTAGCCTTATCCCTCAACATTTGTAATTCATCCCTCATCCTCCCCTTCTCCAAGTTGAGATCCAACCTCTGACTGGCAGTCAACTTGTCAATCTCATATCTTATCTCCGACCTGACCTTTTCAAGATTGCTCTGCAGTCTTTCAGTGTCTCTTAAGAAGGTAGCTGCTTGTAACTCTTGACTTTTGAGTACTTCTGATCTAAATCCAGCAATACCAGCTTCTTGCTCTAAGACTGATTTTTCAAGCATTACCTTGGGCACATAACAGTCTGCAACTTTGTCGTGATTAGAGCATAGCAATTCAGTGATATAGGTGGTGAGGCCTTCTGCTTGTTGCCTAGACATGCCAACTGATTCTAATTCCTTCATGACACTGAGGGTATCCACTAAGAGGTTGTTGTTTCTGGATTGATTTTGTTGCTGTTGCTGTTGCTGTTGTGTGGGGGGGGAGCTGCTGGTGAGAGCTGCTGCGACTGTGGAGCCCGGACGGGAGGAGAAGAAGAGCCATTGGGCGTCTTTAAGAGATGAGAGACCGGTGACAGAGTTGTGGCTGACATGTGCAGCTGCACCTATTCTAGAGATAAAATTAGTACTTTGGCGTAGTAATGCCATAGAATTAAGGCGGTAGCTTCCTTCAGTGTGGTCTAAATCTAACAAACTTTTTCGAATACAGTTGTGGTTGAAATTGCGACTAAGAGACTGGTATGGTGTCTAAAATTCGACTATATGTGTCAATAATACTGTGGCAGTTGTTATTCTTTGTTGATATGCTTTGATATGGCCATGCCCGAGTGAGTAAAGAGACTTTTCCCCTGCTCAGTTGTGACTGGCATTTCAGACAAGACTGGAGCAAGTAACCCAGTGTGAATGAATGAATGAATGAAGATAACCAACCAAAAATGATTGGAAGAATTGATTCTGACTAAGACACACACACCTTGATGGCTATCCATAAGCTCTAGAAACCAAGGGTTTCTGATGACTACTTGAGGCTGCACTGTTGACCGATGGTGGTAAGAAAAGTTAGGAACGACGTTGGTCTTCCTCCCCATCCCTATCGACTCGTTGTTGTAAAAAAGCAAGCAACCCTATGGCAAAACAACGTATTCAACCTATCTTTGCGATATTATGGTGACACAAGCTAACTGATATCCGTTTGCACTTGATTACCTTGCCAACCTGCGTTATTATTTAAACTTTTGCCTCTGATCTTACACAATGGTGCTCAAAGAACTGGCGAGCGTCCCTTCAAACGCCTTGAAGCTCGTGTTGTTTATTTTTAGAAAGGCTATTGGCTCTCCCAAAGTTCAAACCGCACTTGTAGGCTTAAATATCTTACTCTTCACCGCCTCGCGACGTCGTTTACAGAGAGCTAAATTCCACACCAATGTCCGCCTTATTTCTCAACTCAACAAAGACGAACTACAACTTCTTATCAAAGACCTCCCATCCTGGGTCAAGTTTGCAGACTGGGAGAGAGCCTCCACTGTCCAGGCCTTCCTCTCCCTCTTATGGCCATCTTTCAACACCCTCCTTTGCAATGCCTTGAGAAACGTCATGGAAGAGAAGCTGCAAGCACACAAAGACTTTGGTCACGTCATAGTCTCCAGACTCTCCTTTGGCCGCCACCCACCCAATCTAGCTGGCATCAAAGCAGTCCCTATGCAAACTAATGATGATGCAATGGCCATTATTGTTGACCTCGATGTTAGATGGGCGGGCCAGCCTGATGTTGCTCTCCGTCTCACTAAAATGAGAGGAGTGACGGTGGGTCTATCTACCCTACAAATAGCTGGTGTAGTCAGACTGGTTATGGACCCTATTATAGAAAACCCTCCTTTTATCAAGAAGATATCACTTACTCTATTAGATAAACCATATCTTGACTTCGATCTTAACATCTTGGGAGGACCAGATTTGATGTCTCTCCCTGCCTTGTCTGGCTGGTTGAGCACTGCAATACAGAAGATTGCTGTATCCCGCATAGTCTACCCTAAATCTGTAGATATACACATACCTGGGGGAGGTGGTGGTAGTAGAGAAGGTACTAATGGTAAGGATAAGAGTGATAAGAAGTATAGACGTAGTGAGAGTATCATAGACGGAGATGGAGACGATGATGAAGCTGCCATCGATCATCAATTAGAAGGAGTCAGACCACTGGGTATATTGATAGTGGATATATTAGATGCCCAGGTAGAATCAAGGAGATCTACGTTTTTAGGAAGATTGAAACCAGTGACGCCAAGAGTATTACTGTTGGTGCCTCCGTCTAATACAAATACCGTGATGCAGGCTGCCTTGACTGGGGGAGAGGGAGAAGGGGAAGAAGAGGAGGAAGAAGGTAATAATGATCAACAACAACAAAGGGTGCTAGGGAGGAGAACTTTCAAGTTTGTCATCACCAGCGCATATCAACATCTACAGATGCTGGTATCACATAGGAGGAAGGGATTCACTGGGGTGGTAGGTGCAGATATGCCCCTAGGGAGGACTGAACTATCACTACAACAACTAGCTACTACTTCTAATAATAATAAGGGAGGTGGTGGTAATAGAGACATCGACTCAGAAGTAACAGCAGTAGCTACTCCATTAGATCATTATCAATCTCCACAACGTAGCAACTTCAACTTCACCAATGAGGGTGAAGGTGAAGGTGGGTTTGAGATTCCAATGAAATCAGTAAAGAGTGATGGTATAGATCATGATCGCCATTGGCATGATGCTCAGACATTGACTCCTATGGGAAGTGGTATGTCTGAAATACTAAGTCCAATGGGATCTGCAATGTCACACACTCCTGGCTTCTTGACTGCATTAGATAATGGGAGCGATGATGATGATGATGATGGCGATGAGATAGACGATGATGTGGTTGATGATGGTAAATATATGCCTCCACCACCAGCACCACCACCACCAACGTCCTCTCTATCACCTCCTGCTTATCATTACCAGAAGCAATGGCATTGTCAACCTACATCATCATCATCGTCATTGTACAACTCTACTGCTGCTAAGCAAGAAGGAGGCGAAGGTTCGTTGTTATTAAATGGTGATGGTATATGGGTGAATGTTCCTGCTACCAAGGTACTGACACTAGCTGGATTGTTTAATGAAGCATTGACTTCCTCGGCTGCGCTGCAATGGAAGATAGCTAGAAGAGAGAAGCATAGTGGTAACATTAGTAGTGTGTATACACATAATAATAATAATAATAATAATAATAATAATAATAATGCAGAAGCTGGTGGTAGTAGTGGTAAAAAGGGCAATAATACTATTGATACGACTGCAGTACCTTCTTCTAATGAAGAGCAGCAAAGCAGTAAAGCCCTAAACACCATTTGTCTTCAAACTGATGATGATGAAGGACAATTGCCAACTGGTAGTAGTCAAGGAGAGGGTTGGTTGCATAAAATACACGAATACGTTCTTGGCAATAATGTAGATGAGGATGATGGAGATTCATCTCCATTGTATGTATCAGAAGATGAGCTGGGAGATGTTGGTATGAGTGGAGGTGGTGATAACAATAAGAAGAAGAAGAAAAAAAACAATGGTGGTAGTGGTAGTAGAAGAGTGAGCTTACAGAAAGACAGTGTAGAGCATACTGATTCACTTGCTGCTCAACTGCATCTTAGATTGAGATGGATGCCTCTCAATGCAGAAGAGTTAGCGCAGCAGCAGCAAGAAAATATAGAAGATGGGACTAATACTGATATTCCTATTATTACACCTAGACCTAGGAAAAATAACAACAACAATAATAATAACAATAAAAGTTGACTAAAAACAAGGAGCAACAGCAACAAGACGAGGCAACCCCCCTCTCTTCCAAATCATCATCATCATCCAGCATCATGTCCCCACCCGACACCAACACCACTCAACAACAACCTACCCCACCAACAGAAACACCAGTTCCAAGACCAAGTATACAATTACGAGCTGGTATAGTGGCAGTCAGAGTGGTGCACACCAAGCTAGATTTAGCTGGTAGAGATATAGCCAACCCAGTCCTGGCCGTCAGTACTGTGTCCCCCATCATTTTGAATGCTGGTGCTAGTGCTTCGACCAGATTACAACAACTACATACATCATTCAAACATAATGCTAGACTTCTGACTATGGAAGCTTCATCTGGAGAGAGACCTGGTACTTTACATTGGAGTAAGGTGTTCCATCTTCCTGTTGATCTTGGTGCTGTTGCTGCTGCTGGTGCTGGTGCTGGTGGTGGTAAGAGCATTAGCGCTATTGCTACTACTCCTTCTATAACATGGCCAAAAATATGTATAGAAATAGGGGATGCTGCCTCTGCTTCCAAGTTTATTCTATTTGGAGCTGATTTATATTGTCTAGATGCGCATAGCTCTTATGAAGCTGATGTCACAGTGGTGGCCAGTACTGTTATACAGCTGCAAGAGTTGGTGAATTGTAGTAAAAATAGTAAGAGGTCAACAAGGGGTAATTATAGATTGAAAGAAGCTAGACATGGGGTGCATGAATCTGAGAAGCTGCCTTTGGGGACTGTCATGGTGCAATTGGCTTGGTACCCAGTGATTGTCAGCTGAGAGAGGAAGAGAGAGAGAGAGAGAGAGAGGAAGGGGAAGGTAAGGGGAGGAGGGTTGTGGAGGGAGATCTGGGGAAGGCTACTTGAATGTTTCATTTCTCACCGTTGCAGCTATACAATTTAAAAATATTCAAATCGTGGGTAATTTCATCCCATTGATAAAGGTAGAATAAGGTTGATACGCAGGTTATTGACGAATCTTCCGAAAAAATCTATCGATCTCAGTTTTTCAATCTTTTAAAAACCAAAGCCAAAAAATGTGAGTTTGCCCTTCATTAATATCGTTACATCATCAGTAACTCCTTGAAACGTTTCAATGTGACTGGATTTGCGAATAGCATACAGATTCGACAACCTCAAATTGTCGTAATTATTTTCAAACAAATCTATACCTGAGAGACCCTGAAACCGAAACTCGCTCGTCATTTGAGGATCACGAAGTTACTTTGGTGGTTGATCTAGCTTCCTGGTTTCATTCCAATTTAGATCTGACAAATTCCCTCTCCCCCGCCCCAACCCCATGTGCAGACCCACCCACTATGAAGTCCTCAACTTTTGCCTTGGCTGCCCTTCTAGTCATCTCCTTGCTGGGCCATCATACCGCCTCTGCAAATCAACTCATTGCCGGTGAAGAACTTTACGAGCTGTGCAGTGCTAAATTCAGCCAGCTCTCCAGCTTCCTCGCAGCCGATGCCACCAATAACGATGACATTGATCAAGTCTACTGCTCCCTCCTCGATTCCTTTTACAAGAGCGGCTGCTTGTGCCCAGATTGCCCAGAAGATTCCAGACTTACCAGATTTAACAACCAAGGTGCTCCATTATTAAAGAGATTGCAACCACTCATTGATATTTGTGATGAAGATGGTCAGCTATCTGTCTTGTTGCTGACTGCTACCTGGGACTTGAGTGGCAAGTCTGTCAGCAGTGGTGGTGCATATGGTGAGGGTGATGTTGAGGAAGACTACAAGGAGGGGGGTATGATTGAAGATATTATCACTCAAAATTATAAAGATGATGCAGAAGACCAGTACGACTTCCTTGCTGATGATGAAGATTATGACGATGATGAAGATGAAGCTGCTGTCATTGCTGCTATTGATGAAGCAATGGCTATCAGAAACGGTATTATAGGCAACGAAGATTTCCCAATTGATGTGGTGGACCTTGACAGTGATCAGATCGTGCTAGCAACCGCAGCAGCGGCGGCAATGACCAATCCTAACGATAACCAGCGCACAGTGACTCACAAGGTCTCCCTGGACCTCACCCTTGATGGTGACGTCAACCACCTTGACGAGATGATTGATGCCATCTTTGACATAGCAACCAAGACTGGTGCATCTGTTGCTAATCAACTTGTCAGCTATAACAACAACAACAACAACAACAATAATGTGGAGACGGTTAGGTTACTCAAGGCACAGCTTGATGATCAGTTGACTAGAGCTAAAGACCAACTGAAGGAAACTCTACAGAAGAGTGCAGCTACTATCATGGGCAGGAAGGCAGGAGCTGGAAACACTGGTAGTAGGGGAATACCCACCACAACAACAACAAAAACAAAAGCAATTAGTAGTGGCACTGGTGATAATGACAACAGTGACACGTCATCTACCATCTCATCATCCTCAGCAGTCTCGTGCAACTGTGATGATACCGCCATTCCTGATGTAGGTGAACATTCTTCCCTGGCGGATCATATGAAGAGAGTGGTTGCTCAAGGCAAGAGAAAGTTGTGCAAATTTGCATGCAGTAACCAAACCATCATCATGTGGGTCCTTGCAATTGAGAGTGTGATCTTGGCTTTATGGGCAGTTGTGTATATTGCTGCTACCTTTGCTCCTCAGCTTCAACAACACCAACACGTAGGAGGAGAAAAGGAGCAGTTTGTTCTTAGTCGTGCCTCGGTACTTGATGACGACGAAGAGGAGCAGCTTCAACAGCCATTGTTGCCCAGTATTTACAAGTTATAGATATAGCTATGAATTATAGAGATTTTGGGCACTTATTATTAGGTGTTTGTATGAATAACTTACTATTTATTAGTGAAACTGGGGAGAAGAGTGAAGAGAGAAGGAGTAGAGTGGGGCGGGGGATGGGAGGGCATTCCCCTCTCCCCTCTCACTCTCTGTCTCTCTCTGTATTATTTCTAATACCTACAGGTGAACCCAATATATATGTGGGTGTGTGACGTATATTTATTAATAATATGACATAAGTAACAAACAAAAATGGTAGTTCACCTTCACCTTCACCACACAACACAACACACTTCCTTGCTCTTCTCAATGTCAGGTAAGAGGGAGAGGAGGGGAGAGTACCCAGCCCTCTCTCATGCATTTGCTATACTCAATAATGGTACTAGTTCTCTCCATCATCATCTCCTGAGAATCACTTGAGAGTCAATTAGTATAGTAGATGGCTGGTTTATGTTACAACCATCATAACAGTATGCCCCCTCGTCCCCCATACGCCCCCCTTCGCCCTTCCACAGCCGTGTCGTTGCTGGGAGTGGGTAGT
>Ga0114919_10001377_pt1 | contig 19403 bp, 15 predicted proteins | sample BlataG_FD_88682 | JGI IMG/M metagenome (GOLD analysis project Ga0114919, IMG submission 88682) | Deep subsurface microbial communities from Black Sea to uncover new lineages of life (NeLLi) - Black_00105 metaG | ecosystem: Environmental > Aquatic > Marine > Oceanic > Sediment | place: Atlantic... | reverse complement strand
AGTTTTGAAGTCAACACCGAGTTTAGCCCAGCTGCTGCTTGAAAACTTGTACCAGACCTCCACTTTGATATAGCTGTCAGTGACGTTCTGTTCACTACAATTCCATATTACGTTCTTAATCTCATTATCATCTTTATACCATGTGCCCACAGTCAATATATCATTTGGCTCATCATCAGTAAGAAGTGTCTCATTGTCGTTTACCTTGTATATTTTCACGCCGAGTTTTGCACTATAAGCCACGCTATACTGAGTCTTCGTCCTAAATGTGTAAGTTGAGGTGTTGTTCCACAGCATTTTCCAATAGGTACTGTCCCACTTCGCATTCTGCATATACCTCGTTGCATTACACTTGACATAATATGCTGTTACTGTTGTCGAGTTTTCGTGAGGATGTATGTTTGTGGGGTTTTGATAGGGTGCGCGAGTGTTCCAGTAGGAAAGACGATAATCAATATTTTGACAAGATATTAAAGGTTCAACCTTGATCTCATGATAACCCACAGATACATTGACATTAATGGGAGAGTTACCGGCTAAACTACCATCAACCCATATGCTCACATTGCTTACTTCTTGACCAGAACTTAAGCGTGTTTCCACAGTTAAATTGCAGTATTTCCGCGGGAACCAGGTTGAGTCAGCTAAAGCGCCATTATCACAGGGAATCGTTGAGGGATATCCAGTCCAATTATCAGTTTCATTCCAGTAGTTTGGTAGTCCATTTCCGTTGTCGTCAAGCCAAGGCATATCCCATCCGGTTTGCACCTCAAATGTGTTGTTCCATGCGTAATCATGAGCCTCTAATAAAGAAATATGTCCATCACTATTGGCATCAGCGTCGACTTCTTCTCCACGATGATCAAGTTTATACCCTGGTAGTTTCCATTTCATCTTTTCTCCGTGCAAGGCGTCCAAAAAGTGTTGAGCCCACGGTGTAAACGTAGTGCGACTCTGCATGCGTGCGGCATAATCAGTTTCGTTGGCTGCTGTTATTATGATTCTATTAGGACCGCTCAGGTCGTCGATGAAACCTCCACCCATACATGATGAGATAGAGACAATGAGTTTTCCATAGTTCAGAGAAGACAAAGTGGTGTTAAGCAGATCATCAGTCAAGCGTGTACTATTTAAATTCATAAACTCATCAATGCCGATCCAATCATCTGTATCATTATCTTCATTCACATCGAATCCAATAGTGCTTTCTCTTGTTTCATTTCCTTCATCACCATTTGTGTCAAGCATTGACCTAAGATTCCCTTGATGTGTCTCGTTATCTGTATAGTTCATTTTTTGACCAAGCGCATCATACCCATCTCCATGTGTTGCAAACCATAACCAAATCACATCGTTTGGTCCTGATTTCTTCCCCAAATCCGTGATTGACCAATTAAGATTCACAAAATTTGTGACGTTTGTGACGCCAGGTTCGGACGTATTCATGCTCAAATAATGGATTTCATCAAAGTCGTAGTGCTCACTCATGAGATGATACACGTATTGAGCATCACCTTCAAAGTAAACTTCGTAGTTCGCGTTGCCCATCAGAATGAGCCCATAATAATGAACCTCTTCTGCGGATACCTGTTTGATCCCCAAGTTTCCGAAATTTAGCATTCCGAGCATCAACATTATTGCTAAGATCAAAGTTTTCTTATTCAATCCTAATCTCCTGATCCTGCCAGATTCGGGCTTTTCATATAAAAGCTTTTTGTCTGCTTTTTTTATCAAAAAATCAAAGGAAAAATGCATATCTATTCTTAAATGAAAATGCTATGATTTTCCTTGATTACCAAAGCTTGCTCTGCATAATATCTTCTTCTAATAATCTTGGGATGCTTGCACTTCTCTGAATCAATACCAAATGTCGCTTACTTTCCGTCAATGTGTTTCCCATCGTTTTTGGACGTAAGTTGAAAAATGGAAAAAAAGAGGAGGTTGAATATTTTGAGCCAATGTTTAGTTTTCGGTTGTGATCGTGGCTTTGTCGATGTAAGCTTTGAAGTTGGTTTGACCTTCGATCCAAAGTTGGATAATTAACACATCTTTAGGGATTGTTGCATTGACGCTGGCTATGTTCCATTGGTTGGCTGTTCCATTCTTAACTGTCCCATTGATCCACTGTCCACTGGAAGCTGTAGAGTAGTAAACTTTGGCAGTTGCGTTTTGGGATGTAATCTTTGGGTAGAAGCTGAAGCTGAATTGGATTGTGTGGTTCTTCAGACCATCAACGCGATCAAGCTGCTGCCACATAGTAAAAGCGGATCCGGATGACCCATTTGAATACCGCGAATAAGCTCCAATAAGACACGTAGCCTGGGTACCATATTCACCAGTCACCATAACAACGTCAAAGACGTCAACCTTCCCACTTCCATCCAAGTCGCATACAGGATCCCACCCGGAATCACCCACCTCTTCACCATACTTTGAATTCACTTTCGTGACGTCAAAGATGTCAACATCACCATCCCAATCCACATCACCTCTCCTGTCACCCCACCCACTGCTCACATTCCAGTCCAAGCAAACGTCGACACTCCAACCTCGCCACTCGAAATCCCAGTTCCTAGGTCGTGTCTAAGGATACATCAGTGCATGCATGCAAAGCTGCAGGTGGAGGAGGTCAAATTAGGTCGAACTTGGGAGTAATCTAGTCAATTGTCTGGAAGCGCTCTTTTGTTGTAGACATTATGCTTTTCGGGTTAATGACTGAAATCCCTGTGAGCCCGCCTACAACCTCAATTAGAACGATTTTCTGTGGGTTCTTCAAATTAACCTTGCGATGTATGTCTTTTGCGACAGCCTCAACAAGGTCTCTGCGGGAAATATCAGAATGTCGCTTCTCGACAGTGATCCTGAACGAATCGTTCTCTCTTATCTCAACTGCAAGTTGTGCAACTTTCTCCCCGATTTCGTCCAAGTCTGTTTGGACAACTTCTTGGATAGGGATTATTCGGAGGCTGTAACGAAACTCATAGGGACGTTCTTCGAGGAGTTTACGAAGTTTTTTAATCGCCTCATGAGGTTGAAAAGTTGTTTTTGCTACTATCAGACCGGAGATTCCTGTTTTGTCAACATGTATTGAATTGTCTCCGATTTCTCCAAGGAGGTACCATATTTCGGAGCAGACTTCAGCTTCGTTACCACGAGTAGTTGTGATGAGAAGGTTAAACTCTCGAAGCATGATCAGTTTCTATCCTATCTCTAGTTGAGATCTTTCTTGTTTCGGGTAGAGTTCTCGCCAAGAACACTTCCTAGCAATGTCAAGTTGTGTCAACCAACAATGGTCTGTTTCCTGCATCCGCCGTTTCCGGCGTTTTTTGGGGGGTTTCGACCATCCTAGGAACTGCCCAGCTATGAACAATCCAACAATTGAAATTATGACTACAACCGCAATAATGGCAGGTAAGAGCAGATTGGGCTCTGTTGTTTCATTGTCATGGTTAGCTTCACCGGAGAGCACTGAGTCGATTCTTGATCTGAGTTCTGTTGCGTCGGACTCACCAGCCCATCCAAGATGGTCGTATCTGATGTAACCTTCACTGTCCACCAAGAAAAGGTGAGGTATTCTAGTATCACTTCCAAGGTAGCTGGTTGTGATACTACCATCTTGGTCGCTGGCAACGATCCATGTCATGCTAATATCTGGCTTATCAGCAAAACTACGTAACGTGGTTAGATCTTCTGGACTTATAGAGACTATCTCAAGGTCGTTTCGTGTATATTGTGCATAGATTTCCCTGAATTCTGGTATTGCAATTATGCAAGGAGCGCACCAGGTGGCGAAGAAGTCCAGAAGGATAACTTTTGATGTGGCATTGGAAAGCTTGAATAGGTTTCCTCTTATGTCAACAACTTCGAAATCCGGAGCCGTCCTTATTCCATTAGCTGGTATCCCAAGGCATGAAAGCATAGTTACCACAATTAGCAAGTAAAGAATCCATCGGTACGGAATAGAGAATCTGCGTTGCAGTTGAGGTTTCTTATGCATTGGTTCCCTTCCTAATACTGATCTTTAGAGCATTTGCCTTGCAGACTTCAACGCATTTACCACACAATATACAGTCAGTTGACGATCCAACATCGGATAGTTTATCGATGCCCATGGGACAAGCATTCAAGCACTCTAAGCATTCGTTGCATTTAGCAGTATCCAAAGATACGGTGAATAAGGATATTTTGTTGAAGATACCCATTGTGGCTACGGGGCATAGGTAGCGACACCAGAATCGAGAGATGAGAAGAACTAGAAGCACCGTCATCAGAAGAGTAGCAATGTGCACGTAATAGTATATGCTTAGATTCAGCGGAGTGTAGAAGAAAGGCGCTGGTAGTGCGGCAAATAGGCTTCCAGCTGGGCAGAACTTGCAGAAGAAGGTATCCATGGTGCCCCAAGCTAAAATAATGACTAGCAGAAGCATCACATATTTCGTGTAGGCGAGGGGGGGCATCTTCCTTTTTCTTCTCTTGACTCCTCCTATCAGATCCTGAAAGGACCCAAAAGGGCAGGCCCACCCACAGAAGGCTCTGCCAAATATGGTTCCATACAAGCCTAGAGTACCCAAAAGATACAGAGGGATTGCTGGGAGGATGACGAAGTGTTGCAGTATTCCTATTGGACAACCTGCTGAAGCAAGTGGACATCCGTAGCAGTAGAAATATGGATAACAGAGACCTGTCTTCAATAGGGGAACAACGCCTAGATTAGACAGGGCGAAGGTGATCGTTTGAGTAAGTCGCCGTATCTGGCGAAGTTTCAGCATTATGCTACCCCAAGCCTATACAGGCGGAACACAAAAATCTGACAAAAATCCTCACTAGCTCATATTCGCCCTCTCGAAAACCTAGTAGAAGTAGGCTAATAGAAAACGTTAGAAGGATTATTTGAATGCGGGGCACCTTCATTCAAGTTCTCACCTAGTCTCTGAATAGAGTCAAATCAACTAGTTTTAATCTTTCCTCTGAGCACACGCGCTGTTGAAAGACTGAAACTCAACAGCCTACATGTTACAGTTTCAAGCTGGAAAATTAAGAATGAGTTGGAATTCTTATTTTCGTTTCATAACACTCTTAATTACTAAGAGTCATCACGTCTAGACGGAGAGGACGATGGCTCTTGAGATAGAGAAGTTGACTAGGAGAAAATCTGAGCTGAAGAATCTGTTGAAATCGATGGAGGGGAAAGAGGAAAATCTGGAAGAAGCAGTTAAGATTCTCATAGGAAAACTTCGAAATCGCGAGCTAAATAGAAAAATCAGGATGAAGCGAGATATACTTCATCATTATGAGTCTGGAATCAAGACACTTGAAGAGCAAAATGATGGACAGAGGCAAGTTCATGTCCAGCATACCCTGAATCCGACTCGAACAATTGAAACAAAAATTTTAGAGAATCGACTACAGTTTCAGCATCATCGAGTGCGACTAAGAAGAAACACAATTTTTTCTTGGAGCTATCAAAAACTCTCCTAGGAACCTCACAATTTCCACGCAGAATTTCTCCAGATCTTTCACTAAGAAACTAGAGGAGAGATTCGGAAATCTTGGGTCGCTGTGGATCACTACTTCCGTGCCCCTTTCTAGGAATATATTAAATCGGAGTCAGACCAACATATTTCAGACCAAAGATTTTTTGTAGAATTAGGGCGATTTTCTCTGAATTCGTAGCATAAAACATTACGTCATTAATTCATTGTAAGCTTCTCATATATACATCACTAGTCTACAACTTTTTGAGCATGCGTGCTAGTCATTACATGTTTTCTTTCAACATCTGGGCTAGTCGCTGTATTCCTTCAGCTATTTGTTGTTCTGTTGGATACGAGAAGTTAAGCCTCATAGTGTTCTGTCCTTTGCCGTTGCAGTGAAAGGCTGAGCCCACAACGTAAGCAACTTTGCTTTCAATAGCTTTGGGAAATAGATCGTTGGCGCTCATCTTCTCTGGCAGTTCGATCCACAGGAAAAGTCCTCCTTCTGGCTTAGACCATTTTATACCTTCAGGCATGTGTTTCTCTAACGCCTTTAGCATAGCCTCCAGCTTCTTGCTGTACAACCTGCGGATCTTCGCGATTTGCATCGGTAGCAATCCGCGCCTTAGGTATTCAGCGACTAGAAGCTGTGCATATGTGGGAGAGCAGAGATCCATACCTTGCTTGGCTACCACCATCCTGTCCATCCATTCTGCTGGAGCCATTATCCAAGCCATCCTTAGACCTGGACACAGCAATTTGGAAAAGGTGCCTAATACTATAACGTGATTTTGAGTGTCTAGGCTGTAGATAGCAGGAACGTTTTTCCCTGCGAAGCGCAGGTCTCGATAGGGACTGTCTTCTAGAATCGGAACTTTATATTGGTATGCCATTCGAAGAAGACTTTCACGTCTTTCCAAAGACATGGTGACGCCGGACGGATTCTGGAAATCAGGCACCACGTAGATGAATTTTGGTTTCTTGTTTCTTTTCGCCAGTCTAGCCAGAGCTTTCTCCAATAGATCTATCCTCATTCCCTCGTCGTCCTGTGCTATACCTATCATCTTGGCTCTGTAGGCGTTGAAAGCCTGTAAGCCTCCAATATAGGTTGGCAGCTCCATTACTACGATGTCGTTAGGGTCTAGGAATATTTTAGAGACAATGTCTAGGCCTTGTTGTGATCCAGCAGTGATTAAGATATTCTCGGGTTTGATTGAGGCTTTTTCATGGAATATCCACTTAGTGATCTCTTCACGCAATAGGGCTTCTCCTTCTGTAGGCCCGTATTGTAGGGCGATAGCTCCTTTTTCTCGTAGAAGCTGGCACGAGATATCTTCTAGATCTTTGAGAGGGAAAGTCTGAGGATCTGGAAGTCCGCCAGCAAAGGAGATGATGTTCGGTTGCCGTGTTACTTTAAGGAGTTCCCTGATTTCAGAACGCTTCATGTTGAGAGCAGCCTTTGAGTAAAAGGCTGTTAAGTCTTCAATCAAATCAACATCTTCTTTTTTGCATTGCTTGTGTAAAGTCTTTGTCTATCCGCCAACATAATGTTATAAAGATATAAGATTTCCGTCTGGAAATTCTTGGCTTCGATAATTTTACGATGTAGGTTGCATCCGTCATGAGAGAGCTTTGTTATGGGGAAGTTGCATTAATTTATCGTTCAGTCGAAGGGTATTCTTTAAACTTTGAATTCTCGAAAACTGAGAACATAGCACCCTTTCATGTTACATTAGGGGTGCACGGAACCTTTGAAGTTTTACCAATCTTTTAGCTACAAGACTGTGCAGAGAATTATAGAGCATGTTGTAAATATCGGGAGGATCCGAACCACAATTTTCTGGAGAATCGTTCAGCAAGAGCAGTGAAATTGCGGCAACAATTATAAGTGCATTATTCTTAGAGAATCTATCCTTACGTTGGATGTGAAAAGTTGGAGATAGTGATTACAGCTTATGTCTTTGTCTAAACTTCAGAAAAGACGGTTTCTGGCGGTGAATGGCATCTTTGCCTTTACTGCATTCATGTTAGAATGGACGGGGATCTCTCTGAATATGTATGTTTACGCTGACAGCTTCCATAGTATCTTTAATGTGCCTATAGCTATCATTGCTTTTTGGATAGTAATAGGTCACACATCATGGGTTGTCTATAAGAGGTTTGGTTGGATCGCTGGACTTTTGACAGGTATAATCATCGATTTACCTTTTGAATTCTTAGCTTTTTATCTCGGCTGGTGGACATGGATTCCCGGGTGGGGTCCGGCGATATTTTTCAATGCGCCCATTCCAAATTTCGCTGTATACCTAAATGTGAGTTTAGGAAGCATCCTTATCTACAAATACGTGGCGAAATCAAAACTGTGATAAGAAGAACTCCTATTAGGAGATTTAACATAACATAGGATCAGTGAGATTCCACTCATCTTCGATTCCCGAATAGAGCTCGCTAGCACTCTGCAATGGTTATAGTTGACCCAGATTTCACTACATGGTCGACGACATGAAGCGTTGTACACACACGAATCCATGAACACTCTGAGAGCCACGCTGCATACATGCATAGGATGGTTCTCTCTTTACTTCACTTTGGTCTTCAGGATGGAGACTGACGCGGCAGACTGATCGAGCATAAGGGTAGCTATCAATGTTTGCGTTATCTCGGAAAATTTTATGGCAGATGAAAGGACTGCGTAGAATTGTTCAGATTGTCAGTAGATTGAAGTTTTTCCATAGGCAGCTGATATATCTCCCGCACAACCCCTTTTTTCCACAACATGCATGCATACTCCGTAGTGGTATGCTATGGTTACTACGTAGAAGATGTCTACTCGTCTATGGACATCCCCATTCAGTTCCATATTTACTCGTGATGGTGACGATGTCGAAGATGTCAACCTTACCGCCTGGAGGCGCTAGGTCTGCTCCTGCAAACCAGTGAGCGTCTGGAACACTTATCCCTTGGCTACCGTAGGCTGAACATGCAATGACGATGTCGAAGATGTCGATCTTGTAGCAGCCATTACCCTTCTTGATAAAGTCCACTTCGCCAATCGCGGAGTTTCCATCGGGTAGTATGGGTTCCGCTTCAACGAGAGGTAACCACCCGCTCCAGGCACGAAGTCAGTTGCGTAGTACATGCCTGCACCTTCAAAAGCGTCTTGCCAAGATAAGCCTCCCAAGTAGTAGCCAAGAGCATCATTGGTAGCTAGGTATGTTATGTTTACGCTTGCGCCCAAATATGATGGATTGATGATTCGCACATCCGCGTTATGTGGTCCATCTGGATCCATGTATATGTCGTAGTCCGTGTCGAGGACTAGTGGTGTGCCTACTGACTCTGCACTGACAACCCAGAAGACTGGCTCAGTGCAGCTGACGTATCCTGTGACAGCATCAGCAGTAAGGGTCTCAGTGACTGTTTGGCTAAGAGTACCCTTGCTCCACCAGTTGAAGGATTTGATGCTCGTACTGCCTATGTATGTGTTCCAGTATTCCCAGCTTGACTCGCCCCAGTAGATCTCGATGGTGTATGGGTCAGTGATGCGGAGGGTCTTAATCTCTGAGACACCATAATAGTTCCAGCAATCAGTTATCTGGTTATCATACCAGATTGAAGCATAGAGATGAGTCATGTTAACTTGTTCTAGTTGATTGCCAGTTACAGGCTCAACGAACCAGGCGTTATCCCTGTATGACTGAGTAACCTTTGTCTTGTTCGTTGCATCGTCTGGGTCCGTCCATGTGTCAGTACTCCAGCTAAGGAGGTAACCTGCCTGGTCAACTGAATCATCGTAAGGAGGCTGATGCATGGATGTGCATGCAACCATGCATGCATGAGCTAATCCACTGTATAGGTCCATCCTGTCTAGGCATTCGTAGTCAAACCATTCTGAATAAATCTTGTTCATGACATTTGGAGCCATAATCCCGATTCTGATGGGTGACCCATCAACCTTGTAAGCGTTCATAAAAGTGTAATCGTTTACGGGGTAGGGAGAATGAATTACGCCAAGTAGGTTTGTACTCCAAGCATGGAAATACTTAGGGCTAAAAAGGGGGATGGTTATACATTGTTCAGTGATGTAGCCTAAGGCTTTCTTTGTGGCAGATACGGCTTCTGCATGGTCGGCTGGGAATCGTGCACCATATAGGTAATTGTCTAATACTGGATACATTGGATTGCCAAGTGAGTCGTTTCCAGTTACAAAGTTCCCTCCACCTGGCATGTATTGGCTACTGTGGTATAGACCATAAGTACTATAGCCCGGGAATCTTCCTCCACTCCATCCTCCTGTGTAAACGTGGTAGTTTAGGTTATCCATGACTTTAGGATAAAGTACAGAGGAATCAGCTTCAATTTGGTTAACGGGAACGCCTACAAGTCTGAGGGTATCACAGAGTGCGCGACCAGCCTCAAGTCTTCGCGTGTCGTCTGATAGTATACAGACCTCCAACGGATCCATAGTTGAACCTTGATCAGGGTGGATTCGGAGGTTCGGCGTGGATCCTGGGAAGCCTGAATCGTAATGTGGATTTACAACAACGCCTTCTATGAATCCTGCAGCATCAAATGCAGCGCTAGCTAGCACGGGGTTGTACTCGTATGGATAGGTTCCGTCCTCGTACCAGTAAGATTGGTTCCTCCAGCCTCTATGAATATATCCCACAGGTTGATCAATTCTGTAAGCGAATCCTTCACAAATGTTTTCAACGATGTGGTCTTTGTCTACGAGGAATGCGAGGGCTTGTCTGAAGCCTTGATAGTTAGTGGGTGATCGTATACCCGGAAAGAGAGGGACGGTGTGGTTATTGTTTATGTCAAACTCATACCTACTCACCCAGGCACTTACTGCACCGAGAACTATGTTTGGGTCTGCCTTTGCGTCCTGAAGCAGATCTCCAGTGAGAGAAGAACCTAATACGTCAATATCGCCATTCTTCAATGCTCGATAAGCATCCTCAATGTCTGAATAGAATTTGATGATGAGATCTTCAGTTCTCGGTCCTTTGGTCTGAGCAAAAACTGAATCGTGCGAGAAACTTGTGGAAAGAATCAAAACGAGCGTTAAACCTGTAATGATAAACTTCTCAACTCTAGCCAACTCACTCCCCTTCTCGGAACACCAAAATATGTAACTAGTGGAGCTCTTATTATGATTTCAGGAACAATCTTCTATGTACCCACCAAGTACTGACATGGATGGCTACAAGTTGTTTCGCCAACGATTGTAGCACTAGAGCTAATGGATTTGTCTAAAATTTAACAGATTAGGATTCTTCCATGAGCTAGGTCGTTGGTGAATTTGTCAATGTTTGACAGTTCGGAATCTATTACTTCTTCAATGCTCTTTCTTGTGCTTTCTATTGAGCTTCCAGATTGTAGCACTACTTGAGCAGCTGCAATTGCTGGTTGGTCAATGGGTTTGCCGATTTGGCTTAGGAGCCATATGTAGACTTTTTCTAGTCCGGGCACTTGCTCGTAGACGCTGTTGGCGATCTTGTGCGTTAGAAGGTTGTAGATCTTCCCTACGTGACTTACGGGATTCTTGCCTGCTGCTGCCTCTGAGCATGTTGGGCGATTCAAGGGTATTACGCCGTTGACACGATTTCCTCTTCCTACTTCTCCCGAGTCTGCGCTCTCAGCGCTTGTGCCGAGCACTGTTAAGTATACTCCTCTCACGCCTCTGCCTTTCACGTCTAATGTGTTCAAGTCCACGTTAATCTCGTCAAAGGTAACGTTCGTCTTCACGAACATTGTTATGTCTTCTAGAATGTTGCTCTTCTTTCTGAAGTAGTCTGCTTCATCTTTTATGTATTGATCGACGAAAGCCACTGAGATCGTCATGTTCAGTCCGTTGTTCTTCCTTAAACCCATGATTTTGACGTCTTCTCCGGCTTCAGGGAACTTCTTCTTGAACATTGGAGAGTTGACGTATCGCTCAGTTTTCAGAATTACCCTCTCAAGTCTGGTCATGGGGGCGTACCCAACAGCCCCTGAAGTATCGTTTGCTCCAAGCACTCTGCCCTTTCTTCTAAATATGTCGACCAACTCTGGTGATCCAGGTTTCAACTCAGCCTTATATCGAAGATGCTTGTCAGGGTCTACGAAACGTAGATTGCTCTTGATCCAGTCTTTAGCGGCTTGAATAGCAAGTTCTTCCACAGGAATTGTGATGTCGTCTGCCTCTCTTGTTGCTCTGTCACCAAGTATCAGAAGCATAGGTTCTTTTACTCGTCCTCCGCCAAAACTCAGTTCCACGTCCCCGCTACCAGCAGAGACTTATCCGCATTATGGTGAAGGATGAAACCAACCTTGTCCAAGTATTCTCTGCACAGTCGTACGGAGACTCTGTCCATTATGGCGTCGCAGATCGAGTCAGGGTGACCAAGCCCCTTCCTTTCTACAATCTCCACTCTCTGCTTTCCCACGGGTATCTGTTTGGAATGATCCACCAATATCTGCCTCAACGAAAGCTCACCTTAGCAAGGCTTATAAAATGCTTGAGAATATATATTTTCCGATGTTCAACAAGCATAAACAATAACTGTCGGTTATGAACCATGATTGTTACAGGGTTACAACTTAAGAAGCTCAGGACAGATGCGGGACTCACTCAGCAACAGGTTGCTCAGCTCGCCGGAGTCTCCCAAGCCCACATCGCAAAGATAGAAAACCAGAAGGTAGACCCTAGGCTCTCAACCATCAACAAAATCCTACAAGTTTTAACCGAGGGGAAAGGGAAGAAATGCAGGGAGATCATGACACGCAATGTAATATTCGCAAAACCCAGCGACAAAGTCCTGATGATCAGCGAGAAGATGATTGAGAAAGCGATTTCTCAGTTGCCTGTGCAAAAGCAAGGCAAAATCGTTGGAACAGTGATGGAAGAGAGCATTATCAAGAATCTCCACATAAAGATAGCTGAAGAGACAGTAGAGGCAATAATGGACCCTCCATTGCCGATAGTTTCGGAAGATGTAGAAGTGAATACGATTCGACCTTTGCTAGAGGATCATTTGGGAGTTCTAATTGTGCGTAGAGGTAACGTCGTCGGGATCATAACGCGCTCAGATATACTCAAGATTCTCTCCCAATTTCCATAGGAACAGAGTTAGTCTATCTACAATTTACTGTAAATTCTTATCTTCAAAGATGTGCAAAATTGATAAATAATTGTATTTGCAATTGAGGAACTATGGATGACACGGTTGGAACAGAGTGCGGAGTATTCGCCGCTGTCGATTTCAGAAAGAACTCCATATTCCCCTATGTTTATTGGGGTATGCGTGCCCAGAACCACAGGGGTCACCAATCACATGGCTTCTTAACATATGATGGGAAGTTCAATGTCCATCGAGGTTTGGATCTTATTCCAAAAATAAAGACAAAGGACATCCCAAACTGGTTATCACGCTTGCCAGGCCACGTAGGCATCGGAAACGTTAGATATACAACATCAGGGAGGCTGAATGAGGAAGCACTCATAAAAGGCATCCAACCTGTCACTATAGAAACAAAAAAGGTTAAACTAGCTATATCCTTCAATGGAAACATTGTCAATACCGTAGGGTTAAGGAAAGAAATCTGCAAAACTTTTTCAAACTTCTCCTATGACTGCGATGCTGAACTAATCTGTAGAAAACTTGCAGTTGAGCTGATGCAGAACCAAGACTTGCAATCAGCAGTTAGGACATGCATTAAGGAAGTTGAGGGCGCCTTCTCTGTAAGCGGGATTACTCAAGAAGGTGAGCTTTTCGCCTTCAAAGATCCCTATGGTCTGCGACCCCTATGCACCGGCTGCAATGCAGAAGGAAACATCTGCGCCTTCTCTTCTGAAACTGTAGGTCTGGACATCAACAGCTTCAATCATGGATTCGAAATTGAACCCGGAGAGTTTGTGAAGGCTGCTGACGGAGACCTGGAACGAAAGCAGATTGTAGCTACAAAAAGGAAGGCCCTCTGCGCCTTTGAATTCGCATATTTCGCTCGTCCAGACTCAAAGCTGAATGGCAGCTATGTCTATGAAGTTAGAGAGGAATTTGGCAAAAATCTTGGAAGGGAATACGCAGATATTGTGAAGAATGCAGACGTAATTTTTTCACTACCGGAAACAAGCGATGATGCAGCTTATGGACTCCACGAAGAGACAGGATTACGATGGGAGAGAGGTACAAGAAGACACCGATATGTCACTGATCGAGCCTTCATCTTACTTTCACATGAACGCCACTCAACAATAAATCGGAAAATAAACATCGTGGATCACAGAATATCAGGCAGAAACCTCATAATCGTCGATGATAGTATCGTCAGAGGAGATACAACAAGAGTAGTCGTCAAAAAAATGCGCAAACTGGGTGCGAAAGAAGTGCACCTGTTCATCACCTTTCCCCGCATCATAGGACCATGCTTCTACGGCATAGATATGGCAACTTATGGAGAACTAATAGGATCTACCAAGACACCTCAAGAAATTGCACAGACAATAGGAGCAGATTCAGTGAACTTCCAATCGCTGGAAGGATTCATTAAAGCCACAGGATTAAAGAAGGAAGAATTATGCCTTGGCTGCGTAACTGGCAAATATCCAACACCTCTTGCTCAAAGACTAGCAGGCTGGATGCGTAAAAAATTCGAAGGTGGACACAAGGAGACAGGAAGACTCTACGAAATTGACGTTGAAAATATCTCAGAAACATAAGAAACTTATTTGACGTAAAGGTTGAGTCTATGGAAAAAACAGGGATCCTAGTCGTATCCTATGGAGCTCGAGAAGCCGCCATAATCGACACAATCCAGCAAAGCCTAGAATATAGACCAGAAATTTACGTTGTAGACAAACAGAAGAATCCTTTCAATGTAAGGAAGGCAAAAGAACACGTTGTCATTCCAGACCTCAACGTTAACAAGATTTTAAAGTTTGTCATCAGACGGAAAGGTAAGATAGACTTCGGAATAGTCGGACCTGAGAAACCCATAATTAATGGATTGAGAGATTCCATCGAGAGAGAGACTGAGATACCAATCATTTGCCCGACGAAAAAGTATGCTCTTGAAGCTAGCAAAGTTGCACAAAGAGAACTCTTCGAGAAGACTGTGCCAAACGCCAATCCTCGATTCAAGGTCTTCGATCCTGCAAACTACAAAACAACAATTGAGGTTAAGAAAGCAGTATACTTATGGCTAGATGAGCTCTCCAACCAAGCTGTTGTGAAACCCGACGTTCCAGCCGCCGGAAAGGGAGTAGGCGTTTGGGGAGACCACTTCAATACACGAAGACAGTTATTCAACCACTTTCTAAGTAACTACATTCATGGAAAGGTGATAATAGAAGAAAAAATTGAAGGAGAAGAATCTAGCTTTCAAGCTTTCTGTGATGGGAAGAACTTAACACCTCTGCCAGAAACTCGCGATTATAAGAGAGCATTTGATGGAGATCAAGGACCTAATACAGGAGGGATGGGATCATACAAAGACACGGATACTCTCCTACCCTTCATGCTAGCAGAAGACCGAGACAAGGAAATTGAGATCGTGCACCGAATCTTTAACTATCTGCGAAGTCAGAACAGTGGAGATCAACTGAGAGGCGTCCCCTTCTACGTTGCCTTCATCCACACCGCCAAAGGCCCCAAGATACTAGAGAATAACAGCAGACCGGGGGATCCTGAAATAATAAATATCCTCCCACTTATAAAAGATGACTTCATCGATATTTGCTTCAAAATGATAGAAGGCAACCTCACAAGAGTCCGATTTGACAGAAAAGCATCTGTCGTCACCTACCAAGCACCTCCTACATATGCAGGCTATTCCAAAACTTTCCCTGAAGATGTTGATCAGGAACAAATCGGCAAACCTACAAAACTAGAAAACGCCTATAAGCTTGCCCAAGAAACAAGTGGCAACATCCGTGTTTATCCAGCTTCTATGGAACTCAGAGGAAGAAAAGTTTATGCACTCGCCTCACGAGCCATTGCTGTTGTAGGAGTTGGAGAAACTATCCAAGAAGCTCGCGAACTTTCTCTGAAAGGAATAAACGCTATTGAAGGAGGATCCCTCTGGCACAGAACCGACATAGCTTCAAGCGAGCACATCAAGAGAAGCATAAATCATATGCAAGAATTGAGGCTCGATAATCGGTGAAAGAGGGAAAGAGAGTCTTCATAACTGACTGTGAAGGACCGATTTCGAAAAATGATAACGCCTTCGAATTGGCAAGTCACTTCATTCCTGAAGGCGAACGCTTCTACACGCAAATAAGTAGATACGACGACGTCCTAGCCTCTCTTGTCAAGAGAGAAGGATACAATGCCGGGGACACTCTGAAACTGATTGTGCCTTTTCTCAAAGCTTATGGGGCAACTAACGCGAAGATAGCAAAGCTTTCAGCCCAAAACATCGTTTTGATGCCAGGCATCAAGGAAACTCTGCAGTTTGTTCAAGAGATGCCCAGCTTCATCGTTAGCACCAGCTACGAACATTACATTAGGACTCTGTGTAACGTACTCGATTTTCCTTATAGTAATGTGTACTGCACCTGTTTGGACATTGACTCTCACAGCGTGAGTAGTGCAGAACTGGAAAGATTGAAGGAGTTCAGGCGGCAAATCCACAGGCTACCTCTGATCGGATTTTCTAAAAATAGCACATCACTTCAAGACCTTTCAGAAACAGATCAACGCACCATAGAACAGTTGAACGACATCTTTTGGGAAAAGATAACGAATATGGAATCCAACGTTTTTCTCAAAGAGATCAAACCAATTGGGGGGGTTGAAAAAGCCAAAGCCGCTGAAGATATTGTGTATCGCTCTAGAACAAGTCTGCGCGATGTCATCTATGTTGGCGACAGCATAACAGATGTTGAGTGCTTCCGATTGATCAGAAAAAATGGGGGAGTCACAATCTCTTTCAATGGCAACGAATATGCAGTCATCGAAGCTGATATCGCTATTCTTTCTAACAACGCACTACCAATAGCAGTAATTGCCCAAGCCTATGGAAAATATGGTTCTGACTCAGTCTACGATTTGGTTAATAACTGGAAGAGGGAGAAGTTGTCCAGATTCAAAGTCGTTCCTGCATTGCTGAAAGCGGTCGAGCAAACGTTTCCACATGTTTTGCCAGAAGTCAGCCGGGTTACGAAGAGTAATGTAGAAAGGCTCGCCAAAGAGAGTAGTTCATTTAGAAAACGCGTGAGAGGAGAAGAGGTGGGAAGACTTGGATGAGAAGCATAGTTTATCTACATGCTTCATCGAGATGTGTTCTTTATGAAGGCTGAAGTTGAGGAAACATACGCTGAGGCTTTTGAGGGACTTTTCAGTAGAATAATTGTGACAGCCGATGACGAGCAAGTCTTAAGAAGTGCTGCTTATGACGCAACTGCAACTCCCTCTATTGTTCTGGGAAGAGTAGAAGGAGGAATAGAAAGGTGGCTAAGCTCGAAGGAAACTCCAGATGGACGAAATGGGGCAGTTCTACAGTTTTGGGGTGGTCTAGATGGCAAGAAGCCTTTGCAGATTTCATTGCAGACACTGAAGAAAGAGATGTCAAACAGGATTAGGCAGGATATATTAGTCAAACCTTTCACAGCACTTTTTGATGATTTGCCTAACTCTCTTGGGAAGCTTGACTTCATGGAAACAGTGGGTCATTGTGGAGATGGATTTGAATGGGAAACTGAATTGTACGGACGCAACATCATCGTCGTTCCCATAATGGCTCCAGACTTCCTTATTGAAAGGCACATAGGTTACGCACGAGGGGTTATGGGGGCCAATTTCTGGTACATGTGTGAGACCAAGAAAGCCGTGATAGTTGCCGGAAAAGCGGCTCTTAAAGAAATCCAAAACGTTGAAGGAGTTGTGACACCTTTCGGTATCTGTTCTGCAGGTTCAAAGCCTGAGACGAGGTTTCCCAAGATAGGCCCCACAACCAATCATCCATATTGCCCCTCCTTGAAGAAAAAGCTTCAAGAAGCTTCAAAAGTTCCTGAAGGAATCCATTACATTCCTGAAATCGTCATTAATGGAATCACACTTAATGCTGCTAAGACAGCGATGAGAGTTGGGATTGAAGCAGCAGGATGCATAGATGGAGTAAAAATAATCTCAGCTGGAAATTACGGGGGTAAACTAGGCAAATACAAGATCTCCTTAAGAGAGTTGTTCCCATGACTGAATTCGACGCTATCGGCTTCGGAGCTCTGAACATAGACAGACTCTTCACCGTAAACGAGATCGCCAAAGAAGACGAAGAAAGTCACATCCACAATCTCAAAACATATTGCGGTGGCTCCGCCGCCAACACCATCATAGGTCTAGCCCGTCTACGACTACAGACAGGATTCATTGGCAAGGTCGGCTCTGACGGGGAAGGAAAACTCTTGCTGAATGACTTCAAGAGAGAAAAAGTTGACACAAAAGAAGTTGCCATAGCAAAAGACGGGCGAAGCGGCAGCGTAATAGGTTTCGTAGATGATCAAGGGAGAAGAGCGCTCTATGTAGACCCAGGAGTCAATGATTCAATAGCCCTTCAAAGGACTACTGTGGAATACTGCAAGAACACTAGGCTTCTTCATCTATCCTCTTTTGTAGGCGATCAATCCTTCGAAAGTCAAAAGAAGTTGATTAAAAAAATCCCAAAACACATTAAGGTGAGTTTTGACCCCGGATTGTTATATGCTAGGAGAGGATTGTCAGCTCTTAGACCCTTCATAAGGCGATCCTTTGCAATGCTTCCAAATGAGGCAGAGTTGAAGCTACTCACAGGCGAAGAATATGAAATAGGTGCTGACAAACTGATATCTGAAGGAGTGAAAATTGTCGGAGTCAAGATGGGCAAAAGAGGATGTTACGTAACAAATGGCAAAATCAAACATAAGGTGGTCCCTTTCAAGGTCAAGGTCATCGATACTACCGGAGCGGGTGATGCTTGGAACGCTGGTTTCATATACGGTTTGCTCACCAATAGAACTTCAATTAATTGTGGAAGGCTCGGTAACCTTATCGCGTCAAGATGCATCTCTAAGAGAGGAGCTAGAACCGGGTTACCTCAAATCAGCGACCTCCAGCAACAAGGTGAACTTCTTGAGTGAATCTAAAGCAGATTTTGAAAAGATTAAAATATGTAAAAGCTGGCTTCTCAGCGTTAGTTGTGTCTGATATGAAACTGTTGGTTTTAGGTTATGGTAACATAGGCTCTATCATCGCCTCCGATCTGGCCTCTAGTATGCCCTCAGCGCACATAGTTATAGGAGGTAGACGACTGAGCAAGATTGAAGAAGTAGTCAAAGACATTAAGAGGGAAAACGTTTCTGGAATTCAAGTGGACGCTCGAAAACACGACAATTTAGTCAAAACACTAAAAGGGTTCGACGTTGCAGCAGGAGCTTTGCCTGGGGAGCTTGGCTTTCGGTCAATTAAGGCTGCTATCGAAGCGCAGGTGGATTTTGTTGATGTTTCGTACATGCCTGAGAATCCTCTCACTCTACACGAAGAAGCGGTAAATGCTGATATTACCGTTGTGCCTGACTGTGGTGTAGCTCCTGGAGTGAGCAACCTCCTTGTTGGCTTTGCCGCTGGCAAACTCGAAAAGGTCGAGGATGTTCAGATAATGGTTGGTGGCCTTCCTGAAAAACCGATTCCTCCTTTTGGCTACACAATCACATGGTCAGCAGAAGGTCTTATCGACGAATACGTTAGGAGAGCCAAAATGATTGAAGATGGGAAACTTATTGAAAGAGAAGCATTGACGGGTTTGGAGAAGATCGAGTTTCCCGGCGTAGGTATGCTTGAAGCGTTCTACACTGATGGTCTAAGGACGTTGCTTTACACCCTTGAAGGAGTTCAGTCAATGTGGGAGAAGACACTTCGATATGGCGGTCACGTCTCAAAGATTAGGTTCCTAAAGGCACTAGGCTTT
>Ga0114919_10001375_pt1 | contig 19414 bp, 31 predicted proteins | sample BlataG_FD_88682 | JGI IMG/M metagenome (GOLD analysis project Ga0114919, IMG submission 88682) | Deep subsurface microbial communities from Black Sea to uncover new lineages of life (NeLLi) - Black_00105 metaG | ecosystem: Environmental > Aquatic > Marine > Oceanic > Sediment | place: Atlantic... | reverse complement strand
GCCTTTCACTTATCAATGATAAGAAAGTATTAAATAATAATTGAATTATAATAACATCATTATCGAAAAAGGTGATTTATGATGGGTATAACAATAAGCGCAGTCCTGGACGACTGGTTTTACAATGAAGCAATATTAAAGAGATGTGAAAACATTTCAGAAAGTGCCAGGATCCGAGAACTATTGGTTAAGGGTTGGAAATTAGAACAAAAAGGGGTAGAAAAATGAGTTATTATGCTAATAAACGCGCAGCTAACATTCTAATTACTGAAATGGCGAACAAAAACAGCTCTGTTTCTGAAATGATTGACAAAATAAGCTTAAAGTTTGGCTTTGGTAAAAAAGCAGTACTTGACCGCTTGGAAGTTATGGAAAATTTGGGCTTTATTATTGTAGATGGTGAAGAGGTGAAAACTGTTTGACTTTCTTTAATGTAATTCTTAATATTAGGGTTATGATGAAAGATTTAAAGCGTATAGAAAAGTTGTTGCAGAAACGCAAACATCACAAGACTTATGAGTCTGTTTCGCAGTTTGTACGTTGCGCGATAAGAAAACTATTGAAAGAAGAGGGGTTTTAAGATTGGGTGAAGCTGGCCTTTATGAAGTTATGAGGCGCGAACAATATAACAGGCGCAGGTTTAAAGAACGTGAAGGCCTGGCAGAGCAGCCTTTTATTAATGAAACTGTGGTTTTTGATGTTACAAACACGAAAGGGTTTTATTATTGGAGCAGACGGGATAAAATAAGTTTTGTGGAAGAAATGAAAAATACTAAGCTTACAGCCTGGTTTTAATGCTCACCGAAATACACGCTAAGGTGTTGACCTATTTGGTCGGGGGTTAACCTCTTTTCCCCGACTTTTTTTAAACTAACCATTTTGTCTATTTCCCTAACAGGGGAATGGGGGGTACTCCGCCCCCCAATTTTATAATCAAACAGGGCAAGATAACAAATAATAAAGGTGATTGAATGGTTACAACTAATTTATTTGAAACAAAAAGTTTAGAACCTAACTTTTTAAGAAGATTAGCGGCTCAAACTGATGGAATGTATTATTTAGATAATTTTTGGGTTCGTGAAGCAATTTTAGAAAAAATAAGCAAATCCAATTTATTACCCTTATCAAAAAGAAAAGGTGATTGAAATGAAAATCATAAAACTAACAGATTTCATTAAAGCGTGTGACGAAATAATCGCAGAAGGTAATAAAACCCACACCTTTAGTCATGCAGACGTTATCATACACGCATTGCAGTACAAAATAGAATCGGAGTATTTAAACTACATCAAGGGTGATTGAATGATTAAGAAGCAATTAAAAGCGGTTGACTGGAAAACATTAAGCGATGAAAGCGTGCGGCGTATTCAGGTGTTGAGTAGAATTAAAGGGATCACTTACGTTGAGGCAGCTAATTTATTAAAAGATGGGCAGCAAGACTTAACGCAGTACGGGGGCTAAATTGAAGAAAAAAAAGACGGGTTTCCTTATATTGGCGGTTTTTTTCCTGGTTTTATTAGCTGCAGATATTTTTAGCACCTTAGCGAGCGGGGAATTAGTGCAGTTTTTAGAAGCGAACCCTTTATTTAAACATTTCGGTTATTTTGGCATTTTGTTAATTAACTTGTTTTGGATTGGGGTAATGTATAAACTTTATACCTGGAGTAATAAACCCATGTGGCGGTGGGTTTGGATTAGCACAGTTGTTACTATTTGTGTTTTACGGGTTCTTATAGTGTATAATAATGTGGGTGTGGCTATGAACCCGCCACCGATAGAAGTAGCTCGGGCAGTTACTCCCGCTATGAAAAGGGCGGTTTTGTTTAAGCTTGGGGGTTTGGCTGTGTTGCCTTATTTTATAAGTTATTTGAGTTACGTTTTTTTCAAAATTGACCACAGGATAGGTGTTAAACATGAGTAAAATGGCTTTAATGATTTTAGTAAGACGTCTTACTAAAAAAATGATAAAGAAGTGTAAAAAATGCCGGTTCGGTAAGTTTGATATTAACCGCGCAGAGTGTTCTCTATGTATTGCAGAGCTGAATAAAGATATTAAGAAGGTTGAGGGAAAAATTGGTAAAGATCGTTAAAAATTTCAAAGAATATAAAGAAAACCTGGACTACTTGAAGTTTAAGCTTATTTCTGCAGCAATAAACGTAGATGGTGATAATAGTAACTGGTGGCAACGTAACAGAATAAGCTTAATTTTCATAACAATAGTGGCTATTCTAGCGGCTGTTTCTTACGTTATGGGGTGGGTTTTAGCCCTTAGAATAGTCACTATTGTTATATTTATTCAATTATTAAGTATTGTTATATCAACAATTAAAAACATTATTGCAAAGATAAAAAGAAAATGAAATATTTAATATACGATGTACCAAAACAAGGAATAGACTTGGAGTTTGATTTTGAAACTGGCATAGCCCTTAAGGTTTTTCTGGACTACAAGTCAGCTCAAGAAATGGTAGATATAATACAAAACAAGCTAAACGGGGTTTACTAAAAAATGAGTGAAGATTTATACACTGATTACTGGATTCCTTTATTAAGAATGACAATAGCTCAAACAATAGTATTTATTATATTAATTATTTCAATACTAACTTTGGAAACTTCATTTAAAATAGAATTAATAAGTGTTTTAGGACTCTACAGTTTACTTACAATTGCAGTATTTAGCTTAACCTTACCTTATGAATAAAAACAAATTACTTTAACAATCAAAAAATGAAAGAATTATACACCAAAGATATATTCATTAACACACCAAAAAAGATTATTATAATAAGGGACGTCATGGAAACAATTGTTGAGGTAATAGAAAAGAAAAAATGAAGAAGAAATTTATATTAAAAAATTGTGTTGTGTGTGATAGAGATTTATATTATCTTACTGAAAATATTTTTAAATGCAGTAACAAAAAAAATTTCGTATACCATAAAGGAAAATATATCTGCAAAAACTGTTTTATGAAAAACAGACACAGAACAAGGTATACCAAATAATGAAAGATTAAAAAAAAATATTAGATTTTAATAACTTAATTGTAGGAAGTGATAAAAAGAAAATGAAATATTTAATTATAAAATTAATAAAAGAATAAGAAGGTTAAACAATGAGTAAAGATTTAGTTACTAATTATTGGATTCCTTTATTAAGAATGACAATAGTTCAAACAACTGCATTTATTATATTAATTATTTTGATATTAACTTCAGAAACTTCATTTAAAATAGAATTAATAAGTGTTTTAGGACTCTACAGTTTATTTGCAATTATTTTATTTAGCTCATTTTACTTTTATAAACATCGTTTCATGAGAAAAAAGAAAGGTGATTGAATGATTATGCAGTATTTTAATGAAATGCCTAATAATGATATTAAGCGAATGATTGTTATAAGTTTACTTATCCTGTTATTATTTGCTGCTTTGGGTTTTTTTGGTGGTTATGGCTTTGGTAAAGAAGTTTGTTTAAGTAATTGTGAAATTATGATTAATCAATCTTTGGCCCGGTGCATAATGATATAAATAAACGACCCTTTTTTTAAGTCTGGGATGTTTATAAATAAACAGGTGTTGTTTAACCCCCCCTATATTATTTGGTGATTATTCCGTATATTCTTGGTTGTATGCACCATTGTATAGGGTTTCCCATTGTGTTAGTTGGTCTTTGTTGTATTTTATTTTTAATGTAACAAAGCCAGTATAGTATAGTAGGGTGTATTATTATAGGGGTTATTACTTTAGTATTATATTGTTTAAAAAGTTTCTTTATTGCTTTTGGTGTAAATAGATAAGTGTGGTCTGTGTGTATCTGTTGCCAGCTCCTTTTCCTTATCCTGGCTATTATATCGCTTGCATTGGGTGTTTCCAAGTATATTACACCTTTTGTTTTTAACAACTTTGTTATTTTAGTTATTTCTTTTTTAGGGTTTTTAAAATGTTCAATAACATCTATGAGTATTATTAAGTCATACTTTCCTTTAATCTTGCTTTTTAAGTTATATTGTTCTCTTGCCAGTTTCTGACCGCATTTTGAGGGTTCATAATAATCTATGTTGTAACATCGTTTAAGTTGATTGGTAAGTCTACCGGTCCCCCCGCCATAATCTAGTATCTTTATATCTCTATATAGTAAGCTTTTGAGTCTGTTGTCTATTCTAATTTGGGTGTTAATGTTACCTACAAAGTAATCTGATGTATACTCGTACTCTGCTGTTCTGTTTTTGTGTATGGTCCCACAGTCTAAACATTGAGAGTATGAGTTTTCACACAACTGGCACATCTATATCTCTCCTAAAATACTTAATATGAACCCGGCTATAAATGCCATTGCATACAGACTTATTAGAACCCACATAAATATTACTGTAGTCTTTAATGGTGTTGATAGATCCTTAAATTTTATTGGTTCCTTTCTCATTTTTTTACCCCTCTGTGCCTATTAAAATAGCCTGCAGTGCGTCTTTTCCTTTTATCTTTGCCGCGCTTACCTACATTCTTAGCGTTGCGTAGTCCCTCTTTGGTTCGTTCAGAGATGAGGTTTCTTTCAAACTCTGCAAACGCTGAAAGTATATGTAGCTGCAGCCTTCCGGCTGCTGATGTTGTATCTATGTTTTGTGTTACTGCAATAAACCCTACTCCTCTTTTAGCGAACTCGTTAAACATTGAAAGTATATGAGATAGACTTCTACCTATCCTGTCGAGTTTGGTAACTATTATTATGTTAAATTTATAGTGCCTCATATCTTCTAGTAGTTTATTGAAGGCAGGGCGTGAGTCTTTAGACCCGCTTATAATATCAGAGTATACATTATATACTTTAAAATTATTGTGCTTACAGTACTCTTTACATACGATCTCCTGGTTCTTTGTGGTCTGTTCTGTTGTAGAGACTCTAGTATAAACTGCTATTTTTTTCATTTTTTCTCGCTTTTTTTGCCACCGCCGCTTACATATTGTAAGAAATACAACTATGTGTCACCTGGCGGAGCGGGCTTATCCCCCATAAAGCGCTGTATCGACCTAATCGTTAAGGGGTCGACGCATTTTTCATTAAATAATACGAAAAGCTCTTTGTTAGTATACCCCTGTATCTTCATAAAGTGGAATAAGGCCTTTAAATGGTCCTTATATCTCTTAACCATTGTCCCTTCTGTCTTGTCCATTGCTCTTAAACTCTCATATTTTCTCTTTCGGTAAGATTGTTCGTCTACAGTATAAAAATTAGTAAAACGACCTCTAAAGTTTGGATTAGCACACGCATAATTATAAGTTTTCTTGCCATGCACGAATAAGTATCTCTTGCTATCGCTATTAAAGAAAGAAAAATAACCACGCTGGAAACGCTTATGATATATTTGGATTAAGAACCTTGCCCGCCAAACAGCCACATATTTATCAAGATCGAAGAACGTAGGTAATACGATTAAGATAAATAAGTTTTTTTGTCTTATCTCGGCGAGTAAATCAACAATAGTTATATTAATTGTAGTCATTGCGGTACGACTGTTTAGACCGCTTAGCGCCTCATCCCATATTATCGCTTGTTTAGGTTTCGCGTTAATAACTGCTTTTCTAAACTCGTAATGCCTAAACACTATTCTATCCTCGATAAATGTATCATCTAAATAGTACGCGATTTGTTGCGCGAGTACACTCTTGCCGCCGCCTTCTGTCCCGTCGATAACTCCTACCATGTCCCAGTCTTTATCTATTATTTTTTTAAATATATCTAGGTTCTTTTGTAGGTACCCGTCCATATAATAATCTTTATCAGTTACTTTTACCATTTTCTTTTTTCGCCCAATAAAATAACTAAACGTGAATAGGTGAGTGTGAGGCACCCGCGCGAAAGTTAGGTTATTTTGTTGTTTAGCGATTAGCTGTATGCTGCAAACGCCGCGCTGTCTTTGTCCGGGACGATTAAACCTTTTTTGTCTGCAAACGCTCTTAGCTCTACATCCCATTGGTCGAATTGTGTATAAACTAATATGCTAATTTTTTTTGTTTTGTTATACTCTTTTTTTATTATTTCAACCTGTTTTAATAAGTGGGTTGATGTGTCGAAATGTTCTACTCTTTGCGCGTCTGTCATTTTTGCGCTTAGTTCAGAATACAAACAGTTAAGCAGGTTATAATATTCTCTTATGTTCTTTATTATATCTGCAGCGTTGTCTGACCGCGTGCCTTTGCTTTGCATTATAGAAACTAGGATCCTGTGGAGTCTTTCGGTATAGAAAAAAGCGCCATGAAACTTTGTTTGTTGTATTTCTTCCATCTAAAAAAAGGAGCGTTTTTTTATGTTTATATATTTTTCTATTTTCTTTAAAGTCTTTAATGTTAACGAAACATTTATATAAATTAGACTCTATGAATATTTTAATATGGCACGCGAGGGGTGTAACTAATTTCTGTATTTGATACTTCTAGCGGGCTTTTTATTGAAGCCGAGACAGTTAAACAATCAGAGTTGCAAGAATATAAGAAAGACCCCGCGACTTTCATGTATAAATACGCGCGTTACCCTATAGGTACCGGGCCTACTCCTGGAAGCGTACAAACAAGATACAGCCCCGCTTATACCGGTGACGCTTTCAAACCTTACGAAAGACCACCCAAGCCCCCTAAACCTAAAGTTCTAAAACGTGAACCAAAACCATCTACCCCGCCCGAGCAGATAACAAAAGAACAGGCAAGACTACAGTATATGCAAGATATAGCGAAAAAACAGCAAGCAAGCCAAGAGTACAGGAAAGAATGGACTTCTTATTATCGTGAAACTTCTCGGGCGGTTTCAGTTTCCCAACAACAACGACGCCAAAAAAAAGAAGTAATAACATTTAAGCCTGGTGGTGCAGTTAGTGGTGGATTAGTAACCGCCGGTACTCCTAAAGTTGATAAGCCCATGAGTACAGCCCAAGTTCCTTTTGTTGCGCAACTTATCAAGCAAGCAGAAAAACACCCCCGCGCCGAAAAATATATTATCACCCCTATAGTACCAAGCGTTAAAGCTGAAATGCAAGAACCAACAGCCAAGCAAACAGCATTTTCAAAAATCAAAAGTAAACTAGAACCCATAAAAAAAACCGAGTTTGTAAAAGGCGGCGTTGCGGGCGGTCGTTTAGTTGGTGGAGTTGCAGCCATGCCTTTTCAAGCAGCAGGTGATATTCTTAAAAAAGTTTCTAAAGCACAACAAAAACAATACGCGAAGTACGGGGGGCGAACAGGTATTGATATAATTTCTAAAGCAGAAAAAACTTATTTTGGTGTATCTTCTACAGCTTACGCGACAGCTGGAACTTTTGTAAAAGAGTTTGGCACAAGCTACAGAGAACAACCAATTAAAACTATAGCTGCTTTTGGAGTTGCTGCAGGTGTTGGAATTGCCACACCTTACGTTGTAAAGTATGGCCCGGCAATAACAAAAACTTTAATCAAAGTTGCGCCTACAAGTATAGTAAAGAAAACTCCCGCCGCTGCAGGTTATGGATTGTTAGGTCTTACCGGTGCGGCAACAGTTGCAAGAATTAAAGAAAGTCCTACACCTACAAAGACCGCCGCGCGAATTGCTGCTACTGAAATATTGCCAGTTGTTAGAGGGTTTCAGTTTGGTGGTGCTGTGAAAGTAGGTAAGACTGACTTTAATTTACCTCAAGTTGCAGGTGAAAAGCCCGTAAGGTTTAAAGGTGTGAAAGTTAAAACAGACGCTGCAGAATACCATTTAGGAGTAGGAATAAAAGAAACAATAAAACCAAGAAGTTATGAAAAGGCAGAGGTTAAAATAGGTAAATATACTTTCACAGCAAGAGAGACAGATATACCTGAAAAAAGGGTTTTAGGTAAATATTTTAGACCTACTGGAAATATTGAGTATAGCGCGAAAGCTATAAAGAAAGTGGGAAGAACTAGAGAAGAAACAATTTACCATGAAGTAGGACACAAAATAAATATAGAGTATGGAGTGTTACAAAATATCGAAAAAAAATATGTTGATGTTGTATCACAAGCAGAAAGATTATATCCCCATTATCCAAAACATAAAAGAGTAATAGAATTAAAAGCTGATTTAATAAAGGAAGAATTTACATTAGGATATGACCCTAAATTTTTCTCGTCTAAAATAACACATACAGAGTTAGAAAGCGCGGGTTTTGGGGGGGCGTCTAAAATAGATTTTTTTCAGTCTATTACAGGAGTTGCTAAAAAGAAAAGTTATAGATTAGGTTATAAAAGTTATAAGGATGTTCCAGGACAGCGGCCTTATATTGAAAGGTTTAGCGTGGAGAAAACAGAGCATTTTATAGACGCTCAAGTACACCCTTTTGACGAAGGTAAAGCCGGTTATGTTGTGGTAAAAAGTCCTGGTGTGAGTAGTGATGTTACCGCAGTAACTGCTAAGATAAGAGTGGGTAAAGAAGCTTACGACGTTAAAGGTGTGGGTATTGATGTGTTAAGATCTGGTACTGAACAGGGCAGGGTGATAGTTGGTACTCAAGTTGTTAAGGTTGGAAAGAGTAAAAAGTTGCCTCATGTTTTTAAAACGCAGAAGATAGGGCGTGTAGCCATTGATGATTTAGGGTATACTGATATAAAGTTTTTAGGGCGGACAACTAAAGAGGGGAAAGTTACTGAAGAGTTTGGGGAGTTAATTAGGGTGTCAGAAGTTGCGGGTGACCCTTACCAAACTTATGTTTACAAAGGCAGGGTTTATGAGGCTAAAAGTTTTAAGGGTAAGTATGAGACAGAATTTAAATTTAAGACTGGTTATGCGGGTGTGAGTAAAAAAGTTTATGAGGGTCCGGTTAATAAGTTGAGGGTTCAACAATGGAGAAGCGCGACACACTTTATTGATTTGCCTCAAGAACCGGCTTTAGTAACTATTAAGCCAGAATACTTTTATTTTAAGCAAAAAGGTTTTAAGGGTGGATTTAGTAAGGCTAAGCCTAAACGTGATACTGTTTCGGCAGAGGGTCTTTTAGCTAAACAAAAAGAAAGATTAAACGATGTGAGTGGCGAAGTTACAGCAGCACACAAAGCAAGTTTAGATAGAGGGCTTTTAACATCTACTGAAGTAGTACATAAAGAAACTTTGAAAGCTTTAGGTAGGGGTAAAGGTGTAAGTAAGGCGGTTAAAGTTTCGGGTGTGGTGGGTGGTAAAGGTGCGGCGAAAGATTTGCCGGTGATTGGTGCTAAGTCTTATTATGGTATTAAGCCAGTAAGTCGGCCTGTTAGTGTTCCTATAAGTTTACCTAAATCGGTACCGGTTAGTATTCCTAAAGGTGAGTATAGGTCTATTTCGCGAAGCGTCCCGAAGTCAATACCGGTTAGTATTCCTAAAGCGATTCCTAAAGCTATTCCAAAGGCAATACCTAAAGCTATTCCAAAGGCAATACCTAAAGCTATTCCAAAGGCAATACCTAAAGCTATTCCAAAGGCAATACCTAAAGCGATACCTAAAGCGATACCTAAAACAATTCCCAAAACAATACCTAGAACAATACCGCGAACAATCCCCATGATAACACCAAAGACTCCCATATTTCCATATTACAAACCCTCAATATTAGGAAGAAAAAAAAGACGCACACCACAACTAAAACGCGCATTTAAATATAGGCCGAGCTTAGGGGGTATTGTTTACAAGATCAAAACTAAGGATAAGAAATATAAGAAAATGAAAGGCTTAACCGGTATCGGTTTTAGACCTATAATAATAAGGTGAAAATAAAAGTGTTTGATATATTCAATAAGAAAGACGACGAAAAAGTGTTAAAGGATTCAGAGAACAGGCAGCACAATTTCAACAGAGAACGCGACACTTTCCGAAGCGCAGGCGATGACCAATTCCACGCAGTACAACAAGATGTTAAAAGTGATTTGATAAGGTGGCAGCAAGAGTTTAGCGAAGAACTATTAAGCTTTAAAAATACTTTAAGAGGTCTTGCAGTTATGGATGGGGAACTAGTAAGGGTGAGCGCGCCAATATGTAACGAGCTGTTTATTAATATTGTTGATTCTCAACTTAAACCATTTCTAAATAAGAATTTCTTTAATAGTAATATCGACGAGAAACGCTTACTTATGATGTTAGAACAAACAAGCAACGACTTAGTTGATTTAATGGCTGATAAGTCTCGAGAGTTCGAGATAAGTTTTTCTGACTTTGATATCATACTTAGAGGGATTAAGAACGTGATAGTCCCGGCAGCTTACAGAAGCCTTAAAGGCTGGACTAAAAAAATAGATAGTACAATGATTAAAAGAATAGAAAGCACAAGCGAGGCTACAATGTCACAGCCTAACAGGAAGGGATTAATGGGGGTGTTTGGTTAACATGGTAAATTTACCATTTGATATTAACGTGATGGGTAACATAATCCAGATAATGATTTATGTTGGTTATAGTTTATTAGGGCTTGTTTTAGTAGGTGTAATGTTTACAGCTTATTACTTTGCAACATTCGATCTAAAAGTAACAGTCTTTCCTTTATACGGGAGTAGTAAGGACGGATTTTTTAGCGTGCAAAAACCCAAAACTAACCGGGTGAGATGGGCTAATAATAAAACAGAATGGCGCAGGATGTGGCCGCTGTTCACTAGGAAAACCGAACAGCCTTTTGATAGCGAATATATTTATCCAGGTAAACAAGTTTATGCTTTTGAATTAAATGATTCATGGGTACCTGGCCGCGTGAACATCGACACGACAGAAGATAAAATGCGGTGCTACATTAACGCAGTACCTCACCACGTCCGGAACTGGCAAAGCTTACAACATAAAAAGCACGCCCAAGAATTCGCTCAAAACAATTTCTGGGAAGATAACAAGATGTTTATCATGGGAGTAATAACAGTTCTTATTTGTTGCGCTTGTTGCTTAGCCACAGTTTATTTAACTTATACTTATTTTGCGCCAGGAAAAGAAAACATCGCCCAATTTGCAAGCGCAATAAGAGATATGAATACAGCAGTACCCGTAAGGTGATAATATGAAGTATGGCAAAGAATATGTTGAAGGACAACCCGCCAAGAGCAGCCCAAGCTTTTTCAGTAAGAAGTTTAAGGAACTAAAAGAAAACATTAACGACGAATGGGCAGAACGAAAAGCTTTAAGAACTAAAAGCAGAGCAGCCTATAAAAAAGAAATGAACAAACAAGAACTAGAATATCAAAGAAAAAAAGCGAGACACCAATACAGCCAAAAATACAAGAGTTACAAACGAGAACAATCAGGCGGAAGTATGGGGCCAAGCGCGCTTAGTGATTACTTGACAGGTGGGCAGCGCAAAAAAAAGAAGAGACGCGGAGAGTTCAGAATACTATGAAGAAACAAATATTTTTAGTAATGGTATTATTCACTTTGTTAGTTGTAGGCTTAGTTAGTTCTATAGAACTGAACCCTAAAGAAAATTTAAAGGAGATAAAGAACAAAACTTATAAAAATACTTTTGTAAACGCAAAGTTCGAAACAGGAGACGTAAAATTAGAGTTTTTGGCCGATATTGCCACCGACGACAGCGTACAACAATTGTTTAATAAAATAAGTTTTAGAAAAAACAAAGTAACAATAACCGAACAAGATTTGAATAAACCCGCAAAGATAACATTTTACAACACAGGACTAAAAAACCCAATAGTATTACACAACAAAAAATGGAATATGTTAAACACTCCTACACGTATTGGAACCGACACATATCAAATAACTGTTTATGGATTTAGTACATGGGAATTAGTAGACAACACATGGCAAGGAACACACGACAATACAACAACAAATGGAACAACACTTGAAATAGAACCCGACGCAGTTTTTATATCTGATTTTGAAGGTATAAATTATACACTTACAAATTTTTTAGAAACATCAGACTATGAGGAAACAATAAGTTTCATACAACAAAAATGGGACACAAATAGTATTATAGGTAATTCGTTAAGGTTTTATGACACAGGAACATATCTAGAAACACCTACATTAAACTTGGGAAATAACTTTACTATAATGGGGTGGGTGGAAGTAGACTTATATAACTATGGTGATGTAATGTCTACTTCCACCCCGAACACACTTACTTTTATAACATATGCTGATGGCCATACGTCTACAGATATAGGTGATGGTGGCTGGTGTCCTAACAATATATTAACACCAGCGGGAACATTAAAAGATGAAACTTGGGTAATGTTTACACTAACGTATAATTCAACCCACATAGAATTTTATTTAAATAAAACTAGGTATGGGGTGGGAGACTGTTCGGGTTATACTATGAACCGAAGTTTTGTATTTGGAAAGCGCGCGCCTACAAGCTACTATCTAGATGGTTTTTTAGATGAATTAAAGTTTTTCAACAAAACATTAACGTACACAGAGATAAACTACACTTACGACAACGAAAGTACAGGGCAAAGAATAAATTTAAGTCCTATTGCAGAGTACAGACTTGACGAAGATAACGATAATTTTTTGATAGATTCCTCACCATACAACAATGATGGCACACTATATGATTGGTATAGACCCGATGTAGGTTTAGGAGTATTTGGTAGTGACTCTTTATCATTTAGTGGAGTAAATGATTATGTATCATTCCTAAGCACCAACCTACAATTTAGTACAGATATAAACTTTACTGTAAGCTATTGGATATTACCCACACCAAGTGCAGCAGTACAAAGAATAATGGGAAATAGCGATACGTCACCTTTAGGTGGGTGGTCGCAGGACTTAACAAGTCTAAAACCTAGATTTTTTGGAAGAACTGGAAACGCACAAGAATACTTAATAACCTGTGATAATGCTCTAACGTCCGATGTTTGGACTCATGTTACAATGACCGCAAATAGAACTGGAGACGTAGCATTTTATTTCAATAACACACTACAACCCGCAACGCTCGGGCCGACAAATAACGCAAGTGGATTAGTAAACAATTACAATACTACAGATATATTTACAATTGGAAGAATACCAACAGACGGGAACAATAATTATCAAGGCATATTAGATGATTTAATGATTTTTCCTAAAATATTAGGATATCAAGAAAGGCAAAACATTTTAGAGGGTATTTTTGAACCGCAACACATGGTATTTGAAAAAACCGCAACTTATACAAGTCAAATATTTAATAGTTCTGATTACGACAACGAAACAGAACTAAACATATGGGGGTTTATGATATTCGACGACAACTCATATTTAGATATGGTAAGCGGGAAAGCTGGAGATTGTTCCAATATGGATGCGGAAACATGGGTAGGAGCAATACCAAATGGACTAAACTATTCATTCACAAGTCTAGAAGGAGAATGTTTCCAATACGAACTACAATTTTTATCACAAGGAAACGACACACCAGAATACAACAACATAACAATATATAATTTTAAAGTAAATATTCCTGTAGCGTTTAATGCAACTATCGGACCTACTTTTATTTATTCAAACACTACAATAATAGGTAACGCAACTTTTTTATTAAATGATACCGACGAGGGCGTACTACAGTTTGATTGGTACATTAATGGAGTTTTAGATTATAGCGAAAACTTAACAGGCCTAATTAATAATACTAGAGTACAATCTAATTATACAGATGGTTTTAGTAAAAACAACGAAATTTATTTTACCGCGACGCCAATAACAGTTACTGATTATGGGGACGCGTGGGGAGTTCCAATACAAAGCAGCAACGTGACAGTTCTTAATAGTAATTATAGTTACACTTACACTCCGTTAAACTTAACAGTTGATATTCTTAAACCTAGACAAAGAAACTTTAATATTATAATAATTGAAGATATAGATAACGATGTAGTAGTTACCTGGTATGTTGATAATGTGGCGGTTGATACAGGAACAGCTTATACCTTATCCCCTCTCCTGTATGATGACTATGCCCTGTTTACTTTATCGGCAAACCTTACAGATGGCGAAATAAACAATAGCGTAGGATGGAGTATTACAATATTACCCCCAGAGGTCCAAATGAGCGGGTCGACCGCGATAGCTTTATTTATTTTGTTTGGTACAGCCCTATTTTTTATTATGCCTAACATTATTAAGTTTTCAGATAATGAGATCAGCACAGTAATAATAAAGAGATGTTGTTACATTATAGGTATTTACTTAATGGTCTTAAACAGTTCAGTGATTGCTACTATAGCGTCGTATTCCGGAATAGAAGTTACAAACGAAATATTCAGGTACTTATGGATTTTTGGGACTGTAGGCTATTTGTTTATGGCTGGCGTTTTTATTCAGACTCTTTGGTCTGTAATAAATTTATACAATACTAAAAAGAATAAAGACAGGTTCGGATAAATGAAGAAAAAAACAACTCATGTAAGGGTGTATAAAAAAGATTTAATAGCTATAAGACAAAAATTTCCCGAAGTGAGAACCGCAGACTTTTTTCATATGAGCGTAAGAACAAACCCATTCTTACAAGTAGAGGCGGCATTGAGGCCAAAAAGAAATGTTAAGAAAAAATAAGAAAGGAAGTTTAACCGACTTAATAGTGATCGGTGCGGTACTATTAGCTATAGCTGTATCGGTACTTTTAGGTTATAGGTTAATGGATGGCATTAACGACCAAGTGGGCGGAATGGCCGGTATGCCCGCAGAAGCAACAACATCAGCCACGACATTAACAGGTTATTTTCCCACAGTTATAGATATCTCGTTTATGCTTTTAGCGATAGGTTTAGGATTGGTTACTCTTGTATTAGCGGCGATGGTTAGGGTACACCCTGTATTTATCCCGCTGTTTATTATAGGCCTTATAATTTTATTAATTCTTTGCGGAGTGTTTAGCAACATCTATCAAGAAATGGCGGACAATGAGGAGTTAATAGAGTATAGCGACGACTTAACTTTTATTAGTCACTTCCTTACTTACCTTCCTCTTATAGTTTTTGTTTTTGGCATACTTTTAATGATTGTAATGTATAAAACCTGGAGTTCGAGAATATGAGAAATAAACTATTGTTATGGAGTTTTGTATTTTTGTTTCTTGTAACTTTAGTTAATGCAAGCCTATTAACAGATAACATATTTTATTTAAGCCACGACGACGCAAACATGACCGGAATGGTAGAGACTAATTGGGCGCCTGGAATAAGCGCAGCTACTCACACCGCAACACAAAGCAACACCGGAGTAATTAACGAGTCCCGATCTTATAGTACTAATTCTACTGTGTCGATAGTATCAACAGGACACAACTCAATATTTGATGTTGATACTAGCGATTTCAGCGTGGCGTTTTGGTACAACCCTAATGATGTAGATACTAATGGCCAGTACATTGTAACTAATAGAGATACGTCGATGGGTTCAGATGATAAGTTTTGGGCCTTAAATCAAAATAATAAAATAATACAATTCAGTATTTACACAGCTACCTGTGTAGGGGGTTCTAATAATGTAGTGACATGGCACAGTAACTCGACAGGTGGATGGGTCCACGTTGCAGCAATGAAAGACGGGGACAACATGACTTTATACGTTAATAACGTATTGGTTAATACTACCGACGCCTCAATATCAACCGAACCAAGCGAATGCACCTCAGCAGGTATATTGGTAGGCGGAACTAATTTTAGCGGAAGTGTAGGGGGAACTTTTAACGGGAGCATTGACGAGGTAGGAGTCTGGAATTATAGTTTAAGTTCAGTTGATGTTAATAACTTATATTTTCATTATCAGTACCCGTTCGTTTCTGGAATAGTAAACAATTTTACTATTACCGCAGTTGACGAGTGGAACGCCACGCCAATAATTTGGTTTAGCGCAGAAGTGAATGGAATAAATTATAGTAGTAACTCAACCGGGCATATAGAAGTAGACATATTACATAATAATACTAACCCGTATAACGTAACAATATTTAATACTTCAAACTATTATGACAGGACTTATATTAATTATGTGGTACATTCTAGCGGAAACTTACAGGCCCGCCTTCATGAGTCAGAAGTCTGTTTTAATAATACAAAATACCTTACCAATGTTTCTTTATTAAACGAAAACTTTTATATTGGGACCACTACTAGTATTTATTGTTTTAACATAAGCGCAGGTACTCACACAGTAACGAGCGAGTTAACAAACTATTTTAATCAAACGCAAGACTTCACAATAGCAAGCCAAGAAATATTAAACGTTACAGTAAACGATCTTTATAGTAGCGTCGTAAACATAACATTAAGTTACCCAAATGGAACCACAATAAACACTTATGATATTAATGTAAGCCAAGACGACTACAACTTTTTAAGAAGTGGAAGCACAACAAACGGGAGTTACGTTTTACACGCGATAAACGAGACTTACACCGCAACAGTAAACGCGGCAAGCTTTCCAGTTCAAACATTTCAGTTCTTAATAAATACAACAGTTCAAAACGTGACTTTAAAAGTTTTTGATGTTGACAACTGCAGCGTTTACACATTACCTTTTTTAAATTTTACGTTAAGAAACGAAGCAGATGACGCCTTACTCGTCGGTAATCTCGGAGTTTTCTTTAACTTCACAGCAGATAGTATTTATGGTTATGTTAATGAAACATTCACATTAACAGGTGCTAGCAGTTATAGTTTTTGCGCACCCGCAAATAGCACGACAAACTTTACAGTAAATGCACAAGCAGAATACGAAGCCACAGGTTACAACACAAAACTATATTACCTTACAAACGCAGAACTAAGCATATACGAAATTGAAACAATAAACTTATTTTTAACAGCAAACACCACCCTAGTAACTTTAAACGTGAAAGATTACAACGATGACCCCGTAAGCGATGTAATAATAAAAGTGTTAAGTTATGACCTAGCAAGCAACACATACACCACAACCGAGATATTACAATCTGACAGTTACGGGGAAGCAATAGCAAACATGGTATTAAATACCGAGTGGTATGCTTTCATACTAGAATATAACGGGAACGTGATACTGCAGACACTCCCGCAAAAGATTACCGCAACAACTCTTAACTTTAGGGTTGACTTACTCGACGATTATTTCACACAGTACACAACAGCCAGAGATATAGAAAGCAGTTTAACATTCACAAACTCAACTTTAACCTTTAGTTTTAGTTGGAGCGATACAAGCGGCGCAATGCAAGAAGCCTGTTTAAGTATTGTGAGACGAGGAACCGCCGCAGACGTAGAAATAAACGAAACGTGCGTAACGAGCACCGCCGGAAACATTGTAATAAGCATTGTTGAAAGTGTATCGGATTATACTTATGTTGGTACTGCTTACGTTATTTACCCGGACGATACAGAGTTTATTCTTGATACTTTAAGCGTAAGCTTTGACAGAACCATAGAAAAGTTCGGCAGCGAAGGCCTTTATATTACTTTTTTTGTGGTTTTAACTTTGATGATGATAGGAATATGGAGTCCGGTAATATCTATAGTTTTAACAACTGTTGCGGTGGTGGCGTCGGTAATAATGGGAATATTTTATATCAGTTGGACTGCTTTAATAGTATTAATAATACTAGGGGGTATAGCTATCTATAGACTAAACAAGCCTTAAAAAAAATGGAGTTAGATAAATTTTTAATCGGATTTGTTGTATTTACACTTTTTGTAGTTAGTGGAGTTTACTTAATCGCAGATGTTAACTATAATTATGGATTCATAAACGCAAGTATAGGTACTGATGACTTTGGAAGCGTATACAATACTACAGACCATATTTATAATTTAAGCCAAAGTCAGAAAAATAGCATTTTTGGTAGTAGTGTAGATGAGGACGACGCAGAAAGCAGTATGTTTAAAGGTGGTTATAAAACATTAAGATTCTTAAGGAATAGTTTTGGATTGATAAATAATATTATTACCGCGATAGCTACAAAGGTAGGTATACCGCGCTTCATGGTTGACATGGCTATAGCGTCTATAACTATAGCTGTAATATTTAGTATAGTTTATATCATATTTAGAATACCGAGAAGGAACTAAAAAAAATGCCGTACAACTTAACAGGAATAAGTCAGAATACAACCGGTTTACTTAGTCTTACGCAAGGCGTTAATGATGTTTTACTATTCGGGTATTTTGGCATAGTTTTAATGATCGGTTTAGCTTGTGTGTTGTTTCTCTCATTCTATTTCAGTACCAAAAACGTGAGTCACAGCGCTTTTGCGACGTGCTGGCTTAGTTTTATTTTGGCGCTGTTCTTAAGAGCTTTGGATTTAGTGCCGGACCTGGCCATATTTGTTACTTTAATATTTGCGGCAGCAAGCTTAGCTTTTATATGGAAGAAGTGAAAAAATGGGAAATGCAGGATTAAGTAAGGATTTTTTAGAAGGTTACCATATTAGTATTCTTATGGAGTGGGTTTGGGATAGTTTCAGTACTTTTGATGTTAATAATAATTATTATGAAATTATACACCAGTTAATCGCGTATGAAAGAGAATATACTAATTATTTCTTTTAAAATTGTGGTTTGTTACCGGTTGATACACAATTTTTTATATAGTTTAATACCTTATTCTCTTTCTGTGGGGTGAATTATCCCCACAATAAGCAAACAATTTTATTCGGAGGAGTAAAACAATGAAAAAACTAATTAAACACAATAAAGGAGTCTTTGATAATATGCAGGCTCTAGGCGTAGGAATTGCAGGTTTAGCAATTACCTTAGTAGTTGTCTTTCTAATTTTAAGTCAGACAGGCGCAAACGCAACAGTAGCAGCAGACACTAACGCAACTGCAGCAGTAAACACACTCACCAACGCAGCCGCAGATATACCGGACTGGGTGCCGCTAATTGTAACTTGTTAGTAATAATATGCTAACAATCAATAGATAGCGATAATCGGTTCAATTCTAATCGGCCTAGTAGCATTGTTTAGGCGGAGATAAGGTGTTTATCAATGAAAATGCTTAAACGCCGAAAAGGCCAAGTATTTGAGAACTTAAAAGCTCTAGGTGTAGGAGTTGCAGGCTTAGCCATTGCTCTAGTAGTGACTTTTTTAATCATCGCACAAGGCCAGGATCAACTTGTCGATATTGAAGGAATTACCAACGAGTCAAACCTAAGCAGTTTGACAGCAGGCTATAACGCAACAAATACATTAACAAACGCAGTAGCTACTATTCCCGATTGGGTGCCGCTAATTGTAAATTTAAGGCAAGCAAACGCCTTAAATCAATAGATCGCGGTTATTGGTAGCGTGCTTTTAGGACTTGTGGCTATGTTTCGGAAAAGGTAAGAAAACATAAATAAACAAATTTTTTTATTTTTTTTTGATTAAATTCTCATTCTACAACTTTTTGTTAAAAAAATGCTGTGTTTATCTTACTTTTCTGGATTTTTTTTTTTTTTTTTTTTTTTTTTTTTTTTTTTTTTTTTTTTTTTTCTTTTTTTTTTTT
>Ga0114919_10001372_pt1 | contig 19436 bp, 18 predicted proteins | sample BlataG_FD_88682 | JGI IMG/M metagenome (GOLD analysis project Ga0114919, IMG submission 88682) | Deep subsurface microbial communities from Black Sea to uncover new lineages of life (NeLLi) - Black_00105 metaG | ecosystem: Environmental > Aquatic > Marine > Oceanic > Sediment | place: Atlantic... | reverse complement strand
GGAGAGGGGGGTGGGGTGAGGGGAGGGGAGGGGGAGGGGGAGAGGGAGAGAAAGAGAGGGGAGGAGGAAGAGAGAGAGAGAGAGAGAGAGAGAGAGAGAGAGAGAGAGAGAGAGAGAGAGGTGGTACTGGTTGTGGCCGGTAGTTGTACATGTTGATATTTGTAAAGTTTAAAACATAGAGTGTTAATTTCAAGCTCATGATTCTACATTTAAATAAGAGCTCTAAGATCTAAGAACTGCCGAGCGGAGTCTCTCGGTATGGACAATGAAAGCTATCATGAGTGCTACCATCAAAATCTGTGAAACGGTCGGCTGCCAATCTGATCCAAATGTCTGATGAAAATATGAAGAGACGGTAATTACGGACGGACGGACTGCTAGCCATGCTTGATGCTTGCTGGAGTAACCAGCTAACTTCTGCATCATTTCAAGAGCAGTCTTAAGCTGGCCGACAGAAAGTGCAGCAATCAAGGCATACAATGTTGGTAACCACAGAACTTGCAGCGGATTCATCTTTCTACTATCTCGTTTTTACACCACACGTATCAAGAATCATTCAGAATTAAATCCAGTTTATTATGCTGCAATATCCCATGTGGATCCAGCTTTTCTCTAGTCTCATTGAATGCCTTCAATACTGACGCCCCATACTTCCTTCTCACCCTTTCCCTCATCTCCTTCACCCCCCTTTCATCCCCTTCTGGCACCTCTATCTTAGCCCAGTGTTCTATACATCCATACCTCTTCATCAAGTTGGTCTCCACCAGTTTTGCGTAATCTTTAAACCCTTCGGTCACTCTACCCCTATTTTCCTCAAATGATGATGTCTCCCCACCTTCTCCTCCCTCTCCTTCATCTTCCGGCAAGTACATGATAATCCCCACCCAACTATGTACACTATCAGCAGCCCCATGTGCAGGACTCATAGGTGAACTACTCCCAGCCGTCCATCTCTGTTCAATAGGAGAGGGAGCTGCAACCTTTTTCTTTTCTATCAACCTCAGCAGCTCCTTCATATATGCCATATCCTGCATACCTGGCTTGTCAGTGGTCCCACCAGTGGGAAAAGCCACCTCTAGCACCCATTGCTGGCCTCCACAATCAAAACCAAGCAGTTCATCACTCCATCCTACTCTTCTTCCTTGACTTTTCTTCCAGAACTCTGCTTCTGCTAAATTTACTTGTTTTACCCATCCTGGGTCTAAGGGATTTAGGGCCAGCAGGGTGTCTCTTAGTTGGGTTGCAGACAAGGATTGAATTTCTGATTTTGATGATGAAGAACAAGAAGAAGAGGATGTTTGTGTCTTTTTAGATAGTAAAAGCTCTCTCAATGAAGCAGCTGCATCTTCACTATCAGCAGTAGTGTCACCATTATTATTATCACCGTCACTAGTAGAAAGGTTATTATTAGTGACAACCACTACTTGACCAGTGCCGGGGATCCACATATACCTCAAATGTTTATTTTCCTTCAATCTCTGTGCATGCCCCTTCTCGACCTCATCAACCGACATCACCATTGTCGTCTCTACTAATTTATGCATTGGAACGCATTGCAACGTCATCTCAGCAGCTATTCCCAAACATCCAAGCCCAACCCTTGCCAGCTTGAATAACTCCGGTTCGTTTTCAGTGCTCAAATGCAGCGTCCCTGCCCCCGGTGTTACCAGCTTCATGGCTACGACTTGCTCGTCAACGGGGGGAATTGCAGCGCCGGTACCGTGCGCGCTCACTTGGGTAAAGCCTCCAATAGTTTGTTCTCTGATGGATGCATAGTTTTGAAGGGTGAGGCCATGGTTTCTCAACTCTTCTGCTACTGCTTCCACCCTGGCTCCTGCCTGGACTGTGACTAGTCCTTTTTCCTTGTCTATAGAGAGAATCTTGTCCATCAGGGCCAAACTGACCATTCCTTCTTGGTCAAAGGCAATACCATTAGGAGAGAGACCTGATCCTACACATCTGAGTTTCTGTTTCTTGTGGTGAGCCTGTCTGACCAGGCCCTCAAGCTGGGTGAGGGATTCTGGTTGGTAGAAAGCCTTGACAGCAACGTCGTGAGTGCCAGACCAATTGACTAGATGCTCTTCTGTTGGAACAGGTGGGAGAGAGTCTTTAAGGAAGAATTTCTGTGCACTATAGGTGATGTAGTAGGCACCACCTACGGAAGCAAGGAGGCCTGCTGCTAGGAGGTAGTTGCGTCGTTCCATGGCAGCTGCTTCTTCGGCCGTTGGGATGTAAGGCCCACCGATGAGAATCCTCCGCCGGGGACCCTTTTTGATGGATTTGGCATTGGATGGGGAGACATTTGGTTTGATAGTGGTGCTAAATAGGCGTTGAACATGACGAACTGAGGCACTATTCGTTTCAGAGCCCAGGCTCAGTGCTTGATTAAAACAATCAATAGCTAGTTTAGACCAAGCTCTCGACATATCTGACACTGATTTTCGTATGCATATTAAGTTCATATATACGTGGATATATCGACGACTCTACAATTTTATAGAGCATCTAACGCTCGACAGACGTCTTTAAATGCACAAAGAACTAGAGGCTCACACGTCCTGCCAAGTCGGTGAAAACTTTCTGGGCAGTAACCAGCGACCTCACAACAAATAAAACATATATAAAAATGCAGTTTAGAATACGAGGTCCATCCGGCCAAGCAACATTGTCAGGTAACTAATGTCTAAACTTTGCGCACTTGTCAACAGATCACTTCACCACCCCTCCATGATCTATACCTTCTGCCCCCATCAGGTGACAGCCTCACCGTAATAGAAATTAAAGTGCCGTTTACAAACTTCCCCACTCACTCTACTCACCGCCATTATCACAGGAATAGATGGCACGATAACCATAGCTGATTTCCAGCAACTCATCGCCGATAAGACCAATATCACTCCCCAATCACAAGAAATAAAAGCCGGTTTCCCTCCCCGTCTCATCCCCTTCGACTTCACCACCACAACCACCACCCCTCTATCTTCACTCAACCTCCTTAATGGTGACACATTAATCATATCAGAGGCACCACTGCTACATCATCATAATGAGAATAATAATACCACCACCACCACGGCAGATGATGTAGTCAACTTGGCAGCAATGACTGAAGAGGAACAAATAGCCATGGCCATTGCAGCTTCCATGTCACAACAAGATACCGCCTCTGGTAATATAAATATAAGTAGTATAAGGAAGCCTACTGCTACAGCACCAGTACTTGCAACAGCTGCTGCTGCTAAACCAATCTCCCAACCACCATGGCCTTCCTCCTCCTCCAAACTCCCCCTCCCCCCCAAAGGGTCCCCAGCCTACCACCCATTAGCAGACGGCACCAAGAGAGCCATCGTCAGACGCATCGTCCCCGATGACAACTCGTGCCTCTTCTCAGCCGTCTCCTACGTCATGTACCAAACAAGATCCCGTGCTCAGGAACTAAGAAAAGTAGCTGCCAATGCTGTATTGGCAGACCCCTATGAATTCAACGAGGCAGTATTAGGAAAGGAGCGTTCAGCATATGCTACATGGATACAAAATCCTACCAGCTGGGGCGGCGCCATTGAGTTGTCTATATTCAGTAGACACTTTAAGAAGGAAATAGCTGCATTTGATGTACAGACAAAGAGGGTAGATGTGTATGGAGAGGGGATAGGATATGGAGAGAGAGTAATGTTGGTGTACGATGGGTTGCATTATGATGCACTGGCGGTTGCGATGTCAGATGGAGGAGGTGAAGGAGGGGATATGACACGGTTGAAAGTTGATAGTAATACTGGCACTAGTAGTGATGTGGTTCTGGATGTGGCAATGGGAGCAGCAGGGACGCTGGTAGAGAGGTTTCATGTTCACAGGCAGTTTACAGATACAACGAACTTTACGTTGAGATGCTCAGTGTGCAAGGTAGGGTTGATCGGGGAGAAAGAGGCGGTTGAACATGCTAATAAGACTAGCCATGCTAATTTTGAAGAATATTAGATCATTGATCAATATATATGTATAGTTATAGATAGTTGTATTTGTGTACACATCTGAAAAAGCATTTGTTAAACAGTTGGTGTTTTCTACTCCAAAAACCCTCCTCCTTTCCTCTCCACCACACTCTAATATCAATTCAGTTCAGTACTATTTCTGCCAACCTTTGTCCAAATGACAACTTGGTATCCTTGGACACAGGATTGCCACCAAGATAAATATCTAACAATGCCTTGGTAAGATCCTTTGACTTGATCGTCCCTACATCTTTACCATCAATAACCGTCGACAGCTTCCCGCCTTCACAAGTGAAGACAATTTCCAGATTCTTCCTAAACTTAGCCTCATCAAACTGACTACTAAACTGGTTCAACACACCTGTATCTCCATTAATTTTCTGAAGGGCTGGTTTCATTCTGTCATTGAGTGCATCTAAGAAATTTCCCCTCTTCACCAGGCCACTGGTGATGACAATGCGGAGTACTTTGGGGAGGCTCTCTTTAGATATGAGTTCGTTGAACAGATTTTGGTCATTTTGTAATGAATCTGGTGAAGAGTTTTTGAATTTATCATGGAGCGCACGCTTTGTAGCACTTTCATCTACGTAGAAAGCCAAGGCATAGACATCTATGTTCTTAATACCTGCCAATTTCTTAATCCTGACCCCAGGCTGCCCAGCAAGCTGTCGGCAACCGCTGCCACCAAGAGATTTTCGAATGGGGCAGTATTCAGCAGGGAAATCAGCCCCTGTCCGCTTTTCTCTGACTAAAGTATTGGGCTTTGATGGTCCAAGGCCGAAGGAGAGGCTGGCAAAAAGAGGTATTTTTTCACCACTTGGGATGATGAGTGATGAAGAGTTGCCACCAGTGCGCAATTGTACCATTTTTCTTTAAAACGGAGGTATGATTTTAGTGATAGCGGCAATGTCCGTATATTTAGGCACGAAAGTGTGCTGTGGTGGGAGTTACTGGCACCTAAAGAGTCCCTCTCTCCTCATTTCTGTCGACGTCACCCCCCTCCATCTCTCTCAAGCCTCCCTTCTTGTTGTTGCGGCATTGCTGAGTTTGAAGAAATATAAAGAGTTCATTACATGTGTCTGGGTTCGCAATTGTAACTGGAAACCCATGAAAGATTCATTTCCTTGTTCTCAAAAGATTAATTCCAGAAGAGGAAGCTCATTCGTTGTCATAAAAAATAATTTCCCATATGAGTACACATGAACATTTCAGTTCGTAAGCGAGGACAGTGCCACTAGGAAAGAATTTCATTTTCATACACACACCATCATCATTACCTTTGCCAACGTGCCTTGCCATTCCTAGATTGCACCAGAGCCCTGTCATCAGGCACACCTTCACTCCCACTACTACCATCATCGCTATATCATCCCTCGTCTTCACCATTAGATGCAAAGCTTCCATTGCCATTCGTGGCAACAGCACTCCTCCCATTTCCATTCCTATTTCCACTTCCATCTCCTCCATTCTCCTCCTTATTCCTCTTCCCTACTCTTTTATATTGGGAATACTCGTCGTCCATGTCGATATCCATAGAGGACATACTACCACCAAATGATGACATAGAACCTGGCCACTCACCAGAAGAAAGACTGACACCAATCCTATCTGCAAACTGAGATAACCAATCATTGGTATTACCTCTTTGTTGAGCCATCGCATCTGCAGCAGCTCTTCTGGCAGTCTCTTGAGCTGCACTGTACTTTTTAGCTCTCTCCCTGGCTTCCTCCCTGGCAACTCTTTCCCTCAGGAATCGAGCAGTCCTCTGGAAGACGTCGTCAATAAACCCCCCCTGCCCAGACATCATGAGGCCTACATTGGTCCTGCCCATGCAGTTTTGTACAACGTACTCCAGGGCGGGAAGATCTTGTCTGTTGACCCAGTGAATACAGGAGACTGGACATACATCTATTGCTGCTTGGAGATTCTCCTCCGTATCCAACCACTGACCAAAAACCCTGCTTCTCCCATGAGCGTCTTCTATTCTAAAAGTGGCTGGAGCTGCCCAGACACATTGCTTGCACCCAATGCATGTTACTTCATCTACAAACACTGCTCGTTCTTCATTTGCATCAGTGTTCTTGCCATTCTTATTATTAGCGCACCATTTGGAGAGTGGCTGGCCGGTGTAGCCATCTTCATCGTCAGTCAGGGCTTCATCAAGTTGGGAATTGTACTCTGTTCTCAGTACAGGATCTGATAGTACTTCGTAGGCTTCGTTGACTAGTACACACATTCTGCCCAGGTCACTGTTGCGATCAGGGTGGCAGACTTTGGCTAGAGCTCGGTAGGCTTTTTTGATTTCAGCAAAACTGGCATCGTCATCAACACCAAGGAGACTGTAGTAGTCGATGATGCCACCAGGGAGGGTATATTGTTTCTCTATGTTTGTATAAGTTGCGGTTTCCTCAATGCCAGTGATGGCTTGTACTGGTTTGAGGGAGGTGAGACCTGTTTGTTGGTGTTATTTGGGAGAGGAAAATGAGAGAGTGAGGTGTGTGAGAGGGTTGGATCGGGGGGGGGGAGATCATAGCATGGGGGGAAATAAAACATACCTCTCTTATTGGATGACGGGAAAGACCGTCTAAAGTAACATGTTCTACGTTGCAACGAGTTGCGAGAAAGTGAAGACTCTACCACAGCAGGACAAAGTCCCCATCCTGCCAATGGTCTTGATTTATTGACCAAGCACCCTATCTGCATTAGAAGACCGTGGCAATGATGTTATATGTTGATTCGTTTTAATTGTATCCATCCAACTACATAATTTATGGGGTTTACCCCAAGGTTTTATCTTGACTCCACAACCACAGGCCTGCAATCGACCAGCAAGCACACGCCTTCCGCTTGCCTCCCCTTTCCATCAAAACCCTGGTCACATACAAGCTATGTGTATGCTGTACTAGTAGTCAATAGCCAATCCATTATGTATAGATCAGTTAGTATTTACAAAAGAAGGAGGGTTTTTTCTAACATAAAAAAGCAATCTACTTGGAGGCCTTGGCTCCCTCAGCTCCAGCAAATGTACCAGTTGCGAAACGATCTGCTCTTGCTGCTAACTTACGCTCGCGAGTAGCCTTATTCTTAGCACGTCTTGCCTCCAATTGGTCGGAGATATTCTTCTCACGCAACTTCTCTGCCTTTTGTTTGTGAATAGCCTCAATCAACACACGCTTGTTCTTGTAGACATTACCCTTGACCTTCAAATAAAGTTCACGGTACAAGTGCCTGTCAATCTTCTTGCTATCGCGATACTTCTTAAGCATACGGCGTAACACACGCATTCTGCGGATCCAAAGGATCTTAGTTGGCATACGAGCTTCACGGGTACCACGGCGTTTACCGTAGCCCGAGTGACGACCCTTGGACTTTGCTTCGGCGGCGAGGCGGGCGCGGCTACGTGAGTGGATCTTCTGTGGCTTGCGGATGATGAAACCGTCCTTAATCAACTTGCGAACATTTTGCCCTGCAGAGAGGAGTGAGGGAGGTCAGGTTTTGGTGGCAAAGTGAAATCATCAATAGGATGATGCCCGAAATAAATAGGTGTAACCATTGCTTCAGCATGTGCAAATGGCCAGTCCTTGAAAAGGTGTATATGAATTCGATTGCATAAGTTTATCGACGTCCATACCCACGCACAACTATAAAGCCATTGCATCATCACTGATTTCTTCCCGGTTTCTACTTACTTGAATTGGCCATTGAGATGTCTGTCACCTCATTTGGATCTAACCACACTTTTCTAAGGCCACAGCTCAGAACACTGGCTGCGAGCCTCTTCTGCAACTTGAGAGACACCATTTTGATTCTCTTTAATTATCTATCAATGCCTATTTTGGCGGACTCTCACTGTTTAGAATATGTATCACCTAAACATGTATGAGAATGCTGTTTGGTGACTCAAAACGGTCAATTTATGACATTATTTCGACGAGAGCATACTTGGTGGGCAGCCTGCCTCCATTTTTCCCCGGCATCGCCCCCTCTCTCTCTTTCATCTCACCTCCATTCCTCCTCTCTTCTCTCCTCTCTCTCAAGCCTTTAACAGACCTGAGTCTCTCAATCCAACTACACTAAACTGAATTCTCCTTTACACCATCTCATAAATAACAATACCTCCGTCAACATCAGTCATATCATTATTAATCTAAAACCTAAAGGGCAACTTGTCTCCTTTGTTAATCTTCATGGGATCTCCCTTCCAGTCTAAAACAATCTCTATATCATCCTCATCTGTAACTATAGACAACCCTGAGTCTGTCGTCTCCCCAGCTGACATCAACTTGTTATTTTCACCTCCGTATTTGTCCATATCTTCAGATGATGGCCTCTCTAGTACGACGCCTTGCTTTTCCCCTACCCCCAATGATCCAGTTGAAGAAGTAGTAATTGCATCAAATGCATCTACTGTTCTATATACCTGCCATTCAGGGCTACCATCTATTACTATAGTTTGCAGTTTCTGTCCCCAGGCTCTATGTTTAGTGGGAGGAATGCTGGACCAAAAGGTCTCTAGCTCGGAGAGCGTCTCAAACTCCACCTCCAGCTCCAACCTGCTTTCCTTAACACCTACTGCTCCACTGTATAGTTGAGTGTTGGTGGGGTCCAGTCCAGCTTCTGATCCTATATCACGACACCATTCTTGGAGGAGAGCTACTGCTTCTAGTTTACGACCATACCTACATGTTTGGGTGAAATGAGAGAGGGAGGGGGCGTGCGGTGAGTGGGGGGGTGTAACAAGGAATGTGTGCGGTTGGGCAAGAATGGGGTAGGTATATAAACTCACTTGACGTCTAGGACCCAACGAGCTCGTATAGCAGATAGGCACATGAGCTGTCTAGGTGAGATCCTCTGCTTTGAAAGGGAGATTTTATAATCGTGTATGAAAGGTGTCCGTTTGATTGAATATAATGCCTTCATCTTGGCTTGTGAATCGTGTGGGTAATATCTTATATACGTTTGTCAAAAATGATGGCCTCCGAGCCATTTCCACCTCCCTTTCAGTTGTATTCTCTCTTCGTCGTGATCATGAGGGTTGGTCGTCAACTGCTGGGAGGAGGAATGGATGTTGAACTTTGATAGGTTTGCACACCATTAAAACATCCAAATGACTATTGGTGGATATAACTTACCACCCACAGAAGAGGTGTAGAGTATCATCACCAATTCAGGTGGGGGACGTTTCTCTGAAATGGAGGGTCAAACCTGGAGGAGCAGAAGAGGCGGTGACGTGCCTTGGGGAGGCTTAAAAGGAGTGACATGCCTAAGGTTCAGCATAATTTTAACGATTCATTGTGGTAATAGGTTTTGTTTTGCTCTGAACACACCGGTCCGCTGAAGCATAAAAAAAGTCGTCCTTGTCTTGCTAAAAAAAAAGCTAAATCGCTATTTCAGAACTTGTCAGTAGAAGTAGTATTAACGAGCAGATAAACAATCTATCGATTACCCTAGTCGAACAACCTCCTTAGCCACCGATTACTGCTAGCACCATTGCCGATGATGTGGACAAACCGTTTCCAGCTTGGCACATCTCATCCGGTAGTTGCCATGAGGGTTAGAACAAGGTAAGACTGCCAAAGACCCTAAACCCAAAGAAGCAATCTTTTCACAAGCCTATCTTACACACAAACGATCCATCATGCAGGAATTCACACGTAATATCCCCTCTCTTTTCACTCCGATGGCCTGCACAATTAGATTCTGGCCGCCGCTCTGCCTTCTTTTACTTGCCAGGCATGTCCAGAGCCAGGATGCCTCGCTACTCTACTACCACCACCAGAGCATTCACTGCTGATCATAGCACAACCTACTCTACTTCCAAAGACTTCCCTCTAGCCGGTGGATCCAATGTCAACATCAGCATCAACTCCCTCGACAACGGTCTCCAGGAAATCATAATCACAACCGACCTCGGTGGCCGTCCCCTCCTTCATTGGGGTGTGGAAGGAGGCTCCAACTACAAAGGCGGCTGGCGTTTACCCAAAGATGGCCGCCCTGATGGAACAGTAGAGTACAAGAAGAGAGCATTACAAACTCCTATTAAGCAGGCTGGAGGTGACAATGTCTTGCAGTTGAAGATTAGCCTGCCATCTAATGAAGCCTCAGACTTTCTCAACTTTGTCATCAAGGATGAAGCTACCGGTACTTGGTATGATTTACAGGGTCAAAACTTCCAAATACCCCTGAGAAAGGTTAACAACAATCGCAGTGCATCCCAATTCTCAAACAGAGAACAACAACAACAACAACAAGGTACCGACACCTCAACCACCGCCACTGCTGGTGTTTGGCTGCCCCTAGACTCCCTCCCTCCTCTCCCGCAAGACCTCTGTGGCATCTGGGCATACATCAAATGGGAGGCAGATGGCTGCCCCAACAGATCCAAGGAAGAAGCTGACAATGAGTACCGCAATGCTATTAATGAGATGACCACTCTCCTGAGACAGGGACAGACCCTGGACGACTTATGGAAGGTGGCTAATGGTCATGAAAAGTATAGACATTATATTGGTAGAAATGCAGCATTGCTAATACATCCAGTAAAGAAGGTAGAACATGAACCTAAAGAAGAAGAGAATGGGCATTGTTACCAGCATGATGATGCTGAACAACAAGACCAAGCTCCCCCCTCTCCCTCTCCCTCTCCCTCTCCACCACCACCACACCAGCAGCAACAGCAAGAACAAGCTGCATATATCGGAGATGGATATGGCGCTCAACGCCGTAGCGCTTTTGATCTCATCAACAAGGGCACAGCTCCTTTATTGAGAGAAGCCCCAAGGTCAAAGAAGGCCACCCCATTGGGCCCTCTAAAAGACGATGCGGGAGCTGACGAGACGTGTGTTTGGCATCGCCTCTTCAACATGGGCCAAGCTGGAGAGGTATTGGTAGCTGTCCATCAAGAAGACCCAGCCAACCCAGACTCAAAGATCACAGTGAACGTCACCACTGATATCAATAACCCTGTGTTGCTTCATTGGGGAGTGAAGAAGTCAAGTAGTGGTGGTGGAAGAAAGCAGGGTGCGTGGGAAAAGCCGTCCAGCCGAGTTCTCTTCCCAGGTTCAGTGCTGCTTGAAGAAGGCATTGCTGCTGAGGCTCCGTTCACCCCCTCTGGCACCATCACTGCAGAGATGACAGAAACAGAGAGTGAAGATGAAGAGGATGCTTCCAAGATACGTCAGAGAAGAAGAGTCCAGAAAACAGTACCACTCCAAGCCTTGACTGCCACCTTCCCTAAAGGACACGGCTTGGCCGCCCTCACCTTTGTCATCAGATCTCAAGATGGTACCGCATGGTACCGTGATGCTGGAGGAGACTTCCTCGTGCCTCTCCCAGGTCCTCGCCGAGCGGCCAAAGACGGAGACCCCGCTGCTGCGTTTGACGATGACCTCAGCAGACGTATTGTTGATGCAGAAGTCAACAGTGGGGCATGGACATTGATGCACAGGTTCAACCTTGCTTCTGATATCCTGAACGCCATTGTATCTGGTCACCACAATCCTCCAGACCAAGCACTGGCTAAAGTATTTGTTTGGTTGAGGTACAGTGCAATGAGGCAACTCACTTGGCAGAGGAATTACAACACTCAACCACGAATCTTAGGAGCAGCACAAGAGAGATTGACGCATACAATTGCAGATGCATTCAACCAGACGTACGGCCCTGCTCGTGAATGGGCACGTTCCTTGCTGACCACTGTGGGCAGAGGTGGCAATGCTCAAGCAGTGAGAGATGAGATCTTGGCAATTATGCATAGGAATAAGATATCAGAGGTTAAGGGTACTTGGATGGAGGAATGGCATCAGAAACTGCATAATAATACCACTCCAGATGATATTCCTATCTGTGAGGCATATTTGGCGTATTTGCAACACAATGGAGATTTGGATGCGTACTGGAGGGTGTTGTCAGAGGCGGGTATTTCCAGACAAAGATTGGAGTCTTTTGATAGAGCTATTGTGACTGATCCAGTGTTTTATGGAGATAAAAAAGATAGCTTAATCAGAGACTTTCAGAATTATTTGAAAATATTGAAATCAACGCACTCTGGTGCTGACTTGCAAGCATCAGCATCTGCAGCTGCTCCTCACCTTCCGGAGGCAGCAAGAGGGCACTTGGGGTACGTGCTGGGCCACGTCGGGGATCCAGCTGTGTTGCCTTTGATAGAAGCAGCAGTGGAAGCACGAACTGAGCTCCTTCCTGCACTTGGAACCAACAGAGAGACGCTGTACTTGGACTTGGCTCTAGAGAATGTCGTAAGAGGAGCGGCGGAAAGAGGAGCGGCCGCCTCTGGCACCGGAGCAGCCGCCCTCATTGGGCCCCTCCTTCAAAACTTGGCTCTCAGTCTGGGAGACAATGAAGAGATCTGCTACTGCTTGAAAGCCTGGCAAGAGCTGCCAGTCGATGTCAAATCCGGCCGTCCTCCTGCCAAGGACGATGCTCTCAAAGCAATGGCTGTCATAGACAGAATCAGCAGAGCTTTGGCTACACTTTCAGAATCGGCTACTGCAGTACTGGCCCCCACCGCCACTGCATACGGTGACGCCATGTCCTGCGAACCTTGGGCGGTCCAGCTGTTTGCAGAGGAAGTCATCAGAGGTGGCCCTGCATTTGCCGTCTCCCTGGCTCTTTCCAGTGTCACCCGAGGAATGAGATCAGCAGCTGAACTCGGTGCTTGGCAGGTCATCTCACCCTCTCAAGACAGCACTGAAGGCATACTAGAAATAGTCGACTGTCTGTATGAAGTTCAAGAAAAGTATTACACCCAGCCAACCATCCTGTATGCCAAGAGAGTAACTGGAGAGGAGGAGGTACCTGAAGGTGTGGTGGGTGTGGTGAGTGGAGATGCCCCTGATGTGCTGAGTCACTTGAGTGTGAGAGCGCGTAATTTGAGAGTGTTGTTTGCTGCGTGCTATGATGAGGTGTTATTGGGAGAGATTGAAGGACTGGCTGGGAAGACGGTGGGTTTTAGTACTACTGCTGCTGGAGCTGTATCTTGGCATGAAATTCATAGCAATAATGACGGTGCTGCTTCTACTGCTACTACTACTAATAATAATAACAACAATAGTAATGGTATTCTGTCGGAACTCTTCTCTTCCAAGTTATCTGCACCTACTTGGTGCAAGAAATGGGTGCTCAACATGGATGAATTCGGCAAAGAAGGAATGGTGGGTGCAAAATCGCGCAACCTCGCTGGACTGCGTGGCCGTCTCCCCGACTGGATCAATGTCCCGTCTGGTGTGACTGTTCCCTTTGGTACCTTTGAGCAAGTACTGGGGCAGAACGAAAACAAAGAAATTGCCAAACAGTTGAAGGATGCTGTCAGCAGTATCGACCCTACCTCTCCATCTACTGGTCTGGCCAAAGCCAGGGCGCTGGTGATGAAAGTGACTGTTCCTCCCCAGCTTGAACAAGCTCTTTTACAAGCCATGCAAGGTTCCAACATCCCTCCACCAGCTGATGATGGTAGATGGGACCAAGCATTGACAGCACTGAAATCAGTATGGGCCAGCAAGTACAATGACAGAGCCTACTTGTCTTGTAAAAAGGTCGGCCTGGACTTCAATGCCGTCTCCATGGCTGTCCTTTGTCAGAGAGTAGTCCCTGCACAATATGCATTTGTCATCCACACAGCCAACCCGACCAATGGCAATACAAATGAAGTGTACTGCGAACTAGTCAGGGGACTAGGAGAATCTATCGTCAGCGGGCTCGTCCCAGGAACCGCCCTCGCCTTTGTAGCCCCTAAAACCGACCTGGACAACCCCCAAGTCTTGCTGTACCCATCCAAGAGTGAAGGAATGTTTGTAGATGAAAGCCTCATCTTCAGATCAGATTCCAACGGAGAAGATCTCGATGGATATGCTGGTGCTGGTCTATATGAATCTGTCACCATGGATGTGACATACAGCAGCAAGGTTGACTATTCAGAGGATCCGGTGATGAAGGATGCTGAATTTAGAAGACAGTTGATGGCCAAGGTTGCCAAGGTTGGGGCTGAGATTGAAAAGGTGCTGGGCAGTGCTCAAGATGTGGAGGGGGTGGTGGATAAGGATGGTAATGTGTATGTGGTACAGACTAGACCTCAGATGTAGATTGATTGATTTAAAATGATATGCATAATGACGATAATGTTTTTTTTTTTTAATCCCTCTCTTGTTGGAAAAAAGAGAAATTGATATTTGAGTTGATGTTATTGATGTTTAGAAAGAGGCTTGATTTGAGATGAGATGATGAACTAATGATACATTGTAGGATTGTATAGGCATGAACACCCTTCTTTTTAACAAATGAACAATCATTGAATATACACAATCACTTGAGTCCTGCAACTTGAGCTTTCAAACCCTGCAAGACCAGGTAAGGGTCGTTATGTGCAATTGATGCCTGTCCAAATACCTCTAAACCACCGAAATCAGATGCAGCTGATGATAATTTACCTCTCCCTACAATTCTTGCTACCAGGGGCAACCCCTCTCTCCCTCCTCCTTGTCCTCCTTCTCTTTCTCTTTCTTCTTCTTCTTCTCCAATCCCCCTCATGTTATACATTGCCACATTGAATGTGTAAATACCAAGCTCATCAATTAACGTTCTTATTGCTGCATACAATAGTTTTTGAAACCCAGGGTTAGTCATCTTGTTATCTTCACCGTTCAATATCACTATTTCTGAATCTTTCCAAGGACAGATGGATGGGAAAGCAGTAATATTGCCAGTATTATTATCATCTGTCAAGTTAATAGTGAGGTCAACACTATCATGTGCTGCTACTACATCTTTCCAGTACGTAGGATGTTGCTTTATTGTAACATATTGGTGTGATAGAGCTGGGTAGGGAGTGTGACTCAGCATCAATTGAGCGTGACCGTGGAATTGAGAGGCGCCAGCCCTGCCAAGACAATTCCAGACAAATAATGGATACACTGGTGATGATATCGTAATACCATCTCTAGTATTATGCCATCTATTCTGTTCATATGCTTTTTGAAATCATTTCTCTGAGCAATCAACAAGATCTTTAAACTGATCAAAGTCCCATTGTAAAGGATCGTGGTGGTCCTTGAACAGTACCAGCCCCTGAGCTGGAGCAACATATTTAAACAAATTACTAGCAGTGACAGCGTGGGTTCTCTCAGCTCTTCCAAAGCAATCCTGAGCTGTATATTGCTGCCATTTGCAGAAATCGCAATGCTTGCCACCGTCTGTTGGGTCGTGTGGGGTGCTAGCATTCTTGGTGGCAAAGGTGATGGGTTTTAACGAGCGTTGTGAATTGTACCACGTTTGATTATGTGCCAACCTGTCTGTGATTGATATGATGGTTTGGGTGTTGTCTTGAGCTACTTGGTATTTTTCTTCTAGGTCTGGGGTGGCGATGCATTTTGATTCATCTGTGTATACAGGACGGGATCGGATCGGAGAGGAGAGGAGAGGAAGAGGAGGAGGAGGATTGTCGGTATGTAAAGAAGAGACTTACGTATTTTAATGTCGTAGACTGTAATGAACGCTTTTGGTAACTTAGGTAATCTTGTTAGATCTACTACAGATCTCATCACTGGAGATATCGTCATGATTGCCTCTCTCTAGATGTGATCTCCCACTTTCAATAAGTAAATCTGTCTCTGTCTGGCAATCTTAACATGTAATATCACACAAAAGCATTCATCTATCATTACCTCGATAATTTCATTCTTCTCATCACTCTAACTCTCATACTCTTTGCCATATACACTACATCTTCCACTGAACAACATGGCAGCCCGCCTCTCATCTTCCTCCCTCGTCCTCCTCCTTTCTCATTCTTCCCCTCCTCTTCCCCTCCTCCCACAACTGCAGCTGCCGTACTGCTCCCTATCACCCGCACCCATGGTGCCACAGCCACTGGTTCATACACGACCCCTCCTCCTCCCCCTCCCAACGGCTGCTCTATCAAGATCAGTCTCCCAAGTACCGTTACCGCCCTTCTCCCCGACTGTGGAGTGGACGTCACATCATCAAGTGCAGCTGCTCCCAGGATTTCATTCACTACTAATCCTCTCAGCAGCGTCAGTGTCTCTTGAATCAAACATAAACGCGACCACCACTCCAACTGCTGCATCTCCAAACCACCACCACCACCACCACTATTACTATTATCATCGCCACTACCAGTGGGGAAGGGATCAGATAACAGATGCAACACAGATGAGCCTTCACAATGAGACTGAGAGTAGGTTGACAGGAGGTCCATGAGGTGATGTGTCAGACTGCCTTGTGTTATGAAAGGGACAGGGGGAGAGTGGTGTTGGTGTTGATGATGATGATGATGTAGTAACAAAGAAGGAGGATGGAGGTGAGGGGGGCCAGATGGTAGTGGTGGTGCTGACCCAAAGGAGGGACCTGCTCCTCCTCCTTGCGATGATGGCTGGTGATGCTGGTGATGGCGATGGTGATAGTGGAGATTCTTGCCATGCTGGTGATGATGTACTGCCTGCTGATAATGATCTTCTATAAGGTAGAGCAATACCGCCGTCTTATTTCTTTCCAGCAACATGGCTAGCAAGGAGAGAGCTGCTCTACTGATTGCAATTGATGATGGGGGTGCGGGCGAGAGGGAGAATACGATACAATCAGCAAGGCTCACTGCCCATGTACTGTCATGTCGCTCTTCTTCTTCATAGCTTTCTTCTTCATTTTCCTCCTCCAGTACAGCTGCTGCTGCTCTACTTGCTTCTGCATCGTTGGCATTGCTGTTACTTCCTGCTTTACGCACCTTTGACCCAGGAGTAGAAATAGTAGCCCCATTAATATCTCCACCATCTATTTCCACCTGATTATCACCATTCTGCATTTCCCTAACATTATCCCCTCCCCCCCCTGCACTCTGCACCCGAGTTGACAAGAGAGCTTGTTGAAACGCTGTGCATACGGCATCATCTTCCAGCAAGATGTGCAACAATCGCAATGCCTGTACTACTTGTTTGTCAGATGATGGATTGTGCACTATAGCTTGAATAACGCCTGATTCAAGTAGATTCAGGAATAGGGAGAGTAGATGCTCTTTACCTGCTGCAGCTGATGGGCCAGTATCAGCAGGAAAGAGGAGTCCGTTGACCACTGTGGCGGCAATGCTCAAGATGGCACTTTGATGATGCTGATATCCCTTGTGACTTGCTGCAATGACCATTTTGATAAAAGTCTCTGCATTCACTTGATTTAAGCTCGGTGTGTTGCTATATTGCTCCACACCACTACTATGAGATGTGTAACTTGATGATGCTGGATCTGAGATGATGGTGACTCTTGATGATGGCTGCAATAACGCTGCTGGTGATGAGGCTGCTCCTCCTCCTCCTCCTCCTGCTACAGCTGCGCATGTAGCATCTACGTTCAGTAGACATGCTATAACTTCCAAACATGCTGCAGTCGTACTATGCACCCTTGCTGCTTGCTGCTGATGGTGAACGTGAAGGTTCTTCTTTGCATCACCGCCACCACCACCAGGTGCAAGGTCCAAGGCTAGAGACACAAAGTCGACAAGTGTCTGTAATAGAACTACAGGAGATGAAGAGCTATTGCTAGATATCATGGGCAGCAGGGTGCCTATGTCTTTAACTAATACCTGCACCTGATGTTCTAACTTTCTATTATTGCTGCAATTATCGTTGATATATGTTGTTGTGTTGCTGCTTTTATTACTGCTACTGTCAGTCAATACCTGCATGGCAGGCCTGCATCTCAGCCACAGCGTTGATATTACTTGGGATGCATCTAGGATGAACATTCCCTCTACTGCTCTTAGATATGATGGATCTACTAGAATGTTGTCTTGAGAAGGAAGGGAAGGGAGAGAAGGAGGAGGAAGGGGGGAAGGGGCAGTACTAGATGGAGCGATGGCTTCAATGGCAGGTCTGGTGGTCGGTTGATTATCAACCTCCATCTGCTGATGTTGTTGATGATGATGATGATGACCGTCTGCTGCTATGCTTCTCTGATGGTGATGGTGATGCTGTGCCTGCTGGAGATCAGCTTGTAAAGTAGCTGAAGTAGCTTCGAGTTGATGCAGCCTTTCCATTCTATCAGTCAAATCTTTTTTTAATTCATCCACTTCTTGATCTTTAAATAACAGCTGCTGTTTCAAAGCTCCCAGTTGACGCTGCATTTCTGATACCCTAAAACTACCATTTTGTTGAATACCGGCAGCTATTGTAGCAGAAGCAGTTTCTTTCCCTCTAATCTCAGCTATCTGTTTCTTGAGCATGGCTTTTTCCTTTTCGGCTCGTTCCAGATTGTCTCGGAGAAGAGCATTTGTGCCTTCTAGAATACCCAGCTGTCTTTGAAGTTGTTTTTCTGATGATGATGCTGGGGTTTTTGAGGAGGGGATACCTCCAAGGACAGCTCCAGAGGTGTTGGTGGCGTGGAGTGCAGGTGCAGCTGGAAGAGGCTGCTGAGAGACGGGATCCTGTCGTTGATATGATGATGGAGGAAGGTCTGGAGCCTGGGCTCGTAATCGAGCTGCCACAGCTGAAACATGACCCATAGGTGGCCTTGTTGGTGGAGGTAGGTGGGGAGGTGCTAGAGGAGGCTGCTGTGGTTTGTTGTGAAGAGGGCTGGTCGGCTGAGATGCATGTTGCCGCTGTGTTGTAGCGAGGGAGAGATTGAGTTGTGTGAGCTTGTGGCGGATAACTGAGAATTAACGGTGGATTGACAACGTTTGTGTGCATATGCACATAAAATACCTGTTTCTTTTGCTCATAGTCTTCATACAGAGAGTTAATATTGGCCCAGACATCTTCGCCCAGATCATCATCTTGGTTGTCCCAGTCCGCAGCAGAGGAGGACATGGTGGACGTGAATGAAGTGTAAAGTGCCTACGTATCCATGGATTCCTTTCTGGTATAATTTAAAAAACACTGCGCTGGGTTGGACTACATCGTTCCCTTTTCTGACCGCCGACCTCGAACAACAACTCAAACTGCGCTGGAAGAGGGTCAAGCTGCCCCATCTTCCCTTGAATCCTCTGCAAATCTAAATGGTCGCTATACATTTCCCGGTATATTGTATTACTACACAACTACTGACTACAAAACAAAAATGTATGTGAACATATATAGATATACAATTCAAATATATAGCCAGTACAACTGACAAGGTATTGTTTCCTCTCTCTCTCTCTTTGAATAACCAGTTGAATCAAAGAGTCAAGTCGATATATACCCAAAACAACTCTACTTCAAACTACACTACACTAATTCAAAAATATCAAAACTTAAAGCTTATTAATACACCACAAAATTGTTAGAGAGAGGAGTTTAGATTCACTTCCCCCCCCCCCCCCCCTTTTTTTTTTTTTTTTTTTTATTTTTTATTATAAAAAAAACAAATTCTATCCTTTTTTTCTTTCTTTTTTTTTTTTTTTTTATAATATTTTTTTTTTTCTTTTTTATTTCTGTGCCTCTTCCTTTTCTC
>Ga0114919_10001371_pt1 | contig 19441 bp, 14 predicted proteins | sample BlataG_FD_88682 | JGI IMG/M metagenome (GOLD analysis project Ga0114919, IMG submission 88682) | Deep subsurface microbial communities from Black Sea to uncover new lineages of life (NeLLi) - Black_00105 metaG | ecosystem: Environmental > Aquatic > Marine > Oceanic > Sediment | place: Atlantic... | reverse complement strand
GCGGCTATTTGCAGGCCTTTGACAGCCCAGTAAATTGCGTGACTGTCGGGATGGCGCCAATCCAGAGGCAAATGTTTGCTCGGTTCGTTGGAGTCACTGAAGTTGGGGTCACTGAAGTCGATAGGGCCATAGGTTTTGTTCAACTCCTGCATCAAGACCGGGTCAAGTTTCCAGGCCTTACGCAACTGGTAAGCTTTGGCGAAAATATCAAACTTTTCGAGTGCTTCAGGACCTCTGACTCTAAAATCATCTATAACATTAAATGCGGCGGGTTTGAACCTGCTGGGGTTCTGTCTTAAGGATAAATAATTGCTCACAAATTCCTCATCATCGGTAAATGCCTTGTCGGCGGACTTGAGAGCAGTAATCAGCGGAACCACATTGGCATCCTTTATAATTTGCCGCCAATCGGTTGGTGCCTCGGCAAGAGCTTTGAAATATTGGTTATCTGCAGGGCCGAGCAGCGGTTCCATCGCCATAGCCAGTTGGAGCTTGTAATATTTGTGTGCATCATCCGATACGGCGCCTATCTTGTGCTGGAATATCCAAGCAAGGCGGTGATAGAGCAGAACGTTTTTAGGGTTTAGTGGAATTCCCTGGTCGCGAAGCAGTTCGTAGCCGTTTTTGACCCATCGCCATCGTTGGTCCGGCCTGGTTGCGGGTATGGTGACGGAAATGTTATAAGCCATATTCCAGGCGTGGAAATCCCAGACTGATGCGAAACGAGGCTGCAAGGTGGTTATCCATTCTGCAAGCTGTTTTGCATCGAAGAATTGGCCCTGCTCTTTTAGCTTATCCGCCCGCATCCATAAGACATCTACGACCAGGCCACGAAAGGCCCCGGTTGCGATGGTTGCAAATGCGAGGGAAGGAGGAACATTTTCGGGCTTATCGATTATCAGATGCATATCCTGCCGCTGCGAGTTTATGAAATCAAGCTGCATACCAGCGGTGACAAGTAAAGCAGCCGCAAGAACAATGCAAAGAGAGCAAATTATTGTGTCGCGCAAATGCATAATTCGTGAATAGCATTTAGTGAATAGATTGCTGCGATGCGTCTATCCTCTGCTAAGGCCGGATCCTTCGGCTTCGCCTCAGGATGACAGCAAAAAATACTCACTTTGAGTTAATATTAATCTTAGATTATAATTTTTGCAATTTCTCTGAAGCTGAAAATCAGCAGGGCAAGAAGCAACAATAAAAGGGCTTTGATACAAATCATAAGGCCGGCGACTTTGGCCAATAAAGACCAGCTCAATAACCGCGCAGGAACGAGGAATTTTGCAGGGTTAAATTTATCAAACTGGGGCAGGAACAAAATGATCGGCCTAATAGTATAAGAATAGACCCAACTTAAGTTTTCGCCAAGAAAGTCGAAGGATTCTAAACAGAAACCGCTAATAGTTGCGGTAAAGAAAATCACAAGACAAAGCAGTATGGCCACAGGGAAGGAGAGGAAGGTCGAGGCCAATATGCCTAAACAAGCGAGAAAAATCAAACGGAACAAGATTAAAAGAACAGCTCTTATGAAATTACCGGTAAAGGTATCGGCTTTGTAAAGCACCTCCAGACCGTCCTCAAGTGGAAAGATTACCACGGTATTATTCAGGGGGCGATTCAGGAAACCAACAGCCAGATAGCCGTCTTCGGCGACTACATTGGCAGGAACTTCTATTTCGTGAAAAGTTCGGATTACATCCTTGCGGTTGAAATCGCGAATTGGAGTTTCGATTTTGGTGCCGTACTTGATCTGCCGATAGTCACCTACTGTCCATATCCCATAAACATTCAAATCGGGCGGATTTACGGAAACATCATATTTGAACCTTATAAACAAACTCTGGTTCGGGTCGAGAGGTTTAACGTTCTGAAACTCCCAAATCAATTCTTGACCGGGCACAGCGGCCCTTTTCCATCTTTTTTCGTCTTCAGTAAGTCTGGCTATTATTTTATCGCGTGGGACACCTTCGGGCAGTCGGCGGCCCTTTTTGAGTTTCTCGTAGGCCTCAAGGACCTCCCGGGTGACATCGACTTCGGCGGGAATTAAACTATTTCGAGCGGTATAAAACTCATTGTCGAGCTGGGCAAGGTCGGCTTCGCTCGCTCTGAAATATTTCGGTATATAAATAGTAATGGCGTATATTATAGCTGAAAAGAGAATGAGCAGGGCCACATCCAATAATATTACGCCGAGAAGTTTGCCGAAAAGAAGCTGAAAACGGCGAATGGGCTTGGTAATAACAGTATATATTTGCCTTTGCTTTATATCGCTTGTCAGCGAATAGATTGAGACGACTATGGTAAGCAAACAGAGCAAAAAGCTGGTGAGCGAAAGGCCGTAACTTACAAAGGTCTGGAGCCTGCCCTTCAAAGTACCGTCGCCTGTCATCGAAACACCCATCACGGGGAGCAGAACAATCAGCAGAACTACAAAAACAGCGGCAATTTTCATCCGCAAGGCCTGCTTTATAGTATTGGTGGCGACAGCCCAGATACTACGCATTTTTCAATTTCCGATTTTCGATTTCCAATTGACAATTGACAACTGGTCATCGGGAATTGGTCATTGGTCATTTACCATTGACCAAATACAACTCGCTATTCACTATCCTTTTTTTTGTGTGTTGAGCGGTCTGTGAGCTGGTCCAGGATGCTTTTTTTGCTTTGCTCGGGCTTCGGTGTTTTAGGTTCAACCGGCTCCGTTTCAACTTTTCCATTTCCAACGACGGGTTCTGGCAGAACTGGTTTAGTCGGCTCAGTTAGTTTGCTCAGTAATTGTTCATCGGGTTTAGGCTCAGAAGTTTCAACGGGGACGACTTGCTCTGTTGCTGGAGGTTGGGGGGGAATCTCTTGCGATGCCGGTGCAGAGACAAGCTTATCGAGTATATTTTCCACAGAGGTTTCGGATGCGAGAAAACCGCCGATTTGTGTAGTACTGACTGCACCACTTGTGGGCTGGGCCTGCTGCCGGGCAGTCGTAACGGTTTTGATGAAGAACGTTTCGAGCTTATCCATTGGAGAAGTTACGACGCAGTCAGCCTGTTCGTCTTGAATCAGCTGCTTTATCCTCTCAACAGCGGTATCGCTTATGTCGCCGGTAGTAATTTGCTTTTTATTTGTCCGCAGGAGGAGGTCTTTAACGTGTCCTTCGGCCTGGATTTTGCCGCCATAGAGGATTGCAATCCTATCGCATACGTCTTCAACGTCGGCGAGCAGATGACTGCAAAGCAAAACCGTCTTGCCACGTTTTTTAAGCTCCAGGACTAAATCCTTTATCTGCCTTGTTCCGATAGGGTCAAGTCCGGTTGTGGGCTCATCCAAAATAAGTAAGTCGGGGTCGTTTATGAGCGCCTGAGCCAGGCCGATTCTGCGTGCCATACCTTTTGAAAACGTTCCAACGGGCCTGTTTGCGACGGCCTTCAGGCCAACCATATCAAGGAGGGCTTCGATACGCATCTTCCGCACTTTGGAAGGCAGGCCAAATAACCTGCCATAGAAATCCAGGGTTTCGCGTGCGTTCAAATACCTGTAGAGATAGGACTCTTCCGGCAGAAAACCTATCCGAGCGCTGATTTTAGGGTCGGCGCCGCTGCCGCCGAGGCATAATGCTCTTCCCTTTGTCGGATAAAGTAAGCCGAGCAGCATTTTGAGGGCGGTTGTTTTTCCTGAGCCATTGGGACCTAAAAGGCCGAAAACTTCATTGTAGTGAATGCGTAAATTCAGGTCATCGACGGCATAGACCTTGTCCCGGCCCCACCAGTCGGAAAAAATCTTGGTCAAAGAAAAAGTTTCAACTGCATATTCCATAGACAAATCAAAAATTAAAAGTCAAAAATCAAAATGACACCCCTGATTAAATCAGGGGCAAAAATAGAGATTGCTTCGGTCGCTTCGCTCCCTCGCAATGACATTTTGGATTTTGCATTGTAATTTTACATTTTGGACTTTGATATTTATATTTTTTGTGGTTCGTGGCCAAGCTCCTCGCCGTATCGGACAAGTCGAGCGCTGTTAAAAACAACAATCAATGAGCCGGCAAAATGGAGAACGGCGGCGTAAATTGCCGGCAGCCACCCTGCCGCTGCCGCCGCATCACCCAGAATAATAAACATTATTCCAAAGCCGAGATTCTGATTAATAACTGCTCTTGTTTTTCGTGAAAGTCGCACGAGGAAGGGAAGCCGCTTTAAGTCATCGCTCATCAGGGCAATCGAGGCAGAGTTTATGGCCACATCGCTGCCGGCAGCCCCCATAGCAATTCCAAGGTCGCCGGCCGCCAGGGCAGGTGCATCGTTTATACCATCTCCGACAACGACTACGGTGTGTCCGTCTTTTTTAATTTGCTCAACAATCGAGAGTTTGTCCTGAGGCAAACAATGCGCCTTAAAATCGGTACAGCCCAGTTCGGCAGCAACCCTGTTGGCGACCTCGTCCCTGTCGCCGGTCAGCATAGTTACCCTTTTTATGCCGATATCGAGCAGCTCCTTGACGGCTTGTTTGGCTTCGGGTCTGGTTTTGTCCTGCAAACCAATCCAGCCGATGCACTTTGAATCCTTTGCTACATAAAGAGTACTGAAGCCCTGCTCTTCATGAAGAGCAGGTGCAGAAATATCGCCCATATCCACATTGTTTTCTTTCAGGAAGGTGTCTCTGCCGACAATAATTGCTGCTGAATCGACCAGAGCAGTTACACCTTTGCCGGGAGTTTCCTGAAAATTATCTGCTGCGGGCAAAGACAGATTTGCCTCTTTGGCGACCTCCCGGATGGCTCTTGCAGCGGGGTGTTTGCTCATCTGCTCGGCAGAAGCAGCGACGGTTAATAATTCGGCAGGTTCAACATTTTCAGCGGGGGTCAGTTTGGTCACATACAACCGACCGGTCGTTACCGTCCCGGTCTTGTCAAACACCATTGCCGTCATCTTGCCGGCAATCTCAAGGTCGGCAACATTTTTTATCAAGATACCGAGGCGAGCAGAGGCCGATATCGCCGCAACCATCGCCGTAGGAGTCGCCAGAATCAAGGCGCAGGGACACGAAACAACAAGTATCGTAATCGCCCTGTCGATATCGGCGGTGAAAAACAAAACTATCGCGGCAATCATCAAAATCGTGGGCGTGTACCACTTAACATAACGGTCGATTATCCGCATAATCGGTATCTTTGTCTGTTCAGCCTGCATAATCAATGACTGGACTTTGCCGAGAGTTGTATCTTTTCCGGCTTTGGTTACGGTGATATCCAGCGCTCCGGTAAGGTTGTTTGTGCCGGCGAAGACCTGCATTCCCGGCACCTTATCGACGGGCAAAGATTCGCCCGTTATCGTAGCTTCGTTGACTGAGCTAAGTCCTTTTATAACCTCGCCGTCAGCCGATATGTTATCGCCCGGACGAACGCGGATGCAATCGCCGGGCTTGAGGCTGCTGACTTTCACCTCTTTTTCACCACCCTCATTGTCGAGGAGATTTGCCTTCGTAGGTGTCAGCTTTATCAGCGATTCGATTGAGGCACGAGCGCCGAGGGCGGTGCGGGTTTCAATAAGCTCGCTGAGGAGCATAAAGAATGCAACGACACCCGCGGTGACATAGTTTTGCGTTGCAAAGGCGGCAATTATTGCCAGGGCCACCAGTTCGTCCATATGCATCTGCCTTTTTATAAGGCTCTTTATTGCGTGCAGGACAATAGGGGCGCCGAGCAGTATTGCGCCGGCCATTGCCAGAATTTCGGTGTTGAAACTACCGCTGTCGTAAAAGAGTCTGGCGATACCACTGTTTATGAGTAGCATTCCGCCGGCCAATGTCCCCAGCAGAGCCACACTTACACGAACCTGCTTGCCGTGAGTGTATTCAGCGGTAACGTCCTCTTTAAAATGTAAATGCTCGTGAGCCATATTTCGTATCCTACGGTGATTGCTCTTTCTTGGATTTTGGTTTTAGCTCTGGGTCCCTGCTAAAGTAGAGCCACAATATGGTGCCTTTGGCGTCTTTAGTAGGCTGAATAATCATTTTCTCATCTACGTTGTTAAGAATGTGCGTTATGGCATCAAGATAGATTTTTTGAACAACGAGCTCCGGATATTTGCGATATTCAGGCAGCAATTTTTGCAAATATTCGGCATCGGCTCTGGCAATTTCGACAATTTTCGTTCGGTAGGCCCGTGCCTGAGCGATTTTCTCAGCGGCGAGGCCGGCGGCTTCACCAAGGGTATTTTCAGCGTAAGTTCTGGCCTCACTGATGGCCTTCTGGCTCTCCTGGCTTGCCCTGTGGGAGGCCAGAAATGCTTCATTGACCTGTCGAGGCCAGGTTGTGTCGGGAAGCTCGACCGATACAACTTTTATGCCACTTTCTATTTTATTGAGCTTTTCCTGTAGGAATTTTCTAACGTCGTCCGGGATTATATCCTGGCTCGAAAGCGCCTCATCAATGGTATAGTGAACCATTGCGGTTACAACGGCATCATCAAACATAGCTTTCAAAAAGGGAGTTATGCTTTTTGTTATAACATCAAAATAACTCTGTCCCGGTTTTACATCTTTGATATAAACATTTTTGAAGAAGCGTTCGGGGTCATCAATCTGATAGGTTAGCTGCCATTTGGAATGAACAATGTTATAGTCGCCGCCGGTAGAAGCGGAGATGGATTGAGTCTGTTTTTCACTTCGGGTAATGCAATAACCATCAAGTATCGGCCTCAGCGGTTCGTCCGGACGGATTTGTCTTTCTCTCCCGGAAAGTATTTCTTGTTCTGTCTGGTGGTACCAAAATGAGTTGATTAGTAAATTCACCTTTTTTGCTACGGGGATTTTGACGATCTTGTCTATCGGATATGGGAATACCCAATGCAGCCAGGGTAAGGGCCCGACTAACCCTGGTTCGAGGATTCTGTCTTCGCCCACGCCTCGAATCCTTCCAAATCGCAAAACAAGCGCCTGCTCATCAGGACCAACGGTTCTAAAGCCCGAGGCAAGAAAAAGAACAACCAGCACAATCATTATTATCTTGAGGATAATAAAGCTGATTCTCAATGCCTCAAAGAGGGACTTGCCGGCGACATCAAGCTCACCACCGGCAGGGTTCCGGGGCGATTGGGGCTGTAAATCCTGGTTATTTTCGTAACTCTGTTCTGTCATAGCGTTAACTATTATGTCTTAGAGAAACTTGTTCTTACGATCCGTTCGGGTCCCTGGGTTCAATGTTGGGCATTCCTTTAAATAGATCGACAAGCCATGAACCTTCTCTTAAAATGACAGTTGACCTTTCTTTCAATGTTTCCCTGGCTGCGTCAATTCTCCGCAGGAACATGGCAAACTCCGGGTCGGCTTCGAGCATTTTATAATATTTTGCGGCTTCGGCGTCGCCCTCGGCTTGTATTGCCTTTGCTTTTGCCTCGGCAGTAGCTAATAACTCCGTCTTTTTCGAATCGGCGTCGGCCTTTATCTTTGTTGCCTCGGCATTTCCATGTGCAATTGTTGCCTGGTACTTAGTATTTCTTTCTGCCCTCATCCGTTCAAAGACCTTCTCGCTGACATCCTTACTGATTTTGAGCTGCTTTATACCGAGGGTTTTGATTTCAATGCCGTAATCCGCATTTGCGACTGCCTGTTGAAGGTCAGTACGCATTTCTTCTTCAATTTGCGGAAATTTTATTTCATTGGGGTCGCTATTTACAAATTCACCGAAGGAATGTCGGCCAATTACCGTATTTTGAGTATCACTAATCTGGCTGAGCAATTTACCCTCAGCTTCCCTGACAGTTCCAACGGCATTAAAGAATCCCAACGGCTCGGCAATTCTCCAAACGACATAAGTATTTACGACAATCGGCACACGCTCGGCAGTTTCCGTCTCGATGAGGTCGCTTTCAAAGACTCTCATCCGGGAATCAAACGGATGTTTCGTCTGAATTGGAGCCGGCCACTTGAACTTCCAGCCGGGGTCGGTGATTTCGCGAGTGGGCTTGCCAAAGGTCGTTACCAGGACGGATTGTGTTTCCCTGACCTGGAACGAGAAAAGGTACAGTCCCAAAATGGCGACTATCAATACGATAAAGATTACTATAGCTATATTTTTCATTTTCCGCTAAGCTCCTCAAGACCAGGTATGTCATATAAACTGGGTGTTAGTTTATCCTTGAAATCGAATATAAATATCTGGGTATCATTCGCATCAGCAACCACGAGATACTTTCTTATATTCTTAAGGGCCTCTTCGAGGGAGGCTAATTTAAGCTCATGTTTGTAAATCTGTTCTGCGGCCCTGTATGCCTTGAGCTGGCTGGCAAAGCGCTCGCCTGTAGCGCGGGCAAGCGTCGCTATTTCAAAGGCATAGCTTTGTGATTCTCTGAGGGTCTTAAAGATATCACCCCCTGCTTGTGCAAAGGCCAGGTCCAAATCATCGGCGAGCTTTTCGATTTCCTCTGAATTGTTTTGCTTTTCTGCCTGCTGGTATTGGGCCGCAAGATTGTAAAGCCTGTCAGCATCTTCGACAGAACCTACGAGGTTACTTAAAGTTTTGTTGCGCTCTGCGTGGGCATCAAGGATAAGTGCCTGCTTCTCCTGAATAGCGCCGATAACCCTTTGATAATCTGCTGCAACTTCGGGCGGCGGGTGAATGCCCTGCAGACCCAAAAACACGATTTCAACACCCAAACCGGCTTTGTCAGCAGCTTCTTGAATTCTGCTGGTTAAAATGCGCTTGGCCTCGGCTCTACCTGCTCCAAGAAGGCTATGACTCGTCTCGGAGCCGGATTCAGCCTGGTCATCAACTTCAATCTTTGCACTGGCTGCGAATCTCGTAAGTTCGTGATAACAAATGGATTCGAGCAGTTTCTCCGGCTCATTATGATTGTAGATAAAAGAATACAAGTCCTTTATTCTATACTGAACGGGCACGGCAGCCATAACAAGACTTACCGGGACAGCTCCGGCAGCCGAAGCGGTGCCTGCCTGTTCGCTGGCTACAAGCAACTGGTATTCTTTCTCGTAATGAGTCGTACCCCACAACAACGGCCCATGGCCTACTTTCTTAGCCGCCGGATCAATCTTGGGGACGAAGCCAATGTTGAGTTCTGAAATCATTTTCGTAGGACGTTTATAGGCGATATCAATCGGCCAGGGCCATTTGAAAACCAGTCCGGGCCCAACGAGCCTGACATCGTTAGCATCGTTTACAGGATTTCCGAAACGCTCTATTATCGCCTCTTCGCTGGGGTCTATTATGACGATACAACTCAATAAATACAGGGTAACGGCGGCAAAAAGAATCAAGGACGCAATCGTTTTTTCGAGAAGCTTATAAAACCAGGTTTGAGAGACTTCAAAGCCAAACTGATAATCAATGGCGCCTGCGGCGGTACGTAATATTCCGCCGGGCTCATTTATAACGCCCAGCAGTCTGCTGTCAAAGGCGGCTCTGCTGTACTGGTCTTTCAGCCTTGGGCGATATATGTCCAGGACGATATTTAGAGCGGTCTCTGCGCCAAGGACGATGAGCAGGATTGAAATCACCCGGGCGATTACATTGACCACGACGAAAATCTGGAATTGTGCCAGTGCCAGGCCTATTGCCAGAGCAAAGCACAAGACGGCTATGGCAAGCAGAATGCTGCCGCCGGCCCTTAACGGCTTCCACTGCGGCTGGGCTGACATACCGGTGGCGTAGCGGGACATTAAGAAGCTGACAAACGCTATGGCCGTCATAAAAATTGCAACAAGCAGCGGCTGCTTTGGCTCGATATCAGCGGCGCCGGTAATCTTTCCCAACAAGTACAGCCCGATACCTACTTGATAAACGGCTATAGTCACTGAAAATGCAGGAATGAACCATTTCTCGAGTATCTGGAGGCGGCGTTGAGCAACGGCAAATAAAGTGGCCTGTTCGTCCCTGGCCTGAAAGATTGTAGAAGCGTCTTTCCCTTTGGCCAACTGGGTCATATCAAGCTTTTCCTGCTCGGCAAGGGCGCGTTGATGGAACTGAATAACAAGGACAAGCCAAATCAAAGCCGCCGAGAGGAGCAGCCAGCCGGCCGCAGAGACCGCAAAGAATCCGCTCCATCGGCCTACAAAAAAGGCGACACCGAAAAAGATAACGCTCAAAATCAAGGACGCCAGAGCTACATATTCAGGGCGTTTGGACGATACTGCCATTTTTTATCCCCATCTTGTACTTTGAACAAAAAGCCACAAACACGGTATTTATTCAATATGTAAGCTCTTTACAAGTTAGAAGTTGTGTAATATAACAATAAACGGCATTTTAGTATAGAGACCTTTGCGAAAAAAATTATGTCTTAAAATCGGGTCGAAACCGATGTTACCGGACTGCCGAACCGCTAAAGATGGGCAATGAACAATGCATAAACTATTTACAATAGCAAAAAATACCTTCATAGAAACACTAAGACAGCCGGTCTATGCCATAATAATTATTGCCGCTCTGTTTTTATTCTTTATGAGTCCGTCTTTGACGATGTACACAATGAGCGACGACAATAAACTCTTGCGCGAGATAGGATTATCTACGCTGTTCCTAACCAGCTTGTTCATAGCGATATTTTCTGCTTCCGGCGCTGTGGCCGAGGAAATAGAGAATAAGACAATAACCACCGTCCTGAGTAAGCCAGTCCAACGTCCGATATTCATTGTTGCGAAATTTTTCGGTGTGGCCGCCGCTGTGGTTCTGGCACACTATATCTGCACCATCGCGCTCTTGATGGCAATCAGACACGGTGTCCTCGAAAGCGCATCGGCTACGCACGACTGGACGGTCATAAGCACGGCAGTAGCCGTCGTTGTCGCAGTATTTCTGCTAAGTGCTTTTTTCAACTATGCTTATGATTGGAAATTTTCGTCAACAGCGATAGTATTGACGGGAATATTCGGGACGTTAGGCATAGTGTTTTTATCTTTTATCGACCGAGAGTGGCAGTTTAACCCACAGAATAATGGCATAAACGCACTGGATGTATATGGGGCGGTGCTGCTGCTTTTAGCTGCAATTATAATCGTGGCTCTGGCGGTGGCGCTCTCGGCGAGGTTTAACATAGCAGTAACGCTTTCGGCCTGCATCGGGATTTTTTTGTTAGGCCTGGTAAGCGATTACACATTCCGCGAAGCGGCCAAAACGCAGTTATGGGCCAAAATATGTTATTTTTTAGTGCCAAATTTGCAGATTTTCTGGATAGCCGACGCCATTTACGAAGGCAGCGAGGTCCCTGTAAAATATATCGTAATAAGCGCTTCGTACGCCTTGTGCTACACAACGGCTATACTTGCATTGGCCATTGCGCTATTCCAAAGACGACAAGTAGGATAAAAAAGTGTCTAAAGTGCCTAAAGTTGAAAGCGCCTAAAGTTTATTGAGTTTACTGCATTTTAGGCACTTTAGCTCACTTTAGCTCACTTTAGGCACTTTAGGCACTTTAGGCACTTTTTATTACTGCTATTTCATCACAATTTTGCTGTTTCGGGCATCTGGCGCAGTCACTCCAGACCTTCATCGGAAGCGTGTCTTTTTCAATTACCTTAAAGCCCATTTTTTCAAAAAAATCCGGGTTCAGTGTAAGTGCGAAAACGCATGGCAGGCCAAGCTGACGGGCCTGCTCGGTGGCCGCTTCCACTAACATTTTGCCAATACCCTTCTCCGTGTTTGCTTCGTCAACCGCCAATGATTTTACTTCCGCCAGGTCCGACCAAATAATCTGCAACGCGCAGCAGCCGACCACATTGCCGTTAAGCTCGGCAACAATGAATGCCTGCAAATTCTCGTAAATATCAGCCATTGAACGAAACAACATCTTGTCGCGCTCGGCATAGAAATTTATCAGAGAATATATGGCTCTGACATCCGGGATTTTTGCGCTGCGAATATTCATATACAAAAAGTATAGCCACTAAGAGACCGAGACACAAAGAAAAATTAGACACGGATTGTTCCGAAAGACTGTTTTGGTCGGGATTCAGGGTGTCTATGGAGTTATTAGCTGGGTTCTGAAGGTTCTTTGCTCTCTGGGGAGTAATTTATTGGGTATCGTGCCTTCCGGTGTTTCTACTGGTAATATACCATCATCACTTAGCAGTTGAATATCATTGCTGTCCGGGAACTGAAACACAGCTTCGGGCTGGAATGCGATTTCGGGATAGATTATCAAAAACTCATCCAGCAAAATTGCGGCTCCCGTTGTCATATCGTACTTATATAATTGCAGCGGCTTATTCGGTCCATCTACAGCTGCTTTGTGTGAGCCGGCGCTGATAAGGTATTGGCCCAGTGTCGGTGAATATTCCATACTTCGTATGCCGCGGTTGTCAAAGTCTAACAAAAGCGGCGGGCCAAACTCAGCAGACGCTCCGCTTAAGACCACTTCCTCCGGGTTATAAAGCTCAATAATCAGTGCTTTTTTGACATCCTCAACCAGTGGTCTTGGATTTCTAAAACCAATAAACATAGAATTGCCGTCGGCTGATGTGCATAGTCCCTCGATGTTTAATCCGTGCCTTTTTGGAGCAAGGTCTGAAATCTCGTTCGGGTCGATGTGCCCGTTGACCACTCCTATGGCATCGATAAGACCTAAATTCCATTCCAAATCGTATGCAATCAAATCATCAATCAGGTTGGAGTCATTGCCCTCTACTGTAACGTTTATGTCTTGCCCAACTCTGGTAACAGTGGTTGCAAAGAACTGATAACGGCTGTACCAGTATTTGCCGTCTTTGTTTCTGCCGTGAGATGCCATCCAGAAGATTCTGTCATTAAACCAGGTAGCTCCTTCAATGTCGGTCTCAGGATAGCAGGGGTCAATATTCAAAAACTGTCCAATGTTTGGGTCTGCGACCGGTGCTGAGCCAGGATTATTGGAATCGTATATGCAGAGTTTGTTGCCTTCGTCGTCGGCTACAATGAACAGGGTCGAGTCGAGCGCTACCGCTGCGGAGGCATCGGCTATTTCGCGGTATATTTCAAATGTCCTGACTGTTACAGGGCTTGACCATCCAGTCTCATTGAGGTTGCCTGAGGTGTCACGGGCCTTTACTTTGTAGGTGTATTTTGTGCCTGGGCTTAGATTGTTTGGCTCAAAGATATTGCCGTACTGCCAACCAGCGTCCGGCCCATTGCCTGATACGCACTGGAAGTAGTACTCCACGCCATTTAGTATATCGATGGCAACAGTTGCAGCCATATAAACTGATTCCGTCGAGGTAGTCAACGGCTCGGTTTCCCAGGTCATAATATTTGGCTCCGGTGGAATAATATCAGCACCCTCCAGCCAGTTTTCGGTAAATACCTTCAAGTCGTCCATAGCTACATTCGCATCGTCTGTAAGGTTTGCTATGCCGCATGGTAACATTTCCGTGCATCTGGAATCCATCCAGTACGCACCGAATATTGCAAAGTCATCAAAGTCAACGTCCCCATCATAATCCAGGTCACCCTGCGGACGATTGATAGGCAGCAGCAACAGGATTGCATTTTCCAGCATCAGTTTTGCCTGGTCAGTGGCATCATCGAAAAACTCGTATGTCATTTTCGGCAGTGCAAAGAAAACGCGGGGGGCACCCGGGGCATAATCTGAGCCATCGTAGTAATTGGGCTCGCCGCCGAGCCAGCGGGCGATTACCACGTTGCTGTCGCTTGTGGCGACGACCGTGCCGTAGCCTGCGGACGTCTGGTCGGAATGCTCGATATCTTTGCCTGTTATGAATATCTCCACGGTCCCGGAAGAAGTATCAACGCCTGCAAAGATTTCATCATTAGCATCGGCGATGTCCAGGTGTGTACACAGATTAGTGTCGGTCTTGTCATCATCCAGCCAGTCCCAATAGCTATGTTCGTCACTTCGGGCAATTTTGATGTTGTGATTGAGGATAGGCACATTCACATCGTTCCAGAACTCGGCGTCAGCATTGAAACTTCCTCCACCATTATCCCACGAAATAATAATCAGGTCGGCAGATTCAAGCTCAAGTTTCTTATCAGGGCTGAGGTCTTCCTCATATCTATTAGGGTCTATATGGACATCGACGTTTCCCCTGTAAATGTCCTGCAGAAATTCGGTGTAACCTCGTTCGGATTCGGCGGAATACCTGGTTACGATGATGATGTTAAGCGGCTCAGACCTGGCGCCACCGGTCAGAGTCGTCAACAGGACTAATATTGTTATCAGAGGTTTAATTTCCACTCGCAGCTCCCTGAAAAAGCCCTATAATACCGACGCCGATACTGTTAAGAGCGTTGCACTAATCTAACCAATATTATACCAAAAAAAGGGGGAAAAACAAAATATTGCTGCCAGATGCTGTTTCTGTCCGGCAAGCAGATATTTCGCTGCACTCAGGATAACAAGTTTTTCAGTGATTTAGTTATGGATTCCCGCTCCGTCTAAAGCCGGATTCCGTCAAACAGATGCCGGATTCCGTCCAAGGGCCGGATCTTCGACTTCGACTTCGACTTCGATTTCGCGGGAATGACATAAAAAGCGAAAAAAAAACTGGAAAAATTGCTGCGCATCACTACAATTGCCAAAACTATGAGATTTATCCTGATTGACAAGATTGTTTCGCTGAAGAGCGGCAAGGAAATAAAGGCAATCAAAAGCGTTTCTCTGGCTGAAGAGTATCTGGCGGACCATTTTCCCGCATTTCCGGTTCTGCCGGGCGTGCTGCTGCTCGAAGGATTGATTGAATCGGCATCGTGGCTGGTGCGAGAGGCGGAGAATTTTGCCCATAGTATGATATTGCTTAAACAGGCGAGAAATGTAAAATATAGAAGTTTTCTGGCGCCGGGCGCGCAGATAGAATATACAGTCGAGGCGAAAACAATCGAAGAAAACGTCAGCAGTTTTTCGGGCCTCGGCTTATCGGAAGGTGAACGAATCGTGGAAGCAAGATTTGGACTAAGGCACTTTAACCTCTCCGATGAAAATTCAACAATGGCAGAAGTGGATGCCAAAATTATCGAAGAAATGAAAAAGCGTTGGAAACTGCTAAGATAGTTCGTAGTTGGTAGTTCATCGTTCATAGACAAACAAATAAAAATGCCGGAGGTAAAAGAATATGGCAATGAGTCGGGATGAAATATTCCAGGAAGTTCAGGAAGTCATGGTCGATGCGCTGGGAGTCGACGACGACGAGATTACGGGTGAAGCGACCTTAATGGGAGACTTGGGAGCTGAAAGCATTGATTTTCTGGACATAGTATTTCGATTGGAGAAGACGTTCGGGATAAAAATTCCGCGAGAAGAGTTATTTCCGGCTGAGAGCCTGATGAATAATCCGGAATTTGTCAAAAACGGCAAATTGACCGAAACAGGGCTGACTGAACTGAGAGATAAAATACCGCATACCGACCTCACGGCATTTGAGAACGACCCTGATATCAACAAATTGGGTGATTTGTTCACTGTCGATGCGATTGTAAATTACGTTGATACTAAGTTGAATGCTGCTTAACGTGTAAAGTGTCTGTGGAATATTAGCGGCAGGATTGCTCAAGGTCAACCTGCCGCTGACTAATATAGGCGGGGTCCCGGCGGAAAATGCGCTGGATATGGATAGATAAATTTGTTGAGTTTCACAGCGGTGAACGTGCTGTGGCGATTAAAAACGTAACGCTTGCCGAAGAGCATTTGCACGACCATTTTCCCGGTTTTGGCGTTATGCCGGAGAGCTTAATGATTGAAGCAATGGCACAGACGTCAGGGATACTTGTCGGGGAGGCAAAAAAGTTTCAGGAAAAAGTTATTCTTGCAAAGATAAGGAAAGCCGTCTTTTTTGACTACGTAAAGCCCGGCGATACAATAAAATTAGATGCAAAAATTGAATCGATTTCCCCTGAAGCGGCAAGTACAAGCGGTAAGATTACCTGCGGAGAGAACTTAATTGCCGAGATAGATTTGATGTTCAGCCACATAGACCAGAACCTGGCAGGCAAACAATTCCCAGAGGAAAACTTCGTGTTCACGGACACGTTCAAATCACTTCTGCGGGACGTGCTTCCGGATAATGCCGGGCAGAAGCCGGAGCAAGACTGATGGGTTTGGCCCGCGTAGTAATAACCGGCCTTGGTGCGATAAGCCCACTTGGATTAACCGTCGGCGATATGTGGAGCGGTCTTTGTGCCGGCAGGTGCGGCATAGAGCAAATTGGCGCATTTGACCCTGTGGGTTTTAGCTGCAAATTAGCCGGCCAGGTCCCGGATTTTAAGATACAACAATACGTGCCAAAGACCTACCGCAAAGCCATTAAACTGATGTCGAGGGACATTCAACTGGCGGTTATAGCGGCAAACGAGGCTCTGACCAGCAGCGGCCTCGTTACAAAAGGCATCGACCCGGAAAAGGTCAATGTTGACCCGGCACGCGTGGCAATCAATCTGGGTGCAGGCCTTATAAGCTGTGATTTGGTTGAGCTGGCTCCGGCGGTGGCAGCAAGCACTACCGATGGTAAGTTTGACATTAATAAATGGGGGAAAGATGGTCTTGAGCTGGTAACACCTCTATGGCTGCTGAAATATCTGCCCAATATGCTCGCCTGCCATATAGGTATTATTCACGACATACAGGGGCCGAGCAACACTATCACATGTGCTGAAGCAGCCGCCCATCTGGCGATAGGCGAAGCGACGCAGATTATCGCCCGCGGCGACAGTGATATCGCCTTAGCCGGCGGGGCCGAAGCAAAAGTCAATCCGATTCTTATGATTCGCCAGTGCCTGCTGAAAAGAGCTACCAGCGAAAACAACAGCAGCCCTGCCACGGCGTGCAGGCCTTTCGACGCTGATGCCAAAGGCTCGGTTTTCGGTGAAGGAGCAGGAATGGTTGTATTGGAAAACCTGGAGAATGCCCGGAGGCGAGGTGCAAAAATTTATGCCGAAGTAGTTGGGGTCGGACACAGCAATAATATCAACCCGGCGTATGAACGTCTTGAGCCGGACGGCTATGGGTTACAAATAGCAATAGAAAAAGCAATGGCAGATGCACAGATTCAGCCGGAGGATTTGGACCTGATTATTCCGCACGGGACGGGGATAGCTGCCGATGACCTGGCTGAAGCAAAAGCAATTGAGGCCGCCCTTGGCGAAGCAGCAGCAAAGCCGGCAGTCTGGCCGACAAAAAGTATGCTCAGTAACACAGGCGCAGCAGGCGGAGCTATTGACGTTGTCGCTGCAGTTTGTGCAATGACCGAGAGTAAGATACCGGCTGCGAAAAATTGCGACAGAAAGCCCGATGGCTGCAATTTGAATATTGCGAAAGAGCCAAAGCAGAAAAAAATCCGCTATGTACTCTGCTGCAGTTACACTTATGGCGGACAAACAGCGGCGCTTGTGCTAAAACAACCGTATTGAATATCGAATATCGAACAAGGAACGGCTGAAAAAAACAAAGGCCCAAAAAATAAAGAAGCTTAACCGGTTTTACTTCGACATTCAAAATTCGGTTTGGATATTCATTATTCGAAATGATAGAAACAGAAAACAATTTTAAAGGTCGAATAAATGGCTGAGCGTGTAGTAATTACCGGAATGGGCATTGTCTGTCCCCTGGGTCACGATGTAGAAACCGTCTGGGAGGCGATGTTAGCGGGCAAGAGCGGGGTGGCCAAAACCACCATTTTCGACGCTTCGACGTTTCCATCGACTTTCAGTGCTGAAGTCAAAGATTACGACTTTGCAAAATATACGAAAAATCCGGAGCTGCACAAAGACAGCAACCGGGGCTCCGGGTTCGCCATCGGCGCAACGGTTCAGGCCTGCAAACAGGCGGGGATTGATATCGAAACCGGCGAGCCGGCCGACGGAATAGACCGCAGCAGATTAGGGATTTACCTGGGGGCAGGCGAAGGCTCCGTTGACAATGACATATTCTTCGGCGCTATCGTGGACGGCTGGGACACAAACAAAAGCGAAATGGACTGGGGACGGTGGGCAGAGGTGGCTCTCAGCGGGATGAGACCGATGCGTGAGCTTGAGCAGGAGCCGAATATGCCGGCTGCTCATATCGCAATGCTCACGGGCGCACGCGGGCCGACAAGAAGCTGTCTTACCGCCTGTGCGGCGAGCACTCAAGCCGTCGGCGAAGCAATGATGATAATCCGCAGGGGCAATGCGGACGTAATGATTGCAGGCGGTGCGCATTCGATGATACATCCGTTAGGTCTTACGGGCTTTAACCGTCTTACCGCCCTATCGACAAGAAACGACAGTCCCGAGACGGCATCAAGGCCGTTCTCAGCCGGCAGGGACGGTTTCATCCTCGGTGAAGGGGCAGCGATGTTAATTCTCGAATCGCAGAATTCGGCGAAAAAGAGGGACGCCGAAATCTTAGCCGAAGTCATCGGCTACGGCAGCAGCAGCGATGCGTTCAGAGTTACTGATATGCACGAGGAAGGCAGAGGTGCAATCCAGGCGATTACTGCGGCACTTGCCGATGCCGGCATTAGCGAAAGGCAAGTAGATTACATAAATACGCACGGCACAAGCACGGCCGAAAACGACTCGATAGAGACCAAGGCAATCAAGGCGGTTTTCAAAGAAGATGCGAAAAATATTCCTGCCAGCAGTGTCAAGAGTGTGCTCGGCCACCTAATCGGGGCGGCCGGGGCGGCAGAATTGATTACGTGCGTTCTGGCAATACGTGATAATATCGTTCCGCCGACAATGAATCTAAACGACCCCGACCCTGAGCTTGACCTGGATTACGTACCTAATGAGCCGAGAAAAATGCCGGTCAATGTCGCAATGAACGAGTCCTTCGGATTCGGCGGACAAAATAACGTGGTAATTATTAAAAGATACGAATAACAGAGCCCTGAACGTCAGTGAAGGGCGGGTGGCACCCTCAAACTTGTTTGGGGGTGCTGAAAAAACCGAGGGGCAAAATATGATCGACATTAAACAAATACGCGAAAATCCACAGAAGTTTAAAGACGCAGCCAAAGCCAAGGGTTTTAACGTAGATATCGATAGATTGCTTAAAGCGGATTTGTCACTTAGGGATCTAAAGAAACTACTTCAGGACAACGCCACTTACGAAAATACGGTTCAAAAGGAAATCCCAACGCTCTCGGGAGAAGAGAGGCAATCTAAGATAGAGATACTGTCAAATTTAAAGCGGGACGACGTCGAATGGAAAAAAAATATCAAGGAACTTCAGCCGGAATTTGATGAGCTTATGCTATTAGTGGCTCAGCCGGCCGATGATGATGTGCCTTTCGGCAAAGATGATACGGAAAACGTTGAAATACGAAAAGAAGGGAAGGTAAGGCAGTTCGATTTCGAGCCCAAAGACCACGTGCAACTGGGGCTGGCTCTGGGCATTATAGATATCGAACGAGGCGTTAAGTTAGCGGGGACGAGAAACTATATATTAAAAGGTGACGGGGCACTATTACACTGGGCTGTTCTACGGTTCGCAATGGACTTTATGGTTGATAAAGGATATGTCCCGTT
>Ga0114919_10001370_pt1 | contig 19449 bp, 17 predicted proteins | sample BlataG_FD_88682 | JGI IMG/M metagenome (GOLD analysis project Ga0114919, IMG submission 88682) | Deep subsurface microbial communities from Black Sea to uncover new lineages of life (NeLLi) - Black_00105 metaG | ecosystem: Environmental > Aquatic > Marine > Oceanic > Sediment | place: Atlantic... | reverse complement strand
ATACGTTTCTGTGGACGAGTTTTGCAAAGACAGCCCGCAAGTAGTCTTTTATGGCATCGACACCGTCTTTTTTGTTCCAGAATGGGACACATCAACTCCAGGCATCAGCACTTCCCCTATGCCGCCTGCTTATGTCCCTGCTATAAAGCTTCCAGATACAGATCTTCCAGAAGTCAAAGCGGCCTGGGATGCCATGGTTTTAGCGGACCCAACGGGCGACTCCATACCCACCGACATAACTTTTCTCTGTGCATGGCAGACATTTCTCGATCTCGGTGCTGCTCCAGAGTACTGGGTTGTAACACGCGACGATGAGTCACTCCCGCCCACCTACGAAGTAGCTTTATTCAATGAATCAAAACTCGGTGGGATTTATGTTTTTGACTATGGTCCGGCCAAATTTGGCTGCGATTCCCAAGCTACTGTCCTGTGTGATGTTGGGCCAGACATTTCCCAGGAGTTGAAGAATAATGGGACCATGCCTGGATGCCCACCAGCTTGTGATGGCTATATTAAAGCCTGCAATGAAAAATGTGCAAGAGAAGGAACCAATTTTACAGAGGCCTTTTGCACAGAGGGTTCGGAGTTTAGTGAGATGACAGATGAAGAAATGGGTGAGGGTCCGTGGCCAGGGTCCTTCGAAGCATATTGTTCCTGTGAACAACGTGATGTTTCTGTACCTGAGGCATCATCTTTTGGCAGTGCTGTGAATGCGGGGCTCATTCTCTCTCTTGTAGTTGCAACGGTCATGATGATTTAGATCTCAATAGTTTTTTTTCTAAACCATTCGTTTCAAAAAACTTTTCTTTGTATCTCCTTCCAACCATGTAAGCAAGGTTCGGGATTGCAGAGTAGTAATTTCGTGTGTAAATGTGTGCCACATTCGCACTGATCGCGCATTAATTAATCACTTCTTAGTGTTGACATTACATTGTACAAGAAGTATTTGCATTTGATAACCCCCCAAAAGCATTTATGTTGGCCACATCTTCTAAACTTAGATGCAGCACTATCAGTTCTGCTTCTTGTAGACCAAGGTATGTGAACGTTGACTGTACAATCACTTGATGTTGCATTCAAATTGATAAATGGTTCTTATATGCATATTTCTGACGACAATCCCTATCTCATCACCAGTGGGCGTAGGGCAACTACTATCAAATGCGTGGCTGCTTCTCAAGAAGGTAGGTCTGTGGTTATTTTCACATGCGCCAGTAGGCCATATTCATCCCGAAAAGTGACAGCATCGTCCATTAATTCATCTCTCTCTCATACACTCACTGACCGCCACGTGCCCATGCCTCCGCTTCCACACAGTCACCACCAAGGTCCAACGTAACAAAAATATCAACAAGCTCCAAGCAGGCTACTTATTCCCCGAAATCGCACGTAGACGAAATGCACACCAAGAAGCTAACCCAGATGCTAAGCTCATTAGTCTAGGTATTGGTGACACCACCGAGCCCATCCCCCCGTTCATCGCCGAAGCCATGAAGAACTCCTGCATCGGTCTGGGCACCCGTGAAGGCTACTCTGGCTATGGAGCTGAGCAGGGCCAGGGTCCTCTCCGTGAGGCTTTTTGCAACCGTTTGTATGCTTCAGTAGGACGCAAACCAAATGAAATCTTCGTTTCTGATGGTTCTAAATGTGATATTGGCCGTCTTCAAGTTATGTTTGGTTCTGACGTCTCCGTTGCTCTCCAAGATCCTGCCTACCCAGTGTATGTAGACTCCTCTGTTATTATGGGTATGACTGGTAACTACAATGGAACTGGATTTGATGGCATTGAATACATGGTGTGCACCCCAGAGAACGACTTTTTCCCGGATTTGGACAAGGCCAAGAGCACCGACATCATCTTCTTCTGTAGTCCCAACAACCCAACTGGAGCAGCTGCTACCAAGGCGCAATTGACCTCTTTGGTTGACTTTGCCCGTAAGAATGGAAGCATTATTGTATATGATGCAGCTTATGCATTGTACATCTCCGATACAAACTGCCCAAGGTCTATTTATGAAATTCCAGGAGCAGAGACCTGCGCCATTGAAACATGTTCCTTCTCCAAGTATGCCGGGTTCACCGGTGTCCGTCTAGGCTGGACAGTAGTCCCAGAGCAACTGAAATATGCAGATGGATCCCCAGTCATGAATGATTTCAATAGAATCATGACAACCGCCTTCAATGGAGCATCTAATGTAGCCCAAGCTGGCGGTCTCGCCTGCCTTCAAGACCAGGGATGGAAACAAATGCTGGAGTTGGTAGATTTTTATAAAGTGAATGCTACTATTCTCCGTAATACTTTCACTGAAATGGGATTCACAGTGTATGGAGGGGAGAATGCCCCTTACGTTTGGGTGGGATTCCCTGGGAGGAAGTCGTGGGATGTGTTTGCTGAGATTTTGGAGAAGTGCGATATTGTAACGACACCTGGGTCTGGGTTTGGACCTGGCGGGGAAGGGTTTGTGCGAGCATCTGCGTTTGGACATAGAGAGAATATATTGGAGGCTGTGGAGAGATTTAAGAAGGTCTATGGCAAGTAAGGGTAAGGGTATTAATAATAATATTAATGGAGGAAGGAGGGAGGGAAATGTCAGTATTTCATTTGGCTGGGGACGGCTCAGCCAACAGCAGTTTTTATTTTTATTTTTGACTTTTATGTGGTAGCCAAACGTGTGGAAAAAAAAGCTTCACCCAATAGTCAAGCTGAAAAGCTTAGGACTATATCTACTCATTGTCAACATGTGATTTACAAAGATAAAATACAAAAGGGAGATCTACAGTGAGGTCTGGAGAGGTTTTCTTAGAAAGTAGAGGCAACAGAGAAAACAATATCAGATTTTTTTAAACCGCAATGTTGGCCAGCCATTTCACTTCGCAACCCAAAGTAACTCACTTCTCACTAAATGAATAAGTCAAACTACCATCTTTGTCATTCTTCTCTACTGCTACACCTGATATTGACGGCGGTAATGGCTTGGTGGCACTACCACTAGATGGCTTCTCTATGTCGCTGTTGTTGTTGCTACTCGGTACTGCTGCATTTTCCAAAGGAGCAGCAGCTTGTTGTCTTGTTCTTTTCTTATAAGCTTCCCCTTGACTTGCAACTACCTTTGCTATTAATTCAAACTGCCTTGCTAATACCCCTTGCAGCGCTGCTATTAGATCCCTGCTCTCATTGACACCGTGTTCCACAGCCTGTATCCTGTCTGCCAAGCCAACCAAAGCGTCAGCCTGTATGGCAGCTCTTTCTGCTATTTCCCTCACAACCATGGTTTTACCATCTTTGGAGGACAGTTTAACTCTAATTCTCATTTTTTCTAATTGTCTGGATTGTTCCTCTAGCTGCTGTGACTGGGCTTGGATTGTGCTTTCCAGACGGATGAGTCGAGCAGCTGCAGCATCTGCAACTTTGAATGTCTTTTGTCGTCTGTTTTCAAAGAGTATAGATTGTAGTTTGTTGAATAGTAAAGCAAGGAGAAGGGGTGTGGATAGCCATAGATGGTTTAATGTTGTCATGCTACTAGTTTGTGAGGGGTGCGGGGTGGCATTGCTGCTGCCCTTGGGAGGGATTGCCACTGAGGGGGTGGGTCTGAGACAGGTAAGAGCGGCGAGATGAACACCTCCAGCTGTAGCGATAAATGCCAACTCGGCGAGTTTCACAGTCTTGTCCACACCTGATGTGGATGTGGTGAAAATATTACGGGTTTGAGGCTCGGAGGCAAAGCATTTCACGTTTTTTTGAAAAGTTGAAGTTAAATCTGGGGTATTAATCCCTCGTCGTGGGCCTACTCCAAGCTTCATTTTTGCATAGTTGACGACTATGAATACACTCAAATGTGGTGGGAATTTTAGAATGGAGGGTTTTCAGGCGGGTGGGTGCAGGGTAGGAAAAAAAGGCACTGCGCAGTCTCCATGTTCATAAAGGAGCCTCTATTCTACCTAAACTCACCAAATTGCACAACTCTCAAAAACAATTGCTCAATTGCACGCGAACAAATAATTGATAGGAAGGAAAGCATCTAAGTCTTGCTATTGATAACGTTAGAATTTGATTAAATTGCAAACGTGCCAAGCTCCCCAGCAGATTTAAGCACCTACTGTAAGTTGAATTGTGTGTGTAAAGTGCTCTTGAGATCAGTGACCATCACATTTCCGTCTCATTTGCTCGTTTTGCTTGCCTTGACTCGCTACCATAGATAACTTCTCTCTAGTGGAAAAACCACTATAAGAGAAACAAACCCTGCCTAAAAGAAAGCATTGCTTGACAATTTTCAAGAGGCAGGGCAAAATCTTCGGAGTGGAGGAGCTAATTCTCACGAGCGTACAAACTCTCATCCCACATTTGACAGCATTTTGACCCACTTCATTGACCTTGCCAATCGCAGAATTACCGGCTAGTCTTGAATCTGAGCACTTGATAGCTTCAATAGAACGTAGCAGGATGTCGAATTCGTTCTTAGACCCACCAATGAGGAGAGCAGCCTACATCCGACGTAAGAATGGCCTCTTCCGCCGAGCCATGGAACTGGGAGTTTTATGCGATTGCGAAGTTGCAGTGATAGTCATGACCCGTGATGGACATCTAGCATCATTCTCTAGCCAGGGTATGGAGAATATCCTCCGCCGTTATGCACTTGCCGCTCAGTCGCCTCACGAAGTGCACACCGAGGAGGAGCTCTACAATCGCTACGTCAGAGAGCCTCGTCAGCGTATGGTCAGCAAGGAAACTGCCAAGCGCAAAAGAGAAGGTGAAGATGAAGAAGTCAAAGAAGCTTCAATTCATAAACTCCAATCCCAGCAGCAGCAACTACAGCAACAACGGAAAGAACAAGCCAACGGCAATACCTCTGTCCCAGCTAATGCCACCGCTGCTGTCGTTACCAGTCCTTTGAGAAAGCGTGCCAAGCCAACTATCAATTGTTCCCCTCAAGTGAAGCAGATGAGGCAAAAAGCAAAGGAAGAAGCAGAGCAGCAGGCCAAAGAAATGGGTGATGCAGAGCCAAAATCTGAAGAAGTCGATCCCTCTGCTCCAGTCTCCACTCCTTCCAAAAGACGAGCTAATCAGATAGTCAATGTCCCACCTTTTGCTAATAATGTCAGAAGGGTAGCTTCTGTCAAAGTAGAGAATGTGGAAGAAGTTGCTGCTACTGTTCCTGCTCTTGCTGTTCTTATAGCTGGTAAAAGTATCACCAAAGACGGTACAAAAAAGCAAGATGCCAACCACAAAGACACCACCACCACCGCTACTACAGTTTCAGCTCAGACCCAGCAGGTAGAGATCCCAGCCCCCATGGAAACCGCATTTAAGCGCCTCGGTAGAGAATTTGACAAGCTGACCAACCAACTTCAGATTAATGGAGCTCTCTCCGAGGCCATGACAATCAGAAAGGCTAACCATACTGCTACTGCAAGTCTTGCCGATGATGATGATGATGACGACAACGATGATGATGACGACGATGGAGGAGATCATACAGCTGTAGTAGAGGCAGGAGTGTCCACTGATGATGATGGTGGCGATGATAAAAATAAGAAGGAGGGCGGTGATAGGAAGAAGGACCGTAGTAGTACCCCTCCTGGTAAAGGAACAGTTGCCATTGATAAGAGCAGTGCAGCTGTGCCTAGTGCGATGAACGGTGGCCTTGGCGCTAAATAGAATAACAACAATAAAGAAACTACAACAATAAAGAGTAGTATTAAATTAGGAGACACGTCAATCAGGCATGGTCATAATTTTGGTCTTGAATTTGTTCTTCTTCAGTACCAATCAACAGCGAACTCTTTTTTTCTTCTTCTCGTTCTTCCCTCCCCCACCATATACATGTATGTATATATTTCCGTGATCCCATGGTGAAAAAACCTTGTCAAGTTACACTTTTCTTATTTTTATCCTTGATCTACATTTTCCGTGTTCTCCCCCCCCCCCTCCCCTTTCCATTTCTTCCGTGTTCAAATATTATAAAGCAACTAAGCAGGTTAACACATCCCTATATGATTGAAATGCATGTCTCTCTCTTTCCTCTGATTTAAGTAAAACAATAACAAAAGGATGGTGTGTGTATTTGTGCACATACCACATGGCTTACATCTATTTTTATTGCATGTAATCATACATAAAAAGCTATACATGTAAGTAATCAGTCGGAGGTGACATCGCCACTGGTGGACTCACCACTATCACTTACTGTGTCATTGTGCCTCCTCTTTCTCTTCTTCTTCTCCTTCTTACGTCCACTTGATGCAGATGCATATTTATGAGAGGACCTCTTCTTCTTCTTCTTCTTCTTCTTCTTCTCCTTCTTCCTTTTGCTTCTCTTGCTATCCCTCTTGTGTCGTTTAAGAGCTTTGAGAGCAGCTTCTAGCCTTCTCTTTGTTGCCTCGCCAGTGTCACCACCACTACCACCAACACCATCACCAACACCATCGCCACCACCACCACCAGGAGGAGGAGGAGGAGGAGGTCTCTCATCTTTTATACCCTCTCCTCCTCCTCCTCCTCCTCCTCCTCCTCCTCCATGACGTAGCTTTGCAAAGCCAAAGTCCATATCATTACCTTGCTCCTGATCCCACCCAGGATTTCTCATCATTATCTTACCTCTATCTTTTGGAGGTGGAGGACTAATGATGCCATGTAGGCCTGCACTCTCCTCTTCATCACCATCTTCACTACTACTTTCTTCAAAGATGGCTTTAAAGAGATCCATGGGCCTTTTAACAGCGCTCGCTGGTGAAGCAGCCTCTGATTTATGCACCTGCAGCTCCTCTCTACCATTGTCATCGCCCCAATTATCAGTAATTTGGCCATCATAAGAGCCAACCATGAGCTCTCCAGCAAGAGCTGCAAGAAAGTCATCAGCTGCTTGTTGAACATCATCATCATTACTACCTTCAGCTTTAGGAGGTGGTAGTGGCATGTGGATTGAGTCTGCCCCCTTTTGTTTCTCCCTTTCACCTGTAGGTTTAGAGGGAGGTGGCGGCATAGCTTTATCTCCAGTCTTTATAACAGCAGTGGCAGCGTTAGCAGCAGTAGCTGTTTCTGGTAATGCAATGTAATCAGTCTTGAACTTGGACATTTGTAACTCAGCAGGGCGACCATGATATGGAACAGCCACTCCCAGTCGTTTGCATAACAAAGCAGTGGGGCGCCATTCTTCTAATGTTCTTCTTGCCTGTCCAATCTTTAGTTCTTCTTGTTCATTGCCACCTTCACTTGCTGCTGTTGCTAATGAGTGTGTGTGCAATTGTTTGCTGAGATCTGCTGCTGTTATAACCTTGGGAACAGCAGCAGCAGCTGTACCAGCAGCAGCAGTAGGTGGTGGGTGAAACAAGCCACCACCAGTCTTAGTAAATGTATCCTTACCACCCTCCTCCTCAGTAGATGCTTTGACAAATGTTTGCCCCAGTAATGCCTGCAATTTCACCCTATCTGCTTCTGCTACATTCAACAGAGACCTGGCAAGAGTCCTTGTTTGCCCCTTTTCCTCTGTCTTCTTCTGCTTTCCCTCCCTAATATCTAATGATGACGGTTTTAGTATTGACATTTCTCTTCTTCCTCCTACCTCTGATGTGTTTGGTAACTTGGCCTCACCGAGGATGTGTCCTCTTTCATCTGCAGTCAACGGAGCAGACCTTTGTGCTATCAACGTACTACCACCACCATATCTCCTCATCCTATGAGTACTCTTGTTATAGTACCTTTGCAGTACCTTGTCACTGCGAGACCCAGGTTTTGCCTTTTCCTCCTTCTTCTCAACTTCTCTTGTAGTACCACCTACAGGACCACTACCAGGACCAAGTATCAATTTCTGCAGAGAATATACCTTCCAGTGGTAGTATTGTGACCCTGGACCTCCCAACAGAAAAGAATGACCAGCAGGCTGCTGGTGTTGCTGTTGCTGCTGTTGTTGCTTTTGGCCTGCTCTAGCAGCGTCTTCAACTTTCTGACCATCTCTAGCAACATAAAACGCTAAAGAATCAATGGTTTTACGGAGCTCTGGGTCCTCTGGTGGAGGAGCTTGAGGAGGGAGTGATGTTGGTGCTGTGGCTTCTTGAACACTGCTCCCATTAAATTTCCTACCACCACTACCACTATTGAAAAAAAATGCTTTGGATAATATTCTTGAAGGATTAGGTTTGTAATGTTGAGGAATAGTAGGAGGAGGAAAGTACTTGAGATGCAAGATATGCTGAGCTTTAACAAACCCTGGAAGAAAACTATTACTGCTGCCTTGCATTTGTTCTTTGCTCTGCAATGCAAGTACAGGTGCTTTGTTGCCATGTGTCAGCAATAATAATGGTCTTTCCGACATTTTCCCACCTTCATCCTCTTCCTCATCATCTTGGATCTCATAATTGTACCCTTCTAATGCCAGCCTATCTCCTAGTCCAGACTTTTCTATCCTTCCTACACGACTGTAAGGCAGTCCAGTCTTGGGATCCAGTCCCCCTCTTGAGGATACCACACCACCACCACCACCACCACCACCACCACCACCACCACCACCACCAGCCGCCACAGCAGCAGCAGCATACTCATCACCACCATAATCTTCCTCATCTTCTATCGTTTCTATATTATGATCAACATAGTCTTCCATCATTCCATATGTATCATCATCTTCTTCAACAGCTCCTACACCAAATGCCACTCCCCGACTCCTCTTTGCAATAGTATCACTAAAAGTAGATGTATGTTTTATACTATGAACACCAATTCCTGCCGCTCCTTGTTGGTGTTGTTCCTTTTTCTCTTGTCGAGCTGCTGCTCTGAATTCTTCAGCTCCCTGGAAAGGGTCATATCCCACTCCATGTTGATCTAGTTTCGGCTGTATTAAATATAACGGAGTGTTGTCCTTGTTGGCGGCGGTAACTGCAACAGTTGTAGCTTGGCGTTGTGGCCGTTTTCGTTTCTTGGCAATATGGCCATGATGATGACGCACGTCTTCTTCCTCCTCCACTTCTCTTTCTTCCTCTCGATGTTCACCAACCAGCCTTTCTATAACTTTTGACCCAATTCCTTTTCCTTCTTTCCAGCCCATGTGTTGCAGTAGCTGCATTCCTATTGATGTTGGAACAGCCGCCACAAAGAGGTCTTCAGGTACCAGTCCTGAAATGGCTCCGTGCCTTGCAGATGTTGCTGATGCCTGGTGTTCTGCAGCCACAGCTCGTCTAGCTGCTTCTTTAAACTCATTTCCAAAGGTGTCATATGCAGCAGTAGTGCGTAATTTATGGTTGTTGCGCTCTTGGCGTTCATCCTCATCTAGGAAAGCATCGATGTCTTGAGAAATGGGGGCAGCTCTGGAGGATCTGGAAGAGACAAAGGTGGAGGGAGCCCAGCCTTCTGCACTTCCTACTGTGTTGAAGTATCCAGCAGAGTAGCCTCCAGTGAATGCGCCGTGGAATCGACGGCGGCCTTGGTCGTCTGTGACTTCCTGTGTGTTTGTTGAGGGTGAGGGAAGAGGAGAGGAGGCGGTGAGAAGAGGGAGGAAATTGTCAATCGGGATGAGAAAACAAGGAATTAGGCGTTAGCCAATTGTTTTGTTCACGTGTACTTACTTGTTTATGTGCTGGTAATGCTCTAGTGGATGCTGCATCTTGGGGTGCTTTCTTATAACCTGGAAACTCGTTTTGATCTAAGATTTTGGAACCATAAAATGTATAGTCAGAGTCGTCATCCGTATTACCCACCATATCCAGTTATAATGGGGTGCTAAGGTTTCAGAAAATTGATAATATGTCAATTACAGGCGAGGATACTGTCACTTAAACCTCTCAATAGTGTCCCACAAAAAACACCAAGAAAATTGAAATATTCAAAAAGACGATGAGTTTCTACAAATGAAATATTTCATGATATTCATAAAAACTAAGTCATGAGAACAATCTATAGAATTTGTCAATTTTCGAGGAAACCGTCTTCAATCTCCAATCCATTTTCGATCACTCATCACCAAAGGTTTAACACTAGGCTCAACGCAGCTACCAATGACACTCAGAAGGACATTGCAAGGATAATAGACCAAGCAGAAAGAGCAGCATCATTATGGGAAGTCGTTTGGACGGACTTCTACCCACCACCGACAATTTCTTCTGCCCTGAAGCAATTGCAGCATATGTCAGATATAACTTTCGTTACATGGGGTGGGTACCCTCAAGCTGAAAGAACTAGAATAGCTATAGCCAGGGAAGAAATATTTCCAATGGCAACAATTGGTTCTGCTCCTATCACATCATCAGACGAAGATGCTAATGATGATGATGCCAAACCTTCACTATCACTCTCCCAACAACAACAACCGCCACCTGGCGGAGTAGCAGCACTCTCAATCACGGGCAACTTCATGTTTGACAAGGCCACACACCGCGACTTCCTTGGCTCTCTTCTAGGCACTGGCATTGAAAGAAGCAGAGTTGGAGACATCATCGTAAACGGAGAAAAAGGCGCCCAGATATTAATAACCCCCAACCTGGTAGACCACATACTCGTCAACCTCAACAAAGTACGGAATGTTCCCGTTGTAGTAGCAGAAATAGACCCAGCCACTGACCTCAGAGTCGCAGCTCCAAAGACGCAGGAAGTGAAGAGTGTAGAAGCTAGTTTAAGATTAGATGCCGTGGCTAGTGCAGGGTTTCGAACCAGTCGCGGCAAGATGACGGTGGCGATAAAGGAAGGGGATGTGAGGTTGAATTGGGAGATTGCCAAGCCTAGTGCTACAGTGAGGGAGGGTGATACAATTAGCTGTGCGGGTAAGGGGAGGGTGCAGGTTGTGTCGATAGAGATGACTGCTAAAGGGAAATTTGTGGTTGAAATGGTCAGGTTTCAATAAGTTAACAAATGTGATATAGATATAAATACACGTGAGAATAGACAATACTAAGGATTGATATATTCAGCAGTGCATTTAATACTACTCATCTCACTGCTGTTGCTACCGGCTAGCCTGAGCAGAGATGGTTCCACCACCAGAAACAGGAGGAGCAGGAGAAGCAGGAGCTGTAGTAGGCCTTGCTATCGCCCCTTTCTTTTCCATCTGTTGTTGTAAAGAAGCAACTGGTATGACCATGGGGTACTGATTCAACACACTTCTCAGATTCATTTCTAATTTCTGCACTCTTTCTCTTTCAGCTTGTTGCTGCTGCCTCTTAGATGGTGCAGACGAAGATGACGTGACTACAGTTGCTCCCTTGGTTTTTGCCTCCTTGATAGCCTTTTCTAATGCACTTTCTCCTTCTTCTACATCTGATTTCTGTGCTAATGGATTAAGATCCTTTTCTAATGCACTAAATGCTCCTTTAAGACTGAACAAGCATCGTTGGAGTCGGGAGGTCATCACCGCGTGAATGCTGGGTGCTTGGTACACAGTCCCGTCTAAAATATAGTAGCAAGCTAGTGGGGTAATTTTACCAGTGGCAGTTCTATGTCTCTTGAGGATGACAAAGAGATGAGGTTGCTGAGAGTCTTGGATGATGTATTCAATGCCAGGGCCGATGAGGTCTTGGAGGGTAAGGGAGCCTTGACGAGCAACGTCATTGAGACAGCCTGGTTGGTAAAACGGGCTTGCTGAGAAGTATAAGACTGCGTTTTGGGTTGCAAGTTGGTGGGATTGTAGGAACATGTCGTCTCGCCAACATGTTGCTGTGAGATCAGGCGTAGGTGCAATGGACTCCTCGGTGGTGATCATCTATTTTTCAAAGATAGATGAATCTGAAGCTGTATGGGGCATTTGACACAAATAGCGTTAGATCAGGTACATTTAGTGTGATAGGAATATAGAATTCTTTAAAGTCTGTATTTAAACAAGTAACGTCGTCAGACTATGTAGTTCACATAGACTTCCCCCGACACCCACGCCAGGAGGGAGTACCCCCATCACATGACCAGAGTAAAGCCCAGGTGCCGCTCTCAAACTTTGCTCCTCTATTAAATATGTTACTCCTGCACATGCTGGATGTATGGGCACCTTGAGGCCATCGTGGGATTGCATTTCTACTGGCCTATAAGTTGGTGGTCGAGAAGAGGGAGGTGAACATTTGAGAGGGAGGCACTAGAAGTATTACATTTCCCTACTTCATACATACTCTATCTGAACTTTAAAGGCGTGGGAATCAGTGTATGGATTGTTGAGTTCCTTTACAGAGCGATAACAGGGCTCCGCCTGGTCTCTAGACGAGACTTCAGCCATTTGAAATTGCTAATTTTGCCAAATATAGCTCAGCATAGTTCATTTAGCTCTGAAAAATTCCAATGCCGGTCACTGAAGCCATTGGAAGTCAAAGCGGGCCAAAGTCGATGTCATCTCCAACTCTTAACATTCCCCCCCTCGCCGACGGGATCGACCTTGATCAACCTGCTAGAAAACGCCCTAGAAGCTCAGATGCACTGGTTCCTACTGATACTTCAGACTCACAGCTAGCACTTCTAGTCCCACCTCCAGCCCCAATAACATTGGGACCTCCCATGCCAAGTGTGGTTGCTGCTGTTGCAGACGCCAATCCTCATTGTTCACCCCAACCTGAACCTGCAGAACACTCCCTCTCCCCTCTCTCTCCCATCCAATCACCCAGGGACCATGATTACCACAACAACCACCACCACCCCAACAACAACAATAGCAGGGATGGGATGGATTTAGCAAGCGGGCCAGTTGCAAGCGCTGCCTTTTATACAATCACAGCCAGCGAACACCTTGGCAGTGGGAACGGTATCGGTTTCAACACCACAGACACCATGGATGTCCTCATTGCTCCCCCTCATCATTGTATCAACTGCACTGGTCTTGTCTGGGGCACTATGTGCATGGAGTGCAACCATTTCATAACTGAAGACAGTGAGCTTTTCAACACAGCCGTCCATCCTGATGCACAGCCTCCGCTCTCTGCCAGCATTGCTCAGTGTGTGTTGGCTTATGATGAGAGAATGATGCTGCATTGTGAAGAAGATAAGGAGACAGATGAGGGTGATCGATACGATGATGAAGGTAATATAGGTGGTGGGTTTAGTAGTGGTGGTGGTAACAGTTCTTCAAGATCAACGCCTCATCCTGAAAGACCAGACAGAATCAGATCTGTGATGGCTAGGTTGGAGTCGGAGGCGCTGGCAGGTGTGTGCAGAAGATTGCCAGTCAGGGCTGCTACACGTGCTGAGCTCTTGGCGTGCCATACTCCCAATTTGATTGATGCTGTGGAGATGCTTGCACGCACAGCTGCAATAAAACAGCAACAGCAAGAGTCTTTGCGGTATCAACAACCTCATTTTGCTGCTGCTGCTGCTGATGATGCTGCTGCTGCTACCCTTGTTCCACAACAAGCACTACCACCACCAGCTACAGTAGCAGCTCCCAGCATCAACATCTCCCCAGACACCTACGTCAATCCCCACACCGCTCTCTGTGCAGCCCTCTCAGCAGGAGCTTGCGTGGACGTCGCGGTCCAAGTGGCCACCGGCACAGCCAAGGCTGGCATTGCCGTCGTCCGCCCCCCTGGCCACCACGCAGAGTCCAATACAGCCATGGGATTCTGTTTCTACAACAATGCAGGTGTAGCTGCTCGTGCTGCGCAACAAGTTCCTGGCATTAAAAGAGTTATGATCTTAGACTGGGACATACACCATGGGAACGGCACTCAGCACATATTTGAAGATGACCCCACTGTGCTTTATGCCTCTCTCCATCGTCATGACGGAGGCACCTTCTATCCAGGTACTGGTGGTGCCCACAAAGTAGGGACAGGAAAAGGTACTGGCTACTCTGTGAACGTTCCCTGGCCATGTGGAGGTATTCAAAATGGCGACTACATTGCAGCATTCCATCACATCATACTCCCTGTTGCATATGACTTTTCACCGGACCTCATCATCATCTCCGCTGGGTTTGATGCTGCAGAAGGGGACCCCATTGGAGGATGCAACCTGACACCGGAAGTGTTTGCTCACATGACTGCCATGCTACAAATGATAGCTCCTACATGTGCTCTACTCGAGGGGGGGTACAATCTGTTGGCAACAGCAGTCTGTACGGAAGCATGTGTCAGGGTGTTGTTGGGAGAGAGACCTCCTAGATTGCCGGTTGGAGGGGAAGATGGTGATGGTCAGCAGCAGAGTGGGCCTACTACAGGTGGTTTGAGAGGCATTGTAGCTGCTGCTCAGGCATTGTCGACATATTGGGAGTGCCTGGCTGGTTTGGAGTTGAGACTCCCTGCGCCTCCTCCTCCTCCTCCTGTTAGACTCTCTCTGGCTGCCCTCTCTCCTGCTGGTACTGGTACAGGAGGAGTGACTGTGGGTCTGCCTCCACATCTTCAACACCAACAACAACAGCACCATGAGGAAGATGATAATGATGAAGAAGATGAAGAGCAATACATGGATGCTGATGATGAGCTCATGGATTATGCGTCATCTTCTGGCGAGGAAGAAAATGAAGAGAACGAGGGGGAAGAAGAAGAGGAAGAAGAAGAGCAGCACGACGGGGGGTATGATAATTATGAAGATGATGAAAATGCTCCAATGATCACTGGCACCACCAATACCACTGCCAGTGCTGATGATGACGGTGGAGATGAGAAGTTGAAGATCAAGCTGGACTTGTCATTGACTCTGAATAATAATATCAATGACACTGGTAATGATGGAGGAGGGAGTGCATCGCCTAAAGGAGTATTGAAATCTCACTCTAGTGATAATGACGTTGATGAGGAGGAGGATAAACATCCAGGTTCACCAGTAGCAGCAGTAGGAGGAGGAGGAGGAGGAGGAGGAGGAGGTGTTTTGGATGCAGTAGCCAGTCCTGTGTTGCTGCCTCTGATGAAGGGAGATGTGTATGTAGAGGAGGAGCACTTGATTATCCATCATCATCATCAGCAGCAGCAGCAGCAGCGGCAGCAGCGGCAGGATGGTGCATAGAAGGGGGGAATGGAACGATAACAAGAAAACATATAAGAAGGAGAGTAATTATCTGAATTTGTTTTTTAAGGAGAGGAGTACATTGATAGTATTCAATATTTTTCAATATTTTTGGGCTTGGAGAATGTTTTGATTTTCTTCTTTTCACCAGGGCAGAATATTTCATTTTGTAGTTGCTGATGCAGTAGAGGACTAGAGCAAACAGCAGGTATGGAATTTTGCTTTTAAACTTGTAGAAAACCTCTAGCAATAAAAGACTAAAAAAAAAACTAAAAGACTAAAAAAAAAACTGACAGTATTACCCCTTTTTCTGACATTTGTGTAATTTGTATCTCTATCTATTTTTCCACCACAATGCAGCTGCAGTATAATATAGTCACACATATATATCTTACACATCCTCACTTGTATCGTTTGTATCAGCACCCAATCCCCAAATCAGCCAGGAAGCCATTCCAAAGAATGGCACAAACCTATACTTGGCCTCTGCTTTTTCCAGTAAGACTGATTGCCATAAAGCATACAAACAAGAATCAACAGCAAAGGCCCAGAAGACTCTATCCGATCCTAATTGATCAGTAAACCATTGCCATCTTTCTATCAGGCCTCCATATTCAGGACGTGCTGCTAGAGCCCAGCATACTGATACTGCGCCTACTATGCCAGCTACTCCTCCAAACGCTCCACTGTACCATGGCTTGTTCAGTGCTACTACTGTGTCAGGCTCCCCATCATCGATTACCACTACTGATGATGATGCTCTGTTATTTTGAGATTCAATAGGCTTCAACCTCTGTGCCATGTATATTGGCAGAAAAACATTAGTCAGAAACATCGTACCCAGCCATAATTGAAACTTGTTCTCAACCGCCTCCCCCTTTTTATCCATCACCATGACCGGCAACATCATCATGGACCAAGCGTTGACAAAGTTGAACAATGCCTCCGACACTGGGTGCTCAGCAATGCATGGTACAGGACTCAGGCCAGCTGAATTCAGGGCAATATTGACATAGAAGAAGTTGAGTGATTCATGAAAGACAGACTGCAGTGTTTCTGGAGTGGTTTGCCATACTGGAAGACCAGGAGCTGCAGTGGACAGCATCACATAACCTATGTAACCAATATAAAAGCCCCACATTAAGAAATAAGGTAAATAAGCAGGATCTGCAGATGGACCTAACTTTCTAATAACCGGGGCTATCAAGCTGATGGCTTTGAGTGCACCAGACCCTGGTTTGAACGCTGGCTCTACAATATCTCTGGCATATACTATTTGACCCTGGTTGTTAATTCTATAGAATGAGGCTCCTCTGCTGAATGGGAGAGTTGTGCCATTTTTGAATTCTACATGCCAGGTGACACCACATGCGTCGACAGATCCATCGCCGGTGATGTCCTCAACGACAAAGATGATATCATCTGGAATCCACTCCTCGACTTTTTTAAGGTAGCCAGTGATAGATGTTTTGCCTTGGAAAGGGGCGGCGTAGACAAGGTCTTCATAGATACAGTCGTCTGCTATGAGAGAAGCTACTGCTGGCATGTTTCTTGCGTTGTAATTGGTGTAATAGTTGAGCGCTACTTGCTTGGCAGTGGCAGTTGTTTCTTGTTGTTGTTGTTGTTGTTCAGCTGTCGCCTGTGCCACAGGGAAGAAGAGGGGGGTGATTTTTCAAGTGTGAGGTGTTAAATTAATGCTTTAAGAATTGCTTTTGGACAGGTGAAGTAAATAGACTGTTGCTGGCTCACCTTGCACAGAGATATGCTGCGATCGAGCTTGGATTTCGTCTTGTGGCCAAGATCATTTAGAGTATTGAGACGCTGAAAGTGCTTTAAGGTTCCCAATGACGACATCGTTGCAATTACACTGCTCAATTTAGTCCCTGCGACTCGAAATTCAATGTTTCAAATCACTGCCAATCGTTTCCCTCCCACGGTTAAGTCCTCTCTTCGTCTGCCTCCCAAGGTTGCCACTCCCCGCTCCTCCCTCGTCCTCCAGTCTCAGCCTGAAAAGCAACCATACCAAAACCATTACATCTTCTGGGACCTGGACAACATTTGTCCCCCCATCACAGTCCCTTTTCTCCAGGGAGATCCTCGACACACCATACATGATTCACTGGACGCTATACATCTCGTGGCGCAACATGCTCTAGCGGCCCCACTTAAACTGTCACATGCCTGTGTCGTTGCCAACACTGCAACATGGTCCACTAAGCCTTGGTGCATCACCACCACAAACCGCCCTAATATTTTCATTGCCAAGACATCTCAAGATAGAAAGCAATCAGCAGATGTGGAGCTGACAAAGTTGATCATTGGGCAGTTGGTCATCTTGAAAAGGCAGGGCAGATTGAATGGTAATGATACAAACCACCACCTTCCTGTCTTTACCCTGGTTTCTGAAGACACTGATTTTGTTCAATTGATGGAATATCTTTCATCAAAGGTGGTAACCATATCAATGACAATGCATTCCGTGTCTTTTAAACACCTTGGTGGTAGTAGTAGTAGTAACGACAATAGTAGAGGGAAATATCCAGTGCGCACCTCCAAGTTTAATCTAGACAAACGTAGGTTGGCACAAGTTGCGCATCACACTGCCATGTTTGCCTTGAACTCAACAGAACAAACACAAGAAGTAATGTATTCAGATGATAACAATGCTACTGGTCAATGCAATCGTAATAATAATAACAGTTTCACTCCTCCTCCTCCTTTTGTACTACACGAGTCGTGGACAAATCCAAAGTACCTCTGTTGACACCTATAGATTGTTCCTTATACATAAAATGTTGCAGAAATAACTATGCAGTGCAATAAATAAGATGAACAGCAAGTAAGATTAGTAATTTCCATTTCTCAGTTGCTCGATTCTTTCCTGAGCCAGATTAATCAAATGATCTCTATCCTCCTCCTCCATATCGCTCACAATCAATGCAGTGATAAAAGACACAAGTTTACTAAGATTGGTGATCTTAGCAACACGTTTCTCCAATGCTTTTAAAGACATGCTTCTAAGTCTCATGAGGTTGTGTTTTAGGAGTTTGGGGTCTTCACCATCTGGCACTTCAATGTCGGGGTGGTGGTGGTGGTGGTTTGATGGTGTGGAAGATGGAGGTGGTCTTCTGATGACTGACCTACTGTTGGTGGTGGTGTCATAGTCAAGGTCAGTGGGAAGGGATACATGGTTTTCAGCTGCTTCACCTCGGACTCGTTTTGATTGACGGATGGGTTTGTGAGGGGAGGAAGTGACAGTGGCCGTCTTCTTCTTCTTCTTCTTCTTGCTCTCTTTCAGTTGAGCGGTGGATGGGTGGTTTGCTTCCAATTCTATTTTGAGAGTGTTTAACCCGAGCTCTTGTAAGCGGGATTGATTGCGAGCTATATTTCTCAGGCGTTGAGCCTCATATTCGTTGATTTCCTCCATAGCTGAGTTCAAAATGCTTAAATTCTTACCCTCTGACCCCTTCTTTTAGAATCGATATCCAACCAAGCTGCTCGGTATCACTGTATTTCTTGCTTTAATTTAAAGCATGAACCTCATTTCAACGCTCATTTTAAGTTGTCTTAATCGTTCAAGTAGCCAGCTGTCTGTCGACGCTCAAGAGGAACCATTCCCAAAATCATTTGTGCGCTCGGCCTGCAGGCTTCTCCTCCATAGAGCGGGCTGCGACTCCGATGAGCGTATTCCAGCTCCCTCAGACCACATAGTGGCTGAAGCCAAGTTACTCGCCTCCCCTGTCCGCAGCAGCTTCTTGACCTACGTTCCATCCACCAACTGGAGCGTCTGAGTAAGCAGATGGATCCATTGGATCAATGGCTGGTTTCTTTTCTACACCGACACCCTTTGCTTGTGGTTTTACCTCCTTACTATTCACAAGAGCTTTCTTCCCACCCCCCCCACCACCACCATTGTTACTAGACGAGGGAGGCAGCCACTGTCGCTCCCCTGTCTTGTAACTGTAATAGTACACACATCCACTATTCTCATCAACTGCTGCTTTCCACCCAGGTGGCAGTGATAGGAATGGTTTCAACCATGTTCTTTCTAATGTTGTAGGGTTGTAGTAGTATTTATGCCTGTATCGCTGGTCATATGATTCAAACCAACCAGGAGGCAGGGAAACGTCTCTTTTTAACTTTACTTGTGATGGTGATGATGATTGTTGTTGTTGCTGTCGTTCTTCAAATAATGCTGTGGTAGGTGGAGGTAAGATACCTCTCTTTGCTAGCCTGGCTCTTAGCGCAGGAGGAAGTTCTTTGGGTTGTGCTTGTTGGGTGTTGTTTGAAGGAGAGAGTTGTGTTTCTTGTACTTGCAACGATGGGATGACGGAGTTGTCATTTGTTGGCGCTTGTTGTGGTATTGCTTGCTTTGCACTTACTATATCGTTCTTGTGATTATTTTCGTCATCTGATTCGGGCTCTGGGGTGTACTCTATGTCGTCCAACTCGTCAGAAGAGGACATTTTATGTTTGATTCCGTTTGTTTAAGGTTGTTTTGTGAAAAAATGAGCACAATTGATCCACATACACACTGAATAGAGGTTTAAAGT